>ERZ1645185.1004-NODE-1004-length-11782-cov-3.953100_pt1 | contig 11782 bp, 9 predicted proteins | sample MGYA00575351_ERZ1645185 | MGnify/ENA primary metagenome ERZ1645185 (study PRJEB40838, sample SAMN11284767) | freshwater sediment metagenome | isolation source: river sediment | host: Sediment | place: India: Jana village, Kanpur | collected 2015-12-17 ... | reverse complement strand
GACCTTCGTGACCGGCCCGCTGCTGGCGTTGATTTTCGGGCTCTGGCTCGGCTGGTTGCCGGTGTCGGGCCAGAATGACGGTTGGAACTGGCTGGTTTTGCCCGTGGTTGCATTGGCCCTGCCGGTGACGGGGGCAGTTGCCAAACTGGCGCGGGCGGGGTTGGCGGGTGAATTGGGGGCAGATCATATCCGCGCCGCCCGCGCCCGCGGCATCGCACCGCTGTCCATATTGCGCCGCCATGCCCTGCGTCCCGCGCTGGTCCCGGTTGCAAGCTATCTTGGCCCGGCGGCGGCGGCCTTGCTGACGGGGGCTGTGGTGATCGAGACCGTGTTCAGTCTTCCCGGCCTTGGCCGCTATTTCGTGCAAGGCGCATTGAACCGCGACTATCCACTCGTCCTCGGCGTGGTGACGCTCTACGCAGCGCTGATCATCCTTTTCAACCTGTTCGCCGACCTGGTCTATGGCTGGCTCGATCCCCGGATGCGCGAAGGGTGACGGTTATGGTTTGCACAAGTGGCGCAGCTTGCTTGGGGGCTGTGAACCAAAAAAATCCGACCCTGCCCGTTCAGGCAAGGCGCGTGCGATGAAGCCTGCCCTCATCATCGTTGCTCTGATTGCGTCGGCCGCGCTGCTCGTCCCGCTGCTGCTACCTTATGACCACATATCGATCGACTGGAACAGCGTCCGGGCCGGACTGTTCACTGACGGCCACCTGCTTGGCACTGACGATCTGGGGCGTGACCGGCTGGCGCGCTTGCTTGTCGGGACGCGCGTTACTTTATCTGTCGCCCTTGCCGCCGCGCTGGTGGCACTTGTCATCGGCGTTGCCTGGGGCGCGATTGCGGGATGGGTTGGCGGCCGCACAGATGAATTCATGATGCGGATTGTGGACGGGCTCTATGCGCTGCCCTTCATGTTCGTGGTCATCCTGCTGATGGTGGTGTTCGGTCGATCGATCCTGCTGGTTTTCCTCGGCATCGGCTTTGTCGAATGGCTGACCATGGCGCGCGTTGTGCGGGGGCAGGTGATCGCGCTCAAGCAGCGGCCTTTCATCCTTGCGGCGGAGGCCGCAGGATCACCGGCCCGCGCGACCTTGCTGCGGCACATATTGCCCAATGTGGCGGGCGTGGCGGTCGCTTACCTTATGCTCACCGTGCCGCATGTGGTGATGATCGAGAGCTTTCTCTCCTTCCTCGGGCTGGGCGTGCAGGAACCGCTGACCTCGCTCGGAATTCTCGTCAATGAAGGTTCGGAAGAGATGGACATGAACCCGGCGGCGCTGCTGTTGCCCGGCGGGGTACTGGTACTGCTGATAGCCTGCCTGACGATTGCCGGGGAGCGTTTCCGCGACCGGCTGGTGGATGCCGCAAAATGAATATGAGCACTCCCGCATCCGTTCGCCCTGAGCTTGTCGAAGGACGAGGTGGTGCGCACTGTCTGTCTTGGACAGGTCCAAACCGAACGGAGAGCGTGCCGTGAGCAGCGGCTACACCGTTCGAAATCTTGCGGTACGCGTCGGCGGCCGGACGATAGTCGATGACATCAGCTTCACCCTCGCGCCGGGGGAAATCGTGGCGCTTGCCGGTGCTTCCGGCGCGGGGAAGAGCATGAGTGCGATGACGCCCTTTGGCCTCAGCGCAGGTGTTGCCAGCGGCTCTGCACTGCTGGACGGTGTCGAACTGGTCGGCTTGCCCGAGCCGGATCTGAGCCGGATACGCGCGGATAAAATCGGGTTCGTATTCCAGCAGCCGTTGACCGCGCTTACCCCGCACCGCACCGTGCGCCAGCATTTGCAGGAAGCGGCGATGCAGGCAGGGGGTGCGAAGCCGGGCAAGACTGCCATGGTCGCGATGCTCGATGCGGTTGGGCTGTCGCGCCCCGAAGAAAGGCTCGCGCAATATCCGCACCGGCTTTCGGGCGGAGAGCGGCAACGGGTGCTGATCGCAGCGGCATTGGCGCATGGTCCGCGCTACCTTGTTGCTGATGAACCGGTGAGCGCACTGGATGCTGCCCTGCGCGGAGAAATCATGGCGCTTCTCGTCCGTCTGTGCCGTGACCGCGGGATGGCGATGCTGCTGGTCAGCCACGATCTGGCGGGTATCGAGCATCATGCCGATCACTTGCTGCTGCTCGATCAGGGCAAGGTCGCCGAAAGCGGCGCGGCGGGCCAGATCGCGATGGCTCCCGCAACCGATTACGGCAAGCGCCTGATGGCAGCGACCCCGCGTTTGTCCGAGCCGCTCCATGCGCTGCCTGAAACGGGTGAGCCATTATTGGAAGTCGAAGGCGCGCATGTGCATTTCCCGAAACCCGGTTGGCGCAGGGGGCGGATCGACGCCGTTGTCGATGCCAGTCTGGCTTTGGCCAAAGGCGAAACGCTTGCCATTGTTGGCGGTTCAGGTTCAGGCAAGTCCACACTGGGCCGGGCGATTGCCGGTCTGGGGCCAATGGCTTCGGGCACCATTCGTTGGAAGGGTGACGAGCTTCCACCACGCCGACACCGCAGCGCGGAACATCGTCGACTGATCCAGCCGGTCTTTCAGGATCCGCTCGCCAGCCTCGATCCGCGCTGGAACGTGGCGGATATCATCATGGAGCCTGTGAAATGGCTTGTCCCGGAGGGTCATCGGCATGGGCGTGCAGAAGATCTCCTCGAAGAAGTCGGCCTCCCCTGTGATTTTGCGAACCGCAAACCCGCGGCGCTCTCCGGCGGGCAGGCGCAGCGTGTGGCGATTGCCCGTGCGCTGGCGGCCAACCCCCACATGCTGCTGCTCGACGAGGCGACCTCCGCGCTGGACCCGCTGGTTGCCGATGGCGTGGTTGCGCTGTTCGGGCGGCTCCAGCGCGAGCGTGGCCTCTCGCTGTTGTTCATCACCCACGACCTCGCGCTCGCCCGCCGTACCGCGCATCGGATTGCGGTGATGGAAGCGGGGCGGATAGTCGAATGCGCCTCGCGCGAGGAATTATTTGCCAATCCGCAAGCCGAGGCGACCAAAAGGCTGATTACGGCAAGCGCATAGGTTCGGGCGGGTTGCCCGTCGAGGGCAATGGATTCGTTGGAAGAAAGAAGGAAAAAGCAACAAACGCGTAGCGCCTGAATTGGCGTTTGCTTTGCAGCTTTCACGTGACGAAAAATATCGGGGCTAGACCCCTTCTTTCTTCGAACGCTTATTCGGCACCAGTTGGCAATTCAGGCTGCAGCAAAGGCCGCAAATCCCCGCTCCAGATCTGCCTTCAGATCCTCGACATCCTCCAGCCCGATTTGCAGGCGGATAACGGTCCCGTCACAGGCCCATTGCGTCGCGCTGCGGTACTTTTCGGGGCGTTTGGGCACCGCCAGGCTTTCAAAGCCGCCCCAGCTATAGCCGATACCAAACAGGTCTAGCGCATCGACGAACTTTGCCGCTTCGTTCCAGTCACCCTTAAGGACAAAAGAAAACAGCCCCGACGAGCCCGTGAAATCGCGTTGCCAGATATCATGACCAGGGCAGGAGGGAAGCGCGGGGTGCAGCACCGTCGACACTTCGGGCCGCGCGGCCAACCAATGTGCGATATCGAGAGCCGATGCCTCATGCGCCTTCAGCCGCACCGCCATCGTGCGCAGGCCGCGTGCGGCGAGATAGGCATCGTCCGGCGACAGCACCTGTCCCAGAGTCTGCGTCGTTGAACGCAGCGCCTGCCAGTGGCGTTTCGTTGCGGTCACGCTGCCGGCCATGACATCGCTATGGCCGACAACATATTTGGTCGCGGCAAGGATCGTCATGTCGACGCCCTTTTCGAGCGCGGTGAAGAAATAGGGTGTGGCCCAGGTGTTATCCAGCAGGGTGACGATTTCCCGAGTGCCCTTATGCGCCTTGGCGGCGGCGCAGATGGCGGGGATATCGGATATCTCAAAGGTCAGGCTGCCCGGGCTTTCGAGCAGGATGGCACGGGTGCGATCGCAGAACTGCTCAGAAATTCCCGCCCCGATCGACGGATTGAAGAAACGGGTTTCAACGCCCCAACGCTTGAGAAAGCCCTGCGCGAAGCTGCGGCTGGGATCATAGGCATTGTCGCTCATCAACAACACGTCGCCCGGTTGCAGGATCGACAGAAGGGCGCAGGAAATGGCGGCAACGCCGGATGAATAGAGCATCGTGCCATAAGCGCCGGGTTCAAGTTCGGTCAGCGCCTCGGCGAGCGACCATTGGGTCGGAGCACCGCGCCGTCCATAGAAAAACCGGCCATCCTCGTTGGTCTTGTCGCCGGCCTCTAGTGCAGCGACGTCCTCATACAGATGCGTGCTCGCGCGCCAGACGGGCGGGTTGACCACTGCGCCGGTCAACGCCTTGCGGCGGCCACCGGTAACGATCCTTGTATCAGGTTTCTGTGGGTGTTTGGGTTCGGCCATGCCCGTCCGATAGCCGCTAAGCCCCCGCGCTGTCGAGTGCGGCCCCATCGACGGCGCGCACATAAAGATGCCATGTCGTATGCCCCAGCACGGGCAATATGATGAACAGCCCAAGGAAGGCAGGCAGGATCGCCAGAAATGTGCTGGTGGCGATGATGGCCGCCCAACCGACCATCACCGCCCTGTTCGACCGGATTGTCCCGAGGCTGACGATGATCGCGGTGATGAAATCGACATCCTTGTCGCACAACATCGGCAGGCTCATCACCGTTATCGCATAAAGCGCGAAGGCGAAGATCGCACCGACAATGCTGCCGACAAAAAGCATCGCAATGGCGATGGGTTGCAGCAGCATTTCGATGCTTTCGCCGCCAATCCCGGATTCCGCCATGAAGATCGCAAAAATCCCATGCGCCAATATCATCCAGAAACTGAAGGCGACGAAGACGATCCCGGCGACCATCAGCACCTGATCATCTCCGCGTCCGCGCAAGGCCCAAAGGATGGATCGCCAGTCGATGGGAAGACCTGCCTGCCGCCGGCGGCTGACTTCGTAGAGCCCGACAGCGCAAAAGGGCGCAATGATCGGAAAGCCCGCGATCAACGGTATCGACCATGCCCCTTCGCCCAGTTTGACAAGGCCATAGACCAGCACCGCCCCGCCAATGGCGTAAAAGGCAGCGAAGAACAGCCCGAATGCCGGATAGGCAGCGAAATCGCGCCAGCCATTGGCCAGCGCGGAACGAAGATCGGAAAATGTCAGATTGTTGGCGACCCGATAGGGCGCAATTGGGCTTTGGCCCGTTGCAGCCATGATGCTCTCTCCCTGTCCATCTTCCCCGCAGGCAGGATGCAACGATTCGCGCTGCGCATCAAGCGCTTAACATCTTGGCTTTTTTGGGCGTGCTGCGGATCAGGCCGCGCCGGTTTCCTTGGGGGTGTCGGGATCGAGGCCCCATTCGCTCCAACTGCCGTCATACAGTGCGACATCTTTCTTGCCGGTCAACCGCGCGCCGAACAATACCACCGCCGCAGTCATACCCGAACCGCAGGTGGTGATCATCTGCTTGTCGAGGTCGACGCCCGCTTCGGCAAAGGCCGCTTCCAATGCCGCACCCTGTTTCCAGGTGCCATCGGCGTTGAACAGGTTCGAATAAGGCAGGTTTCGGCTTCCGGGGATATGGCCCGATGCCATTTCGGGGCGGGGCTCTTTTTCTTCGCCCGTAAAGCGACCGGCGCCTCGCGCATCGACCACGACCGCTTCCTTGCTGTGCAGGTTGGCGAGCATGTCGGCCTTGGTCCTGACCCCGCTATCGTCCTTCCAGACGGTGAAATGGCGATGGCGCAGTGTCGGCTTGCCCGACTCCAGCGGGCGCCCTTCGGCCTTCCATTTGGCAAGGCCGCCGTCGAGAATGGCGACGTCGTGCGCGCCGAACAGCGTCAGCATCCACCAAGCGCGGGTCGCCGATTTGAAGATACTGTCATCGTAAACGACGATGCGGCTGCCATCACCCAGCCCTAGCGACTGCATGCGGCTTGCGAATTTTTCTGCCGGGGGCAGCATGTTGGGCAGGCTGCTGTTGCTGTCGGCTATCTCGGCAAGATCCATGAACACCGCACCGGGAATATGGCCGCCTTCATATTCGGCAGCAGCATTGCGTCCTGCATCGGGCATATGCCAGGTAGCGTCGACAATGCGCAGATCCGACGCGCCAAGTTCATTTGCCAGCCACTCGGTGCTAACCAGTAGTTCCATTTTGCCCGTACCTTTTCGTCCGTTCACGCCCGCTTGATGCGATTCTTGTGCGGCGCACGATATGCCGCTTTGCCGGGCTAGTCGAGCGCTAAGAGGCGGAATTTCACGCAAATAGCAGGCGTGCAGAGACGCCGGTGAACCGCTGGGGTCCACGGTCAATGGGCAGCGGCTTCATGCGCGCAGACGGATCGCTGCCTTCGCGCCCGATGAGATGCGACAATTGCACATCGATTGCGGCGTCACCCGCGTGTCCGGAAAGGTTGATGAGGATGATGGGGGCGACAAATTCGCGCTCGGCCCAACGGAAGGTGAAAAGCGCGTTTCTGGGTTGGCGGATTTCGATCACCGCGTCGATCCGTTCCCCGGGGGCGAGCGGGCCGAGTGACTGAAGCGATCCGTTGTCCCTTGCATCATGGAATGATGCAATTGCCTCTTTCTGACCGGATTGCGCCGAAATCATGTGCGATCGCAGCATCAGGCCATCAACGGCCAGTCGACCATTATTGGTGATCGTCAGCTTGCCCGTCACCGAGAGGCTGGCGATGCTGAGTTGGGCCGAATCGGGTTTGAACTCGGCAAAAACCATGTCCGCATCGCGGCGCGCAGAGGGTTCGGTCGCCCGTTTGTGTGCAGGTGCCGGCTTTGACTGGTCCAGCCGGGTCGGAGGGGAAGGTTGTTGCTTTGGCACCGCGGCATTGCGGGTTGCGGGCGGCTGGTTGCGGCGGCGACGTAATAGCAGCGCAGTTGCGGCCAGAGTCAGGAACGCGCCCAGCGCAGCGGCAATCCAGATGAAAACGCCTTGCGATCCTTCCGGTGTGGTCACTGTTCGGGTGGAGGCAGTTTCGATTCCCGGATTCTCGTCCGGTAAAGCCGGAACGTCGGTGTCCGTACTTTCGGACGCTGTTGGTTCGGCTGTTACCGTCTCGCTCGGGCTCTGTTCGGCAATGCGTTCCGCCGGGCGGGTTGGCGCACGGGCGGGTGTATTTTGCTCGCCGAAGGCCGGGCGCGTTTCGGAGCGCGTTTCAGGGCTTTGTGTTGCGGGCTCTGGGTTTGGCGTCGGCTGCGAGGGATTCTGTTCGGGCGCCTGTCGCGGGGGCGGTGCATCCAGCCGGAAGTCGCGCAGTTCCGGCGGGGTTGAAGTGCCGATATCCGGGCTCACACCTGCTTCCTGGGCAACCGTAACGGAAGGCGCCAGCAATATCGCTGCACCGATGGCGACCCATCCCTCTACACGCTTTGTCATTACCTGCTTTCAGCTGACTTGGCGGCTGAATGTGGAGTGAATGGCACACGGGAATGACATGGACCGTGCAACGCGCTAGACGGGCCGCATGACCGAGAAACCGAATCCCAAATTCCTGGGCCAGACCAGCACCCTTCCCGCCTCCCCAGAAGAGGCAGAACTCGACTATGTGCCCAACCCACGGGCAGGCATGTTGTATCTTGTCCGCTTTGCCGCGCCCGAATTTACCTCGCTTTGCCCGGTGACGGGCCAGCCTGATTTTGCGCATCTGGTGATCGACTATGCGCCCGATGCGACCATCGTCGAATCCAAATCCTTGAAGCTGTTCCTCGGCGCGTTTCGCAACCATGCCGCATTTCATGAAGATTGCACCGTTGGCATCGGCCAGCGCCTTTTCGATGAAATGAAGCCCAAATGGCTGCGGATCGGCGGATATTGGTATCCGCGTGGCGGAATCCCGATCGACGTTTTCTGGCAATCCGGCGCGCCGCCTGAAGGGCTTTGGCTGCCAGATCAGGGTGTCGCGCCTTATCGTGGCAGGGGCTGACGCACCCTTCCGTCATATCCCGTTCAGCTTTGCTATGGTCTATTCTCCTGACAGAAAAGGAGATTATTCCATGGAACGTCGATCGAAAATTGCAGCTGCCTTGCTGATTGCCGCTCTTCCGGTAACCGCCTGCACGACCAATCCCGAAACGGGGGAAAAGCGCATTTCGAAAACCGCCATAGGCGGCATTGGAGGTGCCCTTGGCGGTTATCTTCTCGGCGACCTGATTGGCGGCCGCCGCGACCGGACCGAGAAGATCGTGGGCGCTGGCATTGGCGCGATAGCCGGGGCAGGTGTCGGATATTATATGGACCAGCAGGAAAAGAAGCTGCGCGAACAGACAGCCGGCACCGGTGTCGAAGTCGTCCGCGATGGCGACCAGCTGGTGCTTGATATGCCGTCAGAAGTCACCTTTGCGTTCGGTAGCGCCAACCTGTCGCCCGAATTTCGCTCGACGCTCGACAAGGTCGGAGCAACTTTGGTCGAATATGAAAAAACCTATGTCGACGTGCTTGGTCACACCGACTCGGTCGGTTCGGACGCGTTCAACCAGACCTTGTCCGAACAGCGTGCTGCAACCGTTGCCAGCTATCTGACGGGGCGCGGCGTCCAGAGCGCCCGCATTGCGACCAAGGGCTATGGCGAGAGCCAGCCCAAGGCAAGCAACACCACAGAAGAGGGCCGCGCCCAGAACCGCCGGGTCGAAATTCGCCTGGTTCCTGTGACAGCAAGCTAAACCGGTATCCCCTGCAGCAACTTCGGCAGGTTCCCCGATTCACCGCGTGCTTCGGCCATGAAGAAGTCTTTGAGCGGCTTCATGCGCTGGACCGCGCCCAGGCCCAGGCGACGGGCGGCGGAGGCGGTTTTGCCGGGAATGCCGAACAGTTTGTTGAGTGTGTCGGTCGCCATCATCACGCTTTGCACATCAAGGCTGCGCCAGCGGGTGTAACGATCAAGGATTTGGGTGTCGCCGGGATCGAGGCCAAGGCGCATGCCTTCGACCACCACCTGCGCCAGCGCCGCCACGTCGCGCAAGCCAAGGTTGAGGCCTTGCCCTGCGATCGGGTGCATCCCGTGGGCAGCATCGCCAACCAGCACCATCCGGGTGTCGGTGACGCGGTTGGCGTGCTGGAAGTTGAGGGGGTAGCCCATCACGGGTGCATTCATTTCGATTGCGCCAAGCAGGGCGCCCATCGCCTTTTCGATCTCATGCGCCATCCCGCGGGGGGACAGTTTTTTGTAGACCGGCGCCTCCGCGCGGGAAACCGACCAGACAATCGCCGAACGGTGTCGTCCCGCTTCGTCGTCGAGCATGGGCAGGATCGCGAAGGGACCGGTCGGATAGAATATCTCGTAAGCCACCTGTTTGTGCGGCTTTTCATGGAAAATTGCCGTCACCATCGCCTCGTGGGCATAATCCCATGCGGTCAGGCGAATGCCGGCGGCGTCGCGCGACACGCTTTTACGGCCCTCAGCCACCACCAGCAGCGATCCGGTCAGCACATCACCATTTTTCAACTCTACGCGGACACCGGCCGCATCGGTTTTTGATGAAACGATTTCGGCGGGCATGTGCAGCCGGAATTCCGGACGGGCCAACGCGGCTTCGTAGAGGGCGCGGCGGATCAGCTGATTTTCGAACATCTGCCCCAGATAGCCATCCCCCGCTTCGGGAACGAAATCGAGCGCGCCGGGTTTCAGGCCGTCGCTCACCCAGATTTGTTCGATCGGGCAACCCTTGCCTTCCAATGCCGGGCCAAGGCCAATAGCCTCGAACAATTTCATGCTTGAACTTGAAATGGCGGAGACGCGGCCATCGAAATGCGGCGCGAGCATCGCCGCCTGATCGGCGCGGTCTATAACATGGCAGGTCACGCCATGCACCGCAAAGGCAAGCGCCTGGGCAAGGCCGTTCAACCCGCCTCCGATGATGACAATGTCGGCAAATTCGGTCTTGGACATGGGAATCGCTTAGGCCTGTTTTCCAAGACTGAAAAGGCCGGAAAATCTGCGGACTCTTGACGGCGAGTCCCGCCTCCGCGAAAAGGTGCATGGTTCAAGCAAAAGGCGTCCCAACAGGTCATGGCATCGCGTTCCCCCAAATCCCCGACGGCCAACTGGCGGCAGATGATGCGCCAGTCCTTGCTGCGCAGCGGCGCGCTTGTCGGGGCAGGCGTTGTTGGCCTGTTTGCACTTTTTTATGCGGTTTCGATCCTCAGCTATTCGCCCGCAGACAATGCCTTCAACAGTGCCGCCGAGGGTGCTGCCGATAACTGGATGGGGCAAAGCGGCGCCTATGTCGCCGACGCGTCGCTTTTCGCTTTCGGTCTTCCGGCAATATTACTTTTTCCGCTGCTGCTGGTTTATGCCCGACGCCTGTGGCGCGATGTGCCGCAGCCACGGTGGAAGCGGCAGTTGGTGCTGTGCCTTGTCGGGATGCTGTTGCTTGGTTTTGGCCTGTCTCATTGGCAACATGGCAGCGATATCGGCCTGCCCGCCGGGTGGGGCGGTACGCCTGCCTTGTTGCTTGATGGGGCCTATGGCGTGTTGGTTGCCAAATTGGGGGCAGGCTGGGGCAGTCTTGCGCGCTGGGCGGCCATTCTTGCGTCAATAACCGGGGGAATCATACTGGTCACGCGTTCGCTGGAGCTTGAACGCCCGCTTTTCACCATGCCTGCGGTTGCAATTCCGTCACGCGGCGCGCCATCGGAAAGGGGCGCGATCGATCCTGTGGTGCCGCAGCGCGAACCGGAATTTGTCACCGAACCCGTGCCGCGCAAATCGGTCGAGCCCGAACAGCGGCGGACGCCCGAAATTGCAGAACGGCAATTGCCACCGAAAAAGGCCAGCTTTGGCAACGGCGCCAAGCAAGGCGATTTTTTCGGCAACTATGCTCTGCCCTCGATCGACCTGCTCGATACCCCGCCGCCGTCGACCGCGCCCAAGCTTGACAAGGCGGCGCTGGAATCAAACGCGCGGCTGCTCGAATCGGTGCTCGATGATTTCAAGGTCCAGGGCGAGATTGTGGCCGTCCGCCCGGGCCCTGTCGTCACCATGTACGAGCTTGAGCCTGCGCCTGGCGTGCGCGCGCAGCGTGTGGTGCAACTGGCAGAGGATATCGCACGCAACATGTCCGCGCTTTCCGCACGTGTTTCCACCGTGCCGGGCCGCACCGTTATCGGCATCGAACTGCCCAATCACAACCGGGAGGCGGTGATGCTGCAGGAGATGATCGCGTCGTCAGCCTTTGCCGATCAAAAGGGGCAGTTGCCTATCATCTTGGGCAAGAATATTTCGGGCGATCCGGTCGTTGCCGACCTGCAACCGATGCCGCATTTGCTCGTCGCGGGTACAACCGGATCGGGTAAGTCGGTCGGTCTCAATTGCATGATATTGTCGCTGCTCTACCGGCTGACACCCGACCAGTGCCGGATGATCATGATCGATCCCAAGATGCTCGAACTCAGCATCTATGACGATATACCGCATCTGCTCGCCCCTGTCGTAACCGAGCCTGCCAAGGCAATCCGCGCGCTCAAATGGGCGGTCGAGCAGATGGAGGATCGCTACCGGATGATGTCTTCGGTTGGCGTGCGCAACCTGCAGGGCTTCAATGAAAAGATCCTCGCCGACATCAGCGGCATCACCATCACCGACGGCGCCGACGGCACGGCCCGCGTCGTGTTCACGGGCTCGGTGGCGGCGGCGACGTTGGCCCTCGACGGCCTCGTCTTCTCGCCGACGACGAACTTCAACGGTGCGGCGAGCATCGTGGTGTCGGCGACCGACGGCGCCCTGAGCGACACCGAGACGCTCGGCATCACGGTGGTGTCGGTGAACGACGC
>ERZ1645185.1003-NODE-1003-length-11782-cov-5.434979_pt1 | contig 11782 bp, 11 predicted proteins | sample MGYA00575351_ERZ1645185 | MGnify/ENA primary metagenome ERZ1645185 (study PRJEB40838, sample SAMN11284767) | freshwater sediment metagenome | isolation source: river sediment | host: Sediment | place: India: Jana village, Kanpur | collected 2015-12-17 ... | reverse complement strand
GTAAACGGCAGCTTGTGGCCCGGCAGCACCAGATGGCGCGGCTCGGCTACTTGCGAAAAGCGCGCGCAAGATGCCAGCCAGTCGGCCAGCGGATCGGCCATCGGCTCGGTCGGGTAGACCCCGATATTGGCCGATATCGAGGGTAGAAGCTGATCGCCTCCGATCACCAGATTGTCTTCCATGCTCCAGAACGTCGCGTGCTCCGGCGCGTGGCCATCGCCGGTCCGCACCAGCCAGCGCCGTCCACCCATGGTGATCGTGTCACCCTCGGCGATGCGGGTGAAGCCAAGCGGCAGCGGGTGGACCACATCGCAGAAGTTGAAGGGCCGCTCATGCCTGCGCTTCTCCAGCAGGGCGGACGGTGTGCCGGCCTGCTTCAGGAATGTGATCTGTTCGGGCTGTGGCAGCGCCTGTTCATCCAGCACCAGCATTCGGGCATAAAGCCAGGCCGTGCGGGTAGTGACCAGCTCGGCCCCCCGCGACTGAAACCAGCCGGCAAGGCCTATGTGGTCGGGGTGGTGATGCGTCACCACCACCCGCCGAACCGGGCGCCCCCTGAGCGGCCCGGCCAGGAGCGCACCCCAGATCTCACGCGTCTTGCGGCTGTTCAGTCCGGTGTCGATCAGCGTCCAGCCGTCGCCATCATCCAGCGCAAGGATGTTGACGTGATCCAGCGCCATCGGCAGCGGCAGACGCAGCCAGAGCACGCCCTCGGCCACCTCAACCGCTTCTCCGGTCGCGGGTGCCTCAAAGGGGTGGCGAATGCCGATGTCGAGCGCGATCGTCACAGGGCCAGCAAATCAGGCGAAAGCGCATAGAGCCCCTCGGCCCCTTCGCGCATCTGGGCAATAAGCCCCTGATGTTCGGGCAGCAGGCGTTTGATCGCAACCGCGGCAAGCGGCAGGCGCGCGGGTTCTGCCAGCGCGGCCTTGAGGTGGAAATGCGCGCCCAGAACACGGGCGAAGGCGCGCAGATAGGCGACGGCGCCTGCATTGCGGTCATTGGCCGATTGCGCGACAAGCCATTCGGTTGCCTCGCGCAGTGCCTCGGCCGCGTGCCAGACGGCGCCCGCCAGATCGGGCTGGGCGCCCCGCGCCTCGCGGGCGTGGTCCTCGACCTCTTGCAGCAGGCGATAGGCGGCGGTGCCGCCATCCATCATCTTGCGGCCCACCAGATCCATCGCCTGAATGCCGTTGGTGCCTTCATAGATCGCGGTCACACGCACATCGCGGGCAAACTGCGCGGCGCCGGTTTCCTCGATGAAGCCCATGCCGCCATGAACCTGCACGCCCATCTGGGCGACCTCGTTGCCGATATCGGTGCCAAAGGCCTTGGCGATGGGGGTCAGCAGTGCCGCGCGGGCCTGCCATTCGGCGCTGCCGGTTGCCCGGCCCATGTCGATTGCCACCGCGCAGGCCAGCGCAATGGCGCGGGCGCTGAAGGTTTCAGCCTTCATGACCGCAAGCATCCGCCGCACATCGGCGTGGTCGATGATTGCGCCATCGCCCAGGGGGGTCTTGCCCTGTTTTCTTTCCTGGGCGTAGTCCAGCGCCTTCTGGAAGGCGGCCTCGGCCACGGCCACACCCTGCATGCCGACACCAAGGCGGGCGTTGTTCATCATGGTGAACATCGCAGCCATGCCCTTGTGCTCTTCCCCGATCAGCCAGCCGGTCGCACCTTCATAGGCCATGACGGCGGTGGGCGAGCCGTGCAGGCCCAGCTTGTGTTCAAGGCTGACGACCTTCAGGGCGTTGCGCGGGCCAAGGCTGCCGTCGTCCTTGGGCAGGAACTTGGGCACCATGAACAGGCTGATGCCGCGGGTGCCGGGCGCCCCGTCGGGCAGGCGCGCCAGAACCAGATGGCAGACGTTCTCGGCAAAGTCGTTGTCCGCCCAGGTGATGAAGATCTTCTGCCCGGTGATCGCATAGGTGCCATCACCGTTGCGTTCGGCGCGGGTGCGCAGGGCGCCCACGTCCGAACCCGCGCCACCCTCGGTCAGGTTCATCGTGCCGCACCATTCGCCCGAGATCAGCTTGGGGATGTACATCTCTTTGATCGCGTCGCTGGCGTGATGCTCCAGCGCCTCGATCTGGCCCTGCGTCATCAGCGGGTTCAGCTGCAATGACAGGCAGGCCGAGCCCATCATCTCGTTCACCGCTGTCGCTACCGAGATCGGAAGACCCATGCCGCCGTACGCAGGGTCCGCCGACATGCCAACCCAGCCACCCTCGACGATGGCGCGATAGCCCTCGGCAAAGCCGGGAGAGGTGCGCACGACGCCATTCTCCAGTCGCGCCGGGGTCAGGTCGCCCGCCCGGTTCAGAGGGGCCAGAACGTCCGAGCACAGTTTGCCGGCCTCGGACAGAATCGCCTCGACCGTCTCGGCCGTCGCCTCGGCGAAAAGCTCGGTCGCGGCGACCTGTTTCAGGCCCACGACATGGTCGAAGACGAAACGATACTCGGAAACGGGCGCGCGATAGGCCATTCATCCTCCTCACCGCGCTTGGCATCGGCCGGGCACGGGTCTATCTGGTGTCGATCTCTTGCGACAAAGACTAACGCAAGGTCAAACCGCCTCAACATCAACGCTGCGTCACGAAACATGCAAACCCGCCGTATCGCCGCCACGTCAGATGGCATCGCCGAGGCCGCAGACCTGCTGCGCGCAGGCGCGCTGGTCGCGATTCCGACCGAGACGGTCTATGGCTTGGCTGCCGATGCGCGCAACGACCGGGCGGTCGCGGCGATCTATGCGGCGAAGAACCGGCCTGCCTTCAATCCGCTGATCGTTCACTTGCCCGATCTTGCAGCGGTCGCGCGTCTCGCGGTGCTGACGCCCGAGGCCGAGCGGCTGGCGGCGGCCTTCTGGCCGGGCCCTCTGACGCTTGTTCTGCCGTTGCGGCCGGATGCGGGGCTGTCGCCCCTTGTGACGGCCGGGCTCGATACGGTTGCGATCCGTCTGCCTGCGCATCCCGTGGCGCGTGCGCTGCTGGCACAGGCGGGTATTCCGGTGGCCGCGCCTTCGGCCAACCCGTCAGGCCGGGTGTCGCCCACGCGGGCCGAACATGTGCTGGCCGGGCTTTCGGGGCGCATTGCCGCCGTTCTGGATGGCGGCCCCTGTGCGGTTGGGGTTGAAAGCACGATCCTTGCGCTGGATGGGCCGCCCGCTCTGCTTCGCCCCGGTGGCGTCGCAGTCGAGGCGATCGAGGCGGCTCTCGGTGCCCCCCTTCTGATGCCGGGGGACCCGTCCATGCCCAAGGCGCCGGGGCAGCTGGCCTCGCATTATGCGCCCGAGGCGCGTGTGCGGCTGAACGCGACCCAGGCCCGAGAGGGCGAGGTAATGGTGGGCTTTGGCCCGATTGCTGGCCATTTGACGCTTTCCGCCAGCGGCGATCTGCTTGAGGCGGCGGCGAACCTCTTTCATTTCTTGCGCGAGGCGGATGCGCTAGCCGGACCGGGCGGCGCCATCGCCTTTGCCCCTGTGCCGGAAACCGGCCTTGGACGCGCGATCAATGACCGGCTGCGCCGCGCGGCAGCGCCCAGGCCCTAGGCTTGCCGCTGCTCGGCCAGCCGCACCATGACGGTCAGGGCCTGATTGATCGGCGCGGCGATGCCCAAGGTATGCGCCCTGCGCAGGATCTCGCCATTCAGGAACTCGATCTCGGTCGCGCGGCCCCGCATCATGTCTTGCGCGGTCGAAGAGAACTGTCCCGGCATCGTCGCGCATATCCGCTCGACCTGATCCCAGAGGTCGGCGGGCAGGGTGATGCCGCTGGCCTGGGCCACCGTCTGACATTCGGCAACCACCCCCTTCATCAGATCGGCGGCGCCGGGTGTCGCGATGATGCGGCCATAAGGCTGACGGCTGACGGCCGAGAGCGCGTTCAGCGCGCAGTTGATGACAAGCTTTGACCAGAGCGCGGTTTCGGTCTGGCCAGAGATCTCGGTCGGGATACCTGCCCGGCGCAGGATCGAGGCAGCGGCCTCCGCCCCCGGTCCGGTGCCGAGGACAAGCTCCCCCCGGCCGAAATGGGCAACATGCCCCGGCCCGGCCATTTTCGTGGCGACATAGACGACCACCGGCAGAACCGGGCGCCCGAGACCTGCTGATAGACGCTCGGCATTTCCCACGCCGTTCTGCAGGCTGAGGATGGTTGCATCCGGCGACAGGTATGGGGCAATCGCCTGCGCGGCGGCTTCTGTATCGGGCGATTTCACGCAGACCAGAACCATGTCGGCACCGGCAACCGCCTCCGGCTCGGTCGCGGCATCCATCCGGATCAGCTCGATCCGCCCGCGCCGTTCCAGCAGAAGGCCACGGTCGCGTACCGCGTCGCGCAGGGCCGCGCGACCGATCAGGGTGACCTGCTCTCCGGCGATGGCAAGAAGCGCCCCGTAGTAACAGCCGACGGCCCCCGCCCCCATGATCGCGATTCGATGCCGTGCCATGCCCCCTCCGATCTGTCTGTCGGTCCAAGCATGGCCAAGCCACGCGCGATATCAAGGCTTTGCGTGATCGGGCGCGCGGCGAAGCAGGTAGATGTCCATGATCCAGCCATGTTCGGCGCGCGCTGCCGCACGGCGCGCCACGATCCGTTCGCAGACCTCATCCAACGGGCCGCTTTCGGTGATCTGGCACGCCATCCCGGCGTAGCCAGCCCACCAGATCTGCAGTCCCTTTGGCGGCAGGTGCCGGAAGGAACATTCGCCATCCAGCATCACGACACAGGTATCGACACCCGGCGGAAACCCCTCGTCGCGCAGCCTGCGGCCCGTGGTGATGGTGACGGGACCGTTGATCTCGTTCAGCGGAATGGCATGGGCGGCGGTCAGCGCCTGAATCGAGGTTATGCCGGGTACGACCTCTATCTGCGGGGCGGGGCGAAGCCGGGCGGCGATGCGCAGGGTGCTGTCATAAAGCGAGGGGTCGCCCCAGACCAGCAGGGCGACGCGGCCCGCCTGACCCAGTTGCGCGGCGATGGTGTCGGCCCAGACACCGGCGATTGCATCGTGCCAGTCATCCACGCGGCGGCGATAATCGGTGGTCGCCTCGTCGCGGATCGGCAGGTCGAACTCGGCAATGCGGGTTGCCGGATTGGTCACGACCTCGACCACGATTGCGCGGCGCAGTTCCGCGAGATCGGCCTTGCCCTCGCCCTTGCGGGGGATGAGGATCAGATCGGCCGCGTTCATCGCCCGCATGGCCTGCCGGGTCAGATGATCAGGATTGCCGCTGCCAATGCCAATAAGGCTGAGAGTGATCATGCCCGCGCTTTCCGCCGTTCTCCGGCCCTGTCATGCAAACCGCCGCCCGATAGGGCGGCGGCCAGTGGTTGGTGCAGGGATCCGTCAGGCCGCCGCGACGTGCAGGCGGCGATTGACCAGACCCGAATCCTTCAGACCCTTCAGCGACTTGGCGCCGGCAAGCACCGCCAGATCGACCAGCGGCTCGATCGTGACGACCAGCATGTAGGCCAGCCCGAATGTGGTGACCGAGGCGAAGGCGTCCGAGGTGAAGCCCATGCCCCAGAAGGCCCAGAAGGCGACCCAGCCGACAATCCCGGCCTGATACGCGGTCGAGAGCTTCAGCGCCTGAACGTAGGTCAGATCGACATAGGCCGTGTTGGGCGCGATGATCTTGCGCGCGAGCGCCGCGATGCCGAAGAGCGGCACCAGCAGGGTGGTGACGTTCATGCCATATTGCGGCAGATCGAAGGGTGCGAAGAACAGCCCCTGGATCAGCAAACCAAGCGCAAGGCCGATGGCCGCAGGTGCCGCGCCGAACAGCAGATAAAGCGTCGAGCCAAGAATGAAGTGCACCTCGGAGACGCCGACCGGATGGTGCGGCAGAACTTCGAAGAAGGTGAATACGGCGGCGGTCGCGATCACGCTGCGCACGGCCAGCGAGGCGATGCCCTGTTCGCGGATTGCGGTGGCGGCAAGTTTCAGCGTGAAAAGGCCGGCGGTGGTGGCGGTGGCAGCGCCCAGCAAGGCTTTGGCGCCGGTGACGAGCCCGGGTTCGATATGCATATCTGTCTCCTCTGCCGTCACACCCGACGGCCTTGGTTATCGTTCTTGCAGGGCCGGTCTCCTGGCTCGCGGGTCGATGCGGCTCCCCGCCTTCCCGGCGCGTGTGGCGCCAGTGGCATCTGGGGGTCGCTCTCCGCTTACAGTCGCGGGGGCGGCTGAGGCCGGGGTGCCCGATTGGGTCCACCCTTCCTCATTCCCGTTACGTCCGGCGCTTTGCGCCTGTTGGACACCTTGCTCTTCCATCTGCGCCAAACCGGGCGGGCCGGTCAAGGCTGATGACGACATCCGGGATCGGGGTTGCGACCTTCGTCCTGCAACCTAGCCCAGGCCGGGTGCAAGCGGTCCGTAAAGGATCAGGGCTGGCGTCAGACTTTCGGCCCCGTCCAGATGGGCGGCGAGGGTCGCGATCGTGAACCGCTCCAGCCGCTCATCCGCGGTCGAGACGCCATGGGCCAGCAGCGCCGGCGTGTCAGGGGAAAGGCCGCGCGCGATCAGCTCGGTGGCAAGGCGAGGAAAGGTACGCTTGCCCATGTAGATGACGGTGGTGGCGCTTGCATCGGCAAGGGCGTCCCAGTTCAGATGCTCGGGCAGGCTGCCGGTGATATCGGCCCCGGTCAGGAACTGCACGCGCCGTGCGGTCAGGCGTCGGGTCAGCGGAATGCCCGCAGCCGCGGCCGCCGCGCTGGCCGAGGTGACGCCGGGGATGATCTCATAGGGAACCCCCGCCGCATCGAGCGTCGTCGTCTCCTCCTCAAGCCGGCCGAAGATGCCCGCATCGCCGGATTTCAGCCGCACGACGCGCGCCCCGGTCGCGGCATGATCAAGCAGCAACTGGTTCACGTGCTCTTGCTTGGCCGAGGGGCGGCCCGCGCGTTTGCCCACCGAAATCAGATCGGCCCCGGCGCGCGCCAGATCGAGGATCGGCCCCGACGACAGGTCGTCATAGAGCACCACATCCGCCTCTTGCAGCCGCTTCAGCGCCTTGACGGTCAAAAGATCCGGGTCGCCCGGACCTGAGGAGACGAAGGATACAAAACCGCTCATGTGCTGGCCTCACCGATCAGGTGGAAATAGGTGCCGCTGGCATTGCCCTGCCGCGATCCCGTTTCAGGCACCGGGGCGCCCGTCGCGTCAACCACGGATGCCAGCGGCATATCGGGTTGTTCGAGGATGGTCGAGTAGTGAAACTCATGCCCGCGCAGCCGTGCACTGGTGGCAAAGCCCGGGATGGGGGCGGCAAGCGTCGCCAGCCGGTAGCCCAGATGCATCCGCCGCTTTTCGTAGCTGGTCACCAGCTGCAGAAGCCCCGCCATCTGGTGCCGAACGCCCTTGGCATCGATCAGCGCAGCGCCCATGGCCATATAGCCACCGCACTCGCCATGCACGGGGCGTGTTTGGGCAAAGGCGTTGATCTTCCTGCGGAACCCATCGGCCGCCGCCAGTTGGCCTGCGTGCAGTTCGGGGTAGCCGCCGGGCAGCCAGCAGCAATCCGCGCCACCGTCGGGTCCCTGATCTGCCAAAGGCGAAAAGGGCAGGACCTCGGCCCCTTGGGCGCGCCAGTCCGCCAGAAGATGCGGATAGGTGAAGGAAAACGCGGCGTCCCGCGCCAGCGCGATACGTTGCCCCGGCGGCGGGCAGCGCCGCATCGCGCCAAAGGCCAGCCGCGTCGGTGCTGCGGCGTTCTGGATCGCGGTCAGGTCACAATTCTCGGCAACGAAGGCCCCTGCATCCTGCAGGATGCGGGCGAGGTCAGATGTCTCATCCGCCTGCACAAGGCCCAGATGGCGTTCCGGCAATTCGATCGACGCCTTGCGGGGCAGGGCGCCCAGAACCGTGACACCTGCCTGTGCCATGCCATCGCGGACCAGCGCTTCGTGCCGGGGCGAGGCGACGCGGTTCAGGATCACTCCCGCGATGCGGATGCCGGGGCGCATCGCCGCAAAGCCAAGCGCCGTCGCCGCAGCGCTTTGCGCCTGCCCTGAAACATCCAGCACCAGTATGACCGGCCAGCCCGTCAGCTCTGCCAGATCGGCAGAGGCACCGATGCCGGTTTCCCCCTTGGCCGCGACGCCATCGCAAAGACCCATGGAGCCTTCCGCGATCACCAGATCGGTGCCATCGGCCGCCGTGATCAGCCCGGCGATCCGCGCCTCTGGCATGGCCCAGGTATCAAGGTTGACCGACACGCGCCCGCTGGCCGCAGTGTGAAAGGCGGGATCAATGTAATCCGGGCCGCTCTTGAACGGCTGGACTGTCAGGCCGGCCGCACGAAAGGCCGCAAGCAGGCCCAGCGTGACCGTGGTCTTGCCGGTGCCCGAGGCGGGGGCCGAGATGATGAGGCCGCCGGGTATGGCAGGCATGGCTGTCATGCGCTTTCGGGAAAGCGGGGATGGGTGCCCACCGGGCGATAGCGGCGGTCGTAGTCACCAGCATAGAGGCGGCTTTCGTCGAACTCCTCGGCCCCGATTGACCGGCCGACGAGGATCAGGGCCGTGCGCTCCATCTCGGCGCCGACGGCGGTTTCCAGCGTGGCAAGCGTTGCGCGCACGATGCGCTGATCGGGCCAGCTGGCGCGCCAGATCACCGCCACCGGACAGTCGGCGCCATAGCTTGGGGAAAGCCGCGCCACCACATCGGCCAGCACATGCACCGATAGGTGGATGGCAAGCGTCGCGCCGGTGCGGGCGAAGTTCTCCAGCGTCTCGCCTTCCGGCATCGAAGACGCCCGACCCGAGGTGCGTGTGAGCACGACCGATTGCGCGACGCCCGGCAGGGTCAGCTCTGCACCAAGCGCGGCGGCGGCGGCGGCAAAGCTGGGCACGCCCGGCGTCACGTCATAGGGGATGTCCAGCTCGCGCAGGCGGCGCAGTTGTTCGCCCATGGCCGACCAGACCGACAGATCGCCTGAATGCAGGCGCGCCACGTCTTTCCCCTCGGCATGGGCGGCGGCGATTTCGGCGATGATCTGATCGAGGCTCAGCGGTGCGGTGTTCACGATCCGCGCGCCGGGCGGGCAATATTGCAGCAGCGCCTCGGGCACCAGAGAGCCCGCATAAAGACAGACCGGGCAGGCGGCGATCAGATCGCGCCCGCGCAGGGTGATCAGGTCGGGGGCGCCGGGGCCTGCGCCGATGAAATGGACGGTCATGGGGTGTGTCCTTCTGCAAGGGCCAGCGTGACCCGCCCTCCGGGGGCGATGGTCCGTGGCTGAAGAAGCCGCGCGCCGGGGCCTGCGGCGGCAAGCGCTGCCGCTTCGGCGACCGAGCCGACACCATATCGGGCGGGCTGGCGCGGCGATGGGGTGGATGTGTCTTGTCGCGTCAGATCGGCCAGCGGCACGGCATGAACGGGCAGCGCCAGCGCGGCGAGCGCAGGGTGGCAGGCCTTGTCCGCCGGCAGGGCGAGCGCCTGTGGCAGGTGTTGCGCCAGCGTCAGGGCGGCAGCAAGGTCTGCCGCTGTCGCCGATGCACGCAACCCGATCCCGGCCACGATCATCGCGTGACCCCCCATTGCACCACCGGACGCGCGGCCTGCCAGTCGCGAAAGCTGCCAAGCGTGCCGCAGGTCGCAAGGTCGATCCGCATCAGGCTGCCCCCGTGGCGGGCGTGGGCGGCGTAAAGCGTGGCCTCATTCTCCAGCGTGACGGCATTGGCGACCATCCGGGCGCCGGGGCGCAGGCGTTGCCACAGCGTCTCGATCAGGGCGGCATCGACGCCGCCGCCGATGAATACGGCGTCCGGTTCGGGCAATCTGTCCAGCGCATCCATCGAGGCACAGTCCACCGCTGTCAGACGATGGGCAAGGCCAAAGCCTTCGGCATTGGCGCGGATGTTCGTGACGCGGTCGGCCCGACGCTCGACAGCCGAGGCGCTGCCACCGGCAAGGCACCACTCGACGCTGATCGAGCCTGATCCCGCACCCAGATCCCACAGATGTTCGCCCGCCCGTGGCGCCAAGGCCGAGAGTGTCAGGGCGCGCACCGGACGCTTGGTGATCTGCCCGTCATGGGCAAACAGGTCATCTGGCAGACCCGAGGCGCGGGAGATGCCGGGGTCGCGCCCAAGGATCGCCGCCATCACCGGTGCGCCCGCATCCGGCGCAGGGAGGGGGCGCATCCGCTCCATCGGCCCGCCAAGGCGTTCAAGCACGGTCACCTCGGCCCCTGCATGACCGTTCGCGCGCAGCCAATCACCCAGTTTCGCCACCGCACCCCCGTCCCGAAGCGTGGCCAACACCCGCGTTCCCCCGTGAAGCACGGGCCGCAGTCGGGCAAAGGGCGCGGCATGCAGGCCAAGACAGATCGTCTCCTCCAGCCGCCAGCCCATGCGGTTCGCCGCCAGTTGAAAGCACGACGGCGTCGGGTGGCTCGTCCATTCTTCGGGGGCGAGATCGGCCATCAGGCTTCCCCCTGCCCCGTGCCAGAACGGATCGCCCGAGGCGAGGGCGACCACCCGTCGCCCGCGTGCCGCGAGAACCGGGGCTGTGGAGAACGGAACGGGCCATTCCACGCCCCGCGCAGCGGCACCCACAAGCGCGAGGTGGCGCGGCCCGCCGATGATCACCTCCGCCCGGTCCAGCGCGTCGCGGCTTGCGGGCGACAGGCCCTCTGGTCCATCTTCGCCCAGACCGATGATCGTAAGCCAGGGATCAGACATGACGCGCATCCTTCTTCTGGGCGGTACGACCGAGGCAAGCAGACTTGCCCGGATGCTGGCCGATACAGGGATGGACGCGGTGTTCTCTTATGCCGGTCGGACCGACGCCCCCGTCGCCCAGCCTTTGCCGACCCGGATCGGCGGCTTTGGCGGGGTTGAGGGATTGGTGCGGTTTCTGCGCAGCGAAGGCATCACCCATGTCGTCGATGCGACACATCCCTTTGCCGCCGAGATGAGCCGGAACGCCTCTGCCGCCTGCCGCGAAACCGGTGTCGCGCTGGCCGCGCTGGAGCGTGCGCCCTGGGTGGCCGGAGCTGCCGATCGCTGGACCCATGTGCCCGATATCGCAGGCGCAGTTGCCGCACTGCCCGACATCCCGGCCCGTGTGTTTCTGGCCATCGGCAAGCTGCATCTGGCCGCGTTTGGCACAAGGCCGCAGCATCATTACCTGCTGCGCCTTGTCGATCCGCCAGGCGCGCTGCCTTTGCCGGACGCACATGCGGTCATCGCGCGCGGCCCTTTTGATCTGGCGGGCGATCTGGCCCTGCTGCGGGACCATCGCATCAGCCATATCGTCGCCAAGAATGCGGGCGGTGAGGGCGCGCGCGCCAAGCTTGATGCCGCGCGGGAACTGGCGTTGCCGGTGATCCTGATTGACCGGCCTGCCTTGCCCGAGCGGCTGATCTTTGAGGATCCCGATGCCGTCCTGCGCTGGCTGCGTCATGCCGACCTCGGGGTATAGACGTAATCGCCCACGCGGCGTGTCGCCGAATTTCCAATAAGAACGACCGTTCGCATATCGGCCATGTCTTCGGTTGCATCTATCAGACGCACAACGCGGATCGCCTGTTCGGGGGTTGAAACGGCGCGGGCGAAGATGACCAGCCGACCGGGCTCACATTCCTCACGCAGGATCTGCAACACGCGGGCAAACTGATGCGGGCGCGACTTTGAGCGTGGATTGTAAAAGCCCATCGCAAAATCAGCCTGCGCGGCAAGGCGGAGCCGCCGCTCGACCAGATCAAAAGGCTTGAGGTTGTCGGAGAGGTTGATTGCACAGAAATCATGGCCCAGCGGTGCGCCCGCCGCCGCCGCCG
>ERZ1645185.1002-NODE-1002-length-11784-cov-5.840396_pt1 | contig 11784 bp, 11 predicted proteins | sample MGYA00575351_ERZ1645185 | MGnify/ENA primary metagenome ERZ1645185 (study PRJEB40838, sample SAMN11284767) | freshwater sediment metagenome | isolation source: river sediment | host: Sediment | place: India: Jana village, Kanpur | collected 2015-12-17 ... | reverse complement strand
TGACCCCGGCGCATGATTTCAACGACTACGCGGTCGGCCAGCGCCATGGCCTGCCGATGATCAACATCCTGACCCCGGACGCCCGCATCAACGACAACGCGCCGGAAAAATACCGCGGCATGGACGTGCGCACCGCGCGCAAGGCCGTGCTGGCCGACCTGACCGCACTCGGCCTGCTGGTCGAGGAGAAAGCGCATAAGCTGCAGGTGCCGCGCGGCGACCGCACCGGACAGGTCATCGAGCCTTACCTCACCGACCAATGGTTCGTGAAGATGGACACGCTAGGCGCACGCGGCCTGGAACTGGTGGAGAACGGTTCGGTGAAATTCGTACCGGAAAACTGGATCAACACCTACCGGCATTGGATGGGCAACATCCAGGACTGGTGCATTTCACGGCAGCTGTGGTGGGGCCACCGCATACCGGCCTGGTACGACGCCGAGGGAAACATCTTCGTCGGCCGCACCGAGGCCGAAGCGCGCACCAAACACGGTTTAGCCGATGATATTCCATTGATCCGCGACAACGACGTGCTGGAAACCTGGTTCAGCTCGGCGCTGTGGTCGCACTCCACGCTCGGCTGGCCCGATGAACAGGCCATGGCCGCGCTGGAGTTCGAGAAACGCCTGCCGACCTCGGTGCTGGTCACCGGTTTCGACATCATCTTCTTCTGGGTCGCCCGGATGATCATGATGACCGAGCACTTCACCGACCGGGTGCCGTTCAAGGACGTCTACATCACCGGACTGGTGCGCGACAAGGACGGCCAGAAGATGTCCAAGTCGAAGGGCAACATCCTCGATCCGATCGACATCATCGACGGCATCACGCTCGAAGCATTGATTGAAAAGCGAACGCAAGGCCTGATGCAGCCGCAGATGGCCGAGAAGATCCGCAAGGCCACCCAGAAGGAATTCGCCGGCGGCATCCCGGCTTTCGGCACCGACGCGCTGCGCTTCACGTTCGCCTCCCTGGCCACGCACGGCCGCGACATCAAGTTCGACCTCAACCGCGCCGAAGGCTACAAGAACTTCTGCAATAAATTATGGAACGCCGCGCGTTTCGTGCTGATGCATTGCGAGGACTTCGAAGCCCGCGGAACCCCATCGGCGCAATCCGAAGCGGAACGTTGGCTGCTGTCGCAGCTGTCGGCCGTGACCGGCGAAGTGGAACGGCATTTCGCCGAATACCGTTTCGACCTGGCTTCAGCCGCGCTCTACGAATTCGCCTGGAACACCTATTGCGACTGGTTCCTGGAATTCGCCAAGCCGGCGCTGGCCGGTGAGGATACAGCCGCCGCTGACAGCATGCGCCACACCATGCTGTATGCGCTGGAAGCCACGCTTCGCCTGCTGCATCCGATCATCCCGTTCATCACTGAGGAAATCTGGCATGCCATCGCGCCGAAGCTCGGCATCAGCGGGCATTCAATCAGCATGCAGGCCTACCCGGAACAGGCTGATTTCGGCCAATCCGATGCGCAGGCCCTGGCCAACATCGAATGGCTGAAGGCCCTGGTCGCCAGCATCCGTCGGATCCGAAGCGAAATGGGCATCGCGCCGGGCAAAACGATTCCGCTGCTTTGGCAGTCAGGCCATGCCGAGGACAGCGCCCGTCTGGCGGATGCTGACGCCACGCTGAAATTCCTGCTGAAACTGGCGTCGATCACCGAACTGTCCGGCGAAGCGCCCGCCTCAGCGACGGCGCTGGTCGGTGATCTGCAGGTATTCATTCCGCTGGCCGGCCTGATCGACCTGGATGCCGAGAAAGCGCGCCTGGCGAAAGAGCTGAAACGCATCGAAACCGAAATCGGCAAATGCCGCGGCAAGCTGTCCAGCGAGACCTTCGTGGCCAACGCGCCGGAAGCGGTGGTCGTCCAGGAACGCCAGCGCCTGCTGGATTGGCAGGCACAGCAGGGCGCGCTCGGCGAACAACTGCGGAAACTGGGATGATGCGGGGCGCGGCTTGACGCGCCCTTACGGACCCGCGAAATCGAAATCCATCAGTTCGATGGCCATCACGATGCCATCCTCGCGTCCTTTCACTGCCGGATAGTAATTCGGCCGACGGCCGATTTCGTTGAAGCCCTCGCTTTCATACAGGGCGATGGCGTGCGGGTTGCTGGGACGGACTTCCAGAAAAACCCGCTGCAGCCGGTGCCAGCGCGCGACCTCGAAAACCTGCTTTAGAAGGCGACGGCCCTGGCCGTGTCCTTGGTGTTCGGGAGCCACGCAGAGGTTCAGCAGGTGCCCTTCGCCGGCGGCGCAGCTCAGCACGAAATAGCCGATGATGCCCTGCCGGCCTTCGAGCATCCAGCACTCATGGCCGGCGTACAGGCAGTCGCGGAAGATGCCTGCCGTCCACGGGAAGGGATAGCAGCGCAGTTCGACGGCCATCACCGCATCCACGTCGGCCTGCTTGATCAGCCGGCATTGCTGATCGGTGATTTTCTGCGCGCTCATTACGGCTTAAGCAGCGGCCGCAGCTGTTGCCAAAGCATGCGCTTGGCCAAGGACTTTCCGACCGTGGGCGAAACCGGAAGTGCCGTCAGATCATGGCCCGGAGCCATACGCTGGATGTTCTGCCCCAGGCGGGTCTGCCAGAAGGCGTCGTCGCGCCTGGTCGGTGCGGGCAGTCCGGGCCCGGCGCCGGCCAAGGGCACGTAAAGCCGCAGGCCCATGGCTTCAAGCAGCAGGCGTTGTTGGCTGTTGTATACCATCAGGCCGCTTTGGCCTTCGGCTTGATCCTCTGCCAGAGCCAGAGCAACGGTCCGGATAGGGCATAGCTGCCGGCCATCACCAGCAGCACGCGCGGCGGATCGATGAACAGGGCCACCAACACCGCGATGACCACCAAGGCAGCGAAGAACGGTACTTTGTCTTCACGCTCCTTGGATTGGCCCGAGCCCTTGAAGCTGGTGTAGCGGAAACGCGAGACCATCAGCAAGGCGCACGCCACGGTGACCGTCAACGCGATATAGCGCAGTTCCACGCCTTTCCAGCCGAATTCGTTCATGGCCCAAACGAATGCCATCATCAGTCCGGCCGCCGACGGGCTGTTCAGCCCGATGAACCAGCGTTTGTCGACCGAACCGACCTGGGTATTGAAACGCGCCAACCTGAGCGCCGCGCAGGCGGCATACAGGAACGCGGCGGCCCAACCGACCTTGCCCAGCAAGGTGCCGTCCAGCTTCATGGTGCTGAGCGCCCAGTGGTACATCACCAGGGAAGGCGCCATGCCGAAGCTGACCAGATCGGCCAGGGAATCGTACTGGACGCCGAATTCGCTGCTGGTGCCGGTCAGACGCGCCACCCGGCCGTCCACGCCGTCAAACACGGCGGCGATGAAAATCGCGATGCAGGCGGCCTCGAAACGGCCGCTGGCGGCCGCCAGAATGGCGTAAAAGCCGGCGAACATGCCGCAGGTGGTCAGCAGGTTCGGCAACAGGTAGATGTGCCGGTTACGGGGTGATTTCGGTGCGGTATTTTCGTCCATGCCGACAGTTTACCTATAATCCGCCCGCACTGTCCAAAAACTCTGGGTAAACGGCGCCTAAACCGCTACAATAAAGGCTTGAATACTATGAACTTAATGCCATGCGCCTGTCCAGATTCCATTTAAGCACCGCCAAAGAAACCCCCGCCGACGCCGAAATCGTCAGCCACCAGCTGATGCTGCGCGCCGGATTGATCCGGAAACTTGGCGCCGGCCTTTACACCTGGACGCCGCTCGGGCTGCGCGTGCTGCGCAACGTGGAAGGCATCGTGCGTGAGGAAATGGACCGCGCCGGCGCCTTGGAACTGCTGATGCCGTCCATCCAGCCGAAAGAGCTGTGGGAAGAGACCGGGCGCTGGGAGAAATTCGGCGGGCAACTGCTGAAGATCAAGGACCGCAAGCAGGCCGACTACGTATACGGTCCGACCCACGAAGAGGTGATCACCGATTTCGCGCGCCAGGAACTGCGCAGCTACAAGCAGCTGCCGATCAATTTTTACCAGATCCAGACCAAATTCCGTGATGAGATCCGGCCACGTTTCGGCGTGATGCGCGCGCGCGAGTTCCTGATGAAGGATGCCTATTCATTCCATCTGAGCCCGGAATGCATGGCGCAGACCTACCAGACCATGTTCGACGCCTACAGCCGCATATTCACCCGCCTGGGCCTGACATTCCGCGCCGTGAACGCCGACACCGGCGCCATCGGCGGCAGCGCCTCGCATGAATTCCACGTGCTGGCCGATTCCGGCGAAGACGCCATCGCGTTCTCCGACGGTTCCGAATACGCCGCCAACATCGAAATGGCCGAAGCCCTGGCGCCCGCGCAGGCGCGTGCGGCCGGCGAGCAGGCCATGCAGCAGGTCGCCACCCCTAGTCAGAAAACCTGCGAAGCGGTGGCCGAGCTGCTGTCGATCGACATCACCCGGACCGTGAAATCCATCGCCCTGATGGCGGAAACGGGCTTTACCCTGGCTTTGGTGCGCGGCGACCACAGCCTGAATGAAATCAAGCTGGCGAAGCTGGCCGGACTGGCCGATTACCGTTTGGCCACCGAAGCGGAAATCGCCGAACACCTCAATGCCGAACCGGGCTTCCTGGGCCCGGTGAAGCCTGCCGCGCGGATCACCGTCATCGCCGACCGCACCGTCGCGGCGATGAGCGATTTCGTGGTCGGCGCCAATAGCAACGGCTTCCACCTGAGCGGCGTGAACTGGGGCCGCGACCTGCCGGAAGCCGATGTCATCGCGGACATCCGCAATGTCGTGGAAGGCGATCCATCGCCGGATGGCAAAGGCACGCTGGCGATCGCGCGCGGCATCGAAGTCGGCCATGTGTTCCAGCTCGGACGGAAATACGCCGAGTCGATGGGCGCCACCGTGCTTGACCCGCAGGGCAAGGCGCAGGTGATGTTCATGGGCTGCTACGGCGTCGGCGTCAGCCGCATCGTGGCGGCCGCCATCGAACAGAATTTCGATGCCAACGGCATCTGCTGGCCGGAGCCAATGGCGCCGTGGCAGGTCGCCGTGTGCGTCATCAATCCGAAGAACGACGCCGCCGTCGCCGCCTATGCAGACAGGCTCTACGACGAGTTCAGCGCGCGCGGCGTCAACGTCTGCCTGGACGACCGCGGTCTGCGGCCGGGCGCCATGTTCTCCGACATCGAGCTGATCGGCGTTCCGCACCGCATCGTGGTTTCCGACCGGGGCCTGCAGGCCGGCACGCTGGAATACCGCCAGCGCCGCGCCGATGCCTCGGAGAACATCACCGAAACGGCGCTCTGGACCAAGCTCGGGCTTTAGAAGTCGTCCACCAGCAGTGCATCGGCCGGTACGATCTCGCCGGCCGGCGTAATGACCGCACGCGTCATCGCCGAGGGATTCATCAGCCCGACCCCGCCATTGGCGGAGGTGTACCCGATCAGCGGCACCTCGAACAGTCGGGTGACCCGGCGCGCCCGGTCGGCGAACGTCGCTTCGGCATTGTCGACCTCGACCCGGGTGCTGAGCACATAACCGCCCACGAAGAAAAAATCGACCCGGAACCTGCCGGCCGCGCCTTCATTCAGTTCGTAAACGGGCGCGGAATCGTCCGGATCGATGGCGGTGATCCGCACGTCGCTTTGACCGGGCCTGTTGGCCGGCGTGGAATCGCCGTCCAGTTCGATCAAGGCGATCCGGCGCGGTGAAAACACCTCGGCCTGCAGCGCGCTCGACAGCAGAAGGCTGGAGGTTGCATAGATATTGGTGGTGCCGGTCAGCATGGCGATTGATTTGGCCACCTGCCGTTCGTCGCTTTGATGGAAGAAGCGCGTCCGGTTGGCGGTGGTGACGATCTTGATGGAAAGTGGCATGGGCGATGCTCCTCAGAGGTTGCGTCGTGATGAAACCAGCAGATTGCCGAACAGGATGCCCGCGACCAGAGCGGTCAAGGCCGCGAACAACGGAATCGCAAGGCCCAGCCGGCCATCTCCTTCCTGGGCCAAGGCCATATTCATGATCTGGAAGCCCAGGCTGCCCGGAACCAACAGGATGATGCCGGGCACACGGATCAGGGCACCGGGGCGGTTGAAAAGGCGTGCGTACTGGTTGGAAACAGCTGTGACGATAAGCGCTGCCAGAAACGTGCCTGTCGGAATGACGCCATCGGAAAGTTCGGGGAAAAGCGAACAGACTTTCATCACGCCATAACCGAGCAGCACCGACGCCATCGCAATCGGAATATCCCGTGCGTTCGCCTTGAACAGAACGGCCAGCGCGAAGGATCCAGGCAGCAACATGGCCCAAGGCATCCACGTCGGCAATACCGATGAACCGCTGTTGGACAGGTCCTGCCAGTCCAGGAAATGCGCGAGCTGAAACGCCAGGATGGTGCCGAAGGTCAGCTTCATCAACACGGTGACCGCACCGGCGAAGCGCGCGCTGCCGGAAGCCAGCTGTTGGTGGGCGAGCTCGTTGATGGCCGTGGTCAGCATCAGGCCGGGCATCATGATAATCAGTGCCGAAATAATCACCGACTGTACGCTGAGCGGCGCCAGATGAGCGGCGATATAGTAAACAATCAAGGTCGCGAGCAGCGCCGCCACCGCCTCCACGGCATCCTTCAGGTGCCGGTTTCGTTCGCACAGCTGCACCATAATGCCTATCAGCGAACCCAGCGCTGCAGCGGTGAAAAAGTCATTCCATCCGGTGCGCGGGAACAGGCACAGCACCATCGCCGATGCCAGGCCATAGCACACAATCTGCTGCAGACGTTGCGAGTTCGAAGATTTTATGTCCATCGCGTTCAGGCGCGCCAGGCCGGATTGGATGTCCAGACCCCCGGCAATGACCTGCTCGGCGATGGCGTCGGCATCGGCCATGCGGCCCAGGTGGGTATCGCCGGGATCAAGCCGGAGCACACGGGTGACCGTATAGGGGTCGCCGTGCACGAGGTCCCGGAAGCTGATCATGATACCGGTCGGATTCGACCAGATGCTGGCTTCGAGAGCCAGTTTGCGCGCCGCGCGCTCGACCGCGCCCTCAAGCCGGTTGACCGTGGTGCCGGAGGTATGCAGATGCCTGGCCAACGCCAGTACGAAATCGACCCGGTCCCTGAACTCCCCGGAATCCATCGTTTGCCGCATGTGCGCGCCTCCAGCTTGATCGATGGGTCATTGTAGGACAACCGCTGCTTATTGCGTAACTGTTATAAACTATTTTCATATTCACCGGATGCCGCGCCCCACATGCCAAGCTGGCTGGAGACAATCGAACCGAACCTCGTCATCGACCCGACGCATGGCGACCGCCTGCTGGCGACCGGCGACTGGACATTCCAGCACGCCGATGTATTGATTCCGTTATTGGATAAGAGCCGCGGCGGCATCGGAAACGTCGATGCCCGCTCGATCAACCGCCTCGATGCGACCGGCTCGCAGCTGCTGCTGGGATTCCTGCGCAGGCATGGCGTCGATGAAAATGAACTGTCCGCCAAGCCCGAGCACCAGGCCCTGCTTGCCGCCGTCATCGGCTCCTCGCAGACACCGCCGGAAAAGGCAGCGCAGCCGCCGTTGCACATCCGTATGCTGGGCGGCATCGGCCTCTGGGTGGACAAAGGCTATGAGAACACCCTGATATTCCTGTCGTTCCTCGGCCAGACCCTGATCAGCTTCCTGATCAACATCGTGCAGCCGAAACACTGGCGGATCACGTCCACCGTGTTCCATATGCAGGCCGTCGGCCTGAATGCGGTGCCTCTGGTGATGCTGCTCAGTTTCATGGTCGGCGCGGTGATCGCGTTCCTGGGCGCCACCGTGCTCGGCGAATTCGGTGCGGAGCTGTGGGTGGTCGAACTGGTCGGCGTGGCGTTCATGCGCGAATTCGGCGTGATGTTGACCGCCATCCTGCTGGCCGGCCGCACCGCCAGCGCATTCACCGCGCAGATCGGTTCGATGAAAAGCGGCGAAGAGCTCGATGCCCTGAAAACCATGGGGCTGGATCCCATAGAACTGCTGGTCCTGCCGCGCCTCAAGGCGCTGCTGGTGACCCTGCCCCTGCTCGCCTTCCTGGCCACCATGGCCGGCCTGCTGGGCGGGATGGCGGTATGCAGCTGGACGCTGGGCATATCGCCGGAAATGTTCATGAGCCGGCTGAATTCGGAACTCGCGCCAAGGCATATCTGGATCGGCCTCAGCAAGGCGCCGGTGTTCGCGGCGGTCATCGGCCTGATCGGCTGCCTGGAAGGCTTCAAATGCAAAAGCAATGCGCAATCGGTCGGCGAACACACGACTTCCAGCGTGGTGCAGAGCATCTCGCTGGTCATTCTGCTCGACGCGCTGGCCGCCATGTTCTTCATGGAGCTCGACCTGTGACCGACGCCGTACGCGACATCATCGAGGTGCGCGGGCTATGCAACCGCTTCGGCGATTTCGTGGTGCATGAAAACCTCGATCTGCAGGTCCGCCAGGGCGAGATCATCGGCGTGGTCGGCGGCTCCGGCTCCGGCAAGTCGGTGTTGATGCGCAGTATCCTTGGGCTGAACAGGCCGCAGGGCGGATCGATCGAGGTGATCGGCAGGAACGCGCTGTCGCCCGATCCCCGAAACCGGCACTACATCGAACAGAACACCGGCGTGCTGTTCCAGAACGGCGCGCTGTTCTCGTCACTGAACGTGCTGGAGAATGTGCTGGTGCCGCTGAAGGAGCACAGCACACTGCCGATGCAACTGATGACGGAACTGGCCATGGTCAAGATCCAGCTGGCCGGCCTGGAACCGGAGGCGGCGTTCAAGTTCCCGGCCGAGCTGTCCGGCGGCATGCGCAAACGCGCCGGCATCGCGCGGGCGCTGGCCATGGATGCGCCGCTGCTGTTCCTCGATGAACCGACCGCGGGGCTCGACCCGATCAGCGCGGCGACCTTCGACCAGCTCATCCTCACCATCCAGAAAGCCCTGAACCTGACTGTGTTCCTGATCACACATGACCTGGATACCTTGTACACTATCTGCGACCGCGTCGCCGTCATCGCCGACAGGAAAGTGCTGGTCAACGCGCCTATCGACCACGTGGCGGCATTCGACCACCCGTGGATCCAGGAGTACTTCCATGGACCGCGCGGACGGGCGGCGCAATTCGCCCAGGAGAAGCTGTAATGGAAACACGCGCCAACTATGTACTGATCGGCCTGTTCACGCTGATCACCGCCGCGCTGCTGATCGTGTTCGCCCTGTGGGCGGCCAAATTCGCCTCCGACAGCAGCTGGAACGAATATGACGTGGTGTTCTCGGAAGCGGTGACCGGCCTGGGCATCGGCGGCACCGTGCAGTACAACGGCATCACCGTCGGTGAGGTGCGCCGGCTGAATATCGACCCGGAAGACCCGAACAAGGTCCTGGTGCGCGTGCGCATCAAGGCCGACACGCCGATCAAGGTCGACAGCGAGGCGCGCCTGGCGTTCGTCGGATTGACCGGCATCACGCAGATACAGCTGAAATCGCTCAATGCCGGAAGCGCCGCGCTGGTGCCGACCGAAAAGAACCCGGTGCCGCGCATCATCGCCAAGGAATCCGCGTTTTCGAAGATATTCAGCTCGACCGACGACCTCACCACCACCGCCAGCAACGTCATGCTGCGCCTGAATGAGGCCTTCAGCGATGAAAACATCAAGAGCCTGGGAAAGACGCTGGCCAACCTCGAGAAAATCTCCGGGACCGTGGCCGATGAGCGGCAGGACATCGGCCTGATCATCCGCGATACCCGTGCCGCCATAGCCAAGCTCAACAGCGCCCTGGCCAGCACCGACAGCATCGCCCGGAAACTCGACCAAGGCGTGGTCGATCAATTGCCCGATCTGGTCGCCAAACTCGACCGGACCCTGATCCAGTACGAAGTGTTGGCCAGGAACGCCAACCGCGTGATAGAAACCAACGGCGACGCCATCGACAATTTCTCGCAGCAGGGCCTGGCGCAGGTCGGCCCGGCCATCGCGGAGCTGCGGACCCTGCTCGCGCAGCTGCGGCGTGTGGCGGCCCAGATCGAAGAACGCCCGAACGCATTGGTGACCGGCAAGAGCACCACCGAGGAATTCAAGCCATGAATTTGAACCGCATCAGCCGGCTGCTGCTGGCCCTGTGTCTGGCCCTGCCGATGGCAGGCTGCATATCCCTGATCGACCAGCCCGAACCGATCGATGTCTATACGCTGCGCAGCCGGCCGCTTGATGCCGCCACCCTGCCGACGGTGCCTTGGTCGCTGACCGTGATCCGGCCAAGCAGCACCGCATTCCTGGACTCCAACCGCATCGCGGTGCGTCCGGAGCCGAACGTGCTGCAGGTTTACAAAGGCGCCAACTGGTCCGACTCGCTGCCGGACCTGGTGCAGACCGGGGTCGTGCAGGCCCTCGAGAATTCCGGAAAAATCAAATCGGTATCGCGCCAGAACAGCGGCGTACCGGCTGAGGTCGCGCTGCTGCTGGACATCCGCCAGTTCGAATCGGTTTACGCCGACGGTGCCAGGAAACCGGATGCGGTGATCCAGATCCATGCCAAAGTGCTGGAATACCCGAGCAACCGCGTCATCGCCGCCAAGACTTTCGCCGTCGACGTACCGTCCGTCAGCAAGGAAATACCCGACGTGGTGCTGGCCTTCGAGAGCGGCCTGAACGCCGCCATCGCCGATATCGCCGCCTGGACACTGGCCAACGGGCGCAGCAAAACCAAATAGCGGCAGGATTTGGCCGGCGACGTTCTAGCGTATTTTCCGGAAGGTCAGATTGATCCGTGCCTGCACCGCTTTCGCGGTGCGTGGCAGGCTATGCTGGTACTTCTCCTGGATGTCGCCCTGCATCAGCAACAAGCTGCCGTGCGCCAGTACGATGGCTGCTGACGGCCCCCCACCCTTCCTCCGGAGCAGGAAACGCCGCACGCCGCCCAAGCTGACCGAAGCAATCACCGGCTGCGGACCCAGCTCCGGCTCGTCGTCGCTGTGCCAGCCCATGGCATCCCGGCCGCTCCGGTAATAATTCAGCAGCACGCTGTTGAACGGCGTCCCGGCCGCCGCCTCCACCTGATGTTTCAGCGCCAATACACTGTCCAGCCAGGGCTCCGGCGCAAAGGTGGTATTCGAATAGCGGTACACGGCATCGGCATCGCCCATCCAGCAGCTCAGGCGTGGGGTAAGCACCTTGCGTCCGAACAGGGTGATTTCCGCCTGCAGCCAGGGCACCTCGGCCATCAGCGTATGCAGCAGGCCATCCGCCCGTTCCGGGGTCAAAAAACGCCCGGCATAGCGCAGCCCGCCGTCGGCGATGGGCAATTCGGCCGGTAGACCCGTATTCAATGCGGAAAACATACCGTCGATTATTGCCCAAAGCGCGCTAAACCGCGACAATGGAGGGATATCTTCGAGGTGATTTATGTCTGAACGCGATGTGATGGAATACGATGTGCTGACCGTAGGCGCCGGCCCGGCCGGACTGGCGTTCGCCCTGCGCCTGAAACAGCTCAACCCCGCGCTCAGCGTATGCGTCATCGAGAAGGCCTCAAGCATCGGCGCGCACTCGCTGTCGGGTGCGGTCATCGAGACCCAGGCCCTTGATGAACTGCTTCCCGACTGGCGCGCCAGTCCGCCGCCGATCTGCGTGCCGGCCGGCAGCGACGAATTCTGGTTCCTGAGCAAAACCGGCGGCTTCAAAGCACCCATCAACCCGCCGCAGATGAACAACCACGGCAACGTCATCGTGTCCTTGGGCGCGCTATGCGCCTGGCTGGCGCCGCAATGCGAGGCGGCCGGCGTGGAAATCTACCCCGGCT
>ERZ1645185.1000-NODE-1000-length-11795-cov-5.375213_pt1 | contig 11795 bp, 11 predicted proteins | sample MGYA00575351_ERZ1645185 | MGnify/ENA primary metagenome ERZ1645185 (study PRJEB40838, sample SAMN11284767) | freshwater sediment metagenome | isolation source: river sediment | host: Sediment | place: India: Jana village, Kanpur | collected 2015-12-17 ... | reverse complement strand
TGGCGGTCGGCGCGATCGGTCTGCTGCTGGCCTGGAAGGGTTTGCTGGTTACCGGAGTCGCCATCCCGCTGATGATGCTGGCCCTGTTCGGCATGGGGGTGCATTCGACTTTCTTCGGGCCGATCAAGTACGCGATCCTGCCCCAGCACCTGCACGAGAACGAAGTTCTGGCCGGAACCGGCCTGGTCGAGGCGGGAACCTATATCGCCATCCTGGCCGGGACGATCGTGGCGGGCTGGATCCCGGTCGAATGGGCCGCAGCGGGCGTCGTGCTGACCGCGCTGGTCGGCTATGCCACCAGCCGGCAGGTGCCCCCCGCCCCGCCGTTCCACGATCCCGAACCGCTCGACTACCACTTCATTCGCGCTTCGATTGCGCTGGTCCGCAACACCAGTCACGATCGCCGCGTCTTTCTGGCGATCATGGCGATCAGTTTCTTCTGGACCATCGGTGCCGTGCTGTTCATCCAGTTTCCACCGCTGGCAAAGAACGTGCTGACCGCCAGCAAGGAAGTGGCAAGCCTGTTCCTGGTGATCTTCTCGATTGGCGTCGCCATCGGCTCGATGTCGGTCAACGCGCTGCTGAAAGGCACCGTTTCGGCACGCTTTTCGCCGCCGTCGGTCATCATGATGGGCCTGTTCGTCGTCGCCTTCTACATCGTCTGCCGGCAATGGGTGCCGCATCCCGAAAACGGCCTGATGGACGTGGCGACCTTCATAGCGCAGCCGCTCGCCGTGCCGCTGATGCTGTGTCTGTTGGGGATCGCCGTGGCGGGCGGAATGTTCGTGGTGCCGCTCTACGCCTTCCTGACGACCTTCGTCGACAAGTCGCAGACCTCGCGCACGATCGCGGCAAATAACATCGTCAATTCGGGTGCCATGGTCGCCGGTTCGCTACTCGCCACCGGACTGTCCGCCGGCGGCGTATCGATCGTCAACCAGGTGTTGCTGAGCGCGGCAATGTGCCTGGTGTCGGCGTGGATCGCCGCTCAGCTGGTCCGGGCGGAACGCGCTGCGGCCGCCTGACTTCAGGCGATATACAGGCTCGTCGCGATAAAGCAGGCGCTGTAGGCCGCCGCGAAATCGCGCAGGTCGTTCAGGATCCGGCCGGGACGGCGCGGCTTCACCGCCGCTTCTTCTTCGGTCATGCGGACATGGGCGGGAAGACTGGCCAGGAACGGATGCCGGGCGGCTTCATCGGTCAGGACAAGGGCTCTTCTCATGGGGCCGAAGTTAAGACTTTCTTCACCATCGCGTCACGCGGAAAATCGTGGTTAACCGATAGCTTCCCGGCTTGGGACAGTAACCATTTCCGGTCACCAACACGGCCCTGCGTTGCCCCGCACGGCGTGTCTCGCTAAAGCCCGCCTATGACCCAGACCAAGACCATCAACGGCGGGCGCCTGCTCGTCGATTGCCTGACCACCCAGGGCTGCGATCGCATCTTCACCGTGCCCGGCGAAAGCTTCCTCGCCGTGCTCGACGCGCTGCACGACACTCCCGAGATCCAGACCGTGATCTGCCGCCAGGAAGGCGGCGCCGCGTTCATGGCCTGCGCCGACGGAGCGATGACCGGGCGGCCGGGCGTGTGCTTCGTCACCCGCGGCCCCGGCGCAACCAACGCGTCCATCGGCGTCCACATCGCGATGCAGGATTCGCAGCCGATGCTGCTGTTCATCGGTGACGTCGATCGCGGGATGAAGGACCGCGAGGGCTTTCAGGAGGTCGATTTCGGCCAGATGTTCGGCCCGCTGGCCAAGCTGGTGCTGCGGATCGACGATCCGAAGCGGATTCCCGAATATATCGCCCGCGCCTGGTCGACGGCTCAATCCGGGCGTCCCGGTCCGGTAGTGATCGCCCTGCCCGAAGACATGTTGCTGGAAGAAGTCAGCGGTGCCGCGCCACGCCCGCCGGTGCACCGCCCGGCCCAGGCCATGTGCCCCGATGCGATGGCAACGCTGATGAGGATGATCGGCGATGCCGCATCTCCGGTCGCGATCGTGGGCGGGGCCGGCTGGCACGCCAAGGCGCGCGAACATTTCACCCAGTTTGCCGAACGGATCGGCCTGCCGGTGGCCGGCGCCTTCCGCCGCCAGGACGCGATTTCCAACGCCAGCAAGGTGTGGGCCGGAAACCTGGGCTATGGCCCCAACCCCAAGCTGGTCGAGCGGATCAAGCAAGCCGATCTGGTGCTCGCCATCGGGGCGCGCCTGGGCGAAGCGACGACCGACAGTTACACCCTGGTTACCCCGGAGCACCCCGGACAGGTCCTGGTCCACGTCCATCCCGATCCCGACGAACTGGGCCGGGTCTATCGCACCGACCTGGCAATCTGCGCCGATATGGCGGAGTTCGCGGAAATGGCCGCGCTGTGGGACGACGATATCGTGCCCTTCGATGCCGGCGAGGCCGCGCATCTCGAATGGCTTGACTGGACCACGGCCAAGCCTTCCCCCTACCCGCTCGACATGGCCGCCTGCGTCACCACTATGCGCGATACCTGGCCTGACGACGCGATCATCTGCAACGGCGCCGGCAACTTTTCCGGCTGGTGGCACCGCTACTGGCACTACAACGGCTTCCCGACCCAGCTGGCCCCGACAAACGGGTCAATGGGCTATGGCGTTCCCGCGGCCGTCGCCGCCGCGCTGCGCCATCCGGAACGGCAGGTCGTGGCCCTGGCCGGCGACGGCGATTTCCTGATGAACGGCCAGGAACTGGCCACCGCCATGCAATACGGCTGCAACATGACGGTGATCCTGATCGACAACGGCACCTATGGCACGATCCGTATGCACCAGGAACGCGAGTTTCCCGAGCGCGTGGTTGGCACGACGCTGCACAATCCGGATTTCGCGGCCCTTGCCCGGGCATACGGCGGCTGGGCCGAGCGGGCCGAAACGACCGAACAGTTCACCGCCGCTTTGGCCGAAGCAAGGGACCGCAAGGGGCTGCGCCTGATCCACGCCTTGATCGATCCAGAACAGCTGAACGCGGGCGGCGCGACCATTTCCGGCCTGCGCGCGAAAGCGAAGGCTTAGGCCGAGCGCTTTGCCAGCTTGAGGATGTGCTCCCATTCGTCCGGCTTCACCGCCGAGACGGAGAGGCGGAACTTGGTCAGCAGCTCCATGTCGGCCAGGGCCGGATCGGCCTTGATTTCCTTGAGCGTCACCGCCCGCGCCAGCTTCTTCACCGGCTTGATCTTGACTGACGTCCACCGCTCGGTCGGGTCGGTCGGATCAGGAAAGGCCGCCTTGGAAATCTTCGCGATACCAACGATTTCCAGGCCGATATTGGAGTGATAGAAGAACACCTCGTCACCCACCGCCATGGCCCGCAGATTGAGCCGCGCGGTATAGTTGCGCACCCCGTCCCAGGTCCCTTCGCCTTCGGCCAGCAGGTCGTCCCAGCTGTACACATCGGGTTCGGACTTCATCAGCCAGTAGGATTTGATTTTGGTCATGCCAGAACTCGCCAAAGGAGGTATGGCGCGCCATTGCATCAGAATCGCCAAGGCGTCCACATATGTCCCTGACTTCCATCCCCGTTCTCTCGCTCGACATGCCCAAGGCCGAGTTCGCCCAGGCCATCGGCGAAAGCTTCCGTACCTTCGGTTTCGCCATGGTGAAGGATTTCCCGATCGACCGCACGCTGATCGACCGCGCCATGGCCATGTCGAAGGAGTTCTTTGCCCTCCCCGACGAGGAAAAGCGCCGTTACCATGATCCTGTCGGTGGCGGAGCGCGCGGCTACACCCCCTTCGGGGTCGAGATCGCCAAGGATGCCAAACACCACGACCTGAAAGAGTTCTGGCACATCGGCCGCGATCTGCCCGTGGGTAGCCCGCTGGCCGATGCGTCGATGCCGCCGAACGTCTGGCCCGATCGGCCTGAAGGCTTTCAGGAGCTGTTTACCGAGCTTTACCGCCAGTACGACGCCACTGGCGCCAAGATCCTTTCCGCGATCGCGCTTTACCTCGGCCTTGACGAACACTGGTTCGACGCGGGGATCGAGGATGGCAACTCGGTCATGCGGCTGCTTCATTATCCGCCGATCGAGAATCTTGAGGGCGAAGCGATCCGGGCCGGGGCGCACGGCGACATCAACCTGATCACGCTGCTGCTGGGCGCCGAAGAGGCCGGGCTGGAACTGCTGTTCCAGGGCAAGGAGTGGATGAACGCATCGCCGCCGGAAGGGGCGATGGTCATCAACTGCGGCGACATGCTGGAACGGCTGACCAACCACTATCTGCCGTCAACGATCCACCGCGTGCGCAACCCGAATGCGGAACGCGCGGCTTTCAGCCGCTATTCGATGCCCTTCTTCCTGCATCTGCGCAGCGACTTCCCGATCAAGACGCTGCCCCAATGCATCACCGCGGACAATCCCGACCGCTATCCGCAGCCGATCACGGCCGACCAGTTCCTTCAGCAACGGCTGCGCGAAATCGGGCTCAAGAAGTAAGGCGCATGGCCGCCGCACGCTGCGGCTTGCGGCGGTCTTAACCCTAATTTCAGCAAGACGTGGCATGCCCCGCCTGAGACAGGCAGGGGCCATTGTGCATGTCCAGTTCCGGGCCGGATTCGGCCGATACGAAAAGTGCCGACGCTGCAGTGCGTCAGGCGGCCAGCCGTGACCTGTTGACGCTGGGCACGGTGTTCGCAGCGCTGGTGCTGTTCATCGGCACCGGCGGCACGGTCGTTTCGCGCGCCTTGGCGGCGCTTGGCGGCAAGGAAACCGGTTCCGACAACCTGCTGGCGACGGCCTTCCTGCTCAATGTCGCGCTGATTGTGTTCGGCTGGCGCCGCTACCGCGACCTTGTCGGCGAGGTGCGCGTGCGCCGTAGCGCCGAGGAACAGGCCCGCGTCCTGGCCGAAACCGATCCGCTGACCGGCTGCCTCAACCGGCGTTCGATCGGCCCGGCCACCGACCGCCTGATTGCCGAGTCGGCCGCGCGCGGCGAAGCCGTGGCCTTCGTCATGCTCGATCTCGACAATTTCAAGCAGGTCAACGATGTGCACGGTCACGCCGCGGGCGACGCCCTGCTGCACGAAGCGGCCCTGCGCCTGGTCCGACACCTGCCGGCCGGAGCGCTGCTCGCCCGTATCGGCGGGGACGAATTTGCCTGTGTCGTGCCCTTCCCGGCCGGACAGCCCGAGGCGATCGACCGGCTGGTCGAATCGCTGATCCATTCGGTTGGCGAGCCGGTGCATTTCCATGACCTTGTGCTGGAGGCCAGCCTGTCCGCGGGCGTGACCCGCAGCGATGGCGAAGGTGGTGGCCAATCGGCGCAAAGCCTGCTGCACATGGCCGATATCGCCATGTACCACGCCAAGAAGCACGGCCGCAGCCGCCATTTCTGGTTCGAACCGTCGATGGAGAGCGAGCTGCGGTTTCGCAGCGAGCTGGAAAGCGGCATCCGGCGCGGGCTGGGCAACGACGAGTTCGTGCCCTACTTCGAAAAGCAGATAGACCTTGCGACAGGCGAACTGGTCGGGTTCGAAATGCTTGCGCGGTGGAACTCGCCGACGCTTGGCGTGGTCAATCCCGATCTGTTCATCGCCATCGCCGAGGAAATCGGCGTCATCGCCCAGCTATCGGAACAGCTCATCGCCAAAGCACTGGCCGAGGCGCGCAACTGGGACCCGCGACTGACCTTGTCGGTCAACATCTCGCCCGTCCAGCTGCGCGATCCGTGGTTCGCGCAGAAGTTGCTCAAACTGCTGGTCGAAGCAAACTTTCCGCCAAGCCGCTTCGAAATCGAGGTGACCGAAAGCTGCCTGCACGAAAACGTCGGCCTGGTACGGTCGCTGATCACCAGTCTGAAGAACCAGGGCATTCGCGTCAGCCTCGACGATTTCGGAACCGGCTATTCGTCACTGGCCCAGCTGCGGTCTTTGCCGTTCGACCGGATCAAGATCGACCGCAGCTTCGTCACCAACCTGCCCGGCAACGCCGAAAACGCCACGATCGTCCGTTCGATCACCGCGCTGGGCGAAGGCCTGGGCCTGCCAATCACGGTCGAAGGGGTTGAAAACGAGGAGGTGCTGCGCGAGCTTGGCAAGTTCGGCACCTTCAAGGTCCAGGGTTATCTCTACGGCTTCCCTGAACCGGCCGATCGCACCGCAGCGGAATTGGCGCAGCTTGATCTGCTGCTCGATCCCCCCGCCGACAATGGATCGCAGCCACCGGCGGATCGCGCCGTCAACGGCTGACACTGGACGGGGCCTGCGCCGCCCCCTACATCGCGGCCATGCGGATCGCGTTCACCAAGATGCACGGGCTAGGCAACGACTTCGTCGTGCTCGATGCGCGCGCCGCGCCCCTGCCGCCGATGACCGCGGTCTTTGCCCGCGCGCTGGCGGACCGGCGCACCGGGATAGGCTGCGACCAGCTCATCGTGCTCGAGCCATCGACCGTTGCCGATCTGCGTATGCGCATCTTCAACGCCGACGGCGGCGAAGTGGAAGCCTGCGGCAACGCCTCGCGCGCGGTGGCCCTGCTGCACGGCAAGCCGGCCCGGATCGAGACCGCGGGCGGCCTGCTCGAAACGCTGCCCACCGACGCGGGAATTGCCATCGACATGGGCGAACCGAAGTTCGAATGGGACCAGATCCCCCTCGCCTACGCGATGGACACGCATTGCCTGCCCGTCGCGTGGGAGGAGCTGAGCGAACCGACCGCCGTCAACGTCGGTAATCCACACGTGATCTTTTTCGTCGAGGACTGTGATGCGGTAGAGCTTGACCGACTCGGCCCGGAAATCGAGCACGACCCCCTGTTTCCCCAACGGATCAACGTCAACGTCGCCACCGTCACCGCGCGCGATGCGATCCGCCTGCGGGTGTGGGAACGCGGTGTCGGCCTGACCCGCGCCTGCGGCACCGGGGCCTGCGCCACCGCCATCGGGGCGATGCGCCGCGGCCTGGTCGACCGGGCGGTCACCGTGACGCTGCCCGGTGGCCCCTTGCGGATCGAATGGAACCAGGCGGGACGCATGATCATGACCGGTCCGGCTGCCGAAAGCTTTCGCGGAACCTTCGACAGCCGCGATTTCGGGGGCTGATCCGTGGCCGAAGTCGTGTCGCTGGGGTGCCGGCTCAACCTGTCGGAAAGCGAAAGCCTGCGCGCCATGCTGGCCGCTGACCCGGACCTGGTGGTGGTCAACAGCTGTGCCGTGACCGGCGAAGCGGTGCGCCAGACCCGCCAGGCGATCCGCCGCCTGCGCCGCGCGCGGCCTGATGCTCGGCTGGTGGTGACCGGCTGCGCAGCCGAGGTGGAGCGGGACGCCCTGGCGCGAATGCCCGAGGTCGACGGGCTGATCGCCAACACCGTCAAGCTCGATCCCCGTGCCTGGAACGTGCCCGCGGCTGTGCCGGAGGTTTCCCAGGAGCGGCACACACGCGCCTTCATCGCGGTCCAGAACGGGTGCGATCACGCCTGCACCTTTTGTGTAATTCCGCAGGGACGCGGCGCCTCGCGTTCGCTGCCGGTGGCCGCGATCCTCCAAGCAATAGCGCCGCACGCCGAAGCCGGGGTGCAGGAGGTTGTGCTTACGGGGGTCGATCTCACCAGCGGGGGTCACGACCTGCCCGGCGCGCCGCCGCTCGGGCAAGCGGTCGAAGTCATTCTGGAGACCTTCCCGGCGCTGCCGCGCCTGCGCCTGTCATCGCTCGACGGGGTGGAAATCGACCCGCTGCTGGCCGATCTGATCGCTGGTGAACCGCGAGTCATGCCCCACGTCCACTTGTCACTACAGCACGGCGACGATCTGATCCTCAAGCGCATGAAGCGCCGCCATCAGCGCCGCGATGCGATCGAACTGGTGGCCGCGCTCAAGGCGCGCCGTCCCGACATTGCCATCGGTGCCGACCTGATTGCCGGCTTCCCGACCGAAGACGAGGCCGCGCACCGCGCCAACCTGTCGATCGTCGCAGACCTGGGCGTAGTCCACGGCCATGTCTTCCCCTATTCGCCGCGCCCTGGCACCCCGGCTGCGCGAATGCCGCAAGTCCCTTCTCCCGCGATCAAGGCGCGCGCGGCAGAGCTGCGCGCCGCCGTTGCCGGGGAACGCAACCGATGGCTGCAATCGCTGATCGGCCAGCCCCTTGAAGTGCTTGCCGAACGCGACGGGACGGGCCATGCGCAGAACTTCGCCCGGGTGCAATTGCCGCCCGCAACCTCTGTAGGAAGCCTGGTGACCGTTACCCCCACCCGTTTGATCGCAGGCCTGCTGGCATGAGCGAGGACACCTGGTCGGACCGCGTATTCGGCGGCTTTCGCAAGACCTCGGAACGCCTGAGCGAGAATCTGGCCGGGATCGTTAGCAAGACCCGGCTCGACGAAGGCCAGCTTGACGAGCTCGAAGATGCGTTGATCCTGTCGGACCTGGGTCCGCGGGCCGCGGCACGGATCCGCGACCGTTTGGCAGACGAACGCTTCGAGCGCGGCGCCGACGAGCAGGCGATCAAGGAGGCCGTCGCGGCCGAGATCGCGGCGATCCTGCGCCCTGTGGCGAAGCCGATCGACATCGTCGCCTTCCCCCGCCCGCAAGTAATCCTGGTGATCGGGGTCAACGGATCGGGCAAGACCACCACCATCGCCAAGCTGGCGCACCTGTTCCAGGAACAGGACTATTCAGTAATGCTGGCCGCGGGCGACACCTTCCGTGCCGCCGCCATCGACCAGCTGGGCATCTGGGCCGAACGCATCGGCGTGCCGATTGTGTTCGGCGATGAAGGCGGCGATCCGGCCAGCGTGGTGTTCGACGCGGTCCAAGCTGCGACCGAGGAAGGCACCGACGCGCTGATCGTCGACACCGCCGGGCGCCTGCAAAACCGGCGCGAACTGATGGACGAACTGGCCAAGATCCGGCGCGTGCTGGGCCGCCTTAATCCCGAGGCGCCGCACGACGTGGTGCTGGTGCTCGACGCGACCAACGGCCAGAACGCCTTGCAGCAGATCGAGATCTTCAAGGAAGTGGCCGGGGTGACCGGCCTGATCATGACCAAGCTGGACGGCACGGCACGCGGCGGCGTGCTGGTCGCGGCGGCCGAGCAATACGGCCTGCCGATCCACGCGATCGGCGTCGGGGAGAAGATGGAGGACCTACGCCCCTTCGATCCCGATCTGGTCGCGCGCGTCATTGCGGGGGTGGTGTGATGACCGAACCCGTTTCCTCGGCGCCGCCGGCCAAGCCGAAGTCCGGCGCGCTCAACCTGCTGGTCGACTATGGCCCGATCGCGGTGTTCTTCCTGGTCTATCGCTATTACGCGCCCAAGGACCACGCCAGCCTGAGCGAGGTAGCCGCGGTGATCCGCGCGACCGGCAGCTTCATGGTCGCCGCGCTGATCGCTCTGGCCGTGTCTAAGTGGAAGCTGGGCAAGGTTTCGCCGATGCTGTGGCTTTCGACCGCGCTGATCGTGGTGTTCGGCGGCCTGACGATCTTCTTTCAGGACCGCATCTGGATCCAGATCAAGCCGACGGTTATCTATCTGCTGTTCGGCGTCAGCCTGCTCGCGGGATACATCCGCGGCGTGCCCCTGCTGCGTACGCTGCTGCAGGCCGCGTTCGAGGGGCTGGACGAAGCCGGCTGGATGAAACTGTCGCGCAATTGGGGCGTATTCTTCCTGGTCCTGGCGGCGATCAACGAGGTGCTGCGCCACGTCCTACCATTCGGAGACTGGATCGCTGCGAAGTTGTGGCTGTTCCTGCCGCTAACTTTCCTGTTCACCTTCACGCAGATTCCCATGCTGCTGCGCCATGGCCTGGCGCAGGATGGCGAAAAGGACGTGTTGACCGACCCGCCGCACGAATGACATTCAGTCGCAAAAGGGTGTGACAAGGCCCAGCAAACGGGCTTAGACAATGCCCTCGCCCGCGCCGCGGGCAAAGGGTCGACAACACAAGAACGCTTCGGACACGACAAGGGGGAAGCAATGGGCAAGTTTTTCGGAAATCTTCATCTGGTGCTGGCCACCGGCCTGGTCGCCGCAATCGCGGTGATGTTGCACTTCGGCGCTTCGGCTCCGGTCGACGCCAATTCGGTGCTGCGCTGGCTGCACGTGTTCTTCGGCATCGTCTGGATCGGGCTGCTCTATTACCTTAACTTCGTCCAGGTGCCGACCATGCCGGCCATTCCCGCCGAGCTTAAGGGCGGGGTCACCGGTTACATCGCGCCTAAGGTGTTGTTCTTCTTCCGCTACGGCGCCCTGCTCACGGTCCTGACCGGCCTCGCCATCGCGGTCGTCGCGGGCTACGCGCACCAGGCGATGACCTTCAGCGGCGAAGGCAACGTCAACCTGATCGGGCTTGGCATGTGGCTGGCGCTGATCATGGCCTTCAACGTGTGGTTCATCATCTGGCCGGCCCAGAAGAAGATCCTCGGCCTGGTCGAAGCTTCGGCGGAGGAAAAGGCCGCGGCCGCGCCGCGCGCGCTCTACGCCAGCCGCACCAACACGCTGCTGTCGCTGCCGATGCTGTACTGCATGGTCAGCGCCAACCTCGGCTGATCCGCCTTACCTGAACCGGAAAGCGCGGTGCCCCAAGGGGTGCCGCGCTTTTCTTTTGCGCGGCGGGCGGTTAGTCCAGCGCGCATGACCGCCGAAATCGAGCCCTTTCACGCCATCCGGGTCAGCATGCTGGCCCACGAGATGAAGAGCCAGGGCGCCCCGATCATCCACATGGAGTTCGGCCAGCCGTCGACCGGTGCCCCCGCCGCAGCGATCGCCCGCGCGCACGACGTGCTCGACGCCGATCCCATGGGCTACTGGCAAAGCCCGGGTCTGAAGGCGCGAATCTGCCAGCACTACCGCGAAGCCTACGGCGTCACGATCACGCCGGGCCAGGTGGTGCTGACCTGCGGCGCCTCGCCCGCACTGGTCCTGGCGCTGTCGGTGCTGTTCGCCCCCGGCGCGCGCGTCGCGGTGGCGCGGCCCGGCTATGTCGCTTACCGCAACACACTGAAGGCGCTGCATCTCGAACCGGTCGAGCTCGACTGCGGAGAAGGAAGCCGCTTCCAGCTGACGGCGGCCATGCTTGCCGCGCTGGATCCCGCGCCGCAGGGGGTGATTCTGGCCAGCCCAGCCAATCCCACCGGCACGATCATTCCGCGCGCCGAACTGGCTGCCATCGCCCGGGTTTGCCGCGAACGCGACATCGCCATCGTTTCGGACGAAATCTACCATGGCATCGCCTATGGTCAGGACACCCCCTCGATTCTCCAGGTCGAGCCCGAGGCGATGGTGATCAACAGCTTCTCAAAGTATTTCAGCATGGCCGGATGGAGGCTGGGCTGGCTGGTTGCGCCGCACAGCAAGGTCGACGCGGCCGTGGCGCGGATGAGCAACCTGTTCCTCACCCCGCCCGCGCTGAGCCAGCACGCGGGGCTGGTCGCGATGGATTGCCGCGAGGAACTCGAAGCCAACGTCGCCACTTACTCACGCAACCGCGACCTGTTGCTGGAGGCGCTGCCTTCAATGGGCCTGGGGCGGATCGCCCCGCCCGACGGCGCGTTCTACGTCTATGCCGACGTATCGGACTTTACCGATGACAGCATGGAGTTCTGCCTGGCCATGCTGCGCGACACGGGCGTGGCCACCGCACCGGGAATCGATTTCGATCCGGTCGACGGCCACCACTTCGTGCGCTTCAGCTTTGCCGTTTCGACACCCGAAATCGAAGAAGCGATCCGCCGGCTGCGGCCCTGGTTCGCGGCGCGCAACCGGGGCCAGCGCAGCGCCTAGACCCTGTTTCACTTAGGTGGAAACATCGTCATCGCGTCAGGAAGCCCGCTGG
>ERZ1645185.999-NODE-999-length-11798-cov-3.993784_pt1 | contig 11798 bp, 6 predicted proteins | sample MGYA00575351_ERZ1645185 | MGnify/ENA primary metagenome ERZ1645185 (study PRJEB40838, sample SAMN11284767) | freshwater sediment metagenome | isolation source: river sediment | host: Sediment | place: India: Jana village, Kanpur | collected 2015-12-17 ... | reverse complement strand
GAAACCACTCAGCCAGGGCCTCGCTGGCATATCCCATTCCCGGTTGAATCTGTCGAGGTGGTGAATATCAGTCAGGTCAGGACGGTAGAAATCGGCTATCGTGAAAATGTTAAGAACAAGATTCTGAAAGAGTCGCTGATGCTGACCGATGATGAAAATATAATCGACATTCAATTTGCCGTGCAATATGTTCTGAAGGATCCAGCTGAGTATTTGTTTAATAATCGTGCGCCGGATGAGAATGTGCGACAGGCAGCGGAAACATCCATTCGTGAAATTGTTGGCAAGAATAAGATGGATTTTGTGCTGTATGAAGGACGTGAGCAGGTGGCGGCGGCGGCTACCAAGCTAATACAGGAGATTTTGGATCGTTATAAATCAGGGATTCTGGTGAGCAAAGTTACCATGCAAAATGCACAGCCTCCTGAGCAGGTGCAAGCTGCATTTGATGATGCAGTCAAGGCTGGGCAGGATAGGGAGCGCCAGAAAAATGAAGGTCAGGCCTATGCCAATGACGTGATACCCAGAGCGAAGGGAGCTGCAGCCCGTTTGATGCAGGAGGCAGAGGGCTACCGACAGCGTGTGATAGCCAGCGCCGAGGGGGATGCAAGCCGTTTCAAGCAGGTATTGGTTGAATATGAAAAAGCGCCGGCGGTAACGCGTGAACGTATGTACATCGACATGATGCAACAGATTTTGACTAGTACAAGCAAAGTCATGGTGGATCAGAAAAGCGGTACCAGCCTGTTGTATCTGCCACTGGACAAGCTGATTCAAAGTACCGGACAGAATGGAATTCCTCTACCGGATACACAGGTTGCAGGACAAACTGAGCAGCAAGCGGTCTCACCCGTCCCGGCGAATGAATCATCGGTAATCTTGCCGCGCATACGCGAAGAACTACGAGGGCGTAACAGGGAGGCACGCCAATGAAATCGGGCTTTATGAATGTATTGATTGGAGTGGTTGGGGCTTTAGTCCTGGCTAGTCTGAGTATGTTTGTTGTTGATCAACGGCAGGCAGTAATCGTTTTGCAGCTTGGGGAAATGGTTGGGGTGAAGACCACGCCGGGACTTTATTTTAAAATTCCGCTCATACAGAATGTGCGTTATTTTGACTCCCGTATTTTGACTTTTGACAGTGTGGAACCGGAACGTTTTATCACTGCAGAAAAGAAAAATGTGATGGTGGATTCTTTTGTAAAGTGGCGCATCGAGAATGTAAAACAATATTATATCAGTGTAGGCGGGGATGAAGCCCGTGCAAAAACTCGTTTGACGCAGACAGTGAATTCAATCATGCGAGAAGAGTTTGGTAAGCGTACGATTAATGAAGTGGTATCCGGTGAACGCGATAAAATTATGAATACGCTGCGTCACAAAGCTGACTTGGATGCACGCAAGATCGGCGTCCAGGTTTTGGATGTGCGTTTGAAACGGGTGGATTTTCCAGTTGAAATCAGTGAATCAGTATATCGCCGGATGGATGCCGAGCGTAAACGTGTTGCGAATGAGTTGCGTGCGACAGGTAATGCCGAAGGCGAAAAAATTCGTGCCGATGCAGATCGGCAACGCGAGGTAACTCTTGCCGATGCATATCGCGATGCGCAAAAAATCAAAGGTGAGGGTGATGCGAAGGCTTCTGCGATTTACGCTAGTGCATTTGGGCGCAATGCTGAATTTTATGCATTTTATCGCAGTCTGGAAGCATATAAGCAAAGCTTCAAGAACAAAAGCGATGTCATGGTGGTGGATCCCAGTTCTGCATTCTTTAAGTATCTCAGGAATTCCAGCAAGGCAGGCAAATAAGCAGGATTGTTAATATGCTGACTTACTGGCTTACCGGGTTGGCATTGATGCTGATTATTGAAGGCGTCATGCCGTTTCTGTTTCCAGATTTGTGGCGTGATACGCTGCATAAACTGGCATTACTTTCGGAAAGACAAATCCGTTTTTTGGGCATTACTGCCATGTTGTCCGGGTTGATCATATTGTATTGGGTTAAATGATGGCGAACTCAAACTGGTTATTGCCAGAATACATACAGGACGTTTTGCCTGAAGAGGCGTGGCGTATTGAAGGTATGCGTGTCAGTATACTTGATTTATTGCGCTGCTCTGGTTATCAATTGGTTGTGCCGCCATTGCTGGAATATGCTGAGTCTCTCCAGATCAATGACAGTCATGATATGGATTTGCGTACTTTCAAGCTGGTTGACCAGCTGAGTGGTCGTACCTTGGCATTGCGCGCTGATATTACCCCACAGGTGGCGCGCATTGATTCGCACTTGCTTAATCGTCAGGGAATTACCCGTCTTTGCTATGTCGGGAGCGTTCTGCATACGCAACCTGCGGGAATAATGCGTACACGAGAATTATTGCAGATAGGCGCAGAACTTTATGGCCACAGTGGTTTGGATAGTGATCTGGAGATTCAACGGTTAATGCTGCAGGCCTTGGATTTGGTTGGTGTGAAAGAGGTACATCTTGATCTTGGTCATGTAGCACTGTTCCGTGCTTTGATTAGCCGCTCCAAGATAACCAAAAAACTGGAGGCAGAGTTGTCTAGTGCATTACAGGGAAAAAATGTACCTGCTTTGCGGATATTGGTAGCCGATTTGTCTCCGGATGTGCAACATGCACTTATGGCCCTGCCCATGTTATACGGAAAGGTCGATGTGATAGCGCGTGCCCGGAACGAGTTGCCAGATTATCCGGAAGTGACTGCAGCGCTGAATGAACTGGAACAGACTGCAGATCGTTTGCAACCGCTGGCACATAGCATTGGAATTGATCTTGCTGAGTTGCGTGGCTATCACTATCACAGTGGTATGGTTTTTGCGGCATTCCATGCGGGAAGTCATGATGCGATAGCGTTGGGCGGCCGATATGATGATGTGGGGAAAAGCTTCGGTCGTGCCCGTCCGGCTACGGGTTTCAGCATGGATTTACGTCAATTGCATGGTTTGTTGGGATACCGTTCTCAACCGAAGGGTATTTTGGCACCACATTCCGATAATGATGTGTTGAATAAAAAAATTTCGCAGTTGCGCGAGCAAGGACATACAGTAATAGTCGATTATCTGGGAAAGGTTGAGTTGCGCTCTGAGCTGGGCTGTGACCGAGAACTGGTCATGTGCGACGGTGCTTGGCATGTAGTTGATATTGAAAAGTAATTTTCTTCATTGCCTTGGATTTATTTTGGATGGAAACGATCAATAAGGGATCAGGAATTAGCATGTCGAAAAATGTGGTAGTGATCGGTACCCAATGGGGCGATGAAGGTAAGGGAAAGATAGTCGACTGGCTTACGGATCATGCGCAAGGCGTGGTTCGTTTTCAGGGTGGGCATAATGCAGGTCACACGCTGGTAATCGGCGGGAAAAAAACGGTACTCCATCTTATTCCTTCTGGAATTCTTCGAGAGCACGTGATGTGCTATATCGGCAATGGCGTGGTTGTGTCACCGCAGGCGCTTCTTAAAGAAATGGATGGTTTGGCTGCTGCCGGCGTGGATGTTTATGGACGCTTGCGCATATCTGAGGCTTGTCCGTTGATTCTGCCTCATCATGAAGCTTTGGACAAAGCCCGTGAATTGGCCAAAGGCGCTGCTAAAATTGGGACGACAGGTCGTGGTATCGGCCCTGCATATGAAGACAAAGTTGCCCGTCGTGCGATCCGTCTGCAAGATTTGTTTCATCGCAAGCGCTTTGCTGCCAAGCTGGGCGAAGTGCTGGATTATCATAATTATGTATTAAAAAATTATTTCAATGCTGTACCAGTGGATTTTCAGAAGGTGTTGGATGATACGCTGGAACTGGCTGAGCGTATTAAGCCTCTGATACTGGATGTGCCGCGTGCTTTATATGAGGCGAATAAAACTGGATCGAACCTCTTGTTTGAGGGCGCACAGGGAACCTTGCTGGATATAGACCATGGAACGTATCCTTTTGTAACTTCCAGTAATTGCATTGCAGGCGCCGCTTGTACAGGTAGTGGCGTTGGTCCGCAAATGCTGCATTATGTACTTGGAATAACCAAGGCGTATACCACGCGCGTTGGATCTGGTCCTTTCCCAACCGAATTGGACGACGAGGTAGGCAAGCACCTGGCCGAGAAGGGTCATGAATTTGGTTCTACAACCGGCCGCGCGCGCCGCTGCGGCTGGTTTGATGCCGCAGCACTTAAGCGTTCCATTCAGATAAATGGTGTGTCCGGTTTATGTGTAACCAAGCTGGATGTGCTTGATGGTGTGCAGACACTGCGGCTCGGGGTCGGGTATCGTAGTCAGGGTCAATTCAGCGATATCTTGCCTGTAGGGGCAGAATCCCTGATCGATTGTGAACCAATATATGAAGAGATGCCAGGCTGGAGCGGCAGCACTGTTGGGGTAAAGAATTATGAAAATCTGCCAGCAGAGGCCCGTAGTTATCTTGAAAGAATTGCAGAAATTTGTGAAGTTCCGGTTGATATGGTTTCCACTGGGTCTGAGCGTGATGAAACTATTGTTTTGCGCCACCCGTTCAAATGTTAAAAATCTGAAGCATTTTTGCCACCCATATATTATGGGACGGATGGTCCCATTGGTACAAAATCGTTTCGCTTTACATGGGCAATGATGCGGATCGCCAATCCCCTCCGAGTGCTTTAAGTAAAATCGCGCTGGCAACCAGACTTCGCCCGGTTATGCTCAGGCTGCGGATTTCCGCATCCAAAGCGCTTGCCTGGGCTGTAACCACATTCAGATAACTCACCGTACCTGCTTTATACTGATTATGAAAAAGCATAACCGATTCTTGCGCAGCCAGCTTCGCTGCCTGTTGAACCTTGGCTTCTTCACTCAGGATGCGCAGTGTTGAGAGTTGGTCTTCCACTTCCTGGAATCCAGTTAGAACGGTCTGGCGGTAATCGGCTACGCTTTTATTATACAACGCAATGGCCTGTTCTTTTTGTGAGGCTCGGAGTCCACCATCAAATAGCGCGACCGCAATATTCGGTCCGATAGACCATATCTGTTGGGATGAGGATAGCAAATCTGCAAGCACCGAGCTTTGATATCCCGTTGATGCTCCAAGTATCAGGGACGGGAAGAAGGCGGCCTGGGTGACACCTATCTGCGCATTTGCTGCCTGAACGCGTCGCTCTGCTGCTGCAATATCCGGGCGTCGCTCCAGCAATTCGGAAGGAAAACCGGGTGGTAACTCTGGAAGCACTGGAACAACGGTGCTTGGCTTAAGTGTAAAGTTGGACGGGGATTTCCCGATCAGGACGGCGATTGCATGTTCAAACTGTGCTCTTTCGACACCAAGATCAAGGGCTTGTGCCTGGATTGCTTTTAACTGCGTTTCTGCCTGTACTACATCAGAACGTCCGGCAATACCGGCACTATAACGATTTTGTGTAATTTTCAATGATTTTTGGTATGCAATGGCAGTTTGTTCCAGCAATTGGCGTTGTATATCGTTTATGCGCAGCTGAAAGTAAGTTTGTACCAGCAATGATTGAATGCTCAGCAGGGCTGATTGCAGATCGGCTGCGCTGGCTTCTGCGGCTGCCTGGTTAGATTCAACCGTGCGCCCTATGCGTCCCCACAGATCTGCTTCCCATGAAATGGTTGCCAATAACCGGTTTGTTTCAGTTATCCCCGATCTGGGGATGCCGGGAATGGTTACCCCGCTGTTTGTTGCAGCTGTTCCCTGTCCTCTGGTATTGGCAAAGGTTCCAGATATAACCGGAAAGTATCGTGCGCGTGCCGCATTCACAAGGGCGAGCGCTTGCCGGTATTGTGCTTCGGAACTATGAATATTCTGGTTGGAGATGGATACTTGCTGTACCAGTGCATTGAGCTGAATATCATTAAATATTTCCCACCACATGCCGCGGGGATGATGATCGCCAGGTTTTGCAAATTTCCAGTGCGGAGGGGGGGTCTTGTAGTTTGCTGGCGGAATGACATGGGGACGTTTGTAATCCGGACCTAAGGCACAGCCTGCCAGGTTCAGTATGGTAAACCATAAAATAATAAAATGCTTCATGGGAAAAATGTGTTCTGGGTAAAAATGCCAGTCCCGGTTAACCTGTCATGACTCATGAGGATTCTGTAATCTTCAGAGCTTGATGGCCAGACCGTGACTGTCTGTTTCCTTTGTTAAAAAGACGCAGCTGATCAAGATACAGATAAATGACAGGGGTTGTATATAACGTTAATAACTGGCTGACAATCAGTCCGCCAACAATAGAGAGTCCGAGTGGCTGGCGCAGTTCAGAGCCCATTCCAGTGCCAATTGCGAGAGGAACGGCACCCAGCAAGGCTGCCATGGTAGTCATCATAATTGGACGAAACCGCAAAATGCAGGCTTCATGGATAGCGTTGCGCGGGCTTAAGCCGCGTTTCCGTTCAGCTTCAAGAGCAAAATCGATTATGAGAATCGCATTTTTCTTGACAATACCGATAAGCAGTATGATACCAATCATGGCGATGATACTGAAATCCATTTTGAAAGCGAGCAGGGCAAGAATCGCTCCGACACCGGCTGAAGGCAAGGTCGAGAGGATGGTTATGGGATGAATATAGCTTTCATAAAGTATGCCGAGCACAAGGTATACTGCAACCAGGGCAGAGAGAACGAGTATAGGCTGATTGGCAAGAGACATCTGGAAAGCTTTGGCCGTCCCCTGAAAACTTCCCTGTATAGAAGAGGGCGCCCCTGTTCTTGCCATTGCTTCATCAATTGCACGTGTGGCTTCTGAAAGTGAAACGCCATCCGACAGATTGAATGAAATGGTTGAAGCGGCAAATTGTCCCTGATGATTGATCGCTAATGGTGTGGGCGTTTCTTCCCAACGGGCGAAAGCGGCCAGTGGTATTTGCAGCCCCCCCGGGGCAATAAATAATACGCTTTTAAGAGTTTCCGGATTCTGCAAGTATTCAGGAGCCGCTTCCATAACCACGCGGTACTGGTTCAATGGGTTGTATATTGTTGATATCTGGCGCTGGCCAAATAAATTGTTTAATGTCGTATCGATCAGTCGCTGCGAGATTCCAAGTCTTGTGGCGGCATCACGGTCGATGATCAGGGATGTATTTTTCCCTTTGTCCTGCTGGTCGGTATTCACATCCGCAAGCTGGGGTAGTGTATGCAATGCACGGCGAATGACCGGTTCCCAGGTACGCAATTCATCAATGTTATCTGCTTGAAGAGTATATTGATATTGCGCATTGCTTACACGACCGCCCATTCTGATGTCCTGGACAGATTGCAGGAACAGGTTAGCTCCGGGTACAAGATTGAGTTTGCGTCGTAATCGGGAGATGACCTTTTCCGCGGATACCTGACGCTCGGCCAGCGGCTTCAGTCCCACAAAAACGCGACCGGTGTTGACCGGCCCTCCACCGGTGAAGCCTACGACACTTTCTACGGCGGGATCCTGGCTAATGATATTGATGAAAGTGGATAATTTTTCTTGCATTGCCTGAAATGAGATCCCCTGGTCTGCCTGTATGGCACCCATTAATCGCCCGCTGTCCTGTTGAGGAAAAAAACCTTTGGGAATGACTGTATAAAGATAAATATTAAGGCATACCGTGGCGAGGAGCATGATGAGCATGAGGCGACCATGTGCGAGTGCCCAGTCCAGGGATACCCGATAGCCGTGCAGTAATAACTGGTAAATGCGATCAGTCGCCTGAAGGAAACGTCCAGGGGCTAATGCGGATCGTGGTCGCAAAAGCCTTGCGCACATCATGGGGGTAATGGTGAGTGATACAAGCAGGGATATAAGTACGCCTGCTGAAAGTGTGATGGAAAATTCGCGAAACAGACGCCCGACAATTCCTTCCATTAATAAAATAGGTATAAATACTGCCACCAGGGACAAGCTCATTGACACCACGGTAAAACTTACTTCGCCTGCTCCTTTTACTGCGGCTTCAAAGGGGGGAATGCCATTATCGATGTGGCGGGATATGTTTTCCAGCATAACCACAGCATCGTCTACGACAAAACCGGTCGCAACAGTAATGGCCATCAGAGAAATATTGTTCAGGCTGAAACCGGCCAGATACATTACTCCAAATGTTCCTACTAACGATACGGTGACCGCAACGCCAGGGATCAGAGTAGCCCGGGCATCCCGGAGAAAAAGAAATACGATGAATACTACCAGGATGATTGCAATGATTAGCGCGTGTTCGACTCCTTCCAGCGAAGCGCGGATCGTCGGGGTCCGGTCGGATGCTACGGACAGATTCATGGCTGCCGGTATGGAAGCGCGCAGATTGGGCAAGAGATTCTTTACCTGATCTACGGTTTCAATAATATTGGCACCTGCTTCGCGATTCAGGATCAGCATGATTGCAGGTTTGCCATTAAATTGCCCGGCATTCCGGATGTCCTGTACAGAATCTTCTACCCTGGCAATGTCGGAGAGACGTACCGGTGCGTTCCCACGATAGGCAACAATTGTCGGAAGGTACTCCGCTGCGATTTTTGCTTGATCGTTGGCTAGTATCTGCCAGGATTGTTCCTTTTTTTCCAGCAACCCTTTGGGACGATTTACATTCGTAGCGATGATTGCAGTTCTTACGTCTTCAGTGCTGATGCCGTATTTATTCATGGCATTGGGGTTGAGCAGCACCCGCACGGCCGGCAGTGAGCCTCCGCCCACGGTTACCATGCCAATTCCTTTTAACCGGGATATTTTTTGAGCCAGGATGGTCGAGGCAGCATCATACATCTGTCCTCGGCTCAAGGTTTCTGATGTAAGCGCCAGAATCATGATCGGTGCATCGCTGGGATTGACCTTACGATAGACAGGGGTATTGGGTAGGCTGGTGGGTAGCAGGTTTCGTGATGCATTTATTGCGGCCTGAACATCACGCGCAGCGCCGTCAATATTGCGGCTCATATCGAATTGCAAGGTAATTCGAGTCAGCCCGAGGGAACTGGTTGAACTGATTTCGGTGACCCCGGAGATCTGTCCCAGTGATCTTTCAAGCGGGGTAGCCACAGTGGCAGCCATTGTTTCCGGGTTGGCCCCCGGAAGATTTGCCTGCACGGATATTGTTGGAAAATCAACCTGTGGCAAGGCTGCTACGGGAAGCAGCTTATAGGCCACTGCCCCCAGCAGTAGGATCCACAGTGCAAGTAGCGTAGTGGCAACGGGTCGTTTTATGAAGGTTTCTGACAAGTGCATTACAGAAAAATTGGGGTAAGCTTCATTTATAGTCGGGAGTCATGGATGATTTGAAGCGTTTTCCCCACCGGTCAAAGGCAAGATAAATAACGGGTGTAGTAAACAGGGTAAGCAGCTGGCTTGCCAATAGCCCTCCAACCATGGTAATGCCCAGAGGGTGACGCAATTCAGAGCCGACACCGGTGCCAAGCATTAATGGAAGTGCTGCAAGCAGGGCGCACATTGTAGTCATCAGAATGGGTCGGAAACGTAACAGACAGGCATTAAAGATTGCATCGCGTGGTTTTCTGCCTTCATTGCGCTCCGCATCCAGGGCAAAATCAATCATCATGATTGCATTTTTCTTGACAATACCAATTAACAGAATAATTCCGATAATGCCGATTATTCCAAGGTCAGTGCGGGATACCAGAAGTGCCAGCAATGCCCCAACTCCGGCAGAAGGAAGCGTTGAAAGAATGGTGATGGGATGCACGTAGCTTTCATAAAGTACACCCAGAACGATGTACATGGTTATGATGGATGCAATGATCAGTAGCAGCATGTTTCTTTGAGATTCCTTGAAGGCGAGGGTAGTACCCTGAAAGCTGGTTTGAATACTGGGGGGTAGTCTAATTTCTTGTTCCGCGGCATGAATTGCGGCTTCTGCTTCGCCCAGAGAGACATCAGGTGCGAGGTTAAAGGAGATAGTGGCCGAAGGAAACTGGTTGAGGTGGTTGATGGATAGCGGGGTTGCATGCTCTGAAATACGGGCGATTGATGATAAGGGTATCGGGTTACCATTAAGTGAAATTACGTAAATATCATTTAGTGCAGCGGGTCCTTGCTGAAATTCTTTTTTGACCTCCAACACAACCCGGTAAAGACTGGACTGGGTAAAAATAGTTGATATGAGTCGCTGTCCAAAGGCGTTGTACAGTGCATTATCGATTGCGGCAGGAGTAATTCCGAGCCGTCCTGCCGTGTCCCGGTCGATTTCAATATAAACCTGTGATCCATGGTTTTGTAGATCGCTATCAACATCAATCAGTTCGGGTAATTTGCGGAGGTGCTCCAGGATTCTGGGTACCCATCCAGCTAATTCAGCCTGACTGACGCTTTCAATGCTGTATTGAAACTGGGTACTGCTTACCCGCGTTTCGATTGTCAGGTCCTGCACCGGTTGCATGTACATCTCGATTCCTGGCACCAGGGATAGTTCTGTCTGTAACCGGCGAATTACATCGGTTGCTGTGGCATCGCGCATACTCCTGGGTTTTAGGTTGATGGTCATGCGGCCACTGTTCAGGGTAGCATTGGTGCCATCCACGCCAATAAAGGATGCAAGGCTTTCTACTGCAGTGTCTTTGAGGATAATCCGGGCAACTGCCTGCTGGCGTTCCGCCATTGCAGAAAAGGAAATAGTCTGTGGTGCTCTGGTCATGCCTTGAATAGCTCCGGTATCCTGTATCGGAAAAAAACCTTTGGGTATCACCATGTACAGTAATATGGTCAAAACCAGTGTGGCGCCTGCCACCATGAGTATGAAAAATTGCCGGTCCAGCACCCAGTTGAGCATTGCTCCATAACGCAGGATCAACCTGTTGAAAACCCCCTCGCTTATTTTATAAAAATGGCCCTGGTGTATAGCCGGTACATGTTGAAGTAATCTTGCGCACATCATGGGGGTGAGTGTCAGGGATACTGCTGCGGAAATCAGGATGGCTACGGCGAGAGTAATGGCAAATTCACGAAACAGGCGGCCAACCACTTCTTCCATGAATAGCAGGGGAATCAGCACTGCAATGAGAGACAGGGTAAGGGAAATGATGGTGAAGCTAATTTGCCTTGAACCTTTGAGTGCAGCTTGCAGGGGCGAATCTCCGGCCTCAATATGGCGCGTGATATTTTCGATCATCACGATAGCGTCATCCACCACAAATCCGGTTGCAATAATGAGCGCCATCAGCGTCAGGTTATTGATGCTGAAGCCAGCCAGATACATGACTCCCAAAGTACCGACAAGTGACAGCGGTACTGTAATGGCCGGGATGAAGGTTGCACGGCCATTGCGCAGGAAAAGGAAAATTACCATCACCACCAGAGCGATAGAGAGCATCAGTTCATAGCTGACATCCTCTATCGAGTTGCGGATCGCATTCGTCCGGTTCGTAAGTATTTCTACCTGGATGGCACCGGGTAAGGTAGCGTGTAATTGAGGCAGAAGTTTATGGACGCGGTCTGCCGTTTCTACAACATTGGATCCTGGTTGACGCCGGATGTTAAGTATTACGGCCCGTGTCTGGTTGGACCAGGCAGCAAGGCGCGTGTTCTCCGCGCTATCAATGGTATCTGCAATGTCTTTTAAACGAATTGGCGAGCCATTGCGCCAGGCGACGATAAGATTTCGATATTCCTCGGCCGATTTTAGCTGGTCATTGGCATCGAGAGTAGAGGAGCGCGCTGGGCCATCAAAACTTCCCTTTGGCATGTTTACATTGGCATTTCCGATAGCAGCGCGGATGTCTTCCAGATTTAGGCCGTGTGCGGCCAGGGCTTTGGGATTGGCCTGGATGCGTACCGCAGGTCTCTGGCCGCCCCCGATGCTAACGAGGCCAACGCCGGG
>ERZ1645185.998-NODE-998-length-11800-cov-6.541848_pt1 | contig 11800 bp, 8 predicted proteins | sample MGYA00575351_ERZ1645185 | MGnify/ENA primary metagenome ERZ1645185 (study PRJEB40838, sample SAMN11284767) | freshwater sediment metagenome | isolation source: river sediment | host: Sediment | place: India: Jana village, Kanpur | collected 2015-12-17 ... | reverse complement strand
CCGCCGACGGCGACCCGGTCGTCGCCGAAGCGGCGCGCTGGGCACTGGGCGAACTGTCCGCCTAACGCGCCAGCAGGTTCCGTGCCTGACTGGCCAGCTGGGCGAGCATCGCCGGGGCGACCGGCGCGGCGTTCTGCGCGCGGGTTACCACGGTGCGGAACTGGCGGATCGCCGGGGCCTGGGCCTCGGTCCAGCGCGCCACGGCGGCGGCCGGATCGCCCTTGCGGCCCATCGCGCGGCGCAGGAAGTCGAGCCGCATCTGCTGGAAATCGCGCGCCAGGCCGTTGACCAGCAGGCGTTCCCACGGATCCGACGGGCTCATCCGCGCCGCAGTGACCTGAGCCCAGTCGAGCCCGAGGTCGGCACCCAGCGTGGTGAAGGCCTGGGTGATCGCGCGGGCCGGGACGCCGCAATCGCTGGCCAGGCGCGCCAACCCGATCGTGCCGTCAAGGTCGAACAGCTTGGTAACCATCGCCGCGATTGCTTCGGGCGCTCCGGCGGCGACCAGGTCGGCGCGCATCCGCACCGACTGGGTCCGGGCCTCGTTGGCCAGCAGCGCTTCGGTATCGTGGGCCAGGGCCTTAACCCCGGGGGCGAAGTCGTGGACCAGCTTCGATGCCACGGTCGATCCGCCGCCGGCGCGCAGCATGTCGGCCATGTGGTCGGTCGCGGCGGCCGCGACGCGGTCAAACAGGCGGATGCGCGCGCCTTCGGGCATGGCCGCGCTCTCGATCGCCTGCCACACCGCGTCGAGCCCGAACAGCTGCTCGACCGCGACGAAGGCGGCGGTGACCTGGGCCAGAGTGGCGCCTTCCTCTTCCGCCAGTTCGAAGGGGTGGACCAGGCCAAGCCGGTTGACCAGGCGGTTGGACAGGCGGGTCGCGATGATTTCGCGGCGCAGGCGGTGATGCAGGATGTCGCGCTTGAACTTGGTGCGCATCGGCACCGGGAACTTGGCGATCACCTCGTCGGCCAGGCCGGCGTCGTCGACCACGCTCGATGCTTCTAGCGCGTCCTGCAGCGCCAGTTTGGCGCTGGAAAGCAGCACCGCGAGTTCGGGCCGGGTCAGGCCCTGCCCGTCCATCGCGCGGCGAGTCAGCACCTCGTTTTCAGCCAGGCCCTCTGTCTTGCGGTCGAGATGGCCCGAGGCTTCCAGCGCTTCGACCAGGCGCAGGTGTGATCCGGTCGCCGGCGCACCGCCGGCCTGGGCGATCGACAGGGCGAGCGCCTGCAGCCGGTTGTCCTCGAGCACGATGTCCGACACCTCGTCGGTCATCGCTTCGAGCAGCTTGACCCGTGCCACCTCGCTCAGCCGTCCGGCGCGTTTGGCGCTGGCCAGCGCGATCTTGATGTTGACCTCGTTGTCCGAGCAATCGACCCCGGCCGAATTGTCGATGAAGTCGGTGTTGATGCGGCCACCGCCAAGCGCAAACTCGATGCGCCCGGCCTGGGTGCAGCCCAGGTTGGCGCCCTCACCGATCACCTTGGCGCGCAGGTCCTCGCCGTTGATGCGCAGTGCGTCGTTGGCCGGATCGCCGACCTGGACATTGTTTTCGCTCGACGCCTTCACATAGGTTCCGATGCCGCCGAACCACAGCAGGTCGATCTCGGCCTTGAGGATCGCGGTGATCAGGCTGTCGGGATCGATGCTCGCCTGTTCCAGCCCGAGCATGGCCTGGACTTCCTTCGACAGCGGGATTTCCTTGAGGCTGCGGGCGAAGACACCGCCGCCCCTGGAGATCAGCTTGGCGTTGTAATCCTCCCAGCTTGAGCGCGGCAGGTCGAACATCCGCGCCCGTTCCTTCCAGCTCTTGGCCGGATCGGGATCGGGGTCGAGGAAAATGTGGCGGTGGTCGAACGCGGCGACCAGCTTGATCGCTTTCGACAGCAGCATGCCGTTGCCGAACACGTCGCCCGACATGTCGCCGCAGCCCGCGGCACGGACCGGTTCGCTCTGCACGTCTATGCCCATTTCGAGGAAGTGCCGCTGGACCGACAGCCACGCGCCCTTGGCGGTAATGCCCATCGCCTTGTGGTCATAACCCTTTGATCCGCCGCTGGCGAAGGCGTCGTCCAGCCAGAAGTCCTTTTCCTCGGCCAGCGCGTTGGCGGTGTCGGAAAAGGTTGCCGTGCCCTTGTCTGCGGCGACGACGAAATAGGGATCCTCGCCGTCGCGGATCACCACCTTGGCGGGGTGGACCACCTTGGTGCCGACGATGTTGTCGGTGATCGACAGCAGGGTGCGGATGAAGACCTTGTAGCTTTCCTTGCCCTCGGCCAGCCAGCCGTCGCGGTCAGAGCGCGGATCGGGAAGCTGCTTGGGATAGAACCCGCCCTTGGCGCCGGTCGGCACGATGACCGCGTTCTTGACCCGCTGGGCCTTCATCAGGCCGAGGATTTCGGTGCGGAAGTCGTCGCGCCGGTCGGACCAGCGCAGCCCGCCGCGCGCGACCGGGCCCGAACGCAGGTGGATGCCCTCGACGCGGCGCGAATAGACGAAGATTTCGCGCCAGGGCAGCGGCTTGGGCAGCCCCGGAATGAGCGCGGAATCGAGCTTGAAGGCCAGCGCCTCGGCCCCGGCGGGGGCGAAAGCGTTGGTCCGCAGCATGGCTTCGACCACGGCGCGGTACTGGCGCAGCAGGCGGTCGTCGTTGATCGCGGACACCTGGGCCAGTCCGTCGCGGATCGTACCCTGGGCGTGCGCCTCACCCTTGGCACGGTCGCCGCGGAAGGCGGGGTCGTGGCGCGCGACGAACAGTTCGACCAGGCCCTTGGTGACAACGGGCGCGTGCTGCAGCGCGTCGACCGCGGTTTGAATCGAGAAGTTGTTCCCGGCCTGGCGGAGATAGCGGTACCAGGCGCGCAGCCAGTTGGCTTCGTGCGCATGGAGCGAGACGGTGGTGATCAGGCGGTTGAACGGATCGTCCTCCGCCGCGCCGTTCAGGACATTGGCAACCGCGGCCTCGATTGCGTCGGAGCGGGCAATCAGAGCGCCGCCCTCGATTCCGGCGGGCAGCGCCAGGATGAAGTCGTGGATCACCCCCAGGCGACCTTCGTCGAGGTCGGTCGGTACGTCCTCGATCACGCGGAAGCCGAAGTTTTCCAGCGCCGGTACGACGTCGGACAGGGCCAGCGCGCCGTGGCGCTGGTACAGCTTCATCCGCACTGTGCCGGGGCCGTCCTCGGCCATAACGTGCAGGCGGGTGGCGCGGCGCGGGCCGTCCTCGCCCTCGCCGGCGACGCGGCGCAGGCGCGCGATGTCGAGCGCCGCCTCGGCCGCGCCGTATTCGGTGCGGTAGGCCAGCGGGAAGGCTTCGGCGTGGCGCAGGGCAATGGCGGCGGCGCGGCTAGGCTCCTCGCTCGCGGCGATTTCGCTTTCGACCGCTTCGGCCCACCCGCGCAGCATGGCCTGCATCTCGGCGTCGAGCCCGGTTTCATCCGGGATGTGGGCCACTTCGGGCAGGTCGAGCACGAAGCGCAGCAGCGCCAGGTTGCCCTCGATTTCGGTGCTCCAGTCAAGCACCGGGGCGTTGCAGGCTTCGACCAGGCGGGCCTGGATGCGCTGGCGGGTCGCGGTCGACATTGTGTCGCGCGGCAGCCAGACGAAGGCGAAGAGGTGGCGCATCAAGGGTGCGGTAACCAGCGATAGCTTGGGCCGCGGGCGGTCGGTCAGGCTCATCGTCGTGGTGGCGATGCGCTCGATGTCGGCGTCGGTGAAGCTGATCAGCACGTCGTGCGGCAAAGCGGTCAGCGCGTGAACCAGCGCCTTGCCGGCGTGCCCCTGCGCGGAGAAGCCAAAGCGCCTGGCCAGGTCCGCCAGCTGCGAACGCAGACGCGGCACCTGGGTCGGCGCGGCGGCCAGCGCGGCGCTGGTCCAGATTCCGGCGTGAACCGACAGCGCCGCCACGCGGCCCTTTTCGATCACCGGCAGAATGAACAGGTCGAGCGGGGTGCGGCGATGGACGGTGCTGACCAGGTTCGACTTGACCACCAGCGGGACGTGCGCGCCCTTCTGCGCGTTGTCGAACCAGGCGAAGGCGCGGTCATAGGACTTCGGACCAAGCAGGGCCTTGGCCCCCTTGCGGCAGATGCCCAGCGCGTCGCTCTGGCTGCCGTCGCGGTGGCGGGTGACGTGGCCCAGCTGGGTCAGCATGCCGTCCTTGAACCAGCGCAGCAAGGCCGCCCCTTCGCTGTCGGGGCAGGCGTCGGCATCGGCGGCCATCGCGTCCTGCAGGCGCGGCCAGTCGGCCACCGCCGCGCGGACATCGGCCAGGGTCGCGGTCAGCGCCTGTTCCAGCTGGCGGCGCAGGCGGGCGTCGCCGCGCTGAACCTCCATATAGACCATCGATTCGCGCTTCTCGCCGGCGGCGTCGCCTTCGATGATCGCGGTCAGGGTGTCGTCGCCGTCGCGGCGCACCGCAACGACGGGGTGGATCAGCCGGTCAATGGCCAGGCCGTGCGCGGCGATCGTGGCGGCAATCGAATCGACCAGGAACGGCATGTCGTCGTTGATCGCGGCGATCCGCATGAAGCGTTCGCTGGCGCTGCCGGACACCGATTCAAGCTCGATCGCGGGTTCGCTGCCCTTGCGACGGTGCGCCGCAGCCAGCAGGAAGTCGGCTGCTTCCGCCAGCCCGCTGCCGGCGAACGGCGCATCTCCGGGCAGCATCGAGGCGGACAGGCGGGCGGCCAGGGCCTGGGCAAGGCCGGCCTTCGCGCCGGTACGGGCGGACTTCGATTGCATTGCGAACGCTCCTCAGGCGGCCGGAGCCGCCCCATCCTGCTTGTTAGATTATTGCCGTCTTATGCAGCAATTTTTCGTGTCGGTCGATTCGACCCTAGGAAAAACTGGTCACTACTGCAACCAGTTTGCCCCTAGGGAATGGTACCCAGGGCTTTTGCGGTCAGTGTGAGGGAGTGGCGCCGCGCTGCCGGATCGAAGGTCGATCCCGACACGATGACCTCGTCGGCGCGGGTCCGCTCCACCACCCGGGCGATGGCATCGGCCACGGTCGCGGGCGATCCGATCGCGCTGACCTGGCGCATGTGTTCCAGCATGGCCAGCGCCGTCGGCGGCAGGGTCTGGCGGTAGCCCGGAACCGGAGGCTTTAGCTTGCCGGGGTTGCCGGTGCGCAGCGCGACGAAGCTCTGGTCCATCGAGGTGCAGAGCAGCGCCGCCTCTTCATCGCTGTCGGCCGCGATCACGTTCATCGCCACCATGGCGTGCGGCCGTTCCAGCGCCGGCGAGGGGCGGAACTGGCGGCGATAGACCTCCAGCGCCTGATCGAGCAGGTCCGGCGCGAAATGCGAAGCGAACGCGTAAGGCAGACCCAAAGCTGCCGAAAGCTGCGCGCCGAACAGGCTGGAGCCCAGCATCCACATCTCGACCTTGGCCCCGTAGCCGGGCGTCGCGCGCAACCCGATATCCGGCTCTCCGGTAAGGAGTGCGCGCAGCTCCACCACGTCCTGCGGGAACAGCTCGGACACGCGCGCCAGATCGCGCCGCAGCGCCTGGGCGATGCGCATGTCGGCGCCGGGCGCGCGGCCCAGGCCCAGGTCGACGCGGCCCGGAAACAGCGCGTCGAGCGTGCCGAACTGCTCGGCGATCACGAACGGATTGTGGTTGGGCAGCATGATCCCGCCGGCGCCGATGCGGATCGTGCGGGTGGCGTGGCCGACATGGGCCAGCACCACCGATGTCGCTCCGCCCGCGACGCCTTCCATCGCGTGGTGTTCCGCCACCCAGAAGCGCTTGTAGCCGGTTTCTTCGGCCGTCCGGGCCAGTTCGGCGCAGTCGGCCAGGGCTTCCGCCGGGCCGGAGCCTTCGCGCACGGGGACAAGGTCGAGGACGGAAAGCGGTATCACCGGGTCGATGGTGCGGTGTCGGGGCCCAGTTGGTCAAGATATTGCTGCGCGGTGCGCGCCTGGTCGCTGCCGGACGCGGCCGCTATCACCGACCGCCACGAGCGGCGCGCGGCGGCGTCGCGCCCGCCCAGCACCGCAATCACGCCGGCTTCGAGGCCAATGTCCGGATCGAGCGGGGCCAGCGCCGCAGCCTTTTCGATCATCGCCTGCGCTTCGCCCAGCTTGCTCTGGCGGCGCTGCAGCGTGGCCGACAGCAGCCAGGCGGCGGCGTTGTCCGGCGCGGCAGTGCGCGCCTCGGCCAGAGCGGCTGCCGCCTCGCCATCGCGCTTTAGCGCGACCAGTGCGCGGGCCCGGTCGATCGCGATCTCGGCGCTGAGGCGGCTATCGGCGGCGGCCTTGGCTTCCCCTTGCGCGGTATCGAGAAGGCCAAGGGCCCGGTCCGCCGCGCCCGCCGCCAGTGCGGCGTTGGCAGCCATGGTTCCCAGCCGGGCGCGGTCGGCCCGGTCGGTGGCGGAAGTATCGAGCTGCGCCTCGAGGAACGCGGCCTCGGCCCCGGCCCAGTCGGCCTGGTTGCTCAGCGCCAGACCCAGGCAGTGCCCGGCCGGAACCCGCGCCGATCCCTTCGTTCCTTCACGCCAGCCGCGCGCAACTATGGCCGCATCGGCGGGATTTGACTGCGCCAGGTCGAGGCATTCGCCCAGCCTCCGGGCTACGGGGTTGGGCGCGGCTGCTGCTGACTTGCTGACAACGGCGGTCTTCTTTTTCGGAATCTCCAGCGGTGCCGGAGCAGGGGCGGCGAAGGGGCCAACCTGGGCGAGCAGCGGTAGCAGAAACAGGGGTGCGGGCATGGGTACGTCCGTTCGGTCAGACCAGCGCGGCAAGGGTGCGCAGCAGCAGCGCAATATCCTGTTCGCGCGACAGGCGGTGGTCGCCGTCCTTGATCAGGGTCACCTGCACGTCGGCTGAACGCAGCGCCCTGGCGAGGCGGAGCGAAAGCTCCCACGGCACATCGGGATCCTGCTGGCCGTGGATCAGTCGCACCGGACAGGTAATCGCGATCGGCCCGTTCAGAACGCGCCGGGCCTGGCCGTCGGCCCAGAAACCGGGATGAGTCGGGGTCGGCTCGGGGCCATAAGCGTTGTCCTCATAGACCGCGCGCCCCGCCGCGAGCTCCGCTTTCTGCTCCGGCGTGGTGCCCCATTCGGTGAAGTCCGGTGCGGCGGCGATGCCGACCAGACCGGCCAGCCGCTTGTCCAGCGCCAGGCCCGCCAGCAGCATCAGCCAGCCGCCCATCGAACTGCCGATGAGTATTACCGGACCCGGGCAGCGGGCCTCGATCAGCGTCAGCACCTCGTCCTGCCAGCGCGACAGGGTGCCGTCGGCGAAGTCTCCGCTTGATTCCCCGCAACCCGAATAGTCGAGCAGCAGGCAGGCCCGCCCGTTCGCCGCGGCCCAGTCGAACACCGCGGTGGCCTTGCCGCCGGCCATGTCGGACATGTAGCCGGGCAGGAAGACCAGCGTTGGCCCCGTGCCCGGTGTGTGGCGGTACGCAATGCGGCGTCCGTCCTGAAGTTCGTGGAATGCGGTGTCGGTCATGGTCCGGTCATGCGGCGGCCCTTGCGCAACTGCAAGGGCCGCCTCTGTATCGGATCAGCGCAGGAAGGCGCGAATCTCGCCCAGTGTCGTGTCGAACCGGTCAAGCATGGTGAAATGCGCCGATCCTTCGACCGGGACCAGCCGCGCCTTGGGCGCCTTGGCATAGGCGGAACGCCAGATGGCCGCCGTGTCGGCGGAGCGCGGGTCGCGAGTGTCGAGCGCGTAGAGCACGGTCATCGGCACCGCGATGCGGGCGATGCTTTCGCGCTCGTCGCTGACCATGTCGTCGTACATCGCCTGGGCGACAACTTCGGGCGCAGAGCTCAGCATCCAGTTGCCGATCTGGCACATGCCCCTGGCGGTCACGCTCATCGCGCCCATGCCGACCGGAGACGCACCGGTTACGGCCGCACAGTCGCGCGGGGCGGGGCGCGGCGCGTCCTTGGCCGCTTTGGCCTGGGCCAGCATCGCGTCGCGCATCCGCCCGGCCTGGACCGCGGCGGTGGCGCTGGTTGCCTTGGGATCGAACAGGGTGCCGATGAAGGGCACGGCGTCGACCACCATGACCTTGCCGGCGGCCCCCGGATGATGCGCGGCCAGTTGCAGTGCGGCGAGGCCACCCAGCGAATGGCCAATCACGGCCGGGCGCTTCAGCGTTTTGGCATAGGCGGCCAGCTCGGTGACGAAGGGTTCCAGCACCGGGCCGCTGGCGTTGGCGGCGGGTGCATCGCCGAAGCCGCGGATCTGGACCAGGTGGACACGGTACTGCCCCTTGAGCGCCTCGGCCGTCGGCCGCCAGACATCGCGCGGGGTCGACAGACCGGGGATCAGGATCACGTCCTGGCCCTTGCCCATCACCTCGACAGTGAAGCGGGTCCGCTCGGTGGTGGTCACCGCCGCGGCACCGGTCTTGGCCAGAGTCGGGGTCGGCAGGCAAAGCAGGGCCGTGGCCGCCGCAGCGGCAAGAAGCGTCTTAATCATGGAATGTCTCCGGTAGGTTGCGCGTCAGTCGCGCTGGAAGATGTCCTCGATCGACAAGCCGAACACGTCGGCAATGCGGAAGGCGAGGGGGAGTGAGGGATCGTACTTGCCGGTTTCGATGGCGTTTACGCTCTGGCGCGAAACCTCCAGCCGCTCGGCCAGATCCTGCTGGCTCCAGTTGCGCTCGGCGCGCAGAACCTTGAGGCGGTTGTTCACTGGCACCCCCCGGCCGTGCCCATGGTGACGCGGTTGTAGAGCGCGCCGACCCCAAGCCCGGCAAACCAGAAGAACGCCGCGCCGAACCCGCCGTTGCCCGGTTGAACGAGTTCGAAGTTCTGCAGCCATTCCCACACCGTCATGACGGTCAGGCAGAAGCCGGTTGCGACAAGACACTGGCGGACCAGAAGCATGCGCAGGAACTCGTCCTTTTCTTCTATGAGCAGGCGCATCACCGCCCAGAACACCCCGATGATCGGCAGCGCGGGCAGCAGCGCGAGGCCATAGGCCAGGGCCCCCTTCGCATAGCCTTGCTTGAACATCAGGTTGGCGAAAACCAGCAGCGCGACATAGGCGGTCATCAGCACCGCAAGGCGCAATGTGTAACGTCGGGCTGCGGGCGACCAGTTGCGGGTCATGGAAAGCTCCTTTGTCTGAATGACAAGGTAGCTTTACAAGTGATTCGCAACTATGTCAAGCAACATTGACATAATGCCTAGTAGGCTTGACTGAGACCGTCATTGCCTCGTTGCACAGGCGCGCTAGTGTCGTGGCAAAACAGGGAGAGTGCCGTGTCCGAAGCCTTGCCGCCCCGCGGCCATCCTGGCGCCAGCCGCCGCCGCTTTCTGCAGCTGGGCGGGTTGGGGTTGGCCGGTCTGGCTGCCCCGCTGGGCGCGGGCGCGCCGGCGCGCGGTTTCACGCACGGTGTGGCCAGCGGCGAACCGGGGGCGGACCGCGTGCTGCTGTGGACCCGTTTCAGCGCGCCGGCCGACACCACGCTGCGCTGGGAAGTCAGCGACAGCCTTGATTTCGCCCGTCCGCTAGCCGGCGGAACGGTCACCGCATCGCCCGCGACGGACGGTTGCACCAAGGCCTGGGCGACCGGCCTCGCGCCGGGACGCTGGTATTTCTACCGCTTCGTCGCGCCATCGGGCGAAGTGTCCGACATTGGCCGCACCCGCACGCTGCCCGGGGGCAAGGTGGCGCGCTTCCGCATGGCGGTGTTTTCGTGTTCGAACCTGGGGTTCGGCTTCTTCAACGCCTATGCTCACGCGGCGGAGGCGGGCGATTTCGATCTCGTGGTCCACACCGGGGACTATCTCTACGAGTACGCCCGGGGCGAATATCCGGGGCCGAAGGAGGTTTTGCCAGGGCGGCAATCCCCGGTCGACGAGATGGTGTCGCTGGCGCAGTACCGCGAACGATTTGCCCTCTACCGCGCCGATCCCGACCTGCAGCGCATTCACCAACTCTATCCGATGATCGCGATGTGGGACGACCACGAGACCGCGAATGACACGTGGCAGAACGGAGCCGAGAACCACCAGAGCGGGGAGGGGGTCTGGCAGACCCGCAAGCGAGCGTCCGAACAGGCCTACCGGGAATGGATGCCGGTGTCGGACGATTACTATGCCGCTTACGAGATCGGCGATCTCGCCTCGCTCTACCGGCTCGAAAGCCGCCATATCGCGCGCTCGCAGCCGCTCGATCTGGCCAGCGTCGCCCGGGCAGCCGATCCGGCGCAGGCCGATGCCGCACTGATCGCCTTCAAGGACGGGGCCTGGCAGGCAGCGGAACGGACCTTACTGGGCGGCGGGCAGGAGGCCTGGCTGGCGGCCGCGCTCAAGGCCTCGACCCGCGCGCGCAAGCCCTGGCAGGTGCTGGGGCAGCAGATTGTCATGGGATCGCTGGCCCTGCCCGAAAGCGTGCTTGACGGGCTGCCCGCCAAGGCGCCGGAGCGGGTGCGCGACCTGCTGCGCGCCTTCGTCCGCGCTGGCAAGGACGGCCTGCCCTTCAACATGGACGCTTGGGACGGCTATCCCGCCGCGCGCGACCGGCTGCTGCGCGCCGCGCTGGAGGCGGACGCCAACCTGCTGGTCCTTTCGGGCGACAGCCACAACGCCTGGGCTTTCGACCTTGATCGCAAGGGCACGCGGGTCGGGGTGGAAATGGCGGGACACAGCGTCACCAGTCCGGGCGCGGAAAAGGACCTGGGCTGGATCAGGTCCGATGCGCTGGCCCGCGATCTCGTGGCGCGCAACCCGCAGCTCAAATGGTGCGACACCGGCCAGCGTGGTTACATGGCGATCGAGCTGACCCCCAAGGCGGCGAGCGGCGAGTGGCGGTTCATGGCCAGCGTGCGGCAAAAGGGCACCGCGCTCGCCGGGGTCAAGCGGATGACCGTTCTGGCGGGCCAGCGCCGCCTTTCGGCTGGTTGAGCCTTAACCTTTGCCGTGCTAGGGGCGGCGCGATGTTGCTGCTGTGCGCCTTGCCGCTGACTACTACCACCACCCCGGACACCCCGGGGCGGTTGGCGGTCGCTCAGGGCTGACCGCACACCGCCGCCCGGGTTCGGGCGGCTGGCGTCACCTCCCGAACCTCGCTGAAATCGGCGCCACCCTTTGCGGTGCGCGGCGGCTTGTGCCAAAGCGCGCCAAACCGTTCGAGAGTGAATGCATGTCCGAAGTCCTGAAGATCAGCCTGCCCGATGGTTCCGTCCGCGAAATGCCGGCGGGATCGACCCCGGCCGATGTCGCCGCGGCAATCGGCCCGGGCCTGGCCAAGGCGGCGATCGCCGCGCGCATCGATGGCGAGTTGGTCGACCTTACCCGGCCCTTCACGGGTGACGCCGCGCTGGCGCTCGTGACCAATCGCGACGAGGCCGACGCGCTCGAACTGGCGCGCCACGATTACGCTCACGTCCTTGCCGAAGCGGTCCAGGCGCTGTGGCCCGGCACGCAGATCACCTTTGGCCCGGCGACCGACGACGGCTTCTATTACGACGTGATGGCCCCGGCCAGCCGTGCGCCCTTCGGCATGGAAGACCTGCCTGCGATCGAAGACAAGATGCGCACGATCATAAAGGCCGACAAGCCGCTGCGCCGCGAGGTGTGGACGCGCCAGGCCCTGATCGACAAGTGGGCGGGCGAGGGCGAGACCTTTAAGGCCGAATGGGCCGCCGAACTGCCCGAAGGCGAGGAACTGACGGTCTACTGGTCGGGCGACGACTGGCTCGACATGTGTCGCGGGCCGCACCTGCCCAGCACCGGCAAGCTCGATCCCGCCGCCTTCAAGCTGATGCGGGTTGCGGGCGCCTATTGGCGCGGCGACCAGAAGAATGCGCAGCTGACGCGGATCTACG
>ERZ1645185.997-NODE-997-length-11809-cov-6.873405_pt1 | contig 11809 bp, 10 predicted proteins | sample MGYA00575351_ERZ1645185 | MGnify/ENA primary metagenome ERZ1645185 (study PRJEB40838, sample SAMN11284767) | freshwater sediment metagenome | isolation source: river sediment | host: Sediment | place: India: Jana village, Kanpur | collected 2015-12-17 ... | reverse complement strand
CTCCCGAGTTCTCGCAGTTCCTCGAAGAAGACAACCTCACGGAAGCCATCAAGCTCGCCGAAGGCTACAAGAAGTCGCACGTCGCGCGCGTGCTCGGTGGCGCTCTCGGCGAAATCCGTCCGCTCATCCAGGACGGTTCGGTGACGGTGGCCGACATCAACTCGGCCGAGCGTGCGGTCGAGCGCGAAATGCTCATGACGGTCGTCGATCTCAAGCGTGGTCTCGGCGTGCTTGCCACGGTCGGTGCCACGGCGCCCTTCGTCGGTCTCGTGGGTACGACCATGGGTATCGTGAATTCCTTCACGGCCATGTCCACGTCGGGTGCGGGTGGTATCTCGTCCATGGCGGCCGGTATCGCCGAAGCGCTTATCACCACGGCTATCGGTATCGGTGTGGCCATTCCCGCAGTGTGGGGTTTCAACTTCTTCCAGACGAAGATCGACAACCTCACCGCCGAAATGACCTACACGTCGAAGGAAATGATCGACTACCTCATCAAGGGTGTTTCGGGTGAGTTCGGTCGGTCGCGCTTCACGCGTGAGTTCAACACGGCTGGCCAGACCCCGATCTCGCACTAATCATCGTCGGTTCGTTGGCGCGTCCCCACTTCCGGGGACGCAGCCCTCGAGCTTCATGCAAGGAGTTTCGCCATGGGCATGAGTACTGGTGGCGGCGGCGGCGTAAAGGCCGATCCGAACGTCACTCCCATGATCGACGTGATGCTGGTGCTCCTGATCATCTTCATGATCACCATTCCGCAGATCAACGCGGGCTTCACCGCCGTGCCGCCTGAGGGCCAGAACCTCAAGCCGCACCCGGAAGAAGATGGAGACCAGGTGTTGGGTATCGACGATCAGGGGCGGTATTACCTGAACAAGCAGCCGGTCCGCAACGAAGATCTCGAAACGCTCGTGCGCGAGATCTACGGTGTCGAAGGACGCGATGACTACATCATGTACGTGAAGGCCCACAAGGACCTTCAGTACCTCAAGGTCATCGATGCCATGGACAAGCTGTCGAAGAACGGCGTGCGCGTGGCCGCCCTCATCAGCGAACAGTCGCCGGGTACCGAATCGCTCGTCGAAAGCGACCGTTTGCGTCCGGGAGGGAACTGACCATGGGTATGTCCACAGGTGGCGGCGGCGGTGGTCTCACCAATGAGATCAACGTGACGCCCATGATCGACGTGCTGCTCGTGCTGCTCGTCATCTTCATGATCATCGTGCCGATGAGCCGCAAGGCCATCGACACGCAGCTCCCCGATCCCAATCCGCAGCCGGCGCAACCGAATGCGAACCCGGATCAGATCGTGCTTGAAGTCCTGCCGGACGACAAGTACGCCATCAACAAGGAGCCGATCGACAAGGCCAAGGTGTTCGAGCGCCTCAAGTCCATCTATGACCCGCGTCCGGAAAAGATCATTTTCGTCAAGGGTGATACCATGACCACCTACGCCAACGTGGTGTGGGCCATGGACCAGGCCCGCGGCGCCGGCGTCAAGGTCATCGGTCTCGCGCCCAAGTAAGCGCAGACCGCCACGGGCACATTGCTCGGGGCTCTGGTGTTCAATACGGCGGGCGAACCCGAAAGGGCGCGCCCGCCGTACTAGTTTGCAGATGCGCCCGACCGATCGGTTGGAGCGGGCCCTCTTCGCCAATTCCACTTCCACACCGAATGGCCGGAACACCGCCCATCGATACAAACCCGTACCAGGTCCCGGAACCTCCCGGGCGCCCGCGTTATCGGCCCCCGATTGGTATCCCAATCGAGAAGCCGGGACGCGTGCGCAGTCTGGTTTTCGCCGTTCTGCTTCATGTGGCCGTCATTCTTCTGTTGATCGTGCCGTTCACCTCGCCTGAACTGTTGCAGCAGGTCCTGGGGGCTGGCGGTCTTGGCCCAGCAGGCGGCGGTGGCGGCGGCAACAAGGGGGCGGGCGGGCGCATGATCGAAGAACGATTGCAGTACGTACGCATCGCGCCGGCGCCACCGGCCGCGGTGCCGTTGCCCCCGCGCCCGCAGGTGGTGCCGCCCATCACGCCGCCGGTTACGCCGCCGGAGGTCAAGCCGCCGGTAGTGCCGCCACCGACACCGGCAGCCGCTACGCCGCCAACACCAGCCGCGCAAACGCCTGCGGCGGCGACCAACCCCGCCGCCACAACCGGGGCCGGTACCGGGGTTGGTACCGGCAACGACGGCAGCGGCGGTACTGGCCCCGGCAGTGGCGGCGGGGTTGGTTCTGGTATTGGAACCGGCCGCGGCAGTGCCGTAGGGGCGGGAACCGGCGGCGGGCCAGGATCCATCTTTCCGCCGGCCGCTATTGAACTTCCACTGCCACCAATGCCGGTACCGAACAAGGCCAAGGGCACCACAATCGTCGTCATCTTCGATGTCGATTCAACGGGCAAAGTCCTTGACCTCCAGTTCAACCCGACCAAAGACGGGGCTTATAATCGCAAATTGCGCGAATCGCTCATCGCCATCCGCTTTCGCCCGGCGGTCAACGCACAGGGTGTCCCCGTGCGCGCACGGGCCGAGATCACCTACTCGCTGTGATCGCTGCAGCGCACTAGTTTGCGCTAGCAAGTGAGGGCTCGCGCGGCACAGCCCGCAAGCCACTAACACTCCCCTCCCGAGGCTCCGGCCTCCCCCCACATCCCAGGTACGTCATGGGGCTGTTCGATCGAAAGCCGATCGTTGCTGCTGACGACGGTGAACATGGCATGCGTCGAACACTCGGCGCGGGCGATCTCGTCATGCTGGCCATCGGTGCCGTCATCGGTGCCGGTATCTTCTCCTCGCTTGGTACAGCGGCGGCCGGTGAGACGCTCGCCGATGGCACGGTCGTCCGCTACGGCGCCGGCCCAGCGCTCGTCCTCTCCTTTGTATTGCTCGGCGCTGTGTGTGGGCTCGCGGCACTCTGTTACGCCGAACTGGCCTCCATGATTCCGCAGGCCGGTAGCGCCTACGCGTATTCGTATGCCACACTCGGCGAGATTGTGGCCTGGATTGTGGGTTGGGCCCTCATTCTCGAATACGCCGTTGGCAATGTGGCCGTCGCCATTGGCTGGGCCGGCTACTTCAATTCGCTGCTGAGCGGATTCGGCATCGATCTCCCGGATTGGCTCACGCACGGCTACTGGAATGTGAAGGCCAGTAGTGATCCTGCCGTGCGCGCCTTACTCGAATCGGCGCCGCGCGTTGCGGGCATCCCCATTCTTGTAAACCTGCCCGCATTCGGGATCGTGGCGGCCATTACTGTGTTGCTGCTGCAGGGCGTCAAGGAAAGCACGCGCGCCAACAACATCATGGTGATCATCAAGCTCATCGTGCTGGGTTTGTTCGTCATCGTGGGCGCGCTGCACATCGATCCCGCCAACTACAAGCCGTTCGCCCCCAACGGCTTCACCGGCATTCATCAGGGTGCCGCGATCGTCTTCTTCGCGTACATCGGCTTCGATGCCATTTCCACCGCCGCCGAAGAAACCAAAGATCCGCAGCGCAATTTGCCGCGCGGCATTCTCGGCGGCCTCGCCGTCTGTACACTGATCTACGTCATTGTCGGGTTCGTGGCCACGGGCCTCGTGCCCTACGACCAGCTGCGCAGTTCCGACCCACTGGCCAAGGCGCTCTCACTGGCTGGGCTCGAAACGGCCAGCTGGATCGTCGCTGCCGGTGCGGTCGTCTCCATGTCGGCGGTACTGCTGGTGTTTCAATACGGCCAACCACGCATCTTCTACGCCATGGCGCGTGACGGTCTCCTGCCGAAGTTCGCCGCCAAGCTCGATCCGAAAACGCGTACGCCCAAGGTGACGACGACCATCACCGGCGTGCTCGTGGCGCTCGGGGCGCTGCTCGCCGACGATGCCGCCACGTACGACCTCACCAACATCGGCACCTTGGCGGCATTTGCCGTCGTGTGCATCGGCGTGCTCGTGTTGCGAGTGCGTGAGCCCGAGCGCCATCGCCCCTTCCGTGTGCCCTTCGTCTGGGGGGTCACGCTGCTTGGTGCCGGCGCCTGCATCTTCGTCATGAAGGGCCTGCCCGTCAGCGCTTGGATCGCATTTGCCGTATGGATGCTGATCGGTCTCGCGCTCTATTTCGTCTATGGCTACCGGAACTCCGTGCTGCGCACTGGCGCCACGGATCGCTGAGCACCGACTCACCACCTTACCGACTCATGGCTCATCTCTCCGCCGACACGCCCGCCGCCGCTCCCGGCAAGAAGGGACTTCTCGGCATCGGCTTTACCGGCTGGATCGTCATCTCGATGATCGTCGGCATTCTGATCGGTTGGCTCGCGCCCGAGTTCTCTCAGAACCTCAAGCCGTTCGCCAACATCTTCCTGCGCATGATCAAGTCGCTGATCGTGCCGCTGCTCTTCAGCACCTTGGTGGTCGGCATCGCCGGACATGGCGATGACATGAAGAAGGTGGGCAAGCTCGCGCTGCGCTCCATCATCTACTTCGAAGTTGTCACCACGGCCGCGCTCGCGATCGGCCTCATCGCCGTGAACTGGGTCAAGCCTGGCGTGGGACTCGCCATCTCGGCCGCCGGCGATAGCGAGGAATTCAAGGCGCTCGCCGCCAAGACGCCCACCTTCGGCTCGGTACTTGAGCACACCGTGCCGCAAAGCTTTTTCGAAGCGGCGGCGCAGAACGAAGTACTGCAGATTGTCTTCTTCGCCATCATTTTCGCCGTGGCGCTCGCAAGGGTGGAAGGGCCGTCGAAGAAGTTCATGATCGACTGGCTGCAGTCACTCAGCGACATCATGTTCAAGTTCGTCGGCATCGTGATGGCGTACGCGCCCATCGGCATCGGTGCCGCCATCGGTGTGACTGTTGGCAAGAGCGGCCTCGATGTCATGGTCAACCTCGCCAAGCTGGTCGGCACGCTCTATGTCTCGCTCATCGTCTTCGTGCTGGTGGTGCTGCTCCCGGTGGCCCTCCTCGCCAAGATCGACATCAAGCGCTTCTGGGCATTGGTGAAGGAGCCGTGGCTCATTGCCTTCTCCACGGCCTCGTCGGAGGCGGCGTTCCCGCAGGCGATGCAGGCGATGGAGAAGTTCGGTGTGCCGCGCCGCATCGTGTCGTTCGTGCTGCCTACGGGCTATTCGTTCAACCTCGACGGCAGCACGCTCTATCTGGCAATTGCATCGGTGTTCGTGGCGCAGGCGGCGGGCATTGATATGCCCATCGGCACGCAGCTGCTCATGATGCTCACGCTCATGCTCACGTCGAAGGGCGTCGCGGCCGTGCCGCGTGCCTCACTCGTGATTCTGTCCGGCGCGCTGGCGCAATTCGGACTCCCGCTCGAAGGCATTGCCATCATTCTCGGCGTCGATGCCGTCATGGACATGGCGCGTACCTCGGTAAACCTCCTCGGTAACTGCCTCGCCACCGCCGTCATGGCGCGCTGGGAAGGGGAGCTGAAAACCCCCACCGAATCAGAGCCAGTTCCGGCCTGAATTGCCGAGTAACAATGAAAAAGGGCCGATCGCAAGATCGGCCCTTTCCCTTTGCGGTTCCTGCCCACTGCCATCTGTGGTTCCTGCCGTCCGCTGTCTGCTGTTGAACCAACTCAGCCCAACACTCAGACCTCAACTCCCAGGAGCCGCCGCGCTCGCCGCACGGCACCGCGCGCCGCATCGACCTCTTCGCTCCGTACCGTGGCGCCTGGTACAGCGCTCTTGAGTCGCTGCTCGAGACGCTTGCGCACCAGCGAGCCGCGCGAAAGAAGGCCGCCGCCGAACGCCACCGGAATCGCGGCGCGTTCGTCGGTGAAGCAGCGGCGCGCGAGCGTGCGCACATGCAGCGCCAACTCCTCCACGCAGAATGACACCAGCGCGTTCGCGCGGAGGTCGCCCGTTGCGGCAACCTGCGTGACCACCGGCGCCAACAGCGCAAATGCGGCCGGTGACGCCGCGGCCGCCCACGGAATCACATCATCGAGCGATTCCAGTTCGAGCGCGGTAAGAATGGCGCCGGTGAGTGCCGTCTCGGGCTCTCGTCCATCATGCGCTGCCGTCACCACGCTCAGCGCCCGACGGCCGAGCCAATGTGCGCTCCCTTCGTCGCCAATGTTCGGCCCCCAGCCGCCGCACCGCTCGAGGCGTCCGTCAGGGGCCTTGGAGAAGGCCACCGAACCGGTGCCCGCGATGAGCAGCACCCCTGCCGAATCTCCGAAGGCGTCGTCCATGGCAATCACGGCATCGGCCTGCACCGACACGTCGTCAGCCACCCGATGCTTCGCCAGCGACGACCAGAGTGCCTGCGCCGCGCGCTCCTGTCCGGCACCGGCAACGCCTACCACGCACACCGCTGGGCGCGTTTCTGTGCGCTCCGCCTTGACCAGCGCTTCGTGAATCAAGGCCTTGATGATGTCGGCAGCTGCTCCCTCTTCGCCGGGGCGCAGCGCCGTACCCGCGCCCTCAATGCGGGCCAGCGTCGCGCCTGAGGCGTCCGACAACAGGACACGGGTGCGGCTGCCACCGCCATCCACGCCAACGACTAGGGGCGTCGGGTCGAGAGGTCCGGCGCTCATGACTTACTCCTGGGTGCAGGCGATACCCCCGGTACACTGCTCGGGGCCGCGTGAGTGAACGACAACAGCATGCCAGTGACGAAGGTAATCGTGAGGCCGATCAGCACGTACCACGGCCAGGCGATCGTGGCCACCCCACCAAGGGTGGAGGCCATCGACGGGAAGGCTGCTACGATCTGCTTGGCGAAGACAATGAAGGCCATGCAACCGATGCCCACACTCATGCCCACAATCGCATCCCGCTGATTGGCGCGATCCCAGAACAGGCCGAGAAAGAAGCCACCCAGCAGACCACCCTGCGTGAACGACGCGATCGAAAGGGCAATGACCACGACCGGCGTGCCTTGCTCCTTGAAGAGCAGGGCCCCCGCCGTAAGTCCTACGCCCCACAGCAGCGCAAACAGCTTGCTCACCTTGAGCGTGCGCGGATCATCGGCACTGCGCCCGGTAAAGGGCAGGTAGATGTCGTACGTCGATGATGCCGCGAGGGCGTTGATGGCTCCTGAGTGCGTGCTCATCGTGGCCGCAATGATCGCCGCCACGATCAGGCCGATGAGGCCATGCGGCATGCGTTCGATGATGAACGTCGGAAAGATCTGATCCGCCTGCGGGAATGTCTGGCCGTTGTACACCACCCACAGCCCGAGGCCGACGAACAGAAACAGGGTCATCTGCGCGAACACCGCAAAACCGCTGCCGATGATCGCAACCTGCGCCTGCTTCAGTGACCGACTTGACAGCAACCGTTGCACGATGATCTGATCGGCACCATGTGACGCCATCGCGAGGAAGGCACCGCCGATGAGCCCGGCAAACATCGTGTGCGGACGATCAAACCCGGCGTACCAGTCGATGGCCTGCAGCTTGCCGGCCGCACCGGCGCGGTCGATGATCGTGCTCCACCCACCGTCAACGGCCTGCCCCAACAACACGATCGCGGAGATACCGCCCACCACGTAGATGCTGGCCTGCAGCAGTTCCGTCCACACCACGGCCTTCATACCACCCTTGTACGTGTAGATCACGGTGAGGGCGCCCAGCACCAGAATCGCTGCCGGCATCGTGTACTCCCGTGGCATCACCGGGCCGATGATGAGCGCGACAGGAATGGCCGTGGCAAACACGCGCACAGCATCGGCCATGGCTCGCGTGATCATGAACACGATCGAGGTGAAGCGCCGAGTCCCCAGGCCGAAGCGTGTTTCGAGCAGGGCGTACGCCGTGACCAGATTGCCCTCGAAATAGCGAGGGAGCAGCGTGTACGCGACGACGATTCGGCCGAGGATGTACCCCGCGACGACTTCGAGGAATCCGAGGTTGCCGGTGTACGACAACCCCGGAATGCTGATGAACGTGAGCGCCGACGTCTCACTCGCCACGATCGAAAAAAGGACCGCCCACCACGGAATCGCCCGCTCCGCCACGAAATAATCGTTGGTCGATTTCTGATCGCGGCCAATCCACATGCCCAGCGCCGTCGTGCCGCCGAGATACAGCAGCAGCACGAACAGATCGAGAAGGTTGAACGTGCCGTTCATGCGCGAACGGCCTCATCACGCGATGACATACGCCTCCATCGCGAAGTACTCCGCCAAACCCAACTGATCGAGCTGCCGCGCCGTGGTCTTGTTGCGTTGCTCCACGCGCTGCCAGAACTCGCGCTCGTCCTGTCCCGGAAACGGGGCTGAGTCCTTCTGCGACTGATGCTTGAAAATCGCCTGAATCTTGAGAGTCAGTTCTTCCTGCGAGAGCGGCACCAGTACCGTGGCTTCCGTCACGGGCCATTCCTGCCACGCGCCGCGATACAGCCAGATCTCCGGCCGACGCGCGGCCGCCTCACCGGCATACACCTCCGCCACGGCAAGATCGATCGCTTCCTTGCACATGCGATGCGTCCCGTGCGGGTCGGACAAGTCGCCAGCCACGAAAATCAGATCGGGCTCGAGTTCACGGAGCAGCGCCGCCACGATCGCCACATCGGCCGGACCAATCGGATCCTTGCGCACCTTGCCCGTCTGATAGAAGGGCAGGTTGAGGAAGCGTGCATTGGCATCCGACAGGCCCATGACCTCGATGCCACTCACCGCTTCGGACTCGCGGATGATGCGCTTGAGATCCTGCACCTCAGCGATATCCACTTCGCCGGGCTGCTTGCGCTGCAGGAACGAGTGCACCGTTTCGGCAAGGCGCTGCACATTGGCTCCACCGCTGCCGCCCACGTGCTCACGATCGAGGCGCACGAGAAAGTCCATGTAGCGCCGCACGTCGTGATCGAACACGGCGATGTTGCCGCTGGTCATGTACGCGACGGTCATGGCGTTTTCGTTCTCCACGAACTTGCGGAGAATGCCACCCATCGAGATCACATCGTCGTCGGGGTGCGGCGAGAAGCAGATCACCTTGAGGCCGCGCGGCAGTTTGCTTTTGCCGCGAATCTTGGCGCCGAGCATGTTGAACACGAGCCCGTTCACGGCACCCGGCGATCCATGCCGCGCCACGAGCGACGTGAGCTGGTTCTCGGCGTAGTCGTGCAGCGTCAGCTTCAGAATCGCCTTGTTGCATTTGGCCGCCAACCAGGTGACCGCCCGTACCATGAGCGCGTCGCCCCAGACGACTTCGTCGAGCAGCCACGGCGTCGCCACGCGCGTCAGATCCACCGCCGCCGCATCGTCCACATAGAACGTGGTGTTCGCGTGGCGCTGCAGGAACGTTGCCGCCACCGCCCGGTCGATCTCGCCTTCAACCGAACGGCGCACAATACCGGACTTGTGCTCGCCCGTGGCGAGAATGGCGATCTCTCGCGCTCCCATGATCGTCGCGATGCCCATCGTGATCGCTTCACGCGGCACGTTCTCTTCACCGAAGAAATCGGCCGCCGCATCGCGTCGGGTAATCGTGTCGAGATGGACCAATCGCGTACGGCTCTGCTCGCCTGACCCGGGCTCGTTGAAGCCGATATGGCCCGTCTTGCCGATGCCGAGCAACTGGAAGTCGATGCCGCCCGCCGCCGCGATCTTCGCCTCGTACGCCGCACACGCCGTATCCACGTCAGCACGCGCGAGCGAGCCATCGGGGATGTTCACGTTCGCCGGATCGATATCCACGTGCGAGAAGAGATTCTCCCACATGAACCGATGGTACGAGTGAATGTTGTCCGGCTGCATCGGGTAATACTCGTCCAGGTTGAACGAGATCACATGCCGGAAGCTGAGTCCCTCTTCGCGGTGCATGCGGATGAGTTCCCGGTACACGCCAATCGGCGTGCTGCCCGTCGCGAGCCCGAGCACGAGTGGCCGACCCGCCGCCGCGCGTTCGCGCATGAGCGTGGCAATGCGTTCGGCCACGACGCGCGCCATGGCACCGTGTTCGTCGATGATGACGGTGGGGATGCGCTCACGCGCGGTGCCGGTGACGCCGGCGTGAACGAAGGGCGAACCCTCAACGCGCACAGGCCCGCCACTCGTGTTGAGCGCGCGGGCCTGCGAAACGTCGGGGGCCGCCGGAGATCCGGAGGCCTGTGACATGATGACGGGGAGTGTTATGGGTGACCGCTTTCTGGGCGATCGGGTGAACGGACGTGCAAATCAGGCAGAGAACGAACTGCCGCAGCCGCAGCCGCCCGTGCTGTTCGGATTCTTGAACGTGAAGCCCGAGCCCTGCATCGACGACACGTAGTCGATCGTCGTGCCGCTGAGGTACTGTGCCGAGAACGGATCGACGAACACCTTGATCCCCTCGACGTCCACGATGAGATCGTCGTCCGCCGACTTGTCCTCGATCACAAGGCCGTACTTGAAGCCGCTGCAGCCGCCCGGCATCACGGACACGCGCAGGCCACCCTGCTCGGCCGTAACGCCCTCGGCCTCCATGAACTTGCGCACTTCGCCCGCGGCCACAGGCGTGATGATCACCATGACTTCCGGCTGCTGCATCGTGCTCATATTCGTCCTCCGAAGCGGCCGGTGTGCTCACCGGCCCGATGAACTGCACAGTTGAGGTCTGCTCGCCCTCGCGAGCCTCCGTTCCAACCGTATCAGTGCCTGCTGAAAGGAAAATAGCGAGAGGAATACTCCCCTTGCAAGAAGCCCCCGATTTCGAAGGGAGATCCCCCCGGAACTGGACGCTCGAGGAGATGGCGCCAGCCATCTAGCGACGCGGCTCCTGCTTCGAGTCTGCCAACGCTCGGCTCCCGGCGGTACTGGCCGACGCTCTGCTCATCGCCGCCGACACGGCATCGGCGATCCGGCTGCGTACGGCGCCGATGCCAGTATTCTGGCGCGTCGGGTTCACGCGGTTGGTCAGTAGAACCACGAACAGATCCTGAGCCGGGTCCATCCAGATCGACGTGCCCGTGAAGCCCGTGTGCCCGAACGCGAGCGGTGAAAGCTTGGTGCCGGCCGAATTGCGTCCGGTGGGCGTTTCCCACCCCAAGGCGCGACGGGAGACGGTGCTGTCCTGCACCCGCGTGAACACCGCGACGGTCGCGGAGTCGAATACCCGAGTGCCATCGATGGTCCCGCCGTTGAGATAGAGGCGAGCGAACCGGGCGAGATCGGTGGCCGTCGAGAACAGCCCCGCGTGTCCGGCTACGCCACCAAGACGGGCGGCGTTCTCATCGTGCACCTCCCCGCGCAGTTTCCGCTGGCGCCACGGGTCCTGCTCGGTTGGGGCCGTGCGTTCACGCCAGCTGGCGGGTGGCAAATAGCGGGTTTCGCGCATCCCCGCCGGTCCGAAGACCTCGCGAGGCCCGTACTCGGCGAGCCGCATGCCGGACACGCGCTCGACGATGCGTCCCAGCAGAATGAAGCCCATGTCGCTGTAGAGAAAACGCACACCGGGAGCGGTATCGAGCGGTGTGGCCAGTATCAGCTGCATGGCCTCGTCGGGCGTATCTGACTCCTTGTACAGCGCGCGCCAGGCCGGAAGGCCGGCGTTGTGCGACAGGAGATGACGCACCGTAACCCGCTCAGCTCCTGCGACACGCCATTCGGGTAGATACCGAACGACGGGGGAGTCGAGCGCCACTCGGCCGCTACCGACCAGCTGCAGCACGGCACTCGTGGTTCCGATCACTTTGGTCAGGGACGCCAGATCCCACACCGTACGCGACGTTGGCGCGGTCGCATCGGCGCTGTCCAGTCGTCCGGCGCCGTACTCGGCGACAATTCCACGACGCGTCCCAACAACAGCATAGGCCCCGGGAAAGGCGCCATCCCGCACCGCACGGTCAAGCACGGCGCGCACGCTATCCTGTACGCGCTACTGCACG
>ERZ1645185.996-NODE-996-length-11812-cov-15.839755_pt1 | contig 11812 bp, 11 predicted proteins | sample MGYA00575351_ERZ1645185 | MGnify/ENA primary metagenome ERZ1645185 (study PRJEB40838, sample SAMN11284767) | freshwater sediment metagenome | isolation source: river sediment | host: Sediment | place: India: Jana village, Kanpur | collected 2015-12-17 ... | reverse complement strand
CGCAGCGCGAACGCAGGCTGGCCAACCAGGCGCAATTGCAGCGCGTCCCGGATGATCCCGGCGGCCTGTTGCGCGCGCGCTTCCGGCTGGAGGACGCGCGTCGGCGCGGGCAATTGCAGTGAACCGGCATCCGGCCCGCTGGTGCGCGCTGTTGCTGTGGCTGTGCGTGCTGCCCGCCTTCGCGCAGACCCGCGCATGGCTGGATCGCGACCGCATCACCTATGGCGAGACCGTCACCCTCAACATCGAGACCGGGCTGGACGTGCGCCAGGTCGATTACCGCCCGCTGGCGGCGCAGTTCGAAGTCGCCGGGCAGACCGTGCGTCGCAGCTACGACCTGGTGGGTGGTCGCGCGACCACGCGCTCGCTGTTCGCCGTGGGCCTGCGTCCGCGCGGTCCCGGCGTGCTGCAGGTGCCCGCACTGCGCGTCGGCAACGCACGCACCGCGCCGCTGCGGCTGGTGGTGATGCCGCCCACCGTGCAACCGGCGAACGGCGGTGCCGACGCCTTCGTCGAGACCAGCATCGACGCCACCCAGCCCTACGTGCAGCAGGCGGTGGGCGTGGTGGTCCGGCTGAATTACGCGATCCCGCTGCTGTCCGGGCAACTCGACCAGGATCCGCCGGCGCACGCCAGCCTGCAGCGGGTGGGCGAGGACGTGACCTACCAGCGCGAGATCGGCGGGCGCCGCTACAACGTGGTCGAACGCCGGTTCCTGCTGGTGCCCGAGCGCAGCGGGCCGTTGGTGCTGCCGGGCGCGCGCTTCAACGGGCAGGCCGCGGGTGGCTTCATCGACCAGATGTTCGACGATGGCCGCAAGCCGCTGTCCGCCGCCTCGGCGAACACCCGCCTGCAGGTGCGACCGATCCCGGCCGATGCCCCGCAACCCTGGTTGCCGCTGCACGACCTGCGCCTGCGCTACCTGCAGGCGCCGACCCGCGGTCGCGTCGGGGAGGCGGTGACGGTCGAGTTAGAGGTGCAGGCCGACGGCGCCAACGCGGCGCAGCTGCCGGCGCTCGAATTGCCGGCCTCGGCGGCGGTGCAGGTGTTCGCCGATCCGCCGCAATCCGACGAGCAGCTGGCGGACGGACGCCCGCGCACGACCCTGCGCCGGCGGATCGCGCTGGTGCCGTTGCAGGCCGGCGCGCTTGCCATCGAAGGACCGCGCATCGCCTGGTGGGACGCGAAGGCCGGGGTCGCGCGCACCGCCAGCCTGCCGCCGCTGCGCCTGCAGGTGGCGCCGGGGACGGATGCCGCACCGGCGATGGGGCCGGCATCCTCGACGCCGGATGCGCCGCGCAGTCCACCCGACGCGCGCGGTTCGATGCGTGGGTGGTGGGGCGTCGGCGTCCTGCTGGTCGCGTTGCTGGCGGCGTTCGCGTGGTGGGCCACGCGACGCCGGACGCAAGCATCGTCCACCGTCGACCGCGGGGCGGAGGCTGTGCCCAGCCTGGCGCAGGCGCTGCAGGCGGGCGAACTCGCGGGCATCGCGCAGGCGCTGGTGGCCGCGGCGGGCCCGGGCGCCGACCTCGCGACGGTGCGGGCGCGGCTCGACGATGCGACGCAGTCGGCCGCGGTCGCGCGCTTGCAGGCCGCGCGCTGGGGACGCGACGACCCCGCCGCGGTGCTTGGCGTCTTGCGCCAGGCCTTCGCGGGCGGGCTGCGCTGGCGGCGCGCATCCGCACGGCCATCGCGGGACCCGCTGCCGCCGCTGTATCCGGAGTGAGCGCGGGCGTTTGTTAAGCTGCGCCATCGTCACCATCGCGAGCCACGCATGCATTCGATCGAATCCACCCGGCCGGCGCCGTCGAAGGGCATGGCCCTGCATTTCAAGGTGCTGATCGGATTCGTGCTGGGGACGCTGCTGGGCTTGGCGGTGCATGCGACCGCGGCGGATGCGGGCTGGGTGCAGGCGGTGATCAGCTACGCCACCAAGCCCTTCGGGCAGATCTTCCTCAACCTGCTGTTCATGCTCGTCGTGCCGCTGATGTTCTCCGCGCTGGTGCTGGGCGTGGCGGAGCTGGGCGACATCGCCTCGCTCGGGCGGCTGGGCTGGAAAACGCTGACCTACACGGCCACCGTCACCGCGATCGCGGTGGGGATCGGCCTGGTCGCGGTGAACCTGTTCCAGCCCGGCATGCACATGGACCCCGGCCTGGTGCAGCAGGCGATGAGCGGCAACGTGATGAAGGCGGGCGAGATCGTCAGCAAGGGCAACGAACTGCGCCTGATGGACTTGCTGGTGAACATCGTCCCGCACAACATCGTGGGGGCGATGGCCGACGACAAGCAGAAGCTCGGCATCGTGTTCTTCGCGCTGATGATCGGCATCGGCCTGGTGATGAAGCCGACCGCCGGCACGCGCGCGTTCAAGAACGCGCTGCACGGGCTGTTCGAGATCTGCATGCACCTGATCGGGATGTTCATCAAGCTGGCGCCGTACGCCGTCGCCGCCTTCATGTTCAACCTCACCTCGCAGCTCGGCTGGGACGTGATCCGGGGACTGGCCTGGTTCGTGGTCACCGTGCTGGTCGCATTGGCGATCCACGGCTTCGTGGTGCTGCCGCTGTGGGTCCGCTTCATGGGCGGGATGTCGCCGGTGGCGTTCTTCCGCGGCACGCAGGAGGCCTCGCTGACCGCATTCGCCACCGCATCGTCCACCGCCACGCTGCCGGTGACCCTGCGCGTCGCCGAGGAGAACCTCAAGCTGCCGCGCAAGGTGAGCCGCTTCGTGCTGACCGTCGGCGCCTCCGCCAACCACCATGGCACCGCCCTGTTCGAGGGCATCACCGTGCTGTTCCTGGCGCAGGTCTACGGCATCGAGCTCGGGTTCCCGCAGCAGTTGATGGTGCTGGTGCTGTGCATCCTCGGCGGGATCGGCACCGCGGGCATCCCCTCGGGTTCGCTGCCGGTGATCGCGATGATCTGCGGGATCATCGGGATCAAGCCGGAAGGGATCGGCATCATCCTCGGCGTCAACACCTTCCTCGACATGTGCCGCACGGCCCTCAACGTGAGCGGCGACCTGGCGACCGCGGTGGTGGTCTCGCACCGGAGCGGGGAAAAGGACGTGCCCGACGACGCGACCATGGCGCAGCTGGACGACATGGTGCGCTGAACCGCGCCGCACCCCGGGCGCTGGCAGCCCCCGGGCGCGGATGGGACAATGGGCGGCCCGCGTCCCGCCGGGCGCCCGGCGGATGCCTTGGCATCCGCATCAAGAAGACGCCCACGACGCCCATGACGACGCCCAGCCGCCGCGACCTCGCCAACGCGATCCGTTTCCTCGCCATCGATGCGGTCCAGGCCGCCAATTCCGGCCACCCGGGCATGCCGATGGGCATGGCCGACATCGCCGAGGTGCTGTGGAACGACTACCTCAAGCACAACCCGGCGAACCCGCGCTGGGCCGACCGCGACCGCTTCATCCTGTCCAACGGCCACGGCTCGATGCTGCAGTACGCGCTGCTGCACCTGAGCGGGCATGACCTGTCGATCGACGACCTCAAGCGCTTCCGCCAGCTCGACTCGAAGACCCCGGGGCATCCCGAGAACTTCATGACCCCGGGCGTGGAAACCACCACCGGCCCGCTGGGCCAGGGCCTGGCCAACGCGGTCGGCTTCGCGCTGGCGGAGAAGCTGCTGGCGCAGCGCTTCAACCGCGACGGCCATGCCATCGTCGACCACCGCACCTGGGTGTTCCTGGGCGACGGCTGCCTGATGGAAGGCATCTCGCATGAAGCCGCGTCGCTGGCCGGCACCTGGGGCCTGCACAAGCTGGTGGCGTTCTGGGACGACAACCACATCAGCATCGACGGCGACACCGACGGCTGGTTCACCGACGACACCCCGAAGCGCTTCGAGGCCTATGGCTGGAACGTGGTGCGCGGCGTCGACGGGCACGACCCGGTCGAGATCAAGACCGCCATCGAGACCGCGTTGAAGTCCAGCGACAAGCCGACCCTGGTCTGCTGCCGCACCACCATCGGCTTCGGGTCGCCGAACAAGGCCGGCAAGGAATCCAGCCACGGCGCGCCGCTGGGCAAGGACGAGGTGGTGGCGACCCGCGAGGCGCTGGGCTGGACGCACGCGCCGTTCGAGATCCCGCAGGCGGTCTACGACGGCTGGCGCGCGCGCGACCTGGCGGCTCCCGAGGCCGATTGGGACGCCCGTTTCGCCGCCTACCGCGCCGCCTTCCCGGCCGAGGCCGCGGAGTTCGAGCGGCGCATGCACGGCGCGTTGCCGGCCGGCTTCGGCGATGCCGCGCTGGCGTTCGCGATCAAGACCCAGCAGGACGGCCCGAGCATCGCCAGCCGCAAGGCTTCGCAGAACGCCATCGAGGCCTATGCGCCGCTGCTGCCGGAGCTGGTCGGCGGTTCGGCCGACCTCGCGCATTCCAACCTGACCCTGTGGAAGGGCAGCAAGTCGGTCGCGAGCGACGACCCGAACGCCAACTACATCTATTCCGGCGTGCGCGAATTCGGCATGACCGCGATCAGCAACGGCCTGGCGCTGCATGGCGGCTTCGTGCCCTACGACGCCACCTTCCTGGTGTTCAGCGACTACGCGCGCAACGCGGTGCGCATGAGCGCGCTGATGGACGTGCGCGCGATCCACGTCTACACCCACGACTCGATCGGCCTCGGCGAGGATGGCCCGACCCACCAGCCGATCGAGCACCTGGCCTCGCTGCGCTACATCCCGAACAACGACGTGTGGCGCCCGTGCGACGCGGTCGAATCGGCGATGGCGTGGAAGGCCGCGATCGAACGCACCGACGGCCCCAGCTGCCTGGTGTTCAGCCGCCAGAACCTGCCGCACCAGCCGCGCGACGAGGGCCAGTTGCTCGACATCGCGCGCGGCGGCTACGTGCTGAAGGACAGCGTCGGCACCCCGGAACTGATCCTGATCGCGACCGGCTCGGAGGTCGGGCTGGCGATGCAGGCCGCGGCACAGCTCGGCGACAAGGTGCGCGTGGTGTCGATGCCGTCGACCGACGTGTTCGACCGCCAGGACGCGGCGTACCGCGAGGCCGTGCTGCCCAAGGCCTGCCGCAAGCGGGTCGCGATCGAGGCCGGCGTCTCCGATTTCTGGCGCAAGTACGTGGGCCTGGACGGCGCGGTGGTCGGCATCGACAGCTTCGGCGCCTCGGCGCCGATCGAGGCGCTGCTGCCGCGCTTCGGCTTCACCGTGGCGCATTTGATCGAGGTCATCGACGGCCTCTGAGCCGCGCTGCATCCTGCCCCGGTGACGACGTTCCGCGCCCCCGCGTTCCAGCACTGGATGGCCCGCCTCGCGCTGGCCGCCGTGCTGTTGCTGGCGCTGGCGCCCGCGCTCAGCCGCGCCGCAGCCCTCGCGGCGTCGCCGCAGGCGCTGGGCGCGATGTGCACGGCCGATGGCCTCGCGCCCGCCACGGTGCCGGCCGCTGCATGGCCCGCCGACCCGCCCGGCGCCTCGTCGGATGCGGCCTGCGATTACTGCCCCCTGCTGGCGCAGGTCACGCCCTTCTCACCGGTGTCGCTGCCGATGCCGTCGCTGCATGCGGCGACGCCCCGGCTGCACGACGCGGTCGCATGGCCGCTCGCGCCGCGTGCGCAGGCGGGACTCGGCGCCCGCGGGCCACCGGCGCACGCCTGACCCACGCGACCGCGCCGATCCCGGCGCGTCCGGCGTCCGCGAGGCCGCCACCCGTGTGCCAGGAGCATGGCCATGCCCGTTGCACGACCGCACGCCGATGTCCCCTTCGCCGACCGTGGCGCGGGGAGGATCGGCTGATGGCCTACTTCATCTATTTCCTTGCGGCGATCGCCTTCTGGCTGCTCGGCTGGACCGTGGTGCTGGGCATGGCCCTGCTGTCGCGGACCGCCGGCGACCGCCGCCCGTTGAGCCTGCTGGACCAGGACGACGTCCTGGAACCCTGACCCCCCGAATCGAGACGATCCCATGGACACGATGCCTTCCCCCCGCTTCGCCATCGCCGCCGCGCTCCTGCTCGCGGTCGCCGGCGCCATCGCCGCCCCCAAGGCCACGCTGCGCGTGGAGGACGCCTGGTCGCGGGCGACGCCTCCCGTCGCGCCGGTCGCCGGCGGCTTCCTCACCGTGGTCAACGCGGGCGACAAGCCGGACGTGCTGCTGGGTGCCGAGAGCGACCTGTCGCAGCGCGTCGAACTCCACGAGATGCGCATGGACGGCGGGATGATGCGCATGCGCGAACTCACCGACGGCTTGCCGGTGCCGGCACGCGGCAAGGTCGTGCTCGCGCCCGGTGGCTACCACCTGATGTTCATCAAGCCCAAGCGCGCGCTGGTGGAGGGCGAGCGGTTCACCGCGACGCTGCGCTTCCGCGATGCCGGCAAGGTGACCACCACGTTCACCGTGCGCGGCATGGGCGCCGGCGCGCACTGAGCCGTCAGGTCAGGCCTGGCGCAGGGCGTGCGCCACCAGGCGTGCGGCCAGGCGTTCGCGCAGGCCGCGGGGTGCGTCCAGCCGCATGCGCTCGAGCGCCTCGTGGTCGGAGGCCGCGTCGCCCGCGAGCGCGGCCAGCAGCGTGCGCAGCGTGGCGAGGCGGCCATCGGTATGCGCCTGCAGCCAGCCCAGCGCCTTGACCAGGCGCTGCTCGACCGGGGTGAAGTCGCTGCCCAGCGGATAGTCGGGCAGGGTGCCGTCGCGCCGGAACGGGGCGAGCGCCGCCCGCAGCCGTTCGGGCGTGTTGCGCGACCAGGCGGCCGGCGCGGTGAAGCCGGCATCCAGCTTGCGGTTCGCCCGCGCCTCGTCGAGCAGGCCGGCCTGGAACGGCGCCTCGGCGACCGCGGCCATCGCCAGCACGCAGTCCTCGTCGACCTTGGCGCGCAGGTCGGCGATGCCGTATTCGGTGACATAGACGTCACGCAGGTGGCGCGGGATCGTCGCGTGGCCGTAGGCCCAGCGGATGTTCGAGGCGCGGCTGGCGCCGCGCCCGCGCGCCGCGCGCAGCAGCAGGGTCGAGCGCGCATCGGGCAGCGCGTGCGCCATCGCCACGAAGTTGTACTGGCCGCCGACGCCGGAGACCACGCGGCCGTCGTCCAGCCCGTCCGACACCGCCGCGCCCAGCGCGGTGGCCATCATGCAGGTGTTGAAGAAGCGCGCATCGCGGCGTTGCAGGCGTTCGCGCGCCTCGTGCCCGCCGTAGAGTTCATTGACTTCGCCGACCCGGCGCATGCCGATGCCGCGGCGGGTGTCGGCGTCCAGCGTCCGCAGCCACTCGTAGAACGCCGGCGAGCCCAGGTAGAACGCGCCGTGCAGGAATTCGCCCTCGCGCGCGAGGCGTGCGCGGTCGGCGTCGCTGGCGCTGCCGTCGGCCAGGCGCTGCATCAGCGCATCGTCGTCCACCACCTTGCGACGGAGGATGCCGTGCTGCACCAGCGCGCGGAAGCCCTCGTTGATCATTTCGCTGCAGCCGTACAGGCCCTGCTCGAACGGCCCGATGCCACCGCTGGCGACCACCGCCGGATGGTCGGCGATGCCGGGGCTGAGCGCCTCCAGCACGCGGCGGTACGCGGCGTTGTCGGTGTGCCGCAGGACCAGCGCGTGGCACAAGGCGTCGGCCAGCGCGCCGATGCCGATCTGCAGGGTGCCGCCGTCGCGGACCAGTGCGCTCGCATAGAGCCCGATCGCGTGCTCCACGTCGCCGACCGGTTCGCGCGGCAGGGCGAACAGCGGCGGATGCGGCGCGGGCGGCCGCACCACCAGGTCGAACCAGTCGGCATCGACCACCGCCTGCCCGTCCAGCCACGGCAAGCGTGGGTCCACCTCGGCGACCAGCAGCGGCCGCGGCAGGCCGCGGGCGGCGATCGCGTCGAGGGTGTCGAAGGTGAGGTCGGTGTTGGACGACAGCGACAGCCGGGTGCCGTCCGCATTGGCGGCGACTTTCTGCAGGACCAGGTTCACCCCGCGGTCGGCCAGCGCGCGCGCGACATGCGTGTAGTTGAGGCTGGCATAGCGCCGCTGCGCCTGCGTGGAACCCAGCAGCGCCCCGGATTGCAGGTAGAACTCCTCGACCTCGACATGCGCCGGCAGCGCATCGCGCTTCTGCGCGGCGACATAGGCCAGGCGCGGGAAGTCGTCGCCGTACAGGCGCGCCACCAGCGGGTCGAGGAAGCGGCGCTCGAGGTCGCTGCGCCCGCGTGGCGGGTCCAGCGACAGCGCGGTGTAGACATGCAGGCGACGCGTCGGGTCGGTGGCGACGCGTGCGTACAGCGCATTCAACAGCCGGTGCGGCTTGCCCAGGCCGAGTGGGGCGGCGAGGTGCAGGGGGCCGTCGATGCGCGCGAGCAACGCGTCGACGGCACGCTCGAGGTCGTCGAATCGCGTGGGTCCGGTGGCATGGGTCATGGGTGGCCTCCTCGGCGCATGCGCGGGCTCATGCAAACAACAGCTTGCCCGCGGCGATCAGCAGCACCACGCCCAGCGCATGCCGCAGGCCGCGGACGGGCAGCCACTTCAGGCCCAGCTGGGTGCCGATCAGCGCGCCGACCGCGACGACGGCCAGCCACAGCGGCAGCATCGGCGGCAGCGCTTGCCCGGCATGCAGCAGGCCACCGAGGCCGGTCAGCGAATTGATCCAGACGAAGGCCACCGAGGTCCCGCTTGCCTCGCGGGTCGGCATCCAGCCGGCGAACAGCAGCAGGGGCGTGAGGAAGATCGCGCCGCCGGTGCCGGTCAGGCCCGACAGGGTGCCGATGGCCGCGCCGATCAGCAGGCCCGCGAGCCAGGGCACGTCGCGGCCGCGCGCCTGCGCATCCTCGGCGTCGGCGCGCCCGGCATGCCGGAACACGCCGATCGCCGCGGCCAGCAGCACCAGCCCGAGCAGCAGCGAATAGCTCTCCTTCGGCAGCTTCACCTGCGCCGACAGGAACGCCGCGGGCGCCGAGGCCAGCACGAACGGCAGCACGTTGCGCCAGCGCACGTGGCCGCCACGCCACCAGCGCAACAGGCCGATGCCGCCGACCAGCAGGTTCAGGGCGAGCGCGGTTGGCCGCACGTGCTCGGGCGCGAAGCCCAGCAGCGCCATCGCCGCGATGTAGCCGCTCGCGCCGGCATGGCCCACCGACGAATACAGCACCGCGACGGCGAAGAACAGCGCGGCGAGGAGCAGGTCGGGCGACATCGTCGGGGCGTGGTCCGCGGCGGAGGGCGCCCAGTCTCGCGGCGGGACCCGCGCCTCGCAAGCCCAGGCTGGCGCAGTTCAGTGGAGCGATGCGGGGATGTCGCCCTGCAGCGGGGTGCTGAGGTAGCGCAGGCCGTTCGGCTGCGCCGGCGGCAGGTGGCCGCCGCGGATGTTCACCTGCAGCGAGGGGTACAGCAGGACCGGGGCCGGGAGTTGCGCGTCCCGGGCGCGGCGGCGTTCGCGGAATGCCGCGCGGGTGGTGTCGCCGCGCAGCATCAGGTTGGAGGCCTTGCTCTCGCCCACGGTCATGCTGCTGCGGGGTTCGCGGGTCGCCGGCGGGTAGTCGTGGCACAGCCACAGGATGGTGTCGTCCGGCATCGCGTAGAAGCGCTGGATGCTGTCGAACAGGGTATCGGCATCGCCGCCGGGGAAATCGCAGCGCGCCGCGCCGACGTCGGGCGCGAACAGGGTATCGCCGATGAAGACGTTGCCTTCGATCGCGTAGCTCAGGCTGTCGGGGGTGTGGCCGGGCGTGGCCATCACCGTGAACCGCAGCACGCCGGCCTCGATCGTGTCGCCGTCGTCGAAGGTGGCGTCGAAGGCGTCGCGCAGCGCCGGGTCGTCGGGCTCCATCCCGAACACGCCGGCGAAATGCGCCTGCACGCCGCGGATGCCGTGGCCGATGCCGACCGGTGCGCCAGTCGCGGCGCGCAGCACCTGCGCGGACGTGAGGTGGTCGGCGTGCGCATGGGTCTCCAGGATGCGGTGCACCTTCAGGCCATTCGACGCGAGGTAGTCCTGCACCGCGCGCAGGCTGTCGGTGCCGATGCGCCCGGACTTGGGGTCGTAGTCGAGGACCGGGTCGATCACCACCGCGTCGCCACCGCGATGGACCACGTAGGTCCAGGTACCGGTGCCGGCATGGAAGAAGGGTTCGATGCGCAGGCTGTCCATGCGTTCACTCGCAGAGTCGTTGGCCGGTACCGCAGTAGAGGTCGTGCAGGGTGGCGATGACCTGTTGCGCCGGGCCGGCGGCGAGCGAGTAGTAGATCGTCTGTGCCTCGCGCCGGGTGCTGACCAGGCCGTCCTCGCGCAGCACGGCCAGGTGTTGCGACAAGGCCGACTGGCTCAGCGCCACGCGCGCGTTGAGCTCCCCGACGGAATGCTCGCGCTCCACCAGCAGGCACAGCAGCATCAGGCGCTTGTCGTTCGCCAGTACCTTCAGCAGGCGCGCGGCATCGGCGGCATGCGCGCGCATCGCCTCGGGATCCATCGTGGCCATCGTGCCCTGGCGTCCGTGCATGCGCCTAACGTACCACCAGCGGCAGGCCCGCTTCGCCCCACGCGACCACGCCGCCGGCGATCGAGCGCACGTCGGCGAAGCCGAGTCGTTGCAGGCTCAGGGCCGAGAGCGCGGCGCGGCCACCGGTGCGGCAGACCACGACGAGCGCCCGCTCCTTGTGCGACAGCGCGGGGTCGCTGACATGCGCGACGGCGGGGTGCGCATCGACCTGGAACTCCAGCACCCCACGCGGGATGTTGATGGATCCGGGGATGTGGCCGGTCTCGAATTCGGCGGGTTCGCGCACGTCGATCACGATGGCGCCGCCCGGGGCTTCGGCGAAGGCCCGTGGATCGACTTCGCGAATCTGCCGGCGCGCTTCCGCCACGAGGTCGGACACGGAGCAAGGGGTCGACATGGGGCACTCCTAAATATCAGTTGACACTAATATAAGACAAATCTAATATTGAATCCAGCACCGTCGGACATCCCCGGGAGGGACAGGCAAATGGCAAGGATCGTGGTGGTGGGTGCGGGCCTGGGCGGCATGAGCGCCGCCTACGAGCTCCGCGAGACCCTGGGCAAGGGGCATGACATCGTGCTCATTGGCAAGGGCGAGCGGTTCAGCTTCACGCCCTCCAACCCGTGGCTGGCGGTCGGTTGGCGCAAGCCGGACGAGATCACCCTGAAGGTCGGCGACCACGTCGGCAAGCACGGGATCACGTTCAACGGCGACGGGGTCGAGCGTATCGACGCGGAGGGCGACGCGGTGGTCACCGGCGCCGGCGAGCGCATTCCCTACGACTACCTGATGATCTGCACGGGGCCGCGGCTGGCGTTCGAGGAAGTGCCCGGCACCGGCCCGGACGGTGGCTACACCCAGTCGGTGTGCACCACCCCGCATGCCGAGCACGCCTGGCAGGCCTACCAGCAGTTCGTCGAGAACCCCGGCCCGATCGTCATCGGTGCGGTGCAGGGTGCCAGCTGCTTCGGCCCGGCGTACGAGTTCGTGATGATCCTCGACGCCGACCTGCGCAAGCGCAGGATCCGCGACCGGGTGCCGATCACCTTCGTCACCAGCGAGCCTTACATCGGCCACATGGGCCTGGGCGGCGTCGGCGATTCCAAGGGCTTGATGGAATCGGAGATGCGCCAGCGTCACATCAAGTGGATCGAGAACGCCAAGGTCGCCGAGGTCCGCGAGGGCGAGATGACCGTCGTCCCGCACGACGCGAAGGGCCAGCCGCTGGATCCGCAGGTGGTGCCGTTCAAGTTCTCGATGCTGCTGCCGGCGTTCAAGGGCGTCGACGCGGTGGCCGCGGTCGAAGGCCTGTGCAACCCGCGCGGCTTCGTGATCGTGGACAAGCACCAGCGCAGCCCGAAGT
>ERZ1645185.995-NODE-995-length-11818-cov-5.697441_pt1 | contig 11818 bp, 12 predicted proteins | sample MGYA00575351_ERZ1645185 | MGnify/ENA primary metagenome ERZ1645185 (study PRJEB40838, sample SAMN11284767) | freshwater sediment metagenome | isolation source: river sediment | host: Sediment | place: India: Jana village, Kanpur | collected 2015-12-17 ... | reverse complement strand
CTGGATGTCCGGTTCCTGCTCGGCGAAATCGCGGAACAGCTGCATCGCGTCCTTGCTGCCGCCCTGCGACAGCAGCTTGGCGCGGAAGCGGTCGCCGTTTTCGCGGGTCAGGCCGCCGTTGTTCTTGATCCACTGCACGGTGGTGGCATCCAGCACTTCCGACCAGATGTAGGCGTAATAGCCGGCGGCATAGCCACCCATGATGTGGCCGAAGTAGGTGGTGCGGTAGCGCGGCGGCACGGCGGCGAAATCCAGGCCGACGTCTTTGAGCGCTTTTTCCTCGAAGGCGAGCACGCCGTCCGCGCCGGGCAGCTGGTCGGCGGCGGCCTGGTGCCATTTCTGGTCAAGCATGGCCGAGCCCAGGTACGAGGTGGTGGTGAAGCCCTGGTTGAATTTCGAGGCCGACAGCACCTTGTCGAGCAGTTCCTTCGGCATCGGTTCGCCGGTTTTCCAGTGCTTGGCGTAGTTGGCCAGGATTTCCGGCCAGTCGGACCACATTTCGTTGACCTGCGACGGGAACTCGACGAAATCGCGCGGTACGTTGGTGCCGCTGAAGTACGGGTATTTCACGTCCGAGAACATGCCGTGCAGCACGTGGCCGAATTCATGGAACGCGGTGTTGGCGTCGTCCCAGGTCATCAGCGCCGGATTGCCGGCGGTCGGTTTTGTCACGTTCAGGTGGAAAGCCACCACCGGCTTGGTGCCCATCAGCGCCGACTGGTCGACGTACGAGCTCATCCAGGCGCCGCCGCGTTTCGAGGAGCGCGCGTACGGATCGACGATGATGAAAGCCAGCTGCGAACCGTCTTCGTTGAACGCTTCATAGACCTGCACGTCTTCGTGGTAGACAGGCAGGTCGGTGCGGCGCTTGAAGGTCACGCCGTACAGTTTGGTGACCGCGTGATAGATGCCGTTCTGCAGCACGTTGTTGAGTTCAAGATAGGGCTTGAGCTGGGCTTCGTCGTAGTTGTACTGGGCCTTGCGCACCTTGTCGGTGTAGTAGGACCAGTCCCAGGGCTCGAGCGCGAAGCTTTTCTGACCCTTGGCTTTCTGCTCGCTGTCGATCATGGCCTGCAGCACGGCGCCTTCCTTGCGGGCATTGGCGACCGCCGGCGGAGCCAGCTGTTCCAGCATCCTGTTGACCGCTTCCGGGTTCTTGGCGGTCTCCTCGGCCAGGCCGAAAGCGGCGTAGCTCGGGTAGCCCATGATGGCGGCGCGTTCGGCGCGCAGCTTGGTCACTTTCGAGACGATGGCGCGGTTGTCCCATTTATTGCCGCGGCTGCCGCGCGCGACCGAGGCCTTGTGGATGCGTTCGCGCAGGGCACGGTTTTCGAGCTGCGGCAGCAACGGCTGGATGGTGGTGTTGAGCAGGGCGATGCGGTACTTGCCCGGCATGCCTTTTTCCTTGGCCGATTCAGCCAAGCCGTCGATCTGCTGGTCGGTCAGGCCGGCCAGCTCGGCACGGTCGCTGACGATGACCGCCGAGTCGTTCACTTCGTCCTGCACGTTCTGGCTGAACTGCGTGGTCAACGTCGCCATTTCGGCGTTGATGGCCTTGACCCGGGTTTTCTGGTCTTCGGTCAGGTTGGCGCCGGAGCGCACGAAGTCGGTGTAATAGCGCTCGACCAGACGCACGCCCTGGGCGTCCAGGCCGAGCTTTTCGCGTTTGTCGTAAAGGGTCTTGATGCGTTTGAACAGCTTGGCGTTCAGGTACACGCTGTCGTTATGCGCGGCGAGCTTCGGCGAGTAGTCGGCATCGAGCTTGTCGAGGGTGTCGTTGGTGTTGGCGCTGGTCAGGTTGAAGAATACCGTCAGCGCACGGCGAAGCAGCTGGCCGGAGCTTTCCATGGCCAGGATGGTGTTCTCGAAGGTCGGCTTCTTCTTGCTGTTGGCGATGGCTTCGATTTCCAGCGTGTTGTCGGCCATGCCGCGGTCGAAGGCCGGAGCGAAGTCGGCGTCTTTGATTTTGTCGAATTGCGGGTACTGCAGGGGCAGCGGACTTTGCTGGAAAAATGGGTTCATGGCCTTCACGGGAGTGGCGGTGGTTTCGGCGCCTTGCGCCGGCAAAGCGGCCAAGCCGAGGCTGGCGGACGACAGGGCCAGGGCGATGGAAAGGGTGATCGGGTTTTTAAACATCGGGAGACAGCCTCATGTGGATTAACCTTTCAAGTTTAAGCCAATTCCGGCGCCGTGGATGTGCCGAAAGGCACGGTTACCTGAATAATTCCCGACCGGGCCGGCCAACCGGCATCATTCTGCCCGCCCCATGCCATGTAGCTCTTGGGTTTTCGGGCATTAGACCCGATAATGTCAGGATGGATACCGATTCTGAAAAACAGCGTGGTTTTGTCTTCCCGGGCGTGTTCGAGATAACCGCCATGGGTTCCGCCAGTGCCCGGCTTGAAACCGCCGTGCCGCACGAACTGGAACGGGCGGGGCTGACCGTCCTGCACGAAACCGTGTCGTCGCGCGCATCGAGCGCCGGGCGCTTCGTGTCGATCAGCTTGAGTTTCAAGGCCGATTCGCGCGCCGAGTATGAGGCGGCGCATGAGGCCCTGCGGGCCCATCCAGAGATCAAGTGGACGCTGTAACCCCCGTGCTGCAGGTCCGACAGCTCGGCCGGCAGCCGTACCAGCCGGTCTGGGACGCCATGGAGCGCTTCACCGCCGAGCGCGGCGACCTCGGCATCGACGAGCTTTGGCTGGTCGAGCATGATCCTGTGTATACCCTGGGCCAGGCCGGCAAGCCGGAACATGTGCTGATGCCCGGCGATATTCCGGTCATCCGCTGCAACCGCGGCGGACAGGTCACCTACCACGGCCCCGGCCAGCTGGTGGCGTACCCCCTGATCGACATCCGCCGCCTGGGTATCGGCGTGCGCGAGCTGGTCAACCGCATCGAACAGGCGATCATCGACACCTTGGCGCATTGGCGGATAACAGCAGGGCGGCGCACCGGCGCGCCGGGCGTGTACGTCGGCGAAGCGAAAATCGCCGCCTTGGGCCTGCGGGTCAGGCATGGCTGCAGCTTCCACGGCCTGGCTTTCAACGTCAATATGGACCTCTCGCCGTTTTACGGCATCAATCCCTGCGGCTACACCGGTTTGCAGGTGACCCAACTGGTAGAATTGGCGGGTGAAACCGCATTGTCCGAGGTGGCGGCTGAATTGGTCAGCCAGCTTTCCGGGCAGCTCGGCCTCCAGCCGGCCTGGCTGGCGGACAGCCCCCCCGCCTTGAACACCGAACCCGTGAGCGCGTAATGTCAGAAAAGCAGCTGCCGTCAAAAGATAAATCCATTCCGGTGCAGACCATCGCCAGCCTGGAAACCGGCGCCAAGCAATTGGGCGAAAGCAAGATCGCGCGCAGTCCGGTCACCTTCGCCGATGCGCCCCTGCTGCGCAAGCCGAGCTGGATCCGGGTCCGCATCCCGGCCGGCAACGCGGTCGCGAAACTGAAGGCCCAACTGCGCGAAAACCGTCTGGTCACGGTCTGCGAAGAGGCGTCCTGCCCGAATATCCATGAATGCTTCAGCCACGGCACCGCCACCTTCATGATCCTCGGCGAGGTCTGCACCCGGCGCTGCAGTTTCTGCGATGTCGCCCATGGCCGGCCGAACCCGCCGGATCACGACGAACCGCTCAACCTGGCCAAAACCGTCCGGGACATGAAGCTGCGCTACGTGGTGGTCACCTCGGTCGACCGCGATGACCTGCGCGACGGCGGCGCCGGGCATTTCGCGCGTTGCATCACCGAAATACGCGCACACAGCCCGGACATCAAGATCGAGATCCTGACCCCTGACTTCCGCGGCAAGGGCCGCATGGAACGGGCGCTGGAGCTGCTCAACCAGGCGCCGCCGGACGTCTTCAACCATAACCTGGAGACCGTGCCGCACCTGTACCCGAACGTGCGCCCCGGCGCCGATTACGCCTGGTCGCTCAGGCTGCTGAAGGAATTCAAGGCCGCCAACCCGCGGGTGGCCACCAAGTCCGGCATCATGCTCGGCCTGGGCGAAACCATGCCGCAGGTGCAGCAGACCCTCCGGGATTTACGCGACCATGACGTCGATATGATTACCGTAGGCCAATACCTGCAGCCGACGCCGCACCATCATCCGGTGATGCGTTACTGGACGCCCGAGGAATTCGCCGAAATCGAACGGTTCGGGAACCAATTGGGCTTTACCCATGTCGCATCAGGACCGATGGTGCGTTCGAGCTACCACGCCGACCGCATGGCGATCGATGCGGGTTTTGTCGAGGCGTGAGCCAACTAATGGCCTATGGCGTTAATCCGCGATGGGCGCACAATGGATCTTATTTGAGGCGATTATGAAAAAACGATATATCCTGGCGCTGACCGCCGCGCTGCCGTTGGCCATCGTCCTTGCCGCCACGCAGGGCAGGGTCAGCACGCCTTTGTCCGAACTGGCGCCGACCGAGTCGCAGGCCCTGACCGGCAGTCTGGTCTACCAGCTGCTGTCCGGCAGCGACTACGCCTACAAATCCCTGCCTCTCGACGATGCGCTGTCGGCCGGCATCTACAAGAACTACCTGGAGTCGCTGGACGACAACAAGCTGTTTTTCCTGAAGTCGGACATCGCGCGCTTCGATGCCTACAAGACCGGCCTGGATGACGCCATCAAGAGCCAGGACATCAGCCCGGCCTTCGATATCTTCAAGGTCTACCTGCAGCGCGTCGACCAGCGCGTCGCGCATGCCCGCGCGCTGCTGAAGCAGGACTTCGATTTCAGCGCCAAGGAGCTCTACCGATACGACCGCGAGGATGCCGAGTGGGCCGCGACCGAAAGCGAACTGGACGCGATCTGGCGGCAGTCGGTCAAGAACGACGTGCTGCGCCTGAAGCTGGCCGGCCGCCCGATGGATGAGATCCGCAAGACCCTGGATAAACGCTACAGCAACCTGTCGGAACGCCTGCACCAGCTGCGCGGCGACGATGTGTTCGAGAATTTCATGAACGCCTACGGTTCGGCGATCGATCCGCACACCTCCTACATGAGCCCGCGCAGCGCCGATAACTTCGACATGACCATGAAGCTGTCGCTGGAAGGGGTGGGCGCGGTGCTGCAGGCGCAGGACGATTACGTGGTGTTCCGCACCATCATGCCCGGCAGCCCGGCGGAGAAATCCGGCCTGATCAAGCCGGGCGACCGCGTGCTCGCGGTCGGCCAGGGCGAAAAGGGTCCGATGGTCGACGTGGTCGGCTGGCGGATCGACGATGTGGTGTCGAAGATCCGCGGTCCGAAAGGCTCAGTGGTGCGCCTGGACGTGCAGTCCGGCGACGAAGGCGTCGACGGGCCGCACAAGATCGTCCGCATCGTGCGCGACAAGGTCAAGCTGGAAGAGCAGGCGGCCAGCCGGAAAATCATAAATGCCGGCGGCAAGCGCATCGGCGTGATCGAACTGCCGGTGTTCTACCTCGATTTCGAAGCCGCGCGCCGCGGCGATCCGGATGCGCGTTCGGCGACCGCCGACGTGCGCAGGCTGCTGGAAGAACTGAAACGGGAGAACGTCGACGGCGTGGTCATGGACCTGCGCGACAACGGCGGCGGTTCGTTGATCGAAGCGGTCGAGCTGACCGGGCTTTTCATCGAAAAGGGCCCGGTGGTCCAGGTCCGGGAAACCAGCGGCAACGTGGAAGTGGAATCGGATACCGACAGCAGCCTGGCTTGGAACGGCCCATTGGCCGTGCTGGTCAACCGTTCGTCGGCGTCGGCATCGGAGATTTTCGCCGCCGCCATCCAGGACTACGGCCGCGGCCTGATCATCGGTGAGCCGACCTTCGGCAAAGGCACCGTGCAGACCCTGATCGACCTGGACAAATTTCCGCGCCGCAAGGACATCCAGTTCGGGCAGCTGAAAATGACCATCGCGCAGTTCTTCCGCATCGACGGCGGCACCACGCAGAACGCCGCGGTCACGCCCGATGTGCTGTTCCCGGTGTCGGTGGATGCCGGCGAATACGGCGAAAGCACCTACGACAACGCCCTGCCGTATACCCAGATCGCCGCCGCCGATTACCGTAAACTGGGCAGTCTCAGGCTGATCAGCCCGCAGCTGCAAGCCCGGCATGAGGCACGCATCGGCCAGGACAAGGAATTTTCCTGGTGGATGCAGGATGTGGCGTACTTCAAGGCCGAGCGCGCGAAGAAGAGCATTTCCCTGAACGAACAGGAACGGCTTGCCGAGCGCAACAGCCTGAAAGCCAGGCGAGATGCGCGCGAAGCCGAACGCAAAACGCTCGGCTTGGCGGTCATCGGCACTGATGAAAACGATGACGGCCTGCAGGCCGGCGAACGCAAGATCGCCGATCAGGTCGCCGAAGAGAAAAAAGCCAAGGAGCGTCCCGATCCGCTGTTGAACGAATCGGCGCATATCCTGGCCGATGCCATCGCCCTGCTGCAGGCCGATCAGCCGCTGCTGAGCCAAGTTTTCCCAGATGCCCGTCTGCCGGGAAGCTGGACTGAATAAAACAGGATTCGGATAACGCGCGGCTTTCGTCTCTTGTATGCTTGAGCCATGACCCTGGAACCCTTAGAAGCGAAGTTGATCAAGGCGCGCGAGCTGTTAGGCACGCGCGCCTTTTCCTTGTCCGAGCTGGCCGCCGAGACCGGCCTGAGCGCCGCCTACCTGCAGAAGAAATTCAAGCAGGCCTTCGGCCTGAGCCCGGCGCAGTTTTCGGCGCAGCGCCGGCTGGACAGCCTTAGGCATAACCTGCGCACGACCGGCGACGTGACCCAAGCTTGGGTCGACAGCGGCTTCGGTTCGTGTTCGCGCGTTTACGAACACGGTGCGGCGAAACTCGGCATGCTGCCGGCTCAGTATAAAAAAGGCGGGGCGGGGCTGCTCATCCACTGGACGGTCTGTGATTCGGCGCTTGGCCCTGCGCTGGTGGCCGCGACCGAGCGTGGCATCTGCGCGGTCGCCCTCGGCCCCGATAAAGCCGGTTTGCAGGCGGAGCTGGAATCTGAATTCCCCGCCGCGCAGCTGAATTACGTCCCGGACGACCACCGCTTCATCGCCGAAAAGGTGCAACATGCCGCGGCGGCCTTGGCTGGCAAGGCGTCCGATGTTCCCGTCGAGCTGATTGGCACCGCGTTCCAGCACAACGTCTGGCAGGCCTTGATGAAAATACCCAAGGGCCGCACCCTGAGTTATGCCGAGCTGGCGGAAAGCCTGGGCATGCCGAAAGCGGCCCGCGCCGTGGCGCGCGCCTGCGCGGGCAACAGAGTGGCGGTGCTGGTGCCCTGCCACCGCATCATCCGCGGTGACGGCTCGCCGGGCGGCTACCGCTGGGGCCTGCCCTTGAAGGAAAAGATCCTCGGGCAGGAGAGCGCGTGCGATAATGATGCATGAACGAAGCACCGAAACGCAGCCATGTCCTCGCCGCCTTATTGGCGGTTTATCTTATCTGGGGCTCGACTTATTACGCCATCAAGCTGGCCCTGCCGGATTATCCGCCGTTCCTGCTGACCGGCACCCGCATGCTGATCGCCGGCGGCCTGCTGCTGGCCTGGCTGGCCTGGAAAAAAACGCCGCTGCCGAAACCGGGCCAATGGAAGTCGCTGATCATCCTCGCCACGGTGATGACCGTGCTGGCCAATGCCTTCGTGAACGTGGCGGAACAGACCGTGTCTTCGGGCGTAGTCGCCATCGGCGTCGCGGCCATGCCGCTGTGGGCCGGGCTGTTCGCGGCCCTGCGCGGCTATCATCCGAACCGGCTGGAGTGGGTCGGTCTGCTGCTCGGCTTCCTGGGCGTGATCTGGCTCAACCTCGGCAGCGAACTGCGGGTGTCCACCGTCGGCCTGCTGTGCGTGCTGGCCGCGCCGCTGGGCTGGGCCTGGGGCTCGATGTGGAGCAAGGGCCGCGACCTGCCGGATTCGCTGGCGCTGTCGGCCTGGCAGATGGCGATCGGCAGCGTGATTTCGCTGGCCATCGGGTTCTCGATCGGCGAGCGCTTCACGCATGTACCAGGGCTGCAGGCCACGCTGGCCATGCTGTACCTCGCGCTGTTCGGTTCGGTGGTGGCGTATTCGGCCTTCGTCTGGCTGGTCAAGCACGTACGCCCGGCGCTGGCCACCAGCTACGCCTACGTCAACCCGCCGATCGCGCTGCTGCTCGGCGTGCTGCTGCTCGATGAACCGCTCAACTCACACACCGTGGTGGCGATGGTCCTGATCCTGACCAGCATCGGCCTGGTCACCCTCGGCAAGCGTCTGCACGGGGGCTGAGCCACGCTCACTTGGTTTCGATGCGGATTCCTGCCTGGCAGTAGCCGGCCGCGCAGTGTTTCGCTTTCACGGCGTCCAGGAACGCCAGCACGCTGCCGGTGATCAAGGCGCTTTCGGCGGATGATCCGCCTCGCCCGAACGCGCGGTGGTCGGCGTCCGCGACGATGCCCTGCCATTTGCAGCCAGGCGGCATGCTGCGATAGGGCTGCAGGCGTGAAGTCCAATCCGCGTTCAGTTCCTTGTCTTCGGTGCCGGTCAGCGCGTACACCGGCGCGTTGATGCCTTGCCAGGCATTGGCCGGAAAAATACTGCCGACACCCTGCGGTGACATCGCGACATAGGCATCGAATCCGATTCGGGTTGTCAGGCCGAGCCTGTTCTCGGCGCCGGCCAGCAGCATCACCGTGGCGGCGCCCATCGAATGTCCGATCAAGGCGGTGAATGTGTTTTTGCAACGTGGATTGGCCCAGGATTTGGCGGCGCTGATGTCGGCGAAACGGCTGCGGTAGGCATCGGCGTCGGTGATCAACGCGGCCAGGCCGGTCTTCAGATCAAGGCCGGGTGTTTTCGCGCGCAGGGCTTTCAGGCCACTGTCGGCGTGCCCGGGTACAATGGCCAGCCAATCTTGGCTCTGCAGGAATTCAGCCATGTAGGCCAAGCCGTTTTCAGAGCCGCCGGCGCCGTGGCTGAGGATGGCTGTGCCTCGGCAAACAGCATTCGGAGCGTAAACTTTCGCCGGCACCGCGTTGCCGTCCGCGCGTTTGAACATGACGCTTTCCACCGCCCATGCGGCGTTGCCGGCAAACGCCAGCGTGATCATGCCAATCAGGATGCCCTTCATGTACATCGCTGCCTTCCTTGCGTTGATTGTTAGGGATTGAATGGGCCTGCTGGGCATTTCCGGGCAGGTTACGGCGTGAAACTCAGTCAATCCGTTGTTGTCGCTGTTCCCGTAATTTCTGACGTTGCTCGGGCGTCATGTCCTGAAAGCGCCTGCGAAGCTGCTGACGTTGCTCCGGCGTCATGTTCTGAAAACGTTCACGCATCCGCCGCTGCTGTTCAGGAGGAAGTTCGCGGTATTTATGATAGGCCTGTTTCATCTGCCGGCGCTGTTCCGGCGACAGGTCGCGGAACTGATTTTGCCGCTCCTGCAGCCGTTGCCTCTGTTCCGGTGACATCGCCTTCATGCGCTCGCGGTTCTTTTTGATGCGCGCCTGCTGTTCGGGGCTCATCTGCGACCAACGCTTGGCGTTTTCGCGCAACTTGGCCTGCCGGTCGGCGGGCAGTTCAGGCCATTGCGTTTTCAGCGAAGCCAACTGCTGCTGCTCGGTGGCGCTCAGGCTGTTCCAGTCAATCGGCTTGTCCCGCGAGACCGCCGGATTGGCCAGCGCCAGTGCTGCCGCAAACATCAGGGCACTCAGAATGTGCTTATGCATCGATCGCTCCTTCCACGTCCTGTTCGGACAGCCATTGATAGAATTCGGCGTCTTCATACATTTCCAGATTTTCCAGCAGGTCGGCATCCACTGCCGGCGCCGATGCGATGGCAGCCGGTTTTGCATCCTCTTGTTTGGACGAAGCCGGCCGCACCGGTGCTTGCTTCGGTTTGCTGGCGATGGCTGGCGACGTGGCAGGAGTCGGTTCTGCCGAGGCGACCGCGTTCGCGCTGCCGATGCCCGCGGCGCGTTGTTCACGCTCCGGCAGATTGACGGCCAGCACCGCGGCCAGCGAAGCGCCGAGCGCTACTTGCAGCCACGGCATGCGCCACGCGCGTCGGCGGCCTGCTTGCAGGGCATGGCCACGCGCGCGCTGCAGGGCGGTACGGCTGTCGGCGTCAAGCGGGGTATCGTCCAGCACCCTGCGGATATCAGTGATCAGTTTCAGTTGTTCGTCGTCGCCGTTCATGGCCAATCCTCCGCGAGTTCGCGTTTCAATACCGCCAAGGCGCGCGACAGATGGGTCTTCACGCTGCCTTCGGAACAACGCATGGCCTGCGCCGTTTCCTTTACATCCAATCCTTGCCAGTGCCGCAGCAGATACGCTTGCTGTTGACGCACCGGCAGATCCTGCAAAGCAGTCTGCAGCCGCGCCATGGCGCGGTCCTGCTGCAGGCGTTCGGCCTGCGGCAGTTGCTTGCTGTCCGCGAGGTCAGTGACGGCCTCACCGTCTTCCGGGTCTTCGCGCCAGGGCATCAGCATCCGGCTCCAGCGCCTGCTGCGGTGCGCATCCATGATCCGGTTCTGCAGGATCCGGTGGAACAGCGGCGGCCACTCCGTATCGGGGCGGCCGCCGTAACGCTGCACCAGCTGCAGCATGGCGTCCTGCACGATATCCAAGGCATCGTCACGGTGTTTCACCGCGAACAGCGCCATGTGGTAGGCCTTGTGTTCCACGGAAGCCAGAAAGCTGGCCATCTTCAGGTCACTCATGCGCCGTTATCGTATCGGAGTCCATTGTCGCCATTCTAGCTCAGCCGCGTGAGCGGGCGCGTCTGCCGACCTGCGCCGAACGGCGGTCAAGGCGTTCATTGATGCGGTTGCCTTTGCGGTCCAGTCGGTTGTCGATACGGTTGCCCTGGCGGTCGAGGTGGTTGGCGCGGCGTTCGTGGCCATTGGCATCGGCCAATGAAGATCGGCGGTCCAGGCGGTCATTGATCCGGTCGCCTTTATCGTCCAGACGTTCTTCGATGCGGTCGCCTTTGGCATCCAGGTATTGGCCATCGGCGGCGATGGCGGGCGGTCCGAATGCCAGCGTACTTAACAGCAGGCCGGTGGTAACGAAGTATTTATTCAGCATGACGTTCTCCTGAGTGGGGACAGGGCGCAATCACTGTGCGCCTACCCATAACAACGCAGGGAGCGGGGATCGGTTGACATCGCCTGCCGTAGCGTTACGTTGCGTTCAGGTTGACGGAAGGGCTGCGTTAAAACGACCGGCCGTCAACCAGCTCGTACGGCAGCGCCATGGGGTCGATGCCGTCGACGCAGCCGAGGTTGATGCGCAGGTGCCCGGGTGTGTCCACCGCTTCATGGAAGGAGCAGATGCCGCATGTCGCGCAGAAGTAATGGTTCACCTGATGATCGCCGAATTGGTAGCGTGTCAGGGCTTCCAGACCGCTCAGGGACAGGAACGCGTCCGGCGCATAATACGCCACCGACATCAGCGCGCCCCGGCGCGTGCACAGCGAGCAGTTGCAGCGCTTGCCGGAAGTGATCTGCGGCGAACGGAACTGCATCGCCACGCGGCCGCAGTGGCAGCTGGCGCGGTATGTCTTCATTCAGGCCCCCCTGAGCGCAGCGGTGACCGGCAGGCGCGCGGCGCGCACCGCCGGTGCCAGGCCGCCGAGAAAGCCGATGGCCAGCGCCCAGCTTAAACCTTTCAAAACGAGGCCCGGTGTGACGGCAAAATTGAACGCCACCTGGGTGAAGCCGCCGCCGAGCGTGGATACCGAGTAATCGTTGAACACGACATAGGCGATGCCGGCCCCGAGCACGCCGCCGAGCAGCGACAGCGCCATCGCCTCGGCCATCACCGAGGCCACCACCGGTGCGTTGCCGAAGCCGAGCGC
>ERZ1645185.994-NODE-994-length-11832-cov-6.198013_pt1 | contig 11832 bp, 10 predicted proteins | sample MGYA00575351_ERZ1645185 | MGnify/ENA primary metagenome ERZ1645185 (study PRJEB40838, sample SAMN11284767) | freshwater sediment metagenome | isolation source: river sediment | host: Sediment | place: India: Jana village, Kanpur | collected 2015-12-17 ... | reverse complement strand
GCGTGACCAACGCCGGTACCCGCGAAGCCCACGTGCACGACGTGCAGATCACCAAGGAACCGCCGAATTACCGCGCAGGCTGACATGACCGACATCCACAGCGACAAGATCCTCATCCTCGATTTCGGCGCGCAGTACACCCAGCTGATCGCCCGCCGCATCCGCGAGGCCGGCGTGTACTGCGAGATCTGGGCCTGGGACCACAACCCGGCCGACATCGCCGCGTTCGCGCCCAAGGGCATCATCCTGTCCGGCGGCCCGGAGTCGACCACCGAAGCCGGTTCGCCGCGCGCGCCGAAGGAAGTGTTCGCGTTGCAGGTGCCGGTGCTCGGCATCTGCTACGGCATGCAGACGATGGCGATGCAGTTCGGCGGCCTGGTCGAATCCGGCCATCATCGCGAGTTCGGCGCCGCCGTGGTCAACGTCGACCGCCCTTGCGCCTTGCTGGAAGGCATCACCGACGCCACCGGCCAGCCGCCGCGGCTGAACGTGTGGATGAGCCACGGCGATCGCGTGACGCGCGTGCCGGACGGCTTCACCGTGACCGCCTCGACCGACACCGTGCCGATCGTGGCCATGGCCGACGAAAGCCGACGCTACTACGGCGTGCAGTTCCACCCGGAAGTGACCCATACCCAATCCGGCGAAGCCCTGCTGGCGCGCTTCGTGAAGGACATCTGCGGCTGCCGCGCGCTGTGGACCGCGGCCAACATCATCGACGACCAGATCGCGCGCGTGCGCGCCCAGGTCGGCGACGACGAGGTGCTGCTCGGCCTGTCCGGCGGCGTCGATTCCTCGGTGGTGGCGGCGCTGCTGCACAAGGCCATCGGCGAGAAGCTCACCTGCGTGTTCGTCGACACCGGCCTGCTGCGCTGGCAGGAAGGCGACCAGGTCATGGCCATGTTCGCCGAACACATGGGCGTCAAGGTCATCCGCGTCAACGCCGCCGAACGCTATTTCGCCGCGCTCAAGGGCGTGGATGAGCCTGAGGCCAAACGCAAGATCATCGGCCGCCTGTTCGTGGAGATCTTCGAAGAGGAGTCGGCCAAGCTGTCGAACGTGAAATGGCTGGCGCAGGGCACCATCTATCCGGACGTGATCGAATCGGCCGGCAGCAAGACCGGCAAGGCGCACGTGATCAAATCGCACCACAACGTCGGCGGCCTGCCCGAGCACATGAAGCTCGGCCTGGTCGAGCCGTTGCGCGAGCTGTTCAAGGACGAAGTGCGCCGCATCGGCGTGGAACTCGGCCTGCCGCCGCATATGGTGTACCGCCATCCGTTCCCGGGCCCGGGCCTGGGCGTGCGCATCCTGGGCGAGGTCAAGGCCGAATACGCCGAGCTGCTGGCCAAGGCCGATGCCATCTTCATCGACGAACTGCGAAAATCCGGCTGGTACGACAAGACCTCGCAGGCCTTCGCGGTGTTCCTGCCGGTGAAATCGGTCGGCGTGGTCGGCGATGCCCGCGCCTACGAGTGGGTGATCGCCCTGCGTGCGGTGGAGACCGTCGATTTCATGACCGCGCATTGGGCGCAGCTCCCGTACGAACTGCTCGGCACCGTGTCCAACCGCATCATCAACGAACTCAAGGGCGTTTCCCGCGTGGTCTACGACATCTCCGGCAAACCGCCGGCGACCATCGAATGGGAGTGATGGACGGCTTCAGCGCGCAGGACGAAATCTTCATGCGCCGCGCGTTGGCGCAGGCGCAGGCCGCCGAAGCGCTGGACGAGGTGCCGGTCGGCGCGGTGTTGGTGTCGGCCGACGGCGCGGTGCTGGCCGAAGGCCACAACCTGACCATCAGCCGCAGCGATCCGTCCGCGCATGCCGAAATCAACGTATTGCGCGAAGCCGGGCGCAAACTCGGCAACTACCGCCTGCTCGACACCACGCTGTACGTAACGCTGGAGCCCTGCGCCATGTGCGCCATGGCGCTGGTGCACGCGCGGGTGAAGCGGGTGGTGTTCGCCGCCGGCGACCCCAAGACCGGCGCCTGCGGGTCGGTGTTCGGCTTGCTGGAGGACGCGCGCCACAACCATCGCGTGGTCGGGCAGGGCGGTTTGCTGGGCGAGGAAGCCGGCGCACAGCTCAGCGCCTACTTCAAGGCTAAGCGCCGGCGCGCTTAACGCATCTCGTCCTGGATCTCGGCCTCGAAGCTGCGCACCGCGGCCCAGACCTCGCGGCCGAGATAGAACGCCGCGCCGAACAGGAAGGCCATGCCCAGCAGGCCCATCACCGTCGGCAGCAGCGAAATGCGTTGGCCGCTCAGGGCATCGACCGCCAGCGCCAGGCTGGTGCCGATGAAGGAGGCCAGCGCGCAGTACAGGAACAGGCAGGCGCGCAGCAGGAAGTTGCTGCGGCGGCGGTGGCGCAGGATCTGGTTCTCCAGCGCCGCATGGCTGCGCTCGCCGGCGTTCCACTGCCTGAGCAGGATGCGCAGGCGGTCGACCACCCGCGCCAGGCGGTTGTTGGCCGACAGCAGCAGCGAGCCGGTGGCGGCCATCAACAGGGCCGGCGCCAGCATGGCGGTCAGGACGGCGTAATGGCTGTCGATGTCGTGCATCATCGCGGGGCTCGTGCGGTATCCGTATTTGCTACAGTATAAACAGAGTCGAGGAGAAACCGATGTCCGAGGAACGCAAGCAACGCCTGATCTGGATCGACTGCGAGATGACCGGACTGGTGCCTGAACGCGACGAGCTGCTGGAGATCGCGGCGGTGGTCACCGATGCCGAACTCAACATCCTGGCACGCAGTCCGGAATTCGCCATCCGCCAGCCCGTGGCCGTGCTGGAGGCGATGGACGACTGGAACCGCAACACGCACAGCCGCTCGGGCTTGTGGCAACGCGTGCTGGAAAGCCCGCATACCGCCGCCCAGGCCGAAGCGCAGATGGTGGCGTTCCTGGCGGAGTGGGTGGATGCCAACTGTTCGCCGATGTGCGGCAACTCGATCGGCCAGGACCGCCGTTTCCTGGCCCGCTTGATGCCGCGTCTGGAGGCCTATTTCCATTACCGCAACATCGACGTGTCCACGCTCAAGGAGCTGTGCCGGCGCTGGAATCCGGCCTTGCTCGACGGCTTCAGCAAGCGCGGCGCGCACACCGCCTTGGCCGACATCGAGGAGTCGGTGGCCGAGCTGGCCTATTACCGCCGGTTCATGGGCGCCCTGGGCGGTGCCGGGCCGGCATGATATCGGGCGAACCGCGATTCGCGCGCGGTAGCGGACAGCACATGAAAAAAGCACGCCGCGGCGTGCTTTTTTCGTTGTGCGGAACGGAGTGTATCAGCCGCCGGCCTTGAGCTTGGCCAGTCGCAGCCAGGTATCGACCACGGTATCGGGGTTCAGCGACACCGATTCGATGCCTTCCTGCAGCAGCCAGTCGGCCAGGTCCGGGTGGTCGGACGGGCCTTGGCCGCAGATGCCGACGTATTTGCCGCGGGCCTTGGCGGTCTTGATCGCCATCGACAGCAGCTTCTTCACCGCCGGATCGCGTTCGTCGAACAGGTGCGCCACGATCGCCGAGTCGCGGTCCAGGCCCAGGCTGAGCTGGGTCAGGTCGTTGGAGCCGATCGAGAAGCCGTCGAAGATGTCGAGGAACTCGTCGGCCAGCAGGGCGTTGGACGGCACTTCGCACATCATGATGATCTTCAGGCCGTGCTCGCCGCGCTTCAGGCCGTTCTTATCCAGCTCGGCGATGACCTGACGGCCTTCCTCCAGGGTGCGCACGAACGGAATCATGATCCAGCAGTTGCTGAGGCCCATGTCCTCGCGCACTTTCTTCACCGCCTGGCATTCCAGCGCGAAGCAGTCGCGGAAGCTGTCGCTGATGTAGCGCGAGGCGCCGCGGAAGCCGATCATCGGGTTTTCCTCGTGCGGCTCGTACTGCTGGCCGGCGATCAGGTTGGCGTATTCGTTCGACTTGAAGTCGGACAGGCGCACGATCACCGTTTCCGGCGCGAACGCGGCCGACAGGGTGGCGATGCCTTCGGCCAGGCGCTCGACGTAGAACGAGACCGGGTCGGCGTAGCCGGCCATCAGCGGCCGGATCTGGGCCTTGATGGCTTCCGGTTGGTTGTCGAAGTCGAGCAGGGCCTTCGGGTGCACGCCGATCTGGCGGGCGATGATGAACTCCAGGCGCGCCAGGCCGATGCCCTGGTTCGGCAGCTGCGCGAAGTCGAACGCGCGCTCCGGATTGCCGACGTTCATCATGATCTTCAGCGGCGCCGGCGGCATGTTGTCGAGGTCGGTGACGATGCGTTCGAACGGCAACAGGCCGTCGTAGATGTAGCCGGTGTCGCCTTCGGCGCAGCTGACGGTCACGTCGGCGCCGTCGGTGATGCGCTCCATGGCGTCGCCGCAGCCGACCACGGCCGGCACGCCCAGCTCACGCGCGATGATGGCGGCGTGGCAGGTGCGGCCGCCGCGGTTGGTGACGATGGCCGAGGCGCGTTTCATGATCGGTTCCCAGTCCGGGTCGGTCATGTCGGCCACCAGCACGTCGCCGGGCTGCAGCTTGTCCATCTCGGCGATGCTGTGGATGACGCGGGCCTTGCCGGCGCCGATCTTATGGCCGATGGAACGGCCCTCGACCAGCACGGTGCCGCGGCGTTCCAGCAGGAAGCGTTCGATCTGGGTGGCGTGCGCGCGCGACTTCACCGTTTCCGGGCGGGCCTGCACGATGTACAGCTTGCCGGTGATGCCGTCCTTGGCCCATTCGATGTCCATCGGGCGGCCGTAATGCTGCTCGATGACCAGCGCCTGGCGCGCCAGCTCCTCGACGTCGGCGTCGGTGATCGAGAAGCGGGACTGCAGCTCGGCCGGGGTCGGTTCGTTGCGCACGCGCTCGCCCGGCACGTCGGAATAGACCATGCGGATGGCTTTGCTGCCCAAGGTGCGGCGCAGGATGGCCGGGCGGCCTGCGCGCAGATTGGGCTTGTAGGCGTAGAATTCGTCCGGGTTGACCGCGCCCTGGACCACGTTCTCGCCCAGACCGTAGCTGGCGGTGACGAACACCGTCTCGCGGAAGCCGGATTCGGTGTCGAGGGTGAACAGCACGCCGGAGGCGCCGACGTCGGAGCGCACCATCAACTGCACGCCGGCCGAGAGGAACACGTCCTCGTGCTTGAAGCCGTGGTGCACGCGGTAGGCGATGGCGCGGTCGTTGTACAGGGAGGCGAACACTTCCTTGACCTTGGCGACCACGTCCTCGACGCCGGTGACGTTCAGGAAGGTCTCCTGCTGGCCGGCGAAGCTGGCGTCCGGCAGGTCTTCGGCGGTGGCCGAGGAGCGCACCGCGACCGAGGCCTGTTCGACGCCGGCGCGCCGGCACAGTTCGGCATAGGCCTCGCGGATGGCGGCATCCAGGGCCGGCTGCAACGGGGCGTCCATCACCCATTGGCGGATTTCCTTGCCGACCGCCATCAAGGTGGCGACGTCGTCCACATCCAGGCCGTCCAGGCGCTGGTAGATGCGCTGGGTCAGGTCGTTGAAGGCGATGAACTCCTCGAACGCATCGGCGGTGGTGGCGAAGCCGCCAGGCACCGAAACGCCGAGCTGACTGAGGTGGCCGATCATCTCGCCGAGCGACGAATTCTTGCCGCCGACCTGCGCCAGGTCGGCGAGGCGGAGGTGGTCCAGCCAGAGAATCTGCGTAGTCAAGGCCTGCTCCCGATGGGTTTTTGCGGAGCCATATTATAGCCCATCGCCATGGCCCGGGCCGGTGAAATCGGGCACAATGTCGGAAACAGCAGGAGTTCCCATGCGCCCGGTTTTCTACGTATCCGACGGCACCGGCATCACCACCGAAACCATCGGGCACAGCGTCTTGGCCCAGTTCGAGGGCATCCAGCACCAGGCCCGGCGCCTGCCGTTCGTGGACAGCATGGACAAGGCCATGCACACGGCCGCCATCATCGAGGCCGAGCAGGAGCGCAGCGGCCAGCGCGCGGTGGTGTTCACCAGTCTGGTCGATGCCGGCGCCAGCGCGGTGATCGCCGAAACCGGCGCCCTGATGCTGGACGTGCTGGCGCCGTTCGTGCACCCCCTGGAGCACGAGCTGGGCGTGGTGCGCAAGCCGCGGGTCGGCGGCGCACATGCGCTGGTCGACTACAAGGCCTACGAGGAGCGCATCAACGCCACCAACTTCGCGCTGACCCACGACGACGGCATCAGCTACAACTACGCCAACGCCGACCTGATCCTGGTCGGGGTGTCGCGCTCGGGCAAGACCCCGACCTGCCTGTACATGGCCCTGCATTACGGGGTGAAGGCGGCCAACTATCCCTTGACCGAAGAAGACCTGCACGGCGAGGGCCTGCCCAAACGCCTGCAGCCGTTCCGGCACAAGCTGTTCGGACTCACCATCGACCCCGTCCGGCTGCAGCAGATCCGCCAGGAACGCAAGCCGGGCTCGAAGTACGCCACCATCGAGCAGTGCCGGAAGGAAGTCAGCCGCGCCGAGGACCTGTTCCGCAGCATCCGCCTGCCGCACCTGTCCACCACCAATACCTCGATCGAGGAGATCTCCAGCAAGATCCTGTCGCAGCTGGGCATCCAGAACCAGCTGTATTGAGCATGCGCGCACCCGACAACGCCCATCTATACCAGCGCCTCAACCGGTTCACCTGGTTGATGGATCTGTACACCGACAACTTCCAGCGCCTGCAGGCCATGGCCGCGATCGACCGGTTGCCGCCCGGCGCATACCTGTCGGAAGGCCTCGACGGCCTGCTGTTGCGCCTGGAGGTGCTCGAACGCCATGCCTTCACCGTCGAGCTGCGCCTCAGCTACACCTTGTGCGATCCGCTGACCGGTGCCCCGGACCCGTCGGCCATGATCCGCGTCTACCTGGATTCGCGCCAATGCGAGGTCAGCCATTGCTACGTCGGGCGGCGTTGGCAGGATGCGCTGGGCGTCAATCCCAGCACGCAGCGCGTGGTCTCGCACCGCCTGCGCATGAACGGCTTCCTCAACAAGTGGCTGCAGTACCTGGCGCAACAAGGGCATGGCCGCGGCCGTTGGCATCCGGAGCACGTTCCGGAGCGGCTTTCGGAAGCCTGATGAAAATTTTTTTCGAACAGGCTTGACGCAAATTTAAAACCTCCCTATAATTTCAATTCTCACAGCACGTGGGGCTATAGCTCAGCTGGGAGAGCGCTTGCATGGCATGCAAGAGGTCATCGGTTCGATCCCGATTAGCTCCACCAATGTGAAAAATTTTAGGCTTGCTGTCCCCATCGTCTAGAGGCCTAGGACATTGCCCTTTCACGGCAACGACCGGGGTTCGAATCCCCGTGGGGACGCCACATAAGGAACCCGCCGCAAGGCGGGTTTTTTATTTCCGCATCCGAAAAGCCCGCCGACAGGCGGGCTTTTCCATTTGGCCGGAACGGACCGGCGGCTCAGGATTCGGAACGCGCGACCTTGCTGGTCACGGTCAGGTCGGCGGTGACATTGCCGAGCGTGGCGAACACGTCGGGAATCATGTCGACCGCCACCAGCAGCCCCATGGGTTCGACCGGCAGGCCGGCGGCCTGCACCACCGGCAGATTGGTGCCCATGAAGATGGCGCTGCCCGGCAAACCGACCGAGCCGATGGAGATGAGCACCGCCAGGCCCACGCACAGCGCGGTGGTGGCCAGCGACAGATCGATGCCGTAGGCCCAGGCGATGAACGAGACCACGCCCAGGTATTGGATCGGGCTGGTGATGCGGAACAGCGAGACCGCCAGCGGCAGCACCAGGCCGGTGACCGGCCGCGGATAGCCCAGCGCGCCGGCGCTCTCCACCATCGCCGGCAGGGTGGCGACCGAGGATTGCGTGCTCATCGCCACCACCTGCGCCGGCAGGATGGCCTTGGCGTAGCGCCGCAGCGGCTCGCCGTTGCCGATGCGGGCGACGCCGTACAGGATGCCGGTGATGGCCAGATACAGCACGCACAGCATGCCGATGTAGATGCCCAGCGCCTGCACCACGCTGCCGCCGGCTTGGGCGCTGATCGGCAGGATCAGCGCGAACACGCCGACCGGGCCGGCCAGCAGGATCCAGTGCACCATCTGGATCACGGTGTCGGCCACGCCCTGGAAGAAATCCACGATCAGGCGTCGCCGGGCCGGTTCGATCTGGGTCAGCGCGAAAGCGAACAGCACGGTGAACGCCACCATCGGCACGATGGCGTTGGCCGATGCCGCGGCCAGCACGTTGACCGGAACCAAGGCGCCGGTCCAATCGCCGGCCGGCGGCGGCAATGCCGGGCTGGCGGCCGATTGCAGCACCGCCATCAGCGCCGGGTCGTGCGGCATCAGGTTCAGCAGCAGCGGCGCCGCGATGGCGGCGCCGAGCGCCGCCAAGGCCAGCAAGGTGAGGATCCACAGCAGGGCCTTGCGCGCGATACGGCCGGAGGTGGCGACGTCGTTGGCCTGGTTGATGCCGACCACCAGCAGGGCGGCGACCAAGGGCACGATGCACATCTGCAACGCGTTCAGCCATAGCCGGCCGACGGGTTGCGCGATGGCGGCGACGGACACCGCGGCGTCGGGATCGAAGCGGTTCAGGCCGAGACCGGCCAGGATGCCGAGCAGCAGGCCGAGGAAGACGCGGGTGGATGCGGACATGCTCAGGGATTCCTTTCAGGCAGTTGCCATGCGGTACGCAGGCGCAGGTATTCGGATTCGGGCAACAGCACCAATACCGGGCGGCGGTCGCGGTCGAGCCAGGCGAGCAGGGCGTCCATGTCGGCTTCCGGCATGGCGGTGCAGCCGGCGGTGGGCACGCCGGGCGCGCGCCACAGGTGCGCGAAGATGCAGCTGCCGGCACCGCTCAGGTTGCGCGGATTGTGGGCGATGACGAAGCCCTTGGCGTAAACCGGGTCGCCGTCCAAATGCAGATCGCGCCGCATCGGCTCGCTGGAGCCGGCCACGGCGGCCGCGCCCACGGTGTCGGTCGAGACGATGCGGTTGTACAGCGGCGAGGCGTTCACGTCCACGCACCAGTCGCTTTCGGCCATCGCCTGGTAGCCCAGGGCGGTGGCATTGACCGGGGCATAGCCGAAGGCGGTGCCGAGCGCGAACAGGCCGGCGGGCGCTTTGCCGTCGCCCTCGCGTTTCTGCGGTCCGGCTTGCGGCTCCGGGTGCAGGCCCGATCCCCAGGCCGAACCGTGTTTGCCGATGCTGACCGCGAAGGGCGGGCGAACCGGGCGCCAGGCGCCCTCGATGCGCTCGAAGGCCTGCAGTTGTCCGCTGGCGGCCTGCCAGTCGGCCGAGGTGACCAACAGCAGTTGCGTGCTGTCGGCGGGAATCACCGGCGAGGCGGAATCGGCGCGGACGCCGGGCGCGGCGGCCAGCAGCAGGAGCAGGGAGAGCAGACGGTTCATCAGGACAGCCAGGTGATGTGGGAGACGGCGGCGATGCCCAGTCCGGGGCGGTCGGACACGCTGATCACAGCATCTTCGAAACGGGTATTGCCGTCAATCGGATCGAACGCCCCCAAGCTCGGTCCGTCCAGGTCGATCTTGTCGATGACGCCGGCGCGCGCGATGGCCAGATGCGCGGCGGCGGCGGCGCTGATGCCGCCTTCCAGCATGCAGCCCATCATGCAGTTCACGCCTTGCGCGGCGCAGAGGTCGGCGATGGCGATGGCCTGCGACAGGCCGCCGGCCTTCATCAGCTTGATGTTGATCAGGTCGGCGGCGTCTTGCTCGAGCACCTTGCGGGTCTGCGCCAGGTCGAACGCGCTTTCGTCGGCCAGCAACGGCGTACCCGTGCCGGCGGCCTTGATGGCGCGCAGACCGGCGATGTCGGCGGCCGGCACCGGCTGCTCGATCAGCTCGAACGCCGCACCGGCGGCGTCCAGCGCGTGCAGCACGGCGATGGTCTGCGCGGCGCTCCAGCCCTGGTTGGCGTCGATGCGCAAACCGGCCCGGCCGGCTACGGCGGCGTGGATGGCGAGCAGGCGGCCAACATCGGTTTCCGGCTGCTTGCCGACCTTGATCTTCAGCGCCCGGAAACCGCGGGCGATCGCGGCCTGGCAGTCGGCGATCATGGTGGCGGTGTCGTTGACGCTGATGGTGAGGTCGGTTTCCAGGCGCGGCGTGCCGCCGCCCAGCGCCCGGTACAGCGGAACGCCCAAAGACTGCGCGTGCAGGTCGTACAGCGCGATTTCGGCTGCCGCCTTGGCGCTGCGCGTTCCCGGCAACGCCGCCTGCACCCGCCGGCAGTTGTCGTCCAGCTCCGCGACGGCGCAGCCGAGCAGGGCGGGGCCGATGCGTTCGCGCAAGGCCTGCAGGATGCTCTCCAGGCTGTCGCCGGTGATGGCCACGGTCGGCGGCGCTTCGCCGTATCCCAGGTGCCCCTCGTCGGTTTCCAGGCGGATGACCGCATCCTCGATGCAGTCGACCGTGCGTAGCGCAGTCTTGAACGGCGTGCGCAGCGGAATCCGCAATACGCCCAGGCGGAACCCGATGATGCGCATCAACGGCCGTCCGGCAGGATGCGCTGGACCGCGGTCACGGCATCGGCGTACAGGCGCTTCTCGGACAGCGCCATCGACAGCAACGGCGTGACGCCGACGCCGTTCATCGGCAGGACGGCGAACCGGCCGTCGACCATCAGCGCGCTGCGGTGCGCGTCGTGGATGACCCAGGGCCCGAATTCATCATGCCCGACGACCAGCATCACATGCCCGGGAATGAACACCAGATCGCCGATCTGCAGCTGCCGCAGGCGCGCCAGGCGCTCGGCACGGCCGAGTTCCGGCCCGAAGACGATGCGCTCAAAGGCCGGCGTGCGGGCCTGGTCGCCAGTATTGCGCGGCAGCAGGATGCCGAGCGCACGGTAGATTTCGGATACGAACCCGCTGCAGTCGCGGCCTTGGTAATCATGGCCCCAACCGTAACGTTCGCCGAGGAACTTGAAGGCCTGGCGGATCAGGTTGGCCTGGCTGGCGGGCAAGGGCGCGGCCGCGGTATCGGCCGAACGCGGAACCAACACCGGCTTGATATGCAGCATTCCGTTATCCAGGCGCAAGGGCACATCCACGATCCAGCTGCCGAGCGCGCCTTGGCCGTTCACCGGCTTGGACAGCGGCCAGTCGGTGCGTAACGGAAAACTGGTGCCCATGTCCAGACGGAGCTCGGAAACGCCGGACGCGTAGGGATGGAACACCGTGCGCACCTGGGGGGCGGTGACGTAACGCCGCGGCTGGCGTGCGGCGTAACCCATCACTTCGGTGCGCGAGGCGATGCCGACCGCCTCCGCCCGGATCCAGCCGGCGTAGTTCTCGGCCTGCACGAACAACCAGTCGCCGTCGCGCGATGCGTGCAGCACCGCCACCGGCGTGCCCGGAAACAGGGCCGATTCCTGCAGGCGGTCGATGTCGATGCCGCCGTTGCGGTCGAAAGCGCGCTGCGCGGTCGGCAGGCGGCGTACGGCGGCGCGTGCCACCACCAGCCCGAACAGGCGGTCGTCGGCGGCTTCGATGCGGTCGAGCGCCCGGTTATCCAGCCAAGCGTCGATCTCGGTCTGCGTGATTTCGGTGTCCGCGTTCTTGAACCAGGGCGTGCCCAGACGACCGGTCAGCGCCTCGATGCGGGCGCGGATGGCTTCCGCCGGCAACGAGGCCGGCCACGACGGCCAATACACCATGCTCGGTTCGGTGCGCAGCAGCAGCTCGTTGCGTTCGGCGATGGCTTGCGCCGAACGCAAAACGCGCTCGCCGGATGGCGCACGAATCAGCCAATAACCCGGCTCCAGGCGTTCCGGCGCCAATCCCGCGTTGGTCCAATCCGGTTCGGCCGCGCCCAGCGTCGCGCTCAGGCCAGCGATAATCAGCAGG
>ERZ1645185.993-NODE-993-length-11851-cov-4.963547_pt1 | contig 11851 bp, 12 predicted proteins | sample MGYA00575351_ERZ1645185 | MGnify/ENA primary metagenome ERZ1645185 (study PRJEB40838, sample SAMN11284767) | freshwater sediment metagenome | isolation source: river sediment | host: Sediment | place: India: Jana village, Kanpur | collected 2015-12-17 ... | reverse complement strand
AATCACTCTGACGCAGGGTGTGCCGCAGGCCGGACAGTGCAGTTCCTTCATACTAGACTTCGGGCTCCTGTACGCCCACTGTCGCACGCGAGGTCGAAGTGGCGCTCCCGGATGACTGACTGGCCAGCAACGGCCCCACGTCCGCAGGCGAATAGGTCGGGGGTTTCACCCACTTGCCGTCCGCCCGTTTGTAGCCACCGACTTTGCTCAGGTTGGACCGATGGACCTCGCGAAATACCGGTTCCATGTCCACACCATAGGATACGGCTGTGCCATACACCACATACAGCAGGTCGGCCAATTCCTTTGCCACAGCCGGAAGATTCTTGGCCGCCATGGCCTCCTGCAGCTCGTCAAATTCCTCTTGAATAAGTCGCACGCGCAACTGCCTGATCGCCTCATCCGGGATGAAGGGCCGGTCTCCGACCGGAATATCGAACTTGCGGTGGAACTCGGCCACCATCGCTTGGGGGTCTATCATCCTCACGTCCTCACGTCCTCTGCCACAAACGGCAGCACGCTCCTCGGCTCAACCTCGGCAGCTTCCAGCAAGGCAATGTCCTTCTCAGATGATATCCCGAGATCTTTGAATTTTCTAGCCGCGGGCAACACCCTGGATTCCAGCGATCCGACCGCCTTATTGTAGGCCCCGACACTGTTCCGAAGCGCCTGGCCAATGTCGTTGAGGTGGTCCGTCAGCACGGCCACCCGTTCATAGAGGTCCTTCCCTAGCCGCCCCGCCTGCTCCGCATGTTCAGTCAGCTGCTCTTGCTTCCACCCATAGGCAACGGCGCGTAACAACGCCATCAGCGTCGCCGGTGTCGCCAACACCACTCCCCTGGCAAACCCATCTTCGATCAAGGTGGGGTTCTGCTCCAACGCGGCGCCGAGAAACTGCTCACCTGGAAGAAACAACACGACAAATTCAGGCGCCTGTTTAAATTGCGCCCAGTAGGCCTTCACACTGAGTGCGTCCATTCTGGTGCGCACCTGGTCGGCATGACGGCGCAAGTGAGCCTGCCGCTGCCGGTCATCTTGCGCCTCATAGGCATCCAGATAGGCTGCCAGCACGGTCTTCGCATCCACCACGATCTGCCGGTCGCCAGGCAGATATACCACCATGTCCGGACGAAGCAGCCCCTCCGCCGATCCGACCGAATCTTGCTCCGCAAAATCGCAATGCATCACCATGCCGGCCAGCTCCGCCACGCGGCGAAGCGTCATTTCCCCCCATCGCCCCCGTACGGCCGGCGCACGTAGGGCTTTGACGAGATTGCTGGTTTCGTGCTGGAGCCGTTGGTGGGATTCGGCCATGAATTTCAATTGCTGATCCAGCCCGCCATATTCCCGCTGGCGCACCAGCTCTGCCTGCTGCAGCTGTTCACGGTATCGTTGGAGCGATTCCTCCAACGGCTTCACCAAATCGCCGATGGCTTGATGACGTTGGGATAACTCGCCTCTGGCCTCCGCCTGCAGCGTTTCGAATGAGGTCCTGGCAAGGTTGAGGAATGCCTCGTTATTCTGTTTCAAGGCCTGTCCGGATAAGGCCTCAAAGGATTCGTGCAACTCCTGACGCGCGTTCGCCAGCAAAGATTGCTGATCCTCCACGCTTCGGGAGAGCGCTTCCATGCGTGTTTCCGCCCGCGTTCGACCCGCCTGAGACTCCGTCAATGCTTGACGCAGTTGCCCCAGTTCGGACTGTTGCTGCTCTATGCGCTCGTGGAGTGTCGCGGCCACCGTATCGGCCCGCTGCGCCCGTTCGCGGCTTTCGAGCAATTGCGCCTGAGCGCGTGAGTGCGCGCGAACCGTCACCCACCAGCCGGCGGTCAACGCCCCTATACCAAGACCGGCAACAGCTCCAGCAGCGAACGTTGTGGAGGTGAGATCAATCATGGAGCTTCCCTACGAGCACACCGCAACGCTGGAATTTTCTCTGTGAACCTGTTGTAGGGAAATTGCGTGGAGAGTACGAAAAAGCCGACGAAACGTCAAGGGACCACTCGGCGGATCGTACCCGTCGAGCTGACGATGGTGACCTGTTCATTTTCGCGCAGCTGGGTGGTGGCATAGGGCACATTAACCAACACCGGAAGACCGTATTCTCGGGCAATAATCGCCCCGTGTGAGAGCGTCCCTCCCATTTCTGCAATCAGACCACCCGCCATTCCAAACAATGGCGCCATGCCTGGATCGATCACCGGAACAACCAGGATATCACCAGGACTCACCCGCCCCCAGTCCGCCGTGGAACGGACGACACGAACGTGGCCGGTGATCTCTCCCGCACTGATTGGAATGCCCCTCAGCGAACCCTCGCGTCCCGAGCTGGTAGACGGAGGTTCCTCTTGAACGATAGCCTCCCAATCTCGAATCGTGTCCGGTACGTGCCGCTGTTCGTTTCGTGCCCGTTCATCCCGCCGTTGGCGGACAAGCCCCTGCCAATGTTGACGGTCTCCGTTGGTCAATGCCCTTTGCTCATCCATCGTGAGATAAAAGATGTCATCAGGCATCGCGAACACTCTCCGCTCCACCATCTGTTCCCCCAGTCGAAACAGCAACCGTCGTACGGCCAGAGAGTAATACATCAGATGATGGCGATTCGCTTCTCGCAGCACGCAAAACCGCGTGAGCCGCCGATGCCACCAACGAAAGATACCCCCCCGGTGCCAACGCCAGCCGAATCGTCGCCTGATCTCCGCGAGCGCCTCGTGCTGCTGTGCAACCTGCCGAGAAAGAATGTCCCTCGGTCGCCTCACCTCCCCTGTCCGCACCTGCGTGCGTATGACACCCAAGACGGCTTCGGGTTGTTCTGACATTCGCGGAGACATGATGTCCGATTCTCCCACCGCGCGGTGCCCGTAGTTGGCCAGATATTGCTCAAATCGCCGCAGAAAGGTGGTTCCTGCAAGTGGTTCTGGAAATTTCGCCGCTGTCCACCCGTCATCCAGAAACCACCGCCGCACCGGCTCCTCACGGAAGGCAAGCTCTGCCAGTTCGGCCAGACGCACGATCTGTTGGGCGCTGATCACCGTCCCCTGACCTTGCAGCGACGCATTGAGCAGCTCCCGCCAGTCCGAACCAAGCCATCCCGGGAGAAACGTGCCCATGGCCTGAAGGCTCTGCGCGACCCCACCGGCAATTCCATAGGTCAATTCGTGCGCATCAAGCCAGCGGCCCAGGGCATCGAGCTTCTCGCTCAATTCGCTCACTGAGAAATGCTGAACAGACTCGGACCGATATGTCTCCGCCATGGCTTTCATCGCTTCGAAGGTGGGCGGTCCCTCTCGCACGACCCTTCGCCATTCCCGCATGATCGCTAGGCCCGCACGGAGCAACGCGACCGCTCCAAGCGACCGCACCCGTGGAGTGAAAGTCAGGGGCTCACCACCCATCTGTTCGGTCAAGAATGCCGGGTTGCCGTGAAGCTGCGAGACCAAGGTGTAAAACAACGTGACATTGAGGTACGGACGACCGTGCAGCACCCGAACCGAGCTGAGCCCATCAGGCACCGTACAACCGAGTCGTCGGTAGGGCCCGATGATGTAGGCATCCATGAATTGTTCAAGAAATGAGAGGCCGAGCGGGCTCGGCAATTCCGGCATCGTTTCCTTTAAATTTGCGCGCGTCCACTCGCATTCATCATTGGTCAGGGTCGGCAGGGGCCGCACTCCGGTAATGGGACGCGCCTGGAGCACCCACAATCGTTCGGCATCATAGGCCCATTCGAGATCGATCGGGTGACCGAAGGCCTGTTCCACCTGCTTGGAAAGTCGCGCCAGTTCATATAATTGTCCGTCCGATAACGAGCCCTGCTGTTGTGCCGACTCGGGGATCGTCTCACCGTGCACTCCATGCGAAGTGGTCACCAATTTCCGCTGCTTGCGGGCTAGCTGACGCCGCCGTATCCGCATCGGCCGGCACAGTTCCTCATCCATCTCGACCATGTACTGGTCAGGCTCGACCTCACCGCCGACGAGGGCAGACGCAAGGCCGGGCACGGCGTTGATAAACACCTGGGAGGTTCGTCCCGTGACAGGATGAATCGAATAGGCCACGCCTGCGGCCACCGCATGAACCATGGGTTGAATCACCACCGCCATCGCGGGGCAGGGTGACTCCCCCTCGACACGCAACAGGTACTGCAGAACCCGATCTTCCCACAACGACGCCCAACAGTCTCGAATCGCGTGCAGCAGGCCAGCGGTCGGCAGTCCCAAGAAGGTGGAATAGAGGCCCGCCGCACTCGCATGGTCGGCGTCCTCGTTGGTCGCGGATGACCGCACGGCCCATCGCGTCTCAGCGTCAGGATTCAGCTCGACTAGCCGTGACTCCAGATCCTGCCTGAATCCCGGCGGCCATGTGACCGTCGTCAGGTGATGATGAATGCGGCCACGCGCCATCGCTCGCTGCTCATCAGGAGCACGCAACAGAGCCTGCCACTCGGCGGGCCCATCAATTCCGGCAGCTTTCAGACACTGTTGATAGAGGGCCGTGGTCACACACAGTCCCCGGGGCACTGCAAATCCGGCGGCATGCAGTGCTCTCAGGCCGGCGGCCTTCCCCCCGACGAGACGCGAGTCGGCGCTGCGCTCCAACGGAAGCAGTAATGGATCTGTCATGGATCGGAATAGTAGCTAGAGTGCGAGGAGGAGGTAAAGGTCGTTCACATTGGTTCCGGTCGGCCCGGTCACGATATGACCGTGGAGGGCTTCAAAGAACGGATGGGCATCGTTTGCCTGAAGCGCTTTCGCGAGATTCAGCTTCTTGCGTTGTGCTCGAACGACGGTCCGCCCGTCTACAACGGCGCCGGCCACCGAGGTCGGCCCGTCGGTCCCATCCGTCGCGAACCCGGCGACCCACACCTCCGGCAGTCCTGCGACCTCAGCCGCTGCGGCCAGCGCAAACTCTTGTGCCCTTCCCCCCTTGCCTTCGCCGCGGATCGTCACGGTGGGCTCGCCCCCGGCAATCACGCAGCATGGACGGCGAATCGGACGCCCCTCTGCGGCGATTTCACGGGCCATCGCACCGAAGAATTTGGCAAGCTCCCGCGCTTCGCCTGTGAGGGTCGTGGCAAGGACCAGCGTGTGCAGCCCTTGCCGTTGCGCCGTCTCCGCCACGGCGTCGACCGCCGCCCGGTTGTCGCCGATCAGAATATTCTCCACTCGACGAAACAGCTTTGCCCGTGGCTTTGGCGTCTCAGGGACGCCCTGCTTCAGGCCCGATTCCAAGTGGCGACGTACCGACAGAGGAATCTTGCGGGAGACCCCGTACCGCTCGACAATGTCCCAGGCATCCTGAAACCTCGTCGCATCGGGAGCCGTTGGCCCCGACCCGATAGTCCCTAAATCGTTTCCAATGACGTCCGACAAGATCACACTCGCCACCCGCGCACTGGTCGCTGCCGCAAGCTGGCCGCCCTTGATGGAAGACAGGTGTTTGCGGACTGCATTGATTTCTTGAATCGTGGCTCCGGATCGGAGCAGCAATTTCGTTGTCTGTTGTTTGTCTTTTAGTGTGATGCCGGCCACCGGTGCGGGGATGAGGCTTGATGCCCCGCCGGACAGAAGAACGATCAGGAGATCGGCAGACGTTAACGTCTGCACCATTTCCATGATCATGCGCCCGCCTTCCAGACCGGCGGTGTCAGGAATCGGATGCCCGGCCTCCACGATGCGAATGGTGTGGGTCGGCGCGCCATGTCCATACTTGACGACCACCAGACCGGTGTCGATCCGTGCGCCCAGCTGATGCTCAAGCGCTTGGGCCATTCGACCTGACGCCTTTCCGGCACCGACGACGACGATTCGTTGTATCGGTGCGAGGGAGTAGTGATGCGAACCGATGATCAGTTGGTCGCGGCGAATTCGAACCTGCCGGCGTACGGCCTCGTAGGGATCGACCGCCTGCAATCCCGCCTGAAAGAGCCTTGCGAGGAGGGCTTTGGCTCGTGGCTGCCGGACGCCGATACGCATGATGTGAACTAGGGAAGTTTGTCTTGCTTGAAACAACGATTGGGACAGGTTTGCCGTGGCACCTTAACCTGATACGTTCCCTTTGGCAAGTAATCCTTGGTGAACTCCGGGTTCAACATTTTCAATTCCAGAAAGTATGTTCCATATTCCTCGGCGATCAAGGTGAGTCGCCGCTGCGCTTCCTTGATCGTCACCGTCACCGTTTCCGTTTCGAGTGGGGGATACAGATCCTTCTTCGTGAGACCCAGATACTTTTCCGGCTGAGAATAGATTTCTTTGGCCGCAATGATGCGCGCGACATAACGCATGGTCTCCCGCGGACCATGCATGCGCCAGTAGTCCTTGACGTTCTGCTCCTTAATCAACTTGCGCACTCGGTCTTCTCCGGCATTGTATGAGGCCATCGCGAGAAACCAATCGCCCTGATACAAATCCCGCAGATAACGGAGGTACTTAATGGCGGCTTCGGTGGACATCTCAAGATTACGCCGTTCATCGAGCCACCGCTCGTTGTGCAATTTGTAGCGCCGCCCCGTCGAATTAATGAACTGCCAGGGGCCCGACGCCTTCGCGCGGGAATAGGCTGCCGCAATGCACTTACTTTCGACCAGCAGCATGTATTTCAAATCATCGGGCAGTCCTGCTTCCGCCAACTGTTTCTCCGCCGGCGCAAAACATCGCCCAGTGCGTTTCGCAAGAATGATGCTCTCACCCTGATCCTCGAGAAATTGGTAGAACTCATATTCGATCCGTTCCCGCACCTGCCAATTGTCCAACGGAATCGATTGCCCGGCGAAGGTCAACTTATCGGGCAACTTGAAGGAACTCAAAAAGAAGCGCTCTCCCTCCCGTTTGATTTCCGGAAGAATGACAAGCCGGTCCTCGAGCTCCGGAGCGATTTCCGTTTCATTGGTCTGGGGAGCTGATGAGGAATCATTCGCCGGCGCAGGCTGCTCGTCATGAGTTTTCGACGGAGGCGGCGCGGCACTTTTGGAATCCACGGACATTTCCGCAAATAAGGGGGCCAGCCCAAGCAACAGGGTCACGCCGACGATACCGGTCCGAAGCCCCCAATCATTGTTCCGCATACCGAACTGATCCTTTCGTCACACTTGATCGCCCATGCTATCAACAAGCTTGTCGAGGGACAAGGAACACCTGGTTTTGCTACACTCCCTTTCGATGTCTACGCTCCGACTGCTGAATACCGACATTGTTGCGTGCACCCAGTGCACCCGATTAGTCGCCTTTCGCCAAGCCGTCGCCGAGACTAAGCGACGTCAGTTCCGCGATTGGACCTACTGGGGAAAGCCCATCCCTGGATTTGGAGATCCGAACGCCCGACTGTACATTCTGGGGCTTGCACCGGCCGCACATGGAGGGAACCGAACAGGACGTGTCTTCACGGGGGATCGAAGCGGAGATTGGCTCTATGAGGCGTTGCATCACTTCGGGTTCGCCAACCAGGCCTCATCCACGCATGCGCAGGATGGCCTCACACTCACAGACTGCTATATCGGCGCAACCGTCCGATGCGCGCCGCCGGCCAACAAGCCAACCCCCGACGAATTTACCGCCTGCCGACCGTTTGTTCTGAGAGAATTGCAGCTATTGAAATCCGTGCGCGTGGTCGTTGTGTTAGGCAAGATCGCGTTCGACCATTACCTCAAGGCCACTCGTGAATTGGGGCACCACTTACCTGCCCCGCTACCCAAATTTGGTCACGGGGCCATCTACACCATGCCTTGGGGTGTAACGCTGATCGGTTCCTATCATCCAAGCCAGCAAAACACCTTCACGGGCAAACTCACTCGACCGATGTTTCACCGCATCTTTTCTGAGGCCGGACGGCGGCTTTCAGGTACAGTGATCGCGAATTGACAGTCCAGGAACTGTTACTTCTTGTTCATCGCCTCCCAATCGGCGAGAAACTTCTTCAAGCCGAGATCAGTCAATGGGTGTTTGACGAGTTGCTGAAACACCGCATAGGGCATCGTGCAAATATGCCCTCCCGCCAACGCCGCCTCGACCACATGCTGGGGATGGCGGACGCTCGCTACAAGGACCTGTGTCTTAAAATCATAATTTTTATAGATGCTGACGATCTGTCGGATCAGCGCCATACCATCTGAACTCACATCGTCCAACCGTCCGATGAACGGAGACACGCACCAGGCCCCAGCCTTGGCTGCCAACAACGCTTGAGTCGGCGAAAAGCACAAGGTCACATTCACACGAATCCCTTCAGCGGCCAACTGTTTGGTTGCGCGGAGCCCCTCAGGGATGAGCGGGACCTTTACCACAATATTCTTGTGAACCTTCGCGAGATCCCGGCCTTCTTTCACCATGGCCTCGGATTCGATCGCGACCACTTCGGCACTGATCGGACCATCGACCATCTTGCAGATCTCAAGGAGCATTTCCTTAAAACTGCGCCCTTCCTTGGCCACGAGCGAGGGATTGGTGGTCACGCCATCGATCAGACCAAGTTTGGCACCTTCCTGGATTTCTTTCACGTTCGCCGTATCGAGATAAAGCTTCATAGGAGGATCCTTTCGTCGAGCGATCTATATCATTTTCGAGCGGGCATTGTAGAAGCAACGTGAAAACAAGGCAACGGGTCAACATTCCTATGATAGACTCGTTTTGCAGTAGAGAATAGGGACTGCTACCCTTTTCCCGACACCGTGATAGCCCGACTCCAGCATCGTGAACCTAGGAGGACCATGCACATGCGCGCATCTCTGGGAATCTTGATGATCTGCCTCCTTTTGACGGCCTGCAGTCACAATCCCTATCTCGACGCCTCCTTGACCCGGTACCAGGGGAAGGATCAAGCCTGGATTGAAAAGGAACTCGGTCCCCCTGATGCAAAAACCTCTCGATTTTTTGGGGGAGAAAAGTGGATTTACAATCGAATCGCCGGGGGAAAGTCAGGCCCACCGCTGTTTAATTTCAAGGCTAATGAGTGCCAGATGATTTTATTCTTTGACAAAGAGAATATGGTGTCTGATTCGAGTTATTCAGGCTGCTAAGCCGAGAGTTGCTTCTGAAACGCGATCGCACAATCGCGACTGCAAAAGAAATATGTTTGTCCGCCAATTATCTCGCTCACGGCATGTTCTCGCGGGACAAACACTCGGCAGACAGGATCCTGAATCATCTGTTTGCCAGATTCTTTCCCTTCCCTCGACTTCGCCGTCAGGTCGTTCTGGCCCAACTGCCTGAGTGCTCTCCTCAATAGATAGTAGAGAAGTGCCAAGAGTGCCGCGATGAAAAACAGCCTATACATTGTGGCATTCCCTTCATAGGCCGCTACATATCTGACGCAACCCGCCCTACCTCGACAACTTACTGGGTCTGAGCAATCCCTTAAGGGGTAACCTTAGGACCAAACGGCCCAGAGGCTTTTGCGTCTATGCGGGGCCTTTTCCCTCAGTGATCCAGTACTTCAGATGGATGGTTTATCCTACAGAGCAATGCTATAAGCCACTCATGCATAAATGTGACAAATGCCGCGGAACAATGTTGCCTGAGCGGGCGGTTGACTTGAATGCTGGTTTGGCTATCACAGTACTGGCGTGCCTGAACTGTGGCCGTCGAAAAGCAGCGGATTCAGAACCGAGACCGATCACGTCACGACATTAGTCTGTCGCACTAAAAAATCCAACGCCAGCACGCTGACTTGCGATGGGAGAAGGTGTCATGAGCACACCTTCCTTAGGCTGTCGTCCGTTCAGGACCTCAGTTTTACACGTCGCACGCAAAGCCTCATCGCTACTATCCTGGTTCGATCTTGAGCTACAGGATAGGCCTGCCCATGGGGCAAACCCGCAACCGAATCGTTGGACATTCACGCGTTTGCGATTGCGCAGCCTAGGGTTTTTCTGCCGGCTCACGCCTAGACTCCAAGGTCGCCTTACTTGAGACTCAACACATCGTGCATGTCGTAGAGGCCGGCAGGCTGCTTGACGACCCAACGGGCGGCGCGAAGTGCTCCGCGCGCAAATGTGTCCCGGCTACTCGCGCGGTGGGTGACCTCAATCCGTTCGCCCATGGTCCCGAACATCACTGTATGATCGCCGACGATGTCTCCTGCGCGAATCGTCTGGATCCCGATCTCGCCTTTTTTGCGCTCTCCGATCAGCCCCTTGCGCGCATAGACTCCAACCTGGCCCAGATCTCGATTGACCGCCCGAGCAAGCACCTCGGCCATCTTGAGAGCGGTACCGCTGGGAGCATCTTTCTTCAGACGATGGTGCGCTTCGATCACCTCGATGTCATAGTCTTCGCCGAGCGTCTTAGCCATTTCAGCGATCACCTTGTAGATTACATTGACTCCAACACTCATGTTGGGAGAAAAGACGCAGGGGATCTGTTTACTCACGCTTCGAAGCTCGTCCAATTCAGTTGCAGAGAAACCAGTGGTGCCGACCACAATGCTCCGTCGATGTTGAGCGACAATCCTCAAGTGTCCCAACGTGGCAGCGGGAGTAGTAAAATCAACCACTACCTCGCCTCGCTCCATTAAACTGGACAGATCTTCTACGATCGGCACCCCCGTATGCCCACAGCCGGCGACTTCACCGGAATCTTCGCCAAGAGCATGATGCCCCTTGCTCTCCACCGCTCCAGCCAATGTGAGAAATGCCGAGTCTTTGACCAGGGACACCAAACGAGAGCCCATACGTCCGGCGGCCCCTGTAACAACAACCTTGATCATGACAATATCCTTCACAACCAGCTTGGCCGTTAGACCAAGCCGGCGGCCTTCATCACGTGCAACAGTTTTTCGCGGTTCTCATTTCCCATGGGACAGAGCGGGAGCCGCATTTCCCGATCGATCTTGCCCATCATATGAAGCGCTTCCTTCACAGGGATAGGATTGGTCTCATAAAACAACGCTGTGAAGAGAGGATACAGCTGATAGTGCAGCGTGCGCGCCTCATCGACTCGACCGGCACGAAAGGCATTGACCAACTGGGCCATCTTCGCGGGAAGCAGATTCGCCGTTACCGTAATGACGCCTTTGCCGCCGACTGCCATCATGGGCAAGGTCAACGCATCATCCCCGGCCAACACCGTTAATCGCTCCCCGCACAGTTGGATGATTTCCGAAGCCTGCTGAACGGCACCGCTCCCTTCCTTCACCGCTACCACCGTCGGACAGACCGTCAAACGCGCGATGGTGCTCGGCAACATATTCACCCCGGTTCGTCCCGGAATGTTGTACACCACCAGCGGAAGATCGACGGTTTCGGCAATCGCCTTGTAGTGGAGATACAGTCCTTCCTGGGTGGGCTTGTTGTAATAGGGCGTAATCAGCAACGCGCCGTCCACACCCGCAGCCTTGGCATGCTTTGTCAGGGCAATCGCCTCATCGGTACTGTTGGATCCCGTCCCCGCGACGACCGGAACCCGCCGTCTCACGACCTCAACGGTGAACGCCACCACCCGATCATGTTCAGCGTGGGTCAGCGTGGCCGATTCACCGGTGGTCCCGCATGGCACGATCCCGTGGGTACCACTGCTGATCTGCCATTCGATGAGATCGCCGAGGGACCGCTCGTCCAGCTTGCCGTTCTTGAACGGCGTGACAATGGCAACCAAAGACCCTGTAAACATTCAGCGCTCCATCTCAAAGACAGTAAAGACCACCCTACGCGAGAAACTCCGGAATCTCCTCGCCTCGCACCAAATCCTCATAACTCTCGCGCGAGCGAATGACGTGGATTTGCCCCTCATGCACCAGCACCTCCGGCACACGCGGCCGCGAATTGTAGTTCGAGGACATGACAAATCCATAGGCTCCCGCGCTCATGACCGCCATGAGATCTCCGGCATTTAGGGCCGGCATGACACGGTCCTTGGCCAAGAAA
>ERZ1645185.992-NODE-992-length-11852-cov-7.578876_pt1 | contig 11852 bp, 7 predicted proteins | sample MGYA00575351_ERZ1645185 | MGnify/ENA primary metagenome ERZ1645185 (study PRJEB40838, sample SAMN11284767) | freshwater sediment metagenome | isolation source: river sediment | host: Sediment | place: India: Jana village, Kanpur | collected 2015-12-17 ... | reverse complement strand
CAACTCAGCCTGCAAGTGTTGGCCGGACGCGATCAGGGCAGAAGCCTGTTTGATTACCTGATGGCAAACGGCGTCATCGGCGATTGGCGAGAACCGGATGTCATCAGGCTCTCGCCCACGCCGCTGTACAACCGCTTCAGCGACTGCCTGCAGGCGGTTGAACGCATCGAACAATGGGCCGGCACACGATGAAACGACAGACCATACATATCGCCGGTGCCGGCCTGGCCGGCAGCCTGCTGGCCATCATGCTGGTGCAGAAAGGGCATACCGTGAAGGTGTACGAAAAACGTCCCGATCCGCGCAAGGCCGGCATGGAGGGCGGGCGCTCGATCAATCTGGCACTGGCCTACCGTGGCCTGTACGCACTGCATCAGGCCGGACTGGACGACGAGGTGATGTCGCAGGTGGTCATGATGCGCGGGCGCATGGTGCATGACCTTGACGGCAACTGCAATTTCCTGCGTTACGGCCGTGACGATTCCGAAGTGATCTGGTCGGTCCACCGCGGCCGCCTCAATCTGGCGATGATCGAAGCAGCCGAGAAACAAGGCGTTGAAATCCATTTCAACGCACGTATCGACACCATCGACTTCGAAGCCAAAACCCTGCGCATCCAGTACTTCGACCGCACCGAAACCGAGCACTACCAGCGCCTGGTCGGTGCCGATGGCGCCGGCTCCGCAGTCCGTCAGGCCATGGTTTCCGGAGGCTTCGTGCGTGAACGCCTGGAATCGCTCGGACATCACTACCGCGAGCTGGAAATCGCCCCGGACCTTTCGGGCGACTTCAAGCTCGATGGCAACAGCCTGCATATCTGGCCGCGAGGCGGGTTCATGTGCATCGCGCTGCCGAATTCCGAAAAAACCTTCACCGTTACACTCTTTCTGCCGGGCTCCGGCGAGATCAGTTTCGAAAATATCAGATCGCCCGCGAAGGGGCGCGCGCTGTTCAGCCGGTTTTTCCCCGATGTGCTCGACCTGATCGCCGATTTCGATCACGACTGGACGCACAACCCGGAAAGCCAGCTCTCGAGCCTGTATCTCGATACATGGCATTACCGCGATTCCGTCGTGCTGCTCGGCGACGCCGCGCATGCCATGGTGCCGTTCCACGGTCAGGGCATGAACTGCGCATTCGAGGACTGCCTGGCACTGGTAGAGGCCATCGAGCGCGAATCCGAGTGGTCCGGCGTGGTTTCGGCATTCGAACACGAGCGCAAGGCCAATGCTTCGGCCATCCAGGCGATGGCGCTGGAAAACTACGTCGAAATGCGCGACAAGGTCGATGACGACCGCTTTTTGCTGCAACGCGCGCTGGAACGCCGTCTGGCCGAACTGCATCCCGGCCGGTTCGTGCCGCGCTATACCATGGTCAGCTTCCGGCGCGATGCCTACGCTGTCGCTTTCGAGCGCGGCAAGATCCAGCGTCGCATTCTCCAGACGCTGACCGAAGGAAAAACCGACATCGCGGAAGTGGATTACGGCCTAGCCTCGGAACTCATCCATCGTCAGCTCGAGCCCCTGAATGCCTGAAACCCTGCTCTGGTACGATCTGGAGACTTTCGGACGCAATCCGCGCAGCAGCAGGATCAGCCAGTTCGCGGCGCTCCGGACCGACTACGATCTGAATCCGGTCGCCGATCCGGTATCGCTGTTCTGCAAACCGGCCGATGACTTCCTGCCGGAACCGGAAGCGGCGATGATTACCGGGATCACCCCGCAGTACGCCGCCGAGCACGGGCTATGCGAAGCCGAATTCATGGCCGTGGTACACGGGCATCTGAGCGCGGCCGGCACCTGCGCGTTGGGATACAACACGATCCGTTTCGATGATGAATTCATCCGCTTCAGTCTGTACCGCAGTTTCTATGACGCCTACGAACGGGAATACGCCGGCGGCAATTCGCGCTGGGACCTGCTCGATATCATGCGCATGCTGTACGCGCTGCGGCCGGATGCGCTGCGATGGCCGCGCCACGAGGACGGCACGCCTAGTTTCAAACTCGAACTGCTTGCCAAGGCCAACGACTGCTTCGAAGGCGAAGCGCATGAGGCGCTGTCGGACGTACGCAGCCTGATCAACCTGGCCCGCCTGGCGAAACGCGCCGCACCGGAGCTGTGGCGTTATGCTTTGGACCTGCGCGATAAAAACCGTGTCGCTGCGAAACTGGAAGCCAACCCCGGCCAGCGCATCCTGCACATTTCAGGGCAGTTTCCGGCACTGAACGCCTGCGCCGGCCTGATGCTGCCGTTGATGCCGCACCCGCTGATCAAGAGCCGCACGCTGGCGGTGGAATTGCGGCCTGAAGCGCTGCAGCTGATCGACTATCCAGCCGAGCGGATCGAGCACAACCTGTTCACCAAGGCCTCTCTGCTGCCGGCGGGTGAACCCCGCATTGGCCTGAAGGAAATCCACCATAACCGCTGCCCGGTCGTATTCACCCCGGAAGACGCGAAAGCGCTCGGCCTGCATCCGGATTTCCGGCATATGAACATCGACATCGGTCAGGCGCGGGACATCCACGCAAAACTCATTGCCGCAGCCAACCCTATTCGGCAAAAGCTCGCCACGGTATTCGCGAAGTCGCGCGATTTCGACAACACCGATCCGGATGGCGCCCTGTATGCCGGCTTCATCGGCAGGTCCGACAAGGGCAAATTCGGCAAGGCCCGCAGCAGCAAAGGCCAGTCACCGCTGGTTTTCGATGATGCACGGCTGAGCGAACTGTATTTCCGCTATAAGGCCCGCAATTGGCCGGAAAGCCTCAGCGCCGAAGAACGGGCGCAGTGGCTCAGGCACAAGGCCGAGCGGCTGGATTCTGATACCGTGCACGCCTACCTGTCGCACTGCGATGCCCTGATGGCTGACAACCCCGGACACATGTGTGTGCTGCAGGCCTTGAGAGATTGGGCCATAGGCATTACGGATTCAGGGTAAATTAGCCGAATGCGCCCTTTCCTGCGTAAGTTTGCCGTCCTGAGTGTCTTCGCGGCTTCGACTGCGTTGCCTGCCGAGCCGGCCAAAATGAACATATACCGCTGCACCGATGGCAGAGGCAAGGTCAGCCTGCAGGACATGCCATGCGTCATCGGCAGCCAACAGGAAACGATTCAAATGGTCAGGCCCATCGATGCGCCGCCAGCGACCAGGCCTGCCACACCGCCGCCTGCCAATCTGCCGCCCGCGCCTCTTGTGCCGATTCAAGCGCCTGCCAGGCCGCCGCCGGATCTGTTCCGCTGCACCGATTTCGACGGCAACGTGCGCGATTCGGAAGTATTCGACAGAAACCCGCGCTGCGTGCCGCTTTGGGTTTTGGGTTTCCGAACACACAGCAATGCCTGCACCTGGGTGGAGGATTCCTGCGTGCGTTACGAAGGCCGGGAACTCTGCAACCGCTGGCGCGAAAGACTGCGGCAGGCCGAACTGGATCTTCGGCATTCGCCCAGCAGTCGCACTCCCTTCCTGAGATCGGAAGTGGCGCGCATCGAACAAATCGTCCGCACCAGCTGCCGCTAGCCGACCTCATTCATTCGATATGCCGTGCGGCACATGCCCGGCCGCAACATGGCGTCTGGCACTGTCGATGTTCTGGCTGGAATCATCGAAAAACAGATCGGCACCGAAAGCCTGCAGGAACGGGCCCTTGTCACGCCCGCCGAGGAACAGCGATTCGTCGAGCCGAACGCCCCATTGCCGCAGCGTGAGGATGACGCGTTTGTGCGCAGGCGCCGAACGAGCGGTCACCAATGCCGTGCGGATCGGGCTGTTTTCAGCCGGAAACATGCCCTGCAGGTCATGCAGAGCCGACAGGAAGCCCTTGAACGGGCCGCCGGAAAGCGGTTCATGCGCGCGTTCGACTTCATTGGCATGGAAGGCGGCAAGGCCGTTTTCCTGCGAAACCCGTTCGGATTCATCGCCGAAAATGACGGCATCGCCGTCGAACGCGATGCGCAACTCCTGATGCATCTGCTCCGCCGCCTCCGCCGGCAGGATGGTCGCCGCCGCGATGCCGTGCTCAAGCGCCGAGCGTACCGAATCCGGATTGGCGGACAGGAACAGCTGGGCTCCGAAGGGCTTGATGTAGGGATAGACCTCGGCGCCGCTGGTGAACACCGCCCGGCTGATTTTCAGACGGTAGTGCTCGATCGAATTGAAAATGCGCAGGCCGGTATCGGAACTGTTGCGCGACAGCAGGATGACCTCCACCCGCGGCAAATCGGCGCCCGCTCCTTCGTTCAAGGCCAGCAGTTTCCTGACCAGCGGAAAGGCGATGCCTGGCGCGAGGATGTCGTTTTCATGTGCACGCTGATAATCGGCATAGGCGTCGATGCCCAGCGTTTCGAACAGTTGGTGGCCGTCCTCGAGATGGAAAAGCGCGCGTGCGGTGATCGCCACCACCAGGCGCGCCGTTTGATCGGCAGATTGCGATGTCGGTTGTCCTTCCATCAGCACACTCTACACCGGCGCAGTCTCAGGGCGCGATACTCAGGTGGTGAATTGTTCGTTGAGGATTCGGTCATCAAGGTTGTGTTCCGGATCGAACAGCAGCTGCACGGGCTGGCTGCCGCCCTCCCGGATGGTGACTTCGACCACATCGCGCACTTCATGCGAATCGGCGGTGACGCTGACCGGCCGCTTGTACGGGTCCAGAACGCGCAGCTTGACCAGCGTATCCGCCCGCAGGATGGCGCCGCGCCAGCGCCTTGGCCGGAACGGCGCAATCGGCGTCAGCGCGATGACCGACGAGCCCAAGGGCAGAATCGGGCCCATGGCGGAAAAATTGTAGGCGGTACTGCCGGCCGGGGTGGCGACCAGAATGCCGTCGCAGACCAGTTCATCCAGGCGCACCTGTCCGTTCAGGGTCACTTCCAGCAGTGCCGCCTGACGGGTCTGGCGCAACAGCGACACTTCGTTGTAGGCAAGGAACCTGTGCTGCATGCCGGATTCGGTCATCGCTTCCATTTCGAGCGGCCTCAAACCACTGCTTTCCGCGGCCTGAAGTCGCTCAATCAGCCTGTCGGGATGGTAATGGTTCATCAGGAACCCGACGCTGCCGAGTTTCATTCCGAACACCGGCAGACCCAGCGATCCGTAACGGTGCAGTGTGCCGAGCATGAAACCGTCGCCGCCGAGCGCGCAGATGCAATCGGCCTGTTCGGGCTGGCATTGCCCGTAGATGGACGTCAGCTTTTGCAGGGCCTCGAGGGCATTGGGTGCATTGCTGGCGACGAATGCGATTTTCGGCTGGTCGGAAATCATCGGAACAGACCCTGCGGAGATTCGGGTTCATCATAACCGATGAACCCGGACATCAGCGCATGCCGGTTGATGCGATCTGCGCCAAGCGCCTGACGGCGACCGACAGCGTCGGGAAATCCATTTCGCTCAGGCTGCGCATGTCGCTGAGCATGCCCAGCGTGTATTTCAGGGCGGCGTCATCGCGTGACAGCCAGGCCGAAACCCAATCGGCCGGCGCTTTGCCTTCCTTGGCACTGGCAAGCACGGTGCTGACCAACTGCCGCTGCTGTGCCTGCAGTTCATCGCGCAGCACGCCTCTGGCCTGTGCCTGCCAACGCCCGTTGACCGGCAAGGCTTCGATGCCGTCCATCAGCCATCCGATGTACAAGGCATCGCTCAAAGCGAAATGGGCCTTGGCCACATCGGTGACCGAATGCCTGTCTTTCTGGCTGAGCTCGATGATATCGAAAGCGGCGTTCAGGTAGGGCAATGAGGCCATGAAGTGCGCCAGACCGTGCGGCAGTCCGGATGCTTCGAATGCGTCCTGTGCGGACTTATGGGCGGAGCGTTCGGCCTCGCTCAGCACCGAAGGCACGGCCGCGACCAGTTCCGCAAATGGCGCCTGCAAGCGCTCGACCATGCCGGCAATGTCCAGGGTCTGGCCAGGACGAGACAGCAGCCAGCGTGTCAGGTTGCGCTGCAGATGCCAGATGCCCGTCAGTGCCCCGAGCTGGACCCGCTCATGGACCTTATGGTCTAACGCGTCGATTTCGGACCAGAGCCGCCTTGCCTGCATGCTTTCCCGCACGATGGCATAGGCTTTGGCGATCTGCGCCGGCGTCTCGCCGGTATCCTCCTGCATGCGCAGCAGGAAGGTCGAGCCCATGCGGTTGACCAGCGAATTGGTGACCGCAGTCGCGATGATTTCCCGGCGCAGCCTGTGGCTTAGCATGTAATCCGCGTATTTTTCCTGCAGTGGTTTCGGGAAATAACGTTGCAGCTCCTTGGAAAGATACGGGTCTTCCGGAACGTTCGACTGCAGCAGCTGGTTGAATATCACAATCTTGTCGTACGACAGCAGCACCGAGAGTTCCGGCCGGGTGAGGCCCATACCCTTGGCCTTGCGCTCGGCCAGTTCGGCATCCGATGGCAGGAATTCGATGGCGCGGTCGAGCAGACCCTGGCTTTCCAGGCTCTGGATGAAATGGGTGAAAGAGCCGATACGTTCGGCGCTCATCGACTCCATCAGGGACAGTGCCTGGTTCTGCCGGTAATTGTCGACCAGCACCAGCTCGCCGACTTCATCGGTCATACTCGCCAGCAGGGCGTTGCGTTCCTGCAGTCCGAGTTTGCCGTCGTGCATGACGGCGCCGAGCAGGATCTTGATGTTGACTTCGTGATCGGAAGTATCGACGCCGGCGGAATTGTCGATGAAGTCGGTGTTCAGCAACACACCATGCTGCGCCGCTTCGATGCGCCCGCGCTGGGTCATGCCGAGATTACCGCCCTCGCCCACCATCCGGCAGCGCAGTTCATTGCCGTTGACGCGCAGGCCGTTGTTGGCCCGGTCGCCGCAGTCGGCGGCGGATTCCGATGACGCTTTCACATAAGTTCCGATGCCGCCGTTCCACAGCAGATCAACCGGCGCCTTGAGGATGGCGTTCATCAACTGGTTCGGACTCAGTTCGGAAACCGATTCGTCGATGGCCAGCGCTGCCTTGATTTCCGGGGAGAGCGGTATGACTTTGGCGCTACGCGGAAACACCCCGCCGCCTTTCGATATAATGTTCTTGTCATAATCCTCCCAGCTGGAGCGTGGAATGCCGAACATACGTTGGCGTTCCTGGAACGAGCGGGCCGCATCCGGTGCGGGATCGAGGAAAATATGCCGGTGATCGAAAGCGGCCAGCAGTCGGATGTGTTCGGACAACAGCATGCCGTTGCCGAAAACATCACCGGACATGTCGCCGATACCGACACAGGTGAAGTCTTCGGTCTGGCAATTGCGTCCGAGCGCGCGGAAATGGCGTTTAACCGACTCCCACGCGCCCTTGGCGGTGATGCCCATGCCTTTATGGTCGTAACCGACAGACCCGCCTGAAGCGAATGCATCACCCAGCCAGAAGCCGTGCTCCGCCGACAGCGCGTTGGCGATGTCGGAGAATGTCGCCGTGCCCTTGTCGGCGGCGACCACCAGATACGGATCATCGGCGTCGTGCCTTACCACCCGTTGCGGATGCGCCACCTTGCCATCGACCAGGTTATCGGTGATGTCCAGCAGGCCGTTGATGAAGCGCCGGTAACAGGCGATGCCTTCGGCAAGCACCGCATCGCGGTCGGCGCCCGCTGGCGGGCGCTTGACGAAAAAGCCGCCCTTGGAACCGACCGGCACGATGACGGTGTTCTTGACCATCTGCGCCTTGACCAGCCCAAGCACTTCTGTACGGAAATCCTCGCGGCGGTCCGACCAGCGCAATCCGCCGCGTGCGACCGGCCCGAAACGCAGGTGCACGCCTTCGACGAAAGGCGAGTAGACGAAAATCTCCCGGTACGGCACCGGCTTGGGGATGTCCGGAACCAGCGCCGGATCGAACTTGAAGCTGACGTAATCCTTCAGCGGGATACCGTCGGCTTCACTCTGGAAATAGCTGGTGCGCAGGGTCGCCTTGATGACCGCGGCGAACGAGCGCAGAATGCGGTCTTCATCGAGTCCAGCGACTTTCGAAAGCTGCTTGTTGAGCAGCTTGTCGACTGCGCCGATCTGCTCCTCGCGCGATGTCGCCACGAAGTTGGCCAGATAGCGTTCGGCGGACTCGACGCCCATCCTCATCAAGGTCGGTGCCAGATCGGCGTTGCTGGCTGCCAGGTCCGGATCGAATCGGGCATCGAAAAGGCCAATCAGGATGCGTGCCACCGCAGGGTACTTCTGCAGGGTCTCTTCCATGTAACTCTGCGAAAACGGCACTCCGAGCTGAAGCAGGTATTTGGCATAGGCGCGCAGGATGGAGGCGCGGCGCCAGCTGAGCTCGGCCAAGGTGACCAGGGTATTGAAGCCGTCATTCTCGCACTGTCCGGCCCAGACCGCGGCGAATGCATTCTCGAAGCCCGACTTGATGTGCTCGGCGCGGATGCCGGCCACGGCGGATTGCAACGCGAAGTCCTGGATGACGACCCGCTGCTCATCGAGCTGCATGCTGTAGGGATTTTCGGTAAGCACCTTCATGCCGAGGTTTTCCAGCATGGGCAATGCGTCAGAAAGCGCGATTTCCTGGCCCAGATTGAACAGCTTGAAGCGCAGGCGGCCATCCTTCTCGTACAGGTTCAGCGTCAAGTCGCCGTCGGCCTGCAGGCGCTCGATCTGTCGGATGTCTTCCATGCTTTGGGCCGGCGTGACCGCCTCGACGTAGCTCATCGGCATGGCCGGCAGGTAACGCGTGGCCAAAGCGATGCCCTGCTCCTCCCCGAACGCGCCGATGAGGGCTTCGCGGAATTCGTCCTTCCAGTTACGGATGATCGCCGCAAGCTCGGCTTCAAGGCCTTCATGATCGTAGGCGATTTCAACGCCTTCGCTCCTGCGGATCAGCAGATGCAGTTGTGCCAGCGGCGAATCGCCGATTTTCAGGGTCTTGTCGATGCGGTCGCCGTGCAGAGCGGCCAGCAGCATGTCTTCGATTCGTGTGCGGATTTCGGTATTGAACCGGTCCTTGGGCAGATAGATCAATACCGAGAAAAACCGGCCGTAAGGATCCTTGCGGATGAACAGTTTCGGACGGAAGCGTTCCTGCAGGCTGAGGATGCTGACGCTGGTCTGCAGCAGCTGGTCCGGGGTGGCCTGGAACAACTCCTCGCGCGGCATGGTTTCCAGAATCTGCCGCAGCGCCTTGCCGCTGTGGCCTTCGATGCTCAAACCCGAAGCATCCATGACTTTCTGGTAATTCTGCCGTACCAGCGGAATTTCCCACGGGCGCCTGTTGTAGGCGGATGTCGTGTACAGGCCGATGAAACGGTATTCGCCGACCGCATTGCCGTTGGCGTCATAGCGCAGCACGCCGATGTAATCCATGTAGGTCGAGCGGTGCACGGTGGCGCGCGCCGCGGTTTTGGTCAGGATCAGCAGTTCGCGGCCCGATGACAGCTTTCGGCCGAGGCTTTTCAGCGGTCTCGGGTTGGCGCTGTGGTGGCCGTCACGCAGCAGGCCGAGCCCGGAATCGGGCACCGGATCCAGCGTATCGCCTGTTCCGGAAAGCCGGTATTCGCGGAATCCGAGGAAAGTGAAGTGGTCATCGGAGACCCATTGCAGGAATTCCCGCGCCTCGGAAGGCCGGATTTCACCGTCATCAACCACCTGACCGGCGGCGATTTCCGCCACCTCGAGCATTTTGTCACGCATCGCGCGCCAGTCTTCGACGCTGACCCGGACATCTTCCAGCGTTCTGCGTACCGCGGCGACAAGCGCCGAAGCCGATTCCGGACTCTGGCGTTCGATTTCCATCCACATCACCGATTCCTTGATTGGACCGGGAAGCGATTCCAGCCCGCCTTGCGCATTGCGGGCAACGGACAGCACCGGGTGCACAATGGCATGGCAACTGATGCCCTGGCTGTCCAGCACCATCTTGAATGAATCGACCAGGAACGGAAGGTCATCCGAAACGATTTCCAGCGTACTTCTCGAACTGCCGCCGTCTTCGACCGGTACCGCGTCTTGGCTGACCCTGACCAAGGCCACGCCCGGGGCGCGGCTCCGGCTTGCATCCAGCATCGAGGACAGGATTCTGACCCAGTCGGACTGGGTCTGCAGTTCGAAATCCTCCAGCGACAGCTGCGACAGAACCGCCCTGACGAAGTCTACCGCCGGCAACGCCGATGGCGGATTGCCGGCCACCAGGCGCGCGATGGCTTCAATGGCCGAGGTCGATGGATTGATGATTACGCTCATGATTGTCGTCTCAGTTCGGCGAGATGGGCTTCAACGGATGCCGGTTTCGTTGCGTGCGATGACCAGGCGCTGGATTTCGCTGGTGCCCTCGTAAATTTCGGTGATCTTGGCATCACGGAAATAGCGTTCAAGCGGCATTTCCTTCGAATAGCCCATGCCGCCATGGATCTGCAGCGCCTGGTGGGTGATGAACATCGCCGCTTCGGATGCGGTCAGCTTCGCAATCGAGGCTTCGGTGCTGAAACGGCCGCCGTTGGCATCGGCCTTGGCCTTTGCCCAGGCGGCACGCAGTGTCAGCAGCTCGGCGGCATCCAGCCGGCATTTCATGTCGGCAATCTTGGCCTGCACCATCTGGAAACTGCCGATCGGTGCACCGAAGCTCTTGCGCTCCTTGACATAGGCGACCGCGGCTTCGTAAGCGGCCCGCGCCAGACCGACCGCCTGCGATGCGATACCGATGCGTCCGGCATCGAGCACCCCCATGGCGATCTTGAAGCCCTCGCCTTCAGCGCCGAGGATATCCTCCGGTTTCGCGACATAATCCTGGAATTCGATTTCGCATGTAGCCGATGCCCTGATGCCCAGCTTGGGCTCGGTTTTGCCGCGGAAAAAACCTGGGCTGGCTGCATCGACCATGAAGGCGGTGATGCCTTTGGCGCCTTTCGATGGATCGGTCATGGCGAACAGCAGCAGGTATTTGGCGACCGGTCCGGACGTTATCCAGCTTTTCTTGCCGTTGATCAGAAAACTGCCGTTTTCCTGTTTCACGGCACGGCAGCGCATGGCAGTGGCGTCGGAGCCGGATTGCGGCTCGGTCAGCGCGAACGCACCGATTTCTCGACCTTCTGCAATGGCGCGGACGTACAGCTGTTTCTGAGCTTCCGTGCCGAACTTCAGGATCCCGTTGCAGAACAGGGAATTGTTGACCGATACGATGGTCGAATGGGCGCAGTCGGCGGCGGCGATTTCGATCATCGCCAGCACGTAACTGACCGGGTCCAGGCCGGCACCGCCGTAGGCTTCAGGCACTTCGATACCCATCAGGCCGTTCTGGCCGAGCAGTTGGATGTTATCGACGGGAAATTCGCCGCAGTGATCGAAATGCGCGGCACTCGGCGCGATTTTCTCCTGGGCGATGCGGCGGGCCACATCCTGAATCATCAACTGCTCTTCGGTGAAACTGAAATCCATGACGCCCTCGATTCAGACATGAAAGCCGATATTTTACCCTCGTAACGCATACGTATGTATTGCCAAAGCCGTGAAAAGTGTTTATCTTTATATCAAGATATAAGGATATATATGAATCTGGATGCTTGGTCCCAATGTTTGAAGGTGCTGGCCGACCCTACCCGGGTCCGTCTGTTGGCGTTGCTGGAGCACGAAGAACTGACCGTGGCCGAGCTGTCCTCTGTCACCGGGCTGGCGCAGCCGAGGGTATCCACGCACCTCGCCAAACTCAAAGAGTTCGATCTGGTCCGTGATCGGCGTTCCGGGGTAAGCGCGTATTACCGCTTCAACGACAAGGATCTGGAGCCCGCGGAACACAGCCTCTGGCAGGCGCTGCGCTCGGGCACCGATGACCCGCTGCTGAAACAGGATTTCGAACGCCTGAGCCTGGTGCTGGCGCAGCGTGCCGATGCGGAAAACTGGCCGGATGCGGTCGCCGGAG
>ERZ1645185.991-NODE-991-length-11856-cov-5.978392_pt1 | contig 11856 bp, 14 predicted proteins | sample MGYA00575351_ERZ1645185 | MGnify/ENA primary metagenome ERZ1645185 (study PRJEB40838, sample SAMN11284767) | freshwater sediment metagenome | isolation source: river sediment | host: Sediment | place: India: Jana village, Kanpur | collected 2015-12-17 ... | reverse complement strand
TATAAAAACTAGAATAGTTTGTGCGGACACTAAATGCTTATTGGCAAATTGCACGGAACTGTACATAAGATTCTAACTACTAGTAGACGGCTATGTAGCCGGTTAAATCTATTAGATAGGAGTCTGCCGAATTAAGCAATCAGAAATTTCCTAATGGAATCATGGTTCTTTTCGGATAGCCCCGGCAAACGGTGGATGCCAAATTCATGGCTGTAGACTGCCAAGGCGCCATCTTATGAAATATGACGGACAAAACACCGCGATAACGCAGGAGCAGAATTCGGCCAAGCCGCCCATGCTGTTACAGGAAGTTCGCAACCGATTGCGCCTCAAACACTACAGTATCCGTACGGAACAGGCTTATCTGTATTGGATACGCCGCTATATCGTGGAAAGCGGAAAAGTCCATCCCCGCGAATTAGGCGGCTTGGCGGTCGAGGGTTTCCTGTCCAAACTGGCCACCCGCGATCAGGTTTCGGCCAGCACCCAGAACCAGGCCTTGTCGGCGCTGTTGTTCCTGTACCGCGAGGTGCTCGGCCTGAATCTGCCGTGGATGGAAAACGTGGTGCGCGCCCGGCATTCACGCAAGCTGCCGGTGGTGCTCTCGAAAAACCAGACCATGGCGGTGTTGGCGCAGCTGTCCGGGCGCAACCGGCTGGCCTGCACCCTGCTGTATGGCGCCGGGCTGCGTCTGCTGGAATGCCTGCGCCTGCGCGTCAAGGACGTCAGTTTCGAGCGCAACGAAATCACCGTGCGCGACGGCAAAGGCGGCAAGGACCGGCGTACCGTGCTTCCGCTCAGCCTGAAGCCGGACCTGCAGCGCCAGCTGGAGGACGTGCGCGCCCTGCATGGCCGCGACCGGGCCGAGGGCTTCGGCGCGGTGTCGATGCCGGTCGCCTTGGCGCGCAAATACCCCGGCGCCGCGTACGACCTGGGCTGGCAATACCTGTTTCCGGCCACGCGCCGCGGCATCGATCCGTTCGACGGCCGCGAGAAACGCCATCACCTCGATGAAACCGCGCTGCAGCGCGCGGTGCGCCAGGCCGCCCGCCATGCCGGGCTGCATCAGCCGGTGTCGCCGCATACCTTCCGGCATTGCTTCGCCACCCATCTGCTGGAATCCGGCGCCGACATCCGCACCGTGCAGGAACTGCTCGGCCACAAGGACGTCACCACCACGCAGATCTACACGCACGTGCTGAACCGCGGCGCGGGCGGCGTAATCAGCCCGCTCGACCGCTGACGCTTGACATATGATTCAAATCGTAACTACAATCAGACCATGATCGCTTGGGATGAATCCAAGCGCCGCAGCAATGTTCAACGGCACGGCATCGATTTTGCCGAGCTGGCCGCAGCATTCGATTTTCCGATGCTTACCCGCGAAGACCCGTGCATGGACCACGGGGAACAGCGTTTGCTGAGTCTGGCTTGGTTCAATGGCCGGGTGGTCTTTATGGTCTGGATCGAACGCTACGACTCGGTCCGCCTGATTTCCTGCAGATATGGAACGAAACATGAAACCAAAGCCTATTTCCAAGCCGTTGAAAACGGTTAAGCGTTCAAAGCCGGCCGTCCGCGCCAATACGGTGCGCGAGCCTGAGTATCCCTATGATGCCGATGACGGCGAATCGGTTGCGGCGTTCTGGGCCAAGGGCGCATTGCGCATGCCGGGCGTGCGCGGTCCGCAGAAATCGCCGCTGAAAACGGCGGTCACCGTGCGCTACAGCGCGGAAGTGCTGGACTATTTCAAAGCCACGGGCGCCGGTTGGCAGACGCGCATGAATTCGGTGCTGCTCGAATTCGTGAAGACCCGGCGCCAGGGCTGATTTCCGCCGCCGCCTAGCCCGCAACCGCAACTCGTTGTACAGTAGGCTATCGGAAGGAGGGCTTATGCAGGTCATTGTTGTGGCAAGTTCCAAGGGCGGCGCCGGCAAATCGACGATTTCCACCAACCTGGCCGCCTACTTCGCGCTGCAGGGCAAGCGCACCGCATTGATCGACGCCGACCGGCAGAAGTCGTCCACGCACTGGTGCCAGAAGCGCGCCGGCATGGAAACCGCCGTGCTGCCGGTCGACGGCAGCAAAAAAGGCTGGAAGAAACACCTGCCGAGCCAGACCGAAGTGGTCATCGTCGATGCCGCCGCCGGCGACATGGCCGACGACCTCGAGGAGTTCCTGGAAATCGCCAGCGTGGTGCTGGTGCCGGTGCTGCCGTCCAGCATCGACCTGGAAGCGACCGTGCCGTTCCTCGATTCGCTGGCCGGCAACGCCCGGGTCAGGAAAGGCAAGCTGCCGGTGGCTTTGGTCGGCAACCGCCTGAAGCCGTGGACCGGCGCCTCGCAGCAGGCCATGGCGCAGATCAAGGCCTGGCCGTATCCGGTGGCCGCCGAACTGCGCGACACCCAGGCCTACGTGCTGATGGTCGCGCTCGGCAAATCCCTGTTCGACTACCACTCCGAGCAGGTCCGCAACCATCAAGCCGATTGGGCTTCGCTGTTCAAATGGATCAAAAAGGTGAGCTGATGAGAGAACTGATACTGCTGCGCCACGCCCATGCGGAATCCGCCGGTGCCGGCCAGGACGACATCGACCGCGCCCTGTCGCGGCAGGGTCTGGCCGAAGCCGAAGCGGCCGGCGCCTGGCTGAAGGCGCACAACCAGCTGCCCGACCGCATCATCTGCTCCAGCGCGCGGCGCGCCCGCGAAACCCTGGAGCAGGTCCTGCAGGTCACCGGCTTCATCGAGCAGCGCCAGGAGCCGCGCATCTACAACGCCACGCCCGGCACGCTGATGCAGGTCGCCGATGAACACATCGAATGCTCGCGGCTGATGCTGGTCGGGCACAATCCCGGCCTGGAGCAGCTGGTGGCCCTGCTGACCTCCGGGCAGTCCGGCGATTTCCGCGGCATGCCGGCCGCCGGCCTGGTGGTCCTGCACATCCCGGCACAGGCCGATTTCGAGCCGGGCATCGCCAGCATGGAACATTTCTGGTGGCCGTAAGTGCGCGCGCTGCTGCTCGGCATCGCGGCAGTCACCGCCCTGCACGCGGCCGCCGCTGAGCGGAGCCGTTGGCTGATCGATGCCGGCGCCTCGCAGGCGCTGTTCCAGGTCACCCTGCGGGTGCCGGTCAAGGCCGAGGGCCGCTTCCAGTCGATCGAGGGCGAGGTGGAGCTCCTGCCGGAACTGAAACGCCGCGTGCGCGTGCATCTGGATGCGCGCGAACTGGCCATGGGCGGGCCGGCCTGGGTGCACAAGACCACGGTCTCCGAGCCGTTCCTGGATACCGCCCGGCACCCCGACATCGATTTCCAGTCGCTGCCGTTTTCCGAACAGGTGCTGATCTCCGGCGGCGAGATCAAGGGCACCCTGACCCTCAAGGCGGTCAGCCGGCCGGTGCTGTTCACGGTGCTGCCCAGCCGCTGCCGGCGGCCGGGCTTCACCTGCCCGATCGAGGTCTCGGGTACACTGGACCGCCGCGATTTCGCGATGACCGCCCACCGCTGGAGCGTGCGTGATGACGTGCGCTTCAGTTTCAGCCTGCTGTTCGCCGAACCATGAATAAACTCATTGCACTGCTGGCGGTGCTGGCCGTTTCCGCCTGTTCCAGCCTGCCCGAAAAACACAAACAGGCCGCCCGCGCGTTCGCCGAAAGCCGGCAGGACAGCAGCCTGAGCTGCGCGGCGGCCGACCATTGCGCGCTGCCGTCGCCGCTGTACGCCTTGGCCGAACGGACCGCGGCCGGCTCGCGCCCCGGCGCCGAGCGGCATGCGCTGATCCTGCTCGACCAGGGCCAGGACGCGCTGCTGGCGCGCCTGCACATGATCGAAAGCGCCCAACGCAGCATCGAGCTGCAGGTGTTCATCTTCGACCTCGACGAATCCGGCACCCTGGTGCTGGACGCCTTGGTGCGCGCCGCACGGCGCGGCGTCAAGGTCCGCCTGCTGCTCGACCAGCTGTACGGCCTGGCGCGGCCGGAGCTGCAGGCCCGGCTGGCGGCGCTGCACCGGAATTTCGAACTGCGCCTGTACAGCCCGATGTTCGACCAGGCCAAAACCTCCAAGGCGGAGTTCTTCGCCGGCATCCTGTTCCAGTTCAGGCACATCAATTCGCGCATGCACACCAAGCTGCTGCTGGTCGACGACCGGATGGCGCTGGTCGGCGGCCGCAACATCCAGGACCGCTATTTCGACTGGGGCCAGTCCTACAATTACCGCGACCGCGACGTGTGGGTGGCCGGCCCGGTGACCCTGCCGATGCGCGATAATTTCAACGCCTTCTGGCAAAGCCAGCGCACCGTCACCGCAACGCGTCTGGACGACGTGGCACAGGAGCTGCTGCAGGCGCAAGCCGGGGCCGCGGACATGTCGCTGCCGAGCCGGCCGTATTCGGAGCGCATGCAGGCCCTGGCCGGCATGGCGGCGGACGGCCCGAACGTCATGGCCGCGCTGGCGGTCCATCTGGACCTGGTCGGCTATATCGGTTTTTACGCCGACCTGCCCGAAAAGCATGAAGACGAGGCCAGCAACCGGGCGCGCGCCTCCAATGCGGTCTATCAGATCATTTCGCAGGCCGAGCACACGGTGCTGCTGCAGACCCCGTACCTGGTCATGTCGCGCATGGCGCGGCAGACCTTCCGCAGCATCCAGAAGCGCGAACGGCCGGTGCGGGTCTGGGTGTCCACCAACTCGCTGGCGGCCACCGACGCCTTTCCGGTGTATGCGCTGTCGCACAAATACAAGCGCCTGTACCTGAAGGAGCTGGGCTTCCGGATCTATGAATACAAACCGTTCCCCGGATCCGCGCCGATGCGCGTCGGGCAGTCGGCCGGCTGGATGGGCAAGCAGGAGCTGGAGGCGACCGACATGCCCAGCCTGTTCGGCTACGCCGGTTACGCCGAGCCGGACGACAGGCCGCCGGTGCCGCTGCGCAAGGACGGACGGCGGGTCGGCCTGCATGCCAAATCGATGGTGGTCGATGAGCGCGTGGGAGTGATCGGCAGCCACAATTTCGATCCGCGTTCCGACGACTACAACACCGAAAGCATGCTGGTGGTCGATGACGGCGCCTTCGCCGGCCGGCTGTCGGCCAGCATACGCCACGACATGCGGCAGGACAACGCCTGGATCATCGCGCCGCGCGAATCCCTGCCGGCGCTGGCCGACTTCAACTACACCATGGGCAAGCTCTCGGAGCAGCTGCCGATCTTCGACATCTGGCCCTGGCCGTACGCCACCAGCTACCAGCTGAAACCGGAATGTTCCGAGGTCACCTACGACGATCCGCGTTTCAAGGCCTGCGCCGCGCCGGTCGGCGACTTCCCCGAAGTCAACATGAGCATGAAGGCCATCTACACCCGCATCATCACCGCCTTCGGCGCCGGGCTTGAGCCGATCCTGTAGCCGCCGCAACGGCGCATTGACGCTGATTTACGAACACGATACTCTGTAGCACTAACTTAGAAGAGTCCGGAGTGTGCCATGTCGCTGTCTTTCCATTTTGAGCTTTCCGATCTTGACCTGGCGCATTTCAGGGCCGCCATGGAAAAAGCCCAGGCCGCCGCAGTCGGCAAATCCGACGAGGAAGTGACCGCCGCCGCGCGCGCCCTGCTGGTCAGCGCCGGCCAGGTGCAGCTGCCGGAGTTCATCTCCAAGCGCCTGAACCAGCTGGATGCCCTGATCGCCATGCTGGCCGACGAAGCCTGGGACCTGCCGGCTGAAGACCGCGCCCGGGTCAAGGGCGCCATGGCGTATTTTTCCGAATCCGAAGACCTGATCCCCGATACCATCCCGGTGCTGGGTTTTTTCGATGACGCCATCGCCATCGAGCTGAGCGCCATCGAACTCAAGCACGAACTGGACGCCTACGCCGAATTCTGTGAATTCCGCGAAGAGCAGGCCGGTGCCCGGGGCGTTGCGGCCTCCAGCGCCGGCCGTGCCGATTGGCTGGCGGCGCGCCGCGAGGAACTCATCACCCGCATGCACCGCCGGCGCAACCTGGAGCAGGGCGGCGGTTACGGCTCCAGCTCCGGCTACGGCGGCGGTTCCAGCTACATCAGCAACGCATGGCGCCCTGGCCTGCTGCGTGTCCGTTAAGCGCGGATTTTCGCCGAAAAGCGCGGCACTGCCGCGCTTTTTTCGTTTTCGGCCGGCTGACGGCCGCCGCCGCACGGTGCCTTTGAGTTTCCTGTCCGAGCCCTTATGAAACGTCTGCTCCGTTACAGCTACCGCGTTCCGCTGCTGGTCCTGCACGTGTTCATCGGCCTGCCGGTGCTGCTGCTCCTGCTGAACCGGTGGACGGCCCGCCTGAGCGTGTCCGGCGAGCCGCTGGACCAATGGAGCGTGGGCCTGTGGTCGCGCATCATGGTGCGCATCTTCGGGCTCCGCATGAAGCGCTTCGGCACGCCCTTGCCGGGCCCGGTGCTGTTCGTGGCCAACCACGTCAGCTGGCTGGACATCACCGTGCTGCATAGCCAGCGCTGGATGGGTTTCGTGGCCAAGGCCGAGATCGAGGACTGGCCGTTCATCGGCGGCATCGCCAAGCGCAGCGGCACCATCTACCACCAGCGCGGCGACAACGCCTCGCTGCACGGCGTCATGCACCAGATGCTCGAGCGGCTCAACAGCGGCCTGGCGGTCGGCGTGTTCCCGGAAGGGCGCACCTTGCCGGGCAAGACCATCGGGGTGTTCCATGCGCGCATTTTCCAGCCCGCGGTGCTGGCCGAAAAGCCGGCACAGCCGGTCGCCATCAAATACGGCGACAAAGGCAGCGCCCAGGAACTGATGGCCTTCGGCAAGAGCGAAAATTTCTTCAGCAACCTGCTGCGCGTGCTGGGCGAGCCGAGCCGGGTCTGCGAGGTGCATTTCCTGGAGCCGGTCGCGCCCGGTGAAGACGGCCGCCGCAAGATGGCCGACGCCTGCCGGCAGCGCATCGTGGACGTCATGGCGGCACACTGATGCGCTGCGAGCGGTCGGCGTACCGGGCGCGTGGCCTGCTGCAGAACGCCCATGTGCAATCGGCGCTGAGTTCCAGCCCGTGGCGTGTGCGGGCCGGCCTGCGCCGGCTGGCGGCCCTGGGGGCTGCGGCGCAGCCGATGATCCTTGACCTGCCCGAGCAGACCCGCCTGTCCGGGCTGTACTACGCCGCGCCCGCCGCTGTCCGCCGTAACGCCCTGGCGCTCCTGCTGCACGGCTGGGAAGGCAGCGCGCAGTCCAGCTACATCAACCACAGCGCCGCCGAACTGCTGGCCGAAGGCATCGACGTGTTCGCGCTGAATTTCCGCGACCACGGCCAGAGCCATGGCCTGAACGAAGGCCTGTTCCACTCCAACCGCCTGCAGGAAGTGGTCGATGCCGCGCGGCAGGTCCACGGGGCGTTCCGCCCGGCGCATTTTTTCGTCGCCGGGTATTCCCTGGGCGGCAATTTCGCGCTGCGGCTGGCCTTGTCCGCGCCGGCGCAGGGTCTGCCGATCGATGCGGCGTTTTCCATCTGCCCGCCGGTCGATCCGTCCGCCGTGCTCCGGGTCCTGGAGACCGGGCCGGCCTTCTACCACTGGTACTTCATGAAAAAATGGCGCGGTTCGCTGCGCCGCAAGCGTGAACTTTTTCCGCACGTGCATTCGTTCGGCGACGACATCCTGCAGCGCGACATGCGCGGCCTGACCCAGTGGCTGGTCGAACAGCACACCGGCTGGGACAACGAAGAGGATTATTTCGCGGGCTATGCGGTGTCGGGCCAGACGCTTGCCGGACTGCGCGTACCGACATGCATCCTGGCCGCCGAAGACGACCCGGTCATCCCCATCGGCAGCCTGGGAACACTGCAGGCATCGGATTCCGTCCGGCTTGAGATCAGCGCCCACGGCGGGCACTGCGGCTTCATCGAGAACTGGCGGCTGCGGGGTTTTGCCGAGCGCTGGCTAACAGACGGCGTCCTGCAGGCGTTGGCGCCGCCACGCTGAGCGTTGCGGAGCCGGGCAGGGCAGGGAATGCCGGTGCCGGCTTTACTGCACCAACAAAATCAAGGCGCCGCCCAGTACGATGCGGTACCAGGCGAAGCCGGTGAAGCGGTGCGTCTGGATGTATTTCAGCAGCCACTTCACCGCGATGAAAGCGGTTGCCGTGGAGGCGGTGAAGCCGACCGCGAAGGCGGCCCAGTTTTCATCGGCGCCGGCGCTGAGCTCTTTCAGCAGCGCATAGCCGCTGGCGGCGTACATGGTCGGGATGCCGACCAGGAACGCGAATTCGGTGGCAGCAAAGCGGTTCCGGGTGCCGAACATCATCGCCGCGAAAATGGTCGCGGCCGAGCGCGAGGTGCCGGGGAACACCGCCGCCACCACCTGCGCCAGGCCGACGGCGACGGCGACTTTCCAGGTGATCGCCGTTTCGGCGTCGTCCAGCCCGGTCTTGTGCTCGGCCCAGAACATCACCAGTGCGCCCAGCACCAGCGCCCAGGCCACCGGCTGCACGCTGTCCGGCAGGCTCAGGCCCATTTTTCCGGCGATGAAACCGAGGACGGCGGTGATCAGGAACGCGGCCGATAATTTCAGCGCATAGTCGCGGTTGTGCGCGTCCTGCAGGCCGGTCGCCAGCTGCCACAGGCGTTTCCGGTAGATCAGGGTGACCGCCAGGATGGCGCCGGCCTGGATGCCGATGTTGAACAGTTCCGATTTGGCGCCCAGCCAGTGCTGCGCGATGAGCAGGTGGCCGGTGCTGGAGATGGGGAGGAACTCGGTGATGCCTTCGATGATGCCGAAAATCAACGCATTGATGAGGTCTTGCATGGAGGGGTTCGCCGGAATGTTCGCCCCATTATATGGGCAACGCGCATATTCCATCCGGTTTTGTCACAGGATTGTCATCGTTCCGGGGCAGACTAAGAAAAATTCTTGTAGGAATCCTGGTTCGGTTTTCCTACAATTGTCCCGACGCCTTGGCAGGTCTTCGGACCTGGGCTAAGGATAGCCACCAAGCGTTACGCCGCCGGCCGCAAGGCCGGCGGCACCTTTCTTCCCTGAGACCGGCCAGCGCCATGACCCGATCGCACGCAAACAACACCCCCGTGCATTTCCTGATCGTCGCCATCGTGGCCGTGGCGGTGTGCCTGCTGTGGTGCCTGCACCGGATCAGGCAGCTCGGCAAGGCCTCCAGCTGAGCGCCTGCTTGCACCAAATAAGCCCAAATCGGCAATTTCGCACCAAAATAGTGCAAGCTGTCCGGTAGCGTAAAAAATATAAAAATAATAAAAACAAGCAGTTGCCGCTTGTCAGGCACTTGGCACGGTTCTTGCATTACTACTAGTGTTCCCACAACCTAGAGTAATTTTTTATGTCCTACGACAACGTACTGAAACTGATCAAAGACAACGCCATCGAATTCGTCGACCTGCGTTTCGCCGACCTGCGCGGCGTGCAGCATCACGTGAGCTTCCCGGTATCCATCGTGGAGCCGGCCCTGTTCGAAGACGGCAAGATGTTCGACGGCTCTTCGATCGCCGGCTGGAAAGGCATCAACGAATCCGACATGATCCTGCTGCCGGACGCCTCCACCGCCGTGCTCGACCCGTTCACCGCCGACCCGACCCTGATCATGGTCTGCGACATCCTCGACCCGGCCACCATGCAGGCCTACGGCCGCGATCCGCGCGGCGTCGCCAAGCGCGCCGAAGCCTATCTGAAGGCCAGCGGCATCGCCGACCAGGCGTTCTTCGGCCCGGAGCCTGAATTCTTCATCTTCGATTCCGTGCGCTGGAACAACGAGATGGGCAACACCTTCTTCGAAGTGGATTCCGAGGAAGCGCATTGGAACAGCAAGAAGAAATACGAAGGCGGCAACACCGGTTACCGTCCCGGCCTGAAGGGCGGCTATTTCCCGGTCGCGCCTACCGACCAACTGCACGACATCCGCGCCGAGATGTGCAAGGAACTGATGGCCGCCGGCCAGGAAGTGGAAGTGCACCATCATGAAGTGGCCAATGCCGGCCAGTGCGAAATCGGCACCAAGTTCAACACCCTGGTGGCCAAGGCCGACGAACTGCTGATGATGAAATACATCATTAAGAACGTCGCGCACCGCAACGGCAAGACCGCCACCTTCATGCCGAAACCGCTGGTCGGCGACAACGGCTCGGGCATGCACGTGCACCAGTCGCTGGCCAAGGCCGGCGTCAACCTGTTCTCCGGCGACGGCTACGGCGGCCTGAGCCAGACCGCGCTGTGGTACATCGGCGGCATCTTCAAGCACGCGCGCGCCATCAACGCGTTCGCCAACTCGACCACCAACAGCTACAAGCGCCTGGTGCCGGGTTACGAAGCGCCGGTGATGCTGGCCTATTCGGCCAGCAACCGCTCGGCCTCCTGCCGCATCCCGTACGTGGCCAACCCGAAGGCGCGCCGCATCGAAATCCGCTTCCCGGACCCGATGAACTCCGGCTACCTGATCTTCTCGGCGCTGATGATGGCAGGTCTGGACGGCATCAAGAACCAGATCGACCCGGGCGAACCGTCCAACAAGGACCTGTACGACCTGCCGCCGGAAGAGGAAAAGAACATCCCGACCGTCTGCCACAGCCTGGACCAGGCCTTGGACGCGCTCGACAACGACCGCGAGTTCCTGAAAGCCGGCGGCGTGTTCAGCGACGACTTCATCGACGGCTACATCGCCCTGAAGATGGGCGAGGTCACCAAGTTCCGGGCCGCCACCCACCCGCTGGAATACGCGATGTACTACCAGCTCTGATGCTTCACCACGACGCCGGGAATTCCCGGCGTCGCTTTTTCCGCACCATCCAACCCACAGGAGCGCCCATGAAATTAGTCACCGCCATCATCCGGCCGTTCAAGCTCGACGAGGTCCGCGAGGCCCTGTCGCTGCAGAACGTATCCGGCATCACGGTCACCGAAGTCAAGGGCTTCGGCCGCCAGAAAGGCCATACCGAGCTGTACCGCGGCGCCGAATACGTGGTCGATTTCCTGCCCAAGATCAAGATCGAGACCGTGGTCACCGATGACCAGCTGGATATGGTGATCGAGGCCATCCAGACCTCGGCCGGAACCGGCAAGGTCGGCGACGGCAAGATTTTCGTGGCGACCATCGATCAGGTCATCCGCATCCGCACCGGCGAACTCGACGCCGACGCACTCTAATTCCCTACTCGGAGGTCACCGCATGAAGACTCGTTTTTTCTCCGGGTGGAAATCACTCGCGTTGTTCACCGCACTGGCTTTCATCGGGCTGGCCGGCGATTCCGTCGCCGTGGCGCAGGATGCCGCGCAGCCGGTTACCGCCGCGTTGCAGGAGGCCGCACCGGTTGCGGAACCGGTAAGCCCTGCGCCGACCGCTGAAGCGACGGTACCCGCAGCCGCTTCGGAAGCGGCGCCCGCACCCGCGCCGTCGGCCGACAAAGGCGACACTGCTTGGATCCTGGTGTGTTCGGCCATGGTCATTTTCATGACCTTGCCGGGCCTGGCCCTGTTCTACGGCGGCCTGGTGCGCAGCAAGAACGTACTGTCGATCCTGATCCAGACCCTGGCGGTGTTCTCGCTGGTGGCGGTGCTCTGGGCGCTGTATGGCTACAGCCTGGCGTTCACCGAAGGCAACGCCTTCATCGGCGGTTTCGACCGGCTGTGGGCGCAGGGCATCAACGGCAGCTTGGCCGCCACCTTCACCAAAGGCGTATATATTCCTGAACTGGCGTTCTTCGTATTCCAGGGCGCGTTCGCCTGCATCACCTGCGCACTGATCGTCGGCGCGTTCGCCGAGCGCGTTAAGTTCGCCGGCGTGCTGCTGTTCACGGTAATCTGGTTCACTTTCGCCTACCTGCCGATGGCGCACATGGTCTGGTTTTTCCCGGGCCCGGA
>ERZ1645185.990-NODE-990-length-11856-cov-7.804932_pt1 | contig 11856 bp, 7 predicted proteins | sample MGYA00575351_ERZ1645185 | MGnify/ENA primary metagenome ERZ1645185 (study PRJEB40838, sample SAMN11284767) | freshwater sediment metagenome | isolation source: river sediment | host: Sediment | place: India: Jana village, Kanpur | collected 2015-12-17 ... | reverse complement strand
ATTCTTTCGGGGAACGACGAAGAATCGGGGCCCTCCGATACGCTGCGCGTGGTCACCGTGGTTGAAGATGCCGCACGCGAAATTCGCGCCTTCAAGGGTGATGAAACGGCGCGCGCCGATTTGCTGGTGCTGCTTGGTCGCGTGGCACTGCAACTCGGACGAACGGCACTGGCCGACACGTTGCTGCAGCAAGGCGAGATGGCCCAGCGGCAGCTCTCTCCAGAGGTCACGCGGCGGGCCATCGAAGCGGCGGTGCTGCGCGCACAAATTGTCATGCAGCGCGGTGCTCCCGACTCGGCGGTGCGCCTGCTGGCCGCTGCCGACCGTGAAGTGCTGGCCATGACGCCTCCCGACACCGAGGCGCTGCTGCTGGTGCTCGATGGACTCGGTGCCGCCTATCAGGAAACCGGAGCGCTCGATAGTGCCATGACTGCGCTGACCACCGTGGCACGCATACGACGCGCGCAGGACTCAACCACCACCGCGTACGCCGAGGCGCTCACGGCCCTCTCCAACGTGCAGTTCTATCGGAGCACATTCGATAGCAGTCGCATCTATGCCGAACGCTCACTGCGTATTACGGAGCGTGCGCTCGGCACCTCGCATCCGTCGCTGGCTGAAAACCTCGTGAACATCGGGTTGGTGGCACTCCGACTGGGAAAACCCGCCGATGGTGAGGCCCCGCTGCGTCGCGCGTTGCGCGTGGTGGAAGCGTGGTATGGGCCAGCACATCCGAAAACGGCGAGCGTGATCACGCAGTTGGCGCAGGTGCTCATGGAGATAGAGAAAACGCCGGAAGCGCTGCACTTGCTCGAGCGCGCCGTGGGTATTCAGCGCGAGCGCTACGGCACCAGCAGTCCGCGCTATGCAAGTGCGGTGAATGTGCTGGCTATCGCGGTGGGACGCACGGGCGATCGCGAGCGCGAGTTGGCTCTCACGAGGGAGGCCCACGCCACATATGTGCGCGCCAACGGCGCCGATCACTTTTTCACGCTGGTGGTGGGCGGCAACCTTGGCAGCATGTTGTCGCGTATGGGTCGCCACGATGAGGCAGCGGTCGTGCTCGGCGATGTCGTCGCACGGTTCGCCCGCACCGCACCGGAAACCGATCAGAACCGGGCCATTGCCACGCTGCGTTTCGGTCAGGCGCGCTGGCGTGCCGGTCGCTACAAGGAAGCCATTGCTCTGTCAGAGCGCGGCCTGCGGGCGTATCGCGCGACGGCCACGTCTCCCACGGGATTCTCCCGCGCCGGCAGCGCGGTGTTGGCCAAATCGTACGCGGCCCTCGGCGACACGGTGAGCGCGGCGCGGTTTGCGCGAGACAGTCTCTGATGGAACTGTCAGCGCACGACCGGTACGACAAACCGTTTGCTCGCCTGCTCGTAGGCGTGCGCGTATGCGAAGACGGTGGCATCGCTGCCCGGCAGCCCAACGAAGCTGAGATTGCCTGCAGGTAGTCCATCGGCCCCGTACCCCGCCGGCACGGAGACCTCCGGCAAGCCGAGCCAGTTGCCGTATCCCAACGGCGTGCGCACATCAGGCCACGGCGATGTGGCAAGCGGCGCCTTGAACGGCATGGTGGGATAAATCATGGCGTCTACCCGACGCTCACGCATGTGTGCGGCCAGCGCCGCCACAGCAGTGTCCCGTGAACGCAGGAAGCTCACCGAGGCCGCGTCCTGTTCGTACGGAACCCGGGTGAGTGGCTCGAACGCCGCCCAATCGGCGGGGAGCACGTCGTAGAAGGCACGAAATGGCGTCAGCCCGCGCTGCATGGCCTCGGTGGCGTTCAGGCCTTGCCGCTCGAAGTATCGGCGCAAGGCGTTGGCGGTGGCGGCGGGTGCGTTCGCGTTCGGCGTTACGTCGCCGCGCGCTTTGGCACTCGCCAGGAACTGCTCGCGATAGTTGGTACGGTCAACCGGCGGTGCGAACGCCTCCACGATGGCTCCGGCCTGCACACAGTCGGCAACAGCGCCGTCCAGCACCTGCAGGCACTCGGCCGTCATCTGCGTGCGCGGCGCATGCACCTCCACAAAGCCGAGACGCACACCACGCAGCGCATCGGCACGCAACGTACCGAGCACGCCGCGACGCCACCGCGAACGCAACGACAGCCCGTCGTCGGCGTCGTGTCCGGCCAAGGCATCGAGCATGAGCGCGGCGTCGGCCACCGAGCGCGCCAGTGGCCCATGGGTGTCGAGCACTGGCCACGTAGGCAGCACCCCGCTGCGCGGTACGAGACCAAACGTGGGCTTTACGCCCACCACGCCGCTGAACTGCGCCGGAATGCGGTTGGAGCCGCCGTCGTCGGTACCAAGCGCGCAAAACGCCATGCCGCACGCCACGGCCACGGCCGACCCCGCGCTCGAGCCGCCGGGCGTATGCAAGCCGCTTGGATCGTGTGGGTTGAGCACCTGGCCGGTAGCACTGGCCGTGCCATTGCCGCGGTACGCGAAATCGTCGGCTGCGGTCTTGCCGAGCACCACGGCCCCCGCCGCGCGCAGCCGCTCCACCTCAATCGCATCGCGGGTCGCGCGGGCCGGAAACAGCCCGGCCCAAGAGGCGCTGGAGGCTGTGGTGGCGAGCCCCTGCAGGTCGTAAATCGACTTGGCGAAGAGCGGCACGCCATCGAGTGGTCCGCGCAAGGCACCGTTGCGCAGCAGCGCATCTGAGGCGCGTGCTTCCGCCAACGCCGTATCGGCGAGCAGGTCGATGGCGCGCAGCTTCGCGCCCAGGCCCCGGCACCGTACCAGTGCCTGCATGGTGACCTCGAGCGCCGTGTAATCGCCGCGCAGTCGGCCGGCCTGATACTGCGTAATGGTACCCAGCAGCGGATCGTTGGCGCTGGGTACCAAGCCACGCAACCGCTCGACGCTGTTGGGCATCGAGTACGGCACGGCAAACAGGAGACCCAATTGGGTCAGTACTTCGCGGCGCGACAGTGACATGAACGAGGTGGGTGGTGGAACGCCGAATCTACTGCGCGTCCTCCGCTTCGTTCCACGGTCGTGTCTCGAGGCGCAGCGTGGCCCGGAACCCGGGACGGGTATCCTGCACCACCGGCAAGGCGAACACCCAATTGCCAGGCATCGGGTTTTCGGCAGTCGCCGTTTGCTTCACACTATTGGGGGACGTGGTGTCCCAGCCGTAGCGCACCGACCAGGCACCAGTGTCGCTACACGAGGCTTCGAAGTTGAGCTTGTCGCGGAACAGGAAGCCGCCGTCATAGTGATCGCGCTTCCAGAATGGTTTCCCGTCGATCTCGTACTCGGGCACCTGCACGCCGATATCGAGACTGAAACCAAGCGTGGGGCGCGTCATGTCGATGCGGGCGCCGTTTGAGAGAAAGGCGCTGGCCAGATGCACCGGTTGCTTCGCGCGCACGTTGCGGTCGTAGTCTACGAGCACCGCCGACCCCTCTTCGCTGGTGCGTCGGTGCAGGTCCCAGCGCGCGCCACGCACCCGCGCGATGACATCAACGAGATAGTTGGCGCGAATGGCGTGACCTGCGTCTTTCTCGGCCTGTACAGCCGGGGGCAGCATGATCTCCTCGATGTCGAGAAACGCATCGACGCGCACGTTGCCAAACAGGAAACGGCGCAGGTTCTGGTAGCCGTCTTCGGAATTCACGATCCCGTAGTGCCCCGAGTGCGACCGGTGCACGAATGCGCGCGGCGTGTCGGCCACATACGCGTTGGCAATGCGTACGAGCCCGTCACTCATGGGGCCTACGGCGTACTTCGCGAGTCCGTAGTCGTCGTGGTTGGTACCCACGAGACTGAAGAAGCGCTCTTCGGGAAAGGCGCCGTCGAGCGACTGTACTGGTTCGTCCTTCGACAGCCGCAGGTACTCCCGCATGCGCTTTTCACTGAAGGTGTCCGACTGGTTGACACCGAAGCCCGGCACGTTGCCGATGCCACGCAAGTCGATGCCACCGTGTGGCGTGGCGTAGGTGAACACCTTGTCGATGCGCCGGTCGTTGCGTGAGAGGTTCTGCAAGAGGCAGCGGCAGATCAGTCCACCCATGGAATGCGCCACGAGATACACGCGAAACGCACTCGAGTTGGCGCCGTGTTGTTCGCGATCGCCCGGCACGTAGCGATCGTGCAACGTGTTCACGAGATCGAGCAGCCCTTGCGCATAACCTTCGATTTCGCCGCGCGTGCCGCTGCCAAGCTCCTTCGAGGCGTCTTCGTAGTAGCGATAAATCCACACGGCGCGCGCCGGCATCTCGGCGTCGGCTGCCAGTTCACTGCCGTCGACGTACGTATCGCGATACCCCTCGTCTTTCATGAGTCGCACCAGTGGCGACTCGAACACATGCCGCACCACCGACTTGGGATACTTCTGGCGCAGCTTGGTGCTGCCGATGTTGAACCCCATGTACGGATCGGCCACGGTGTTCTCCACTTCGCCACCGGTCATGGCGTAGCCGCGTACGTAAATAATGGGGTAATACGGACGTTCGAACGGCATGCACTGGCCTCAATGATACCAAGGGTTTTGAACTGACTTCGGTATCCCGAGGCTGCGGCTAGCGCGCGATGGTGTCAAGCTGAGCCGTCGGCGCGGCGCCGCTGTCCGTGGCACGCAGGAACGCGAGCAGCGGCGCCAGGGCGTCGGCCGGCGCTTCCTCGAAAGGCAGGTGGCCAAGTGTGGGCAATATCACCAACTGCGCGTGCGGCATGGCTGCGCGATAATCGTCAGCGTTGGCTACCGGAATCATCTGGTCCTGCGCGCCCCACAGCAGCAGCGTCGGCGCGGCTATCGTGCGCAGGCGCGGCAGAGGATCGGTGAGCATGGTCTGCCGCATACGTGCCAGCAGCGCCTGCCGGTTGCCCGGTGCACGCATCAGGTCGTGGTAGCGCGTGACGACCGAATCAGTCAGACGCGACGGATTGGCGTAGGCCGGTGCGAGATTGGCCTTCAGCATGGCCCGCGGCAGCACCCACTGCATCAGCCCGAGCGCAGCGGGCACCTCGGCCGGCTTGTCGTACTCGAACCCGGGGCTCGCAAAGCCGTCGGGCGAGATGAGCACGAGGCGCGTTACCCGATCGGGATGGCCCGCCGTGAAGCTCCACGCGATGCGCCCGCCCATGGAGTTGCCCACGAGCGTGGCGCGAGACACCCGGAGCGAATCGAGCAGGGCCTGCAGCAGGCGATGCGTGCGTGCGTCACGGTAGTCGCCATCGGGAACCGCTCCGCTCAGCCCGTGGCCAGGGAAGTCGAACCGGACCACGCGAAAATTCGCCTGAAGCGCGCGCGCCCACGGCTCCCAGGTGTGCAGGCTGGCGCCGAGGCCATGCAGCAACACCAGCACCGGCGCGTCGCGCGGGCCCGTGTCGCGCACATGGAGGCTGACACCGTCAACCGTACGCACATCGCCTGGAGCCGTGAGATAACGCGACCGTAACGCCGCCGGGTCGGCATCGGGGGTATACAGCAGGACGGACGCAACCGCCAGAAGACCAGCACACGCGAGAACGAGAGAGCGACGACGCACGATTTCCGCTGTTGAATTGCAGGTCATGCACCACGTTGACGCCCTGACCCCGCCACTAACTCGGTCGAGTGGGGAGGAGTTCCTCCAGCAGCGCCGCGAGTTCGGCAATAGTGAAGGGCTTCGTCAGCACGTGCGTAGTATCGTCGCGGATGATGTCCTGCAGGATGTCGGCGTGGTACCCCGACATGAAAACGATCTGCAGCTTGGGGTCGCGATCACGCAGCGTCGTGGCTACCTCACTCCCGTTCATGCCGCCCGGCATCACGATATCGGTGAGCAGCAAATCCACGCGCGGAGCGGCGTCGAAGACGGCCAGTGCGGCAGGCCCATCGGCGGCCTCGAGGGTGCGGAAGCCCAGCGACGACAACTCGCGCAGGCACAGCATGCGCACGCTCGGATCGTCTTCCACCACCAACACCACCTCCTCCCGTCGCGGGCGAACAGTCCGAGAGGCGATGACCGTGGCGTGACTGCCCGATGTGACGGCGTCGGACGCCGCCGGGAAGAGCAAGCACACCGTGGTGCCTTCTCCCTCCTGGCTGTGTATGAGCAGTGTGCCGCCGCACTGCTGCACGAAACCGTACACCATGCTCAGCCCGAGCCCGGTGCCTTGGCCCACCTCTTTGGTGGTGAAGAAGGGTTCGACGGCGCGCTCAACCACTTCGGGCGACATGCCGCACCCCGTGTCGGCCATGCACACTTTCAGATACTCGCCCGGGGCCAGATCGCCGAAGGCTGGGTCGGGAGCACGCACGACGTCGGCGGTAATGGTGAGCCGACCATGCGCCGGCATCGCGTCGCGCGCGTTGATTGCCAGGTTGAGCAGTGCGTTCTCGAAGAGTCCGCCGTCGGCCTTGATGGGCGGCAAATCCGTGCTGGACGGCACAACGATCTCCACCGACTCCGGAAGCAGGCGGCGCATCATGGCGGCCGCATTCTCCAGTAGCGGCTGCACGCTTACCACCTTCAGGTGCAGCGGTTGCTGTCGCGAGAAGGCCAGCAGTCGCCGGGTCAGCTCGGCACCGCGACCGGCGGCACTCCGTGCTTCGTGAATGAGCTGCGCCGCCTCGTCGCCAATGGTCTCACTGTCAGCCAACAGTTCGAGATTGCCGGTAATGATGGCCAGCAGGTTGTTGAAGTCGTGCGCCACGCCCCCGGCCAACTGTCCCACTGACTCCAGCTTCTGCGATTGCTGCAGTCGGTTCTCCATGGCCCGACGCGCCGTAATGTCGGTAGCGGCACCGGTGATGCGCACAGGGGTTCCGCTGGCGTCGCGCAGAATGATGCCGCGAATCTGCACGAGCACATCGTGCCCCGCCCGATGTTGCATGCGCAGTTCGAGCTCGTAGGTGCGCGCCCCCTGCTCCACGAGCGCCGTCATCCTGCTCAAATGCGTGGCGACATCGTCCGGATGAATGAGCGCCAGCCATTCCTCGCGCGTGACATGCGTGTCGCGCGTCTGGTGCCCGAACATGCTCCAGAAGCGCGGGGAGCACCACGCGTCGTCGCTGGCGAGATCAAGATCCCAGAGCGCGTCGTTGGTGGCCTCGAATACGAGCTCCAGCCGAGCCTCGGAGTGCGTGAGCGCCCGCTCCGATTCCTTGAGCGCCGTCACGTCGGTGAAGCTCACCACGATTTCGGCCAGCTGTCCGTGCACATCACGCACCGGGAAGGCGTGGCACAGCCCCCACACAATCCGCCCGTCGTTTGGCCGTTTGGCGCCCACGATCAGGTCCTTTACAGATTCACCCGTGGCGATAACCCGACTCACCGGGAACCCCGACAACGGCAGCGGCTGCTCCTGCTCGTCGAAAAACTCCCAGCGCGGATCGGCGCTGCCAAGCCCCAGGATGCGGTCGTAGGTGATGCCCAGCAGCTCCGACGCCCTGTTGTTGGCGTACAGAATGCGGGTGGACGCGTCGTGCACCACGATGCCCGACTGGATACGGTCGAGCACAAAACGGTCCTGCGTTTCCGGGCCGCTCAGCGCCGATTCGGCGATGCGGCGCGCCGAGCTGTCCCGCAGCATGGCGAGCATGAGCGGCTCGTCGCCCTCTTCGGCGGGCACCGGCACCAGGGTGATGTCGCACCAGAATGGCGCGTCGGGTGCCCGTCGGCAGAGCAGGTCACCGGCAAACAGTGTGCGGGTATCGAGCGCCACATTGGCCCGCGCTACGGTATCCGGCAGTGACTCGGGGAGCACGAATTCCGCCCACGCCGGGGGCGGTTGCTCACGGCCGTAGCCAGCGAGCGCTTCGAAGGCCGCATTCCAGTGCACAAACCGACCGCTCCCGTCCAGCAACGCTGACGGGACGTCGGTGGACTCGATAAGGGCGAGTCCGGTTCGCTTTGACAGGGTCCTGGTTGCTTGACGCGGCATTTCAACTCCGACCGGGGACGGCATGCGCCGCGGCGCGCATCGCTTGAGGCTAGCATTCCTGAGTTCGGCATGCAATAAACCCGATTACTACCGGTTGTACGGGTTTGCCCCTCTCCTTTGAACATCGGCCGCACAGCGGTAAACGCCCAGCGCCGCGTATTCGGTTCAGATAAATTTCGAGGCTGTACCCGACGGGCCTCCCCACATGGCCCGTCGAGCGCTGTCTGGCGCTCCACTTCGTCTCAGAGCTTTCCCGTGGCCAATATCCTCCAGCGTCTTCCCGTCGGCGAGAAGGTCGGCATTGCCTTCTCCGGCGGTCTCGATACCAGCGCCGCGCTCCACTGGATGCGCGAAAAGGGCGCCGTGCCCTTCGCCTACACCGCCAACCTCGGCCAGCCCGACGAGTCGGATTACGAGGAAATCCCGCGCAAGGCCATGGCGTACGGCGCCGAAAAGGCCCGGCTCATTGAATGCCGCTCGCAGCTGGTGGCCGAAGGGCTGGCCGCCCTCCAGTGCGGCGCCTTCCACATCAGCACCGCCGGGCAGACGTACTTCAACACCACGCCGCTCGGCCGCGCGGTCACGGGCACCATGCTGGTGGCCGCCATGCGCGAAGACGATGTGAACATCTGGGGCGACGGCAGCACCTTCAAGGGCAACGACATCGAGCGGTTCTACCGCTACGGGCTGCTCACGAACCCGAGTTTGCGAGTGTACAAGCCGTGGCTCGACCAACAGTTCATCGACGAACTGGGTGGGCGTACCGAAATGGCGGAGTACCTCATCAAGAGCGGCTTCGAGTACAAGATGAGCGTGGAGAAGGCCTACTCCACCGACTCGAACATCCTGGGCGCCACGCACGAGGCCAAGGATCTCGAGTTCCTGAACAAGGGCATGCACATCGTGCAGCCCATCATGGGCGTGGCGTTCTGGAAGGACGACGTGGAGGTCAAGCGCGAGACCGTGACCATCCGCTTCGAAGAAGGCTACCCGGTGGCCATCAACGGCCAGGAGTTCGGGAGCGCCCTCGAGCTGTTCACCGAAGCCAACGTCATTGGCGGTCGCCACGGCCTCGGCATGACCGACCAGATCGAGAACCGCATCATCGAAGCGAAGAGCCGTGGCATTTACGAGGCCCCGGGGCTCGCGCTGCTCTTCATTGCGTACGAGCGTCTGGTCACGGGCATTCACAACGAAGACACCATCGAGCAGTACCGCCTGAACGGCAAGAAGCTCGGCCGCCTGCTGTATCAGGGGCGCTGGCTCGACCCGCAGAGCCTCTTGTTGCGCGAAAGCGCGCAGCGCTGGGTGGCGCGTGCGGTGACGGGTGAGGTGACCATCGAGCTGCGTCGTGGCAACGACTACAGCATCATGGATACATCGAGCCCCAACCTCACGTACAAGCCCGAGCGGCTCACCATGGAGAAGGGGCAGGAGTACTTCTCGCCGCTCGATCGCATTGGTCAACTCACCATGCGCAACCTCGATATCGTGGACACGCGCGACAAGCTCGCGATCTACACGGGTGTGGGGCTGCTGCAGAGCAGCGTGGTGAACGGCGTGCCGCAATTGCCCAGCGGCGGCGAGTAAGCGCGCGGTTGGGTCAACGACAACGGGGCGGTCTCCAGCGGAGACCGCCCCGTTTCCGTTTTCGTTACGCCGCCATGTACGACAGATACGCGCCCTGCGGATCCTGCACCACCATGATGCGGCCATAGGGCGACGGAATGGGCCCCGCGATGTTCTTGCCGCCGTGTTTGGCCCACACCGCGTTGGCCGCGTCGAGATCGGCCACGGCGAAGTAGGGCATCCACGCCGGCTGGATATCGCCCCACTGCGCATCCATCTGCAGCGCGCCGCACACGGGGTCGCCACCGCCCTGGGGATGTAGCGTGTGATACACCACGCCCGGCGCGTCCATCTTGTGCACGGCGAGGTCAAACACCGCGGCGTAGAACGCGGCGTTCTTTGCTCCGTCGCGGCAGTTCACTTCGCTCCAGCACATGGCCCCGTGTTCGCCTTCGATACCGGCGCCACCAAACGGGTTGGCCTGCCAGAGGCCGAATGCCGCGCCTTCGGGGTCGAAGGCAATGGCCATGCGTCCCGTGTCGGGGATATCCATGGGCGGAAACATGAGGCGGCCGCCGTTGGCCTCGATGCGCGCGATGGTGGCCTCCATGTCGCTCGTGCCCCAGTACACCGTCCATACCACCGGAGACTGTTCCTGTCCCGGCATCTTGGGCGCGATGGCCGCGGCCGAACGGCCATTGGGCGTGTGCGCCATGGTGTAGTGCCCGAAGTCCGGGCCGGCATCGAAGAAACTCCAGTCGAACAACTCGCCGTACAACGCCTTCGCGGCGGTCAGATCACTGGTGGACAGGTCAAACCAAGCGGGGCGGTTCACAAGTGGCGCGTCGATGAGCGGCATGACGGGTCCGGTGGCGGGGGAGTGGGAAGGCGCGTGCGATATAGACTACCGCTACGAACCAACGGTTGCGCGAAATCTCATATCGACGTGTATTCCACATCCTGCCTGCAATCCCTCCGCGTTCCTTCGCCATCCAGGAGTCACCCATGAAGCGATTCATGCCCGCCGTCGCGGTGCTCGCGCTTGCCGCTGCGCCTCAGTTTCTGCTCGCGCAGGACAACGAAAAGTCGATCGCCGTGAAGGGCGGTATTCAACTCAAGGGATGGATGGGCGTCGTCGATGCCAAGGAAGCCAAGGCCGGACTGAGCGTCGACAGCGCCAAGTTCTGGGGTATGGGCGCCGGTATGCACGCCACCACCGGCCCGGCCATCACCTACTGGAACCCGAGCATGCAGGGGAAGGGCGACTATACCGTCAAAGCCACCTTCTCCGAGCGCGAGTACATGGGGCTCAACAACCACCCGCATCCGTACGGTATCGTGATGGGTGGCAACGACATGGGCACGGATAATGCCAGCTACCTGTACTGCGCGGCGTACGGCAATGGCAACTTCATCGTGCGTGGCTTCGGACCGGCACCGTTCCAGCTCAACGGTCCGCGTGGTGGCGCCCATCCGGCCGTGAACAAGGCCGAAGCCAAGGGCAAGCCGGTGACGCAGGAGATCGCGCTCCAGGTGAAGGGCGACAAGGTGTCGTGCCTCATCAACGGGCAGGAAGTGGCCAGCTATCCCAAGGCTGAAGTGGTCGGGGCCGGCAAGCTCAAGAGCACCGATGGCGTGGTGGGCTTCCGTATGGGCCACAACACCGACGCCCACATTGCCGGTTTCGCCGTCACCAAGAACTGATCGCATGCGTATCGCCGTGGTTGGCGCCGGCGCGGTGGGGGGCGTATTCGGCGCCCGTCTCGCCGCCGCCGGCCACGACGTCACGTTCATTGCGCGCGGGGCAACGCTGGCCACTCTGCGCACCACGGGGCTCTTGCTCGAGAGTGTGCACGGCAACGTGCACCTCTCACCTGTGCAGGCCACCGACGAGGTGGCGAGTATCGGCCCGGTGGATGTGGTGCTGGTCGCCGTGAAAGCCACGCAGGTGGCAGCCATTGCGCCGTCGCTCGCCCCGCTGCTGGGCCCGGCCACCGCCGTCATCCCGGTGCAGAATGGTGTGGAGTCGAGTGTCCAGCTTGCCGCCGCGCTCGGCCCCGATCACGTGCTCGAGGGTGTCTGTCGCGTTATTGCCGGGCTCGAGGCCCCCGGGCACATTCGGCACACCGCCGTGGTCCCGCTGTTCGAACTGGGCCCGCGCTCCGGCCATCCGCTCGCGCCAGCGGTCGCCGCCGCGCTCCCCGGTATTGTGCAGGCAATCAACGCGGCCGGCATGCAGGCCATTCTCCCGGACAACATGGCCGTTGCCCTCTGGGAGAAATTTCTCTTCATCGAGCCCATCGGCGTGGTGTGCGCCGCCACCGGCGAGTCGTTCGGTGCCGTACGAACGGTGCCGGAAACGCGCGCGCTTGTTGATACCGCGCTCGATGAGGTCGTTGCCGTG
>ERZ1645185.989-NODE-989-length-11858-cov-6.172583_pt1 | contig 11858 bp, 12 predicted proteins | sample MGYA00575351_ERZ1645185 | MGnify/ENA primary metagenome ERZ1645185 (study PRJEB40838, sample SAMN11284767) | freshwater sediment metagenome | isolation source: river sediment | host: Sediment | place: India: Jana village, Kanpur | collected 2015-12-17 ... | reverse complement strand
ATCCAAAGAGGAATGTATGGAAGCACTCAAACAGGGCGCGGATACCTTGTTCATTCTGCTGGGCGCCATCATGGTTCTGGCCATGCATGCGGGCTTTGCCTTTCTTGAACTGGGGACCGTGCGCAAGAAGAATCAGGTCAATGCGCTGGTGAAGATCCTGGTGGACTTTTCGGTCTCGACCGTGGTGTATTTCACCGTCGGGTACGCTGTGGCCTACGGCACCAGTTTTTTTGTCGGTGCCGAGCAACTGGCGGCAAAAAACGGATTTGAGCTGGTTCGATTCTTCTTCCTCCTGACTTTTGCGGCGGCCATTCCAGCCATCATCTCCGGGGGTATCGCAGAGCGCGCGAAGTTCTGGCCACAGTTGGTGGCGACGGCGGCCATCGTCGGATTTTTCTATCCTTTCTTTGAAGGCATTGCGTGGAACCAGCATTTTGGCGTTCAGGCGTGGATCAAGGGCGTCACGGGCGAGGAGTTCCACGACTTCGCCGGGTCTGTGGTGGTGCACGCCATGGGCGGCTGGATCGCGTTGCCTGCCGTTCTCCTTCTGGGTGCGCGCAGCAACCGCTACCGCAAGGACGGCGCCGTATCGGCTCACCCGCCGTCGAACATCCCATTCCTGGCGCTGGGAGCCTGGGTGCTGACTGTGGGCTGGTTTGGCTTCAACGTGATGAGCGCCCAGACTTTGGACAAGATTTCGGGTTTGGTGGCGGTCAACTCCCTGATGGCCATGGTCGGGGGCACGCTGGCGGCACTGGTGTCCGGCAAGAATGATCCTGGCTTCGTTCACAACGGCCCATTGGCGGGCCTGGTGGCCGTCTGTGCCGGCTCCGACCTGATGCACCCGCTGGGTTCTTTCGTGGTTGGAGCCGTGGCCGGCGGCCTGTTCGTGGTCATGTTTACGCTGACCCAGAACAAATGGAAGATCGACGACGTGCTGGGGGTCTGGCCATTGCATGGCCTCTGCGGCGTCTGGGGCGGTTTGGCTGCTGGAATCTTCGGCTCCAAGGCCTTGGGAGGCCTTGGCGGGATCAGCTTTGGCGCCCAGGTGATCGGTACGCTGATGGGCGTGGCTTGGGCGCTGTTCAGCGGCGTGGTGATTTATGGGGCGCTGAAAGCCACGCTTGGGTTGCGGCTGAGCCAGGAAGAGGAGTTTGATGGCGCGGATCTGACGGTTCACAGGATCAGTTCGACGCCCGACCGGGAGGTCAACTGGTAGCAGTTCGGCCGTGAGACTGCCGTGCCCGCAGGCCACGATTTCGAGCACGAATGCGATGCGCGACCCGGCATCGCCGTCAAATGTATTGGTGGGTTTTGGTGATGTGGCGCATAATGGGGTCACTCCGCCTTAGCGGCGGGGTGGTTTGCGGTGTTTCGGTCAGTTTCGCGTCGTGGGCATTCTTCATTGGTTTGTTGATTGCGTTAGCGGACTCCATCGCGTTTATCGAGTATCAAAAGGAGTCCTCAATGGGCAACAAACTTTACGTCGGCAATTTGCCGTATTCCGTGCGTGACGGTGACCTCCAGCAGGCTTTCGGCCAGTTCGGCAGTGTCTCCAGTGCCAAAGTCATGATGGAGCGCGACACCGGTCGTTCCAAGGGCTTTGGTTTTGTCGAAATGGGCAGTGACGCCGAAGCGCAGGCAGCCATCAAAGGCATGAATGGCCAGAACATGGGTGGTCGCGACCTCGTGGTCAACGAAGCCCGACCGATGGAGGCGCGCCCTCCCCGTAGCGGTGGCGGCGGGTTTGGCGGCGGTGGCGGCTACGGTGGCGGCCGCAGTGGCGGCGGTGGCGGCTACGGCGGTGGCCGCAGTGGCGGCTACTGAAAGGCCGTAGCGCGCATTGGTTTGGCGGCTGGTCAGATGCCCAGTCTCCGAATTGCAACAAAAAAAGGCCCGATCGGGCCTTTTTTTCTCGCGTCCGGATTTCCCTTGTGCATCAAGGAAAAACCCGACGTTTGTTGACGCGAGTCTGACGCATAATTTCGCGGGCCGGTTCTATTCGGCCATTTGCCGTAGCGATGAAACGGTCTCGTTTGCCTTTTTCCGGTGTCGCCGGGGTGTTTTGAATGTGAATGGGCTCGATCGCTTTTTCTTGTGTTCATAGGAGTCCCTCGCATGGGCAATAAACTCTACGTCGGCAACCTGCCGTATTCCGTCCGTGACAATGACCTTGAACAGGCATTCAGCCAGTTCGGGGCCGTGACAAGCGCCAAGGTCATGATGGAGCGTGACACGGGTCGTTCCAAAGGGTTCGGTTTTGTCGAGATGGGCAGTGATGCCGAAGCTCAGGCGGCCATCAATGGCATGAATGGCCAACCCTTGGGGGGGCGCAGTGTGGTGGTCAACGAGGCCCGACCCATGGAGCCTCGTCCGCCGCGCAGTGGTGGCTTCGGTGGCGGAGGCTATGGCAGTGGTGGCGGATACGGTGGTGGCCGTCGCGATGGGGACGCGGGCGGAGGTCGCCGCGATGGAGGTGGCTACGGTGGTGGCAACGATGGCGGATTCCGCAGTCCGTACGGATCCGGCCCGCGCGGCGGTGGCCGTTCTGGCGGAGGCGGTGGCCGCTCGGGTGGCGGGTACGGTGACAATTACTGAAGCATCGACGACCCGTACAGATGACAAAGGGCTCCTTGGGAGCCCTTTGCTTTGGGACCTCCGATTACCGACCCTCACGTCTTTCGGGGTTTTCGGGGTCGCCCGGCGATCACACGGTCGAACACGCTGTTGGGCATCAGGCGCAGGATTTTCGCGACGACACCCATCTGCCAGGGAATCACGCGATAGCTCACGCCCGCCTCGATCGCCGCAAAGGCTTTGTCGGCGAACCTGTCCGCGGGCATCAGGAACGGCATTCGGAACTGGTTGTCCCGCGTCAGTGGCGTATCGACATAACCGGGGCATATGGTGACAACCTTGACACCGCTGGCCTTCAACTCCCCGCGTAGGCTTTCGCAGTAGGCGATGATGGCCGCTTTGCTCGGACAGGTCGCGCCGTGTCCTGGCAGGCCACGGATGCCGTTCACGCTGCCGATTCCGACCAAGGTGCCCGAGCCCCGGATGCCCATTGGCCCGATGAACGGGTGAAACGTGGCGGCGGTGCCGATGTTGTTGGTGGCGAACACCTGACTGATCACATCCAGGTCGGATCGCACCGCTGTGTCCACGCCGACGCTGATCCCGGCAGCAGCAATGACGACGTCCGGAACCCCTTGTTGTGCCAGGCAGGCCTGTCCGGCATCCACGATGCTGTTGATGTCGGATACGTCGGCGCTATAGATGTGGAAGCGCTCCAAGGCCATTCCATGCTGGGATGTCCATGATCGGATCTCATTGACACGGCGTCCGACCAGCGCGAGTCGATACCCGGCCTGGTAGTACCGCACCGCCAATGCCTGACCGATTCCGCTCGAAGCGCCCGTGATGAAGGCCAGTCGGGATGGAATGCGCGCCTGCATTCAGGGGGCCTTCCGCGGAGTCAACACCCCCCGCACCCGGCCGGTCAATTCAATGACCGAGGTGTTGTCATCGTAGTTCATGGCGTTCGCGGTGAACTGGTCTTGCCCCTGGGATATCAGGACGGGCTGATTGGTCATGGCTTTTCCCCTGTCCGATTGGACGTGCAGGTACTCGCTGCGATACTCCACGGGCGCCTTGGGTTGGCCGGACTGTCCAGGTCCCTGATCCCGCCTGACCTGGACATTTCCGAACAGCTGGACGTCGTTGCCGGTGGCGTCGGACAGAGCCCGCTGTGCCGTTGCCACCGTTGGCAGGCCGTTTTCGCCGACAGCGCGAATTCGGACCGTGTCGATTTCCAGGGTGTCGTTGTCAGGAAAGTGGCGCGCTTCGGCGCCGAACACCTCGTTTCTGATGCGGCCATCAATGCCAAACGCCCTGATCGAGAAATTGCGCAGGAAATAGTCGGCCTCGTGCCGAACCGGCCTTGAAGGCGCCGGTTCCAATGCGGTCGGGGCACTGCGAATCAGCCAGAAAGTCGCCATGGCAAAAAGCCCCATCAGAAGAATTGGCAGATACATGCTGAGGCGATCCCAGATGATGCGAAAGGAGAGTCGCTTCATGGCGCTGTTCCGGTCGACCGACGCAGCAGGGATGCATAGTGGCCGCTGGCAACCAGCAGCAGATCGCAGAACTCCCGCGCCGCGCCGAAGCCCGCACAGGCCGTCGTGATGTGATGGGCCAGATCCTTGGCTTGGGCATGGGCCCCTGGCGGCGCGCAGGCCAGGGCGCACAATCGCATGACCGGGAGATCGGGCCAATCATCGCCGATGGCGGCAGCCTGTTCCCAGCTCAACCGCAGTTCGTCCAGAATCGATTGGGCCGCCGGCAGCTTGTCCTCGGTGCCGTAACGGACGTGTCGGATCCCGAGCGCATCCAGCCTCGACCTCAGCGGTCGGGAGTCCCGTCCGGTAATCACCGCAGGGGTGATACCAGCCAAGGGCAGCAATTTGAGACCCTGTCCGTCCAGCGTGCTGAAACGCTTCAGTGATTCGCCTTGATCCGAAAAATACAATCCGCCATCGGTCAGCACGCCATCGACGTCGAAGAAGGCGATGCGAATGCCCTGTGCCGACAGCAGAAGTTCGGTCGGGAACCGGAGAACCGGCCGGATGTCACGCATCTTCAGATCACCTTGGCCCGCATCAGGTCGTTGCTGTTGACCGCGCCGCAAAGCCTTTCGTTGGCATCGATCACCAGCACGCTCGTGACGCGGTGAAGTTCCATCAGGCTGGCGGCTTCGGCGGCCAGGGCGTCATCCCGGATGGTCAGCGGCCTGGGGTGCATGACATCGCCCGCGCTGCTCAGGCGCAGATCGGCACCTTTTTCAACCAGCCGGCGAAGGTCGCCATCAGTGAAGATCCCCAAGACCCGATCGTCCTCATCGACCACGGCCGCTGCCCCCAGGCCTTTGGCACTCATTTCCCGCATCAGTGCAGTGAACGGAGTTGAAGGAGTCACTCGGGGAAGCTGATCTCCCCGGCGCATCACATCGCTGACGTGGGTGAGCAGTCGCCGTCCCAGCGCACCTCCGGGGTGGGAGCGCGCGAAATCTTCGGCCCTGAAACCTCGGGCGTCCAAAAGGACCACCGCCAGTGCGTCGCCCAAGGCCAACTGCGCGGTGGTGCTGGCAGTGGGCGCGAGGTTGAGCGGACAGGCTTCACGATCGACGCCGCTGTCGATCGTGACGTCTGCATGGCGCGCCAGGGTGGAAGCAGCGCCGCCGGTGATGGCAATCAACGGAACACCCTGGCGCTTGAGCACCGGGAGGATCGACGTGAGCTCTTCACTCTCGCCGCTGTTCGACACGGCGAGAACGAGATCAACCGACTTGATCATTCCGAGATCGCCGTGACTGGCTTCGGCCGGATGGACAAACATGGCCGGCGTTCCGGTGGACGCCAGGGTGGCCGCGATCTTGCGACCGATGTGCCCGCTTTTCCCCATGCCCATCACCACCACGCGTCCCTTCACGGCGAGCATCATGTCCACCGCCCGTGCAAACCCATTGTTCAGTCGGGCCTTGAGGCCGGAAATGGCCTCGGCCTCGATGTCGAGCGTTTCGCGAGCCAATCGCAGGGCATTGGCGGGATCGGGAATCATGGCGGGATTCTATCGGCGCGCTTGCGATCCAGGATCGCGGGCGCGAGCGCCGCGCCTGTCGCGTCACGCTTGGTAGCATCGGGGGATGAATTCACTGGAGCTCACACTGCTGTATCTGCTGGCTGCAGTGCTGGGCGTCGTGGCCTGCCGGTCGCTCAAGCTGCCGCCCATGCTGGGGTATCTGGCCGTCGGTGTGGTCATTGGTCCGCACGCACTCGCGCTGGCAAAGAGCTCGGAGGATATCCGGCACCTGGGCGAATTCGGCGTGGTGTTCCTGATGTTTGTCATCGGACTGGAGTTCAACCTGCCCAAGCTGCGCGCCATGCGCAAGCACGTGTTCGGGTTGGGTTTGTTCCAGGTCGGCGTGACGATCTTGCTCGTGACGCTGGGGTCGCTCGTCCTGTCGACGTTGGCGCCCACCTGGTGGACGATGGAGTGGCGTGCGGCGCTTGCTCTGTCCGGAGCGCTGGCAATGAGCAGCACGGCGATCGTCGTCAAGATGATGGCCGAACGTCTGGAGCTCGACTCGGAACACGGCAAGAGGGTGGTCGGTGTCCTGTTGTTCCAGGATCTGGCGGTGGTCCCGTTGTTGGTGCTGATTCCGGCCCTAGGGTCGACGCCTGAAAAGCTGTTCGGCGAACTGGCCTTGGCCGGGGTCAAGGCGGTCTTGCTCATCACGTTGTTGCTGGTGGGCGGGCAGCGGGTGATGCGCTGGTGGCTCACGCTGGTCGCCCGACGCAAGAGTGAAGAACTGTTTGTGTTGAACCTGCTGCTGATCACTCTGGGGCTGGCCTGGTTGACCGAACTGGCGGGGTTGAGCCTGGCACTTGGCGCGTTCATTGCCGGCATGTTGATTTCGGAGACGGAATACAAGCAACAGGTTGAAACCGACATCCGGCCATTCCACGACGTGCTGCTGGGCCTTTTTTTCATCGCCATTGGGATGATGCTGGACTGGCGGCTGGTCCTGGCGCGTTGGCCTCTGGTGATGCTGCTTCTGTTCGTTCCGGTGCTGTTCAAGCTGGTGGTGGTGACGGCGCTGTCCAGGGCCTTGGGCGCGACCAATGGCGTTTCCCTCAGGACCGGGCTGTATCTTGCGCAGGCCGGTGAATTCGGCTTTGTCCTGCTGACACTCAGCGGCCGGAACGGGCTGGTCCCTCCGGAGCTCTTCAATCCGATACTGGCAAGCATGGTGCTTTCGATGCTGGCCACGCCGCTCATCATCATGTACAGCAACCGCATCGTGATGAAGCTGGTGTCGAGCGAATGGCTGCAGCAGTCATTGCAGATGACGACCATCGCCCGCAAATCGATGAACGTCGACAAGCACGTCATCATCTGTGGTTATGGGCGCTGTGGACAGAACCTGGCGCGCATGCTGGAACAGGAAGGCATTCCATACATGGCGCTGGATCTTGATCCCGATCGGGTGCGCCAGGCGGCCGCGGCGGGAGATTCGGTCGTCTTTGGCGATGCCGCCCGCCTGCAGGCGCTCATTGCTGCAGGCCTGGCGCGCGCCAGCGCCGTGGTCGTAACCTATCTCGATGTGGCTGGCGCGATGAAGGTGCTTTCCCACACCGGTACCCATGCGCCCCAGGTTCCGGTGATCGTGAGAACCCAGGATGACAAGGATCTTGAGAAACTTCAGGCAGCGGGTGCCGCCGAAGTGGTGCCGGAAGCGATCGAAGGCTCGCTGATGCTCGCCAGTCACGCGTTGGCTCTGATCGGTGTACCGATGCGAAGAGTCATCCGGATCGTTCAGGATCAACGCGATGCACGATACAACCTGCTGCGAGGCTATTTCCATGGTGCCGATGACAGCACTGCCGACGAGCATGAACAGGAGCGCCTCGCCAGCCTGACCTTGCCGCTCGGTGCCGCTTCGGTCGGCAAGTCTGTGGAAGAAATCTCATTGCCCGCGCTGGGTGTGCGCCTGGTCAGTCTGCGGCGAGCCGGTGTCAAGGCGGTTGCCGTCGAAGAGCGGACAGTGCTCGGCCCTGGTGACACCCTGGTGCTCTCAGGCAGAGCCGAGTCCTTGGCGTTGGCCGAGAACCGCTTGTTGCGGGGATAGACCCTCGCCGGACCGTTGGCCGGTGTTCGTTTCAAATCTCGAAAACGTCGCCGGCGCGCAACCAGTGAATGTCGTGGGCCACGTGGCGGCCACCGGGTTGGGTACGGTCAAAACGCTCGATCTCTGCCATGATCAGTTCGGTTTCGGCCGGTTTGGTGTGGGTGATGTAAATGGGATAGCGCTTGTCGCCATCGATGTTCTCGAGTTCCTGGGCGAGCACCTGCGGTGAGAGGTGCAGGCTGCGTTGCGCCAGCCCGCTCTCGCGGTTGCTGAAGGCCGTTTCGATCACCAGCATCGAAACGTCCAATTGGTTCAGGCGCGCCCAAAGCGCCGGATTGCGCTCGGTGTCACCAGTGAACACCCAGCATCCTTTGCCGGCGGAAACGGAAAACCCCGCTGCCGGGACCGTGTGATGGGCGGCCAGCACCTCGACCTGGTTGGCACCGGCGGACAGGGATTGACCGATGGTTATCTCCCGGAACTGGATGAATGGGTCTGTTGCCGATGGAATCCTGCTGAAATCGGGCCAGATCAGGTCATTGAAGATGTGAGCGCGCAACGCCCGAATGGTTTCGGGCAGGGCGTGGATCTGCAATGGCTGGCCTCGGGTGGTCCCGACGGAGTCCACCATCAGGGGAAGCGCGGCCACGTGGTCCAGGTGCGAGTGGGTCAGGAACACACGATCGATGCGGCGCATTTCATCCAGAGTCAGATCGCCAACACCCGTGCCGGCGTCGATCAGTGTGTCGTCATCGATCAGAAACGACGTGGTTCGGCAGTCTTTCGCGATGGCACCCGAACAGCCTAACACCCGAATTCTCATGGTTCAGAAGGGATCAATTGGTTTGTATGTCAGTCGTGCCATCCCGGAGCGGGTCCGCAGGCAATTCTTGGGGTGCGGTAACCCGGCTCGCTTGCGGATGGTATAGAACATTTCGGACGTTGAGGCGAATCAGGCCCACCAGATACAGCTCGCACGGAGGCCAATCCAGAGTCCGATGGCTTTTTTTCGGGGCATTCCAGACCTGCATTCGCTCTCGCCCGACGTGTCATTTGCACGGTGCGATGCCACGGGGCGGACGAAGGCGACAACCTGCTTCCCGCTGCGACCCGCACCTGGTCCACCATTTCGGTTCATGCCGGAGGATCGGCGTTCATCGGCCGAAAACCTCATTCAAAAGCGGTTGGACCTGGTTGGTATCAGTGCGTTCAAGTTGCAGCGTGAAATTGCGGATGTCACGGAATTTGAAGGCCCATTCGCGGGTGTTCGCCCGCATTGCGCCATGAGCCGGGTCTCTCGACATCGGTACCAAGCGATCATTCGTCCCAAACGCCCTTGATGGGGGCACAGTGCCGACAGGCTCTGTCAGGAGGACGCCTCTGCTCCGTCCGTCGCGGACGCCGGCCAATTTGTCCTGCCCCGCAGCCGGCTACCGCCACGCATGTGCGGCAGGCTTCAGGGACAAGCTGCCAAGCATTGGCCACCCCATGCGCCGCACCGGCGGGCCTGAGACCAAGGCAAGAGGCTGGTGTTTCGCCGCTCATTCAGCAGACGCACGGGCGTTGCTGCGTACTTCTGTGACCCCCACAGCCTCTTGGGCAACGCTGCGCCACTGCGGTCGTGGGCTTCAGACCTGCACGAACTGCATCTGGATGCCCGCCAACTCCAGCAGGTCTCCGTTCTTGAGGAATACAGGATCGGCCTGGACCGGCACACCGTTGATCGTGGGGCTTTCGGCGCCGTCCACGTGCGCCACAACATATCCGGACGGGCGCCGTGTGATCGCTGCAACGGCCACGCCCGGCTTCCCGATGGTCGTGACGATCTTGACCAGCGCCACCTCACGTCCGGCTGCCGCGCCACTGAGCACGCGGATCGCCGCGCCCCCCCCGGAAGCGGCTTCGGTCGCCGGCGTCGCGGCAGAAGCCGGGGCCGCCGCACCGGGCGGCACACCGACAGAGGTACCCGGCTTGATGACCATGGTCTTGTCAAAACCGGCGCCGGATTGGTCCGACTGGAACCGAATCTTGTATTTCCCGATCTCAATGCTGTCGTTGTTCTGCAACGGTTGCTTCTTGATCGCCTTGCCATTGATATAGGTGCCGTTGGTGCTGTTGAGATCCTCCAGAACCGCCTCACCCTCGACGATCTGGATGACAGCATGCTCGCCACTGACGGCCAGATTGTCGATCACGATATCGTTGTACGGCCGTCGCCCCAGCGTCGTGCGGTCCTTGGTCAACTGCACTTCCTTGATGACGACACCGTCGATCGAAACGATCACTTTCGGCATGACCGGCTCCTGTTCCTGGACTTCTTCACATATAAACGGAAAATCGGGCTATTTTCCCAGCAAACGACCGATAAAGCCGCGTTTTTTGGTGCTTTCGCTCGCGTTGATCAGCAAAACCGAAATATTATCCCGTCCCCCGGCATCGTTGGCCGCAGCGATCAGGCTTTCGGCGAGGATGTGCAGTTCCTCGTGGCGCGAAAACTCGGCAGCGATCGCCGCGTCGGACAGCATGTCGCAGAGCCCGTCCGAGCACATCAGGTACGTGTCGCCGGGCTCAACACGGAATTCGTTCACTTCCAACTCGACCGAGCCCTCGACCCCCAGCGCGCGGGTGACCAGGTTGCGGTTGGGCGACACGGCGGCCTCTTCAGGGGTGATGAGACCGGCGTCGAGTTGTTCCTGCAGCAGCGAATGGTCGCGGGTGATCGGCAACAAGGTGTTGTTGCGCCAGCGGTAACACCGCGAATCCCCGATATGGCCCAGGATCAGGCGTGCCCCAAGAAACGCGCCCACCACCAGGGTCGTGCCCATTCCGCTGAACTTCGGATTGGTCTCTGCGGAAACAAAGATGGAGGTGTTGGCGTTGTCGACACAGACCTCCATGGCGCGTTTGACGTCCCGGGAGGAAACCTGCTCGCCCGCCTGCGTCAGCCATCGTCCCAGCTCCGTCGTGATGAACGTCGTAGCCATGTCGCTGGCGACTTCACCGGCGTTGTAGCCGCCCATGCCGTCGGCCAGAACCGCCAACCCGGCGACCGGGTCGACACACAGCGAATCTTCGTTGTTTTCTCGCATGCGCCCGGTGTCCGTCAGCGCCGCATAGTCGTAGTTCATTGTCAATTCGGGGTTCGGCTTGCGGACGGTATCGGCATTTCTCAGGGGTGACGCAGGAAATGGATGCCATTATGGTCGCGTCCGCAGCCTTCCCGCTCCTCCATCAGGCGTGTTTTCTGAAAACCGAAACCGGTCGGCGTTACCGATGAGTCCGAGCCGGATGCCACGCCGACCGTCGATGATTCGTTGTCCTGAAGACACGCCTTGGTCCTTTGCGGCGCCGGCCAGGCGCTGCGGCCAGAGGCGACCGAAGGACCGGTCGCATCAATCGGGCGCCGGCAGTTTGCTCGTTGGCGATCATCGGCGCCAGCTCGGCCATGAACGCCGCCCGCAACAGGAGCGTGCCCGTCAACCGATGAGTCGGCATCACACCGTGAGATCGCAGGTCCGTCCACACGCTGTCGGGGAACTGGTTCCGGCGACCTGAAGCTGGGGCGCCCAGGAGTCGGCCGGTTCGGGTTCTGCAGTAGACGGTAGTGAGCGCGATGCCGGCGTCGGGCACTTTGACGCCCTCGAACGGTTGCCAAACGATCTGGGCTTGATTGCCTTCACCCGACTGATTTCCGGTTCCCCGGCCTGGTCGAAGATGCCCCTGGCGCCTGTGCCTGGATCCTTTTTGAAATCGAGCCGCCGATCGCGGTGTTGCATGGACGCCGCAGCGCACAACTCGGGAATCATCGGACGAGCCGGGGGGTCAGGCCTAGCGGGCCTGTTCCGGCGCGCGCACGCCGAGGGCGTTGTTCAGGCTCCGACCGGCGGACCTCGGCGTTTTTGAATCAGTTTCCCGATCGCCAGGACGAGCAAGGCACCCGCAATGCCAAACGCATAGTTCCACACCTTGTCCTGTGGCAGGTGCGCGACGATTCCGGGGTCGGTGTGGGCCATCGTGCCCGCAATCCAGCCCAGCAGCATGCCGCCGAGCGTGATGATCATCGGGAAACGATCCATCAGCTTGAGCACCAGCTGGCTGCCCCAGACGATGATGGGGATGCTGACCAGCAGGCCGAAGATCACCAGCGGCATCTTGTGGTCGCCGCCCG
>ERZ1645185.988-NODE-988-length-11858-cov-15.507159_pt1 | contig 11858 bp, 8 predicted proteins | sample MGYA00575351_ERZ1645185 | MGnify/ENA primary metagenome ERZ1645185 (study PRJEB40838, sample SAMN11284767) | freshwater sediment metagenome | isolation source: river sediment | host: Sediment | place: India: Jana village, Kanpur | collected 2015-12-17 ... | reverse complement strand
TGTCCGGGAACACCTCGTCCTGCAGCGGCAGGAAGGCGCCGCCGGAATCGACCAGGTAGACGCAGGGCAGGCGGTTCTCGCGCGCCACTTCCTGCGCGCGCAGGTGCTTCTTGACCGTCATCGGGAAATAGGTGCCGCCCTTGACGGTGGCGTCGTTGGCGACGATCACCACCTCCTGGCCCATGACGCGGCCAATGCCGCAGACCATCCCGGCGGCAGGCGCGGCGTCGTCGTACATGCCCTCGGCGGCCAGCGGCGCGATCTCCAGGAACGGCGAACCCGGGTCGAGCAGGGCGTCGATGCGCTCGCGCGGCAGCAGTTTGCCGCGCTCGACGTGCTTGGCGCGGGCCTTCTCTCCGCCGCCGTCGGCCGCACGGGCCAGTCGTCGGTCGAGCTCGGCGACGAGTTCGCGGTGGAAGGCCGCGTTGTCGAGGAAGTCCTGCGAGCGCGGGTCGAGTTGCGTGGTCAGCGCGGGCATGCGGCGGGCCTGGCGATGGCAAACCGCAAGGATACCCGCTGCGGCTGGCAGCGCTGCGCGCGTTGCGTGGCGCAAAAAAGAAAGGCCCGCCGAAGCGGGCCTTCCCGGTGCATCGCGAAGCCGGATTACTTCTTGGCTTCGGTCGCGGCAGCGTCGGCCTTGTCGGCGACGTTCTGCGCAGCGTCGGCGGTCGCCTGGGCGGCGTCGGCAGTCGCCTCCGCAGCGGCGGCAGCAGCGGCGTCGGTGGCCTGCTCGACGTTCGCGGCGGTCTCGGCAACGGCTTCGCCGGTGGCGGCGGCGGCGGCTTCGGCGCCCTGCTGGGCGGCGTCGCCCGCGGCGGCAGCGGCGTCGGCGGCAGCGGCGCCAGCCTGGTCGGCGGCGGTGGCGGCTTCGGCGGCTTCGTTCTGGGCAGCAGCGGTTTCGTTCTTGCAGGCCGACAGAGCGAGGACGCCAGCGGCGAGGAGCACGTAGAGCTTGGTGTTCATGGGTCTCTCCTGAGGAGTTGTCTGAAATGACGCGTGGTTGGATCAGGCAACGCCAGTGCGCTTAGCGATCCGGCGCGGGCCGGCGGGTCGTTCACTGACTGCGTACTGCGTGGACAGCGATTTACAACGAACCCCGTGGAGGGGACATGAAAAAGCCGTCGGCGTACCGACGGCTTCTCCAATCTTACAGCAATCTTGCAGGGCGCGTGGCCCCGGTCGGATTACTTCTTCTCGGAACCGGCAGCGGCTTCTTCCGCCGCGTCCTTCGCCTGCTCGGCGGCGTCAGCCGCGTTCTCGGCGGCGTCGGCAGCGTTCTCGGCGCCAGTCGCGGTGCCGGCAGCGGCAGCGGCGTCGGCCGAGGTGGCGGCGGCGTCAGCGGCCGAAGCGGCGGTGTCGGCAGCGGCCTGGGCAGCGTCGGCAGCGGCGGTGTCGCCGGCAGCAGCAGCCTGGTCGGCGGCGGCCTGGGCGTCGGCGGAAGCAGCGGTCGCCTCAGCGGCGGAGTCGGCAGCCTGCTCCTTGTTGCTGCAAGCGGTCAGGGCCAGGCCCAGCGCCATCGCCAGCAGGATCTTGTTGATCGACATGATACGGATTCCTCGTCGTGTGGTTTTTTAAGAACGCGCAAGTGCGCGCCGGTAACATGATGACAAGCCCTTGTCGCGTGTCAAGCGGTTGTTGGGCTTTTTTCCGCTTTTCCTGAATAGGTTCACGCAAGTTCCAGGGCGATGGCGGTGGCCTCGCCGCCGCCGATGCACAGCGAGGCGACCCCGCGCCGGCCGCCCCGGGCCTTGAGCGCATTCAGCAAAGTGACGATCAGGCGCGCCCCGGAGGCGCCGATCGGATGGCCCAGGGCCAATGCGCCGCCGTTGACGTTCAGCTTGTCGGCGGGGATGCCGAGGTCGGTCATCGGCGCCATGGCGACGCAGGCGAAGGCCTCGTTGACCTCGAACAGGTCGACGTCGGCGACGGTCCAGCCGGCCTTGTCGAGGACGTTGCGGATCGCCGCGACCGGGGCGGTGGTGAACCATTCCGGGGCCTGCGCGTGGCCTGCGTGGGCGACGATGCGGGCGATCGGGGTCGCGCCGGCGGCGGCCGCGGCCTCGGCGGTGGTCACCACCAGTGCGGCGGCGCCGTCCGAGATCTTGGACGAGGAGGCCGCGGTCAGCACGCCTTCCTTGCCGAACGCCGGGCGCAGCTCGGGGATGCGCGAGACATCGATCTTGCCGGGCTCCTCGTCCTTGTCGACCACCACCTCGCCCTTGCGGGTCTTGACGGTCACCGGGGCGATCTCGGCGGCGAAGGCGCCATCGGCCTGCGCGGCCTGGGCACGGCGGGCGCTTTCGGCGGAGAACGCATCGACCGCCGCGCGATCGTAGCCGTACTTGGCGCAGGCGGCATCGCCGAACACGCCCATCGCCTTGCCGTCGTACGGGTTGGTCAGGCCATCCCATGCCATGTGATCGAGCATTTCCGCGCTGCCGTAGCGGGTGCCGGTGCGCGAGCCGTTGAGCAGGTGCGGGGCATTGGTCATCGACTCCATGCCGCCGGCCACCACGACCGTCGCCGAGCCGGCCTTGAGCAGGTCGTGGGCCAGCATCACCGCCTTCATGCCGGAGCCGCAGACCTTGTTGATGGTGGTGCAGCCCGCGGCATCGGGGATGCCGGCACCGCGCGAGGCCTGGCGGGCGGGCGCCTGGCCGAGGCCGGCCGGAAGCACGCAGCCCATGATGACCTCGTCGACCTGCTCGGCGGCCAGCCCAGATTCCGCCAGCGCGGCGGAGATCGCGGCGCTGCCGAGGGTCGGGGTGGGAACGCCGGTGAACTGGCCGAGGAAGGAACCGATGGCGGTGCGCTTGGCACCGACGATGACGATCTCGCTCATGGGGGCTCCGTGCTGCGTGCGATGGGCCCCGGCGGATCCGGCGCCCGATGACCCGATTATGGCGCGAATCCGGGGCGTCTGCTGCGCTGCGGCAAAACCCGCCGATTCAGGTTTCCGGCGTTGCCAAGAGGGCAGCGGCGACATACAACGGTGCCTCGCGGCAGGGCGGGCCAAGGGGGTCGCGCCGCCGCTGGCCAGGGAAGCCCTCCACATGACGACGCACTCTTTTCACCGCCGCCCGGTCCTGACCGCGCTCCTCCCCACCGCCATCGCCTTGGCGCTTGCCGCCTGCGGCGGTGGCGGGGGTGGTGGCAACGTGCGGCCGACGCCACCGCCCACGACGCCCACCGGCCCGGGCTTCACTCCCACCGTGGCGACCGACGCCAGCCTGTCCCAGGTCAATCCCCCGTCGATCCCGACGCAAGGTGGTCCCGTCACCTTCGCCACGCCCAGCCTGTCGCAGCACCTGTCGTTGATCAACGCGGCCGGTGCCTTGGGTGCAGGGTTGAAGGGACAGGGGGTCACCATCGGATTCGTCGATTCCGGCGTGAATCGCAGCCATCCCACCCTCAGCGGTCGGGTCACGCGCAATTTCGTCCACGTGGGTGGCAACAATGACCTGACCGTCGACGACAAGGTGGGGCATGGCACGACCGTGGCGTCGCTGGCCGCGGGCAAGCCCGCCACCGGCTACTACTACAACCAGGATGGAACCCTGTCGACGCAGTCGGGCACCTGGGGCGGTGGCGTGGCGCAAGACGCCAACGTGGTGTCCTCGCGGATCATCAGCGACGCACCGCCCGAGGACGACGGGTCGGGCGAGGGCAACGAGATCGGTGCCGGCCAGGGCTACGGCGACTTCTTCGCCGCGATCAACGCGGAGCTCGCCAATGCAGGCGCCAAGGTCATCAACAACTCCTGGGGTGGGCTGTACTGGAACGACCCCGCCCTGAGCCTGGAACTGGCGAATGCGTGGAAGGAGTTCGTCGTCGGGCGCGGCGGCATCGTGGTGTTCGCCAACGGCAACAGCGGCGATGACCCGCGCTACGTGGGCAACCCGTCCGACAACGCGGCACTGCCGTCGATCGCCAACGATCCCGCGCTGGAGAAGGGGTGGCTCACGGTGGGCGCGCTGGATCCGGCCAATCCCACCCAGCTGACGGGTTACTCCCAGCAGTGCGGGATCGCGATGAACTACTGCCTGGTCGCGCCGGGCAACGTCAATTTCATCGATCCCGATGCGACCACTGCGGCGAACAGCGGACTGTTGCGCGGCGGTGGCACCTCGTATGCGGCGCCGCTGGTCTCGGGCGCGGCGGCCACGGTCTGGTCCGCCTTCCCCTACCTCAGCAATGACCAGGTGCGCCAATTGATCCTGGGCGGCGCCAAGGACCTCGGCACGCCCGGCGTGGATACCGTCTTCGGCTGGGGCCTGCTGGACGTGACCAAGGCCGCGAACGGCCCGAGCAACTTCGCCTGGGGCGACTTCAGCGTGTCGTTCACCGGCCACTCGGTGTGGCGGAACCCGATCATCGGCAGCGGCGGCCTGGTCAAGGCCGGCAGCGGCATCCTGACCCTGGCCGAGGCGGCCAGCTTCACCGGCGCGACGCGGGTTGATGCCGGCGGCCTCGACATCCGCAAGGGGCTCAAGTCCGACCTCACCGTCGCCAGCGGCGCCACGGCATGGGCCAGCGGCGCCTTCGGCGGCAATGTCGACAACCGCGGCGCGTTCTTCAACGGGGCCAGCACGCCGGCCACGATCGCCGGCAACTTCATCCAGTCGTCCACCGGCAACCTCGGCGTGTGGCTGGGCAGCACGCTGAAGGTCACCGGAACCGCCACCGTCGGCGGGCAGATGTCGATCCTCGGCGTGCGCAGCGGGTACACCACCTCGTCGAAGGAAACCCTGCTCAACGCGACCGGCGGCGTGAGCGGCACCTTCGCGTCGCTCAAGGCCGCACCGAACGTATTCCTCGACGCGACCCTCGGCTACGACCCCAACAACGTCTTCCTCAACATCAACCGCATCGACGTGAGCAAGGCGGTCGCCGGGATGGGCCTGTCGCTGTCGACGCAGGCCTCTGCGCAGCGGGTGGAGTCGGCGATGCAGGCGATCGACGGCCAGCTGGCCGGCGCGTTGCCGGTCACCGTCGGCGCCCGCTTCCTCGATGCCGCCGGTGCCTTGCAGCAGGCGTCCAGCATCGAGAACGCGGACTGGTCGTTGCGCAGCCTGTCCGGCGGCCTGCATGCCGCGTCCACCGCGATGACCCTGGATGCGATCGATGCCGGTCGCCGCGCGCTCAACGGCCGCATCGACGGCCTGTCGCGCAGCCGCGATGCAGCCGGTGGCTGGTATCGCGACCTCACCCGCAGCGGCACGCTGGCGCAGGCCGGCTTCGACGGGATCGGCACGGAAAGCAGCGGCGAGCTGGTCGGCAACGACTGGCGGGTGGGCCGCGACGCGGTGGTCGGCATCGCGATGAACAAGCAGTTCCAGTCCAGCTGGCTGTCCGCGTTCGGCGACCGCAGCCGCGGCATGCAGCGCGAACTGCAGCTGTACGCCGCGGCCTGGCAGGGCGACTGGTACGGGCAGGCGCAGCTGGCCACCGGCAGCTTCGACCGGCAGCTGCAGCGCAACCTGTTGCTGGGCGCGCTGCGCGACGCGGTCGCCACCGAGGTGTCCGGCCGCTACGACAGCGCCTTCGTCGAGGCCGGGCGTCGCTTCGATGTCGCCGGTGCGAGCCTGGTGCCCTACGTCGGCACCCAGTTCGTGCAGGTCCGCAACGACGGCTTCGCCGAGCAGGGCCAGACCGGCTTCGGCCTGCGCGCGCAGGCCTGGGACAGCCAGCGCTGGCAGGGCTTCGCCGGGTTGCGCGCCAGCCGCGGCTGGCGGGTCGGCGGCCTGCTGCTCGCGGCGGATGCGCGCGCCGAATGGCAGCAGACCCTGGCCGCGCGGGGCGAGCTGTTCGCGGCCAGCTTCACCGGGCTGGAGCAGTGGTCGCCGCTGCAGGGCATCGGCCTGGCCCACGACAGCCGCCTGCTCGGGGTGGGGCTGTCGGCGATGCCGTCGGCGCACACGGTGTTCCGTTTCGACCTCAGCCGGCGCCAGAGCGACGTCGGCAGCAGCACCATGGCCGCGCTGCAGGCGCAGTTCCGGTTCTGAGCCGGCCCGGTACGCGGGCGCTTGGCCCGCAAGCGACAACGCCGCCCTCGGGCGGCGTTGTCGTTCCTGGCACCCCGACGCGGTTCAGCTGTTGCCGTTGAACAGCTCGCGGCCGATCAGCATGCGCCGGATCTCGTTGGTACCGGCACCGATCGCGTAGAGCTTGGCGTCGCGCAGCAGGCGACCGGTCGGGTATTCGTTGATGTAGCCGTTGCCGCCGAGCGACTGGATCGCCTCCAGCGTCACCTGCACCGCGGCTTCGGAGGCGTGCAGCAGGCACGATGCCGCGTCGATGCGGCTCTTGTGGCCGGCGTCGTAGTCGCGCGCCACCTGGTAGGCGAACGCGCGCGCGGACTGCAGCGCGGTGTACATGTCGGCGACCTTGGCCTGCATGATCCCGAAGGTGCCGATCGGCTCGTCGAACTGCCGGCGTTCGCGCACGTAGGGCAGGGTGATGTCCATCGCCGCCTGCATGATGCCGAGCGGGCCGCCGGTCAGCACCAGCCGCTCGGTGTTGAGGCCGGACATCAGCACCTTGACGCCGTTGTTGACCTCGCCGAGCACGTTCTCCTGCGGGATCTCGCAGTCCTCGAACACCAGCTCGCAGGTGTTGCTGCCGCGCATGCCCAGCTTGTCCAGCTTCTGCGCGGTGGAGAAGCCGCGCATGCCGCGTTCGACCAGGAAGGCGGTCATGCACTTGCTGCCCGCCTCCTTGCCGGCGGTGCGCATGTAGACGATGAGGACGTCGGCCTCGGGGCCGTTGGTGATCCACATCTTGTTGCCGTTGGCGATCCACTTGCCGTCGCGGAACTCGGCGCGGCAGCTCATCGAGCCGACCACGTCGGAGCCCGCGCCCGGCTCGCTCATCGCCAGCGCGCCCTTCCACTCGCCGCTGCACAGCTTCGGCAGGTACTTGGCGCGCTGCGCGGCGTTGCCGTTGGCGTACAGGTTGGAGACGCAGAGGTTGGAATGCGCGCCGTAGCTGAGGCCGATCGACCCCGAGGCGCGGCTGATCTCCTCCATCGCCACCAGGTGCGCGAGGAAGCCCATCTCGCTGCCGCCGTACTCGCCGGGCACGGTCATGCCCAGCAGGCCCATCTCGCCGAGCTTCGGCCACAGCTCCTGCGGGAACCAGTTGGCCTCGTCGACCTCGGCCGCGCGCGGCGCGATTTCGGCTTCGGCAAAGCGGCGGACCGCGTCGCGCAGCGCATCGAGGTCTTCGCCGAGGGGGAATGGACGCATGGGGGCCTCTGGGAATCGGGGACCCGCACGCGGGCCGAAGGTTGCAATTGTAACCAGTCACCATCGCCCACCGCTGCCGCCCAACGAAAACGCCCGGCAAGCCGGGCGTCTGCGTGAAACCGGAAGCACCCGCCGAAGCCAAGCCCCCCTTGAGTCAAGGGGGGCGCCGCGACAGCGGCGGGGGTTCTGGAAGCGACTCGCGGGGCCCAAAGTTTGCGAAGCCAACTTTGGGATTGACCTGGGCGGGAGCCCGGGTCAATGACCGCGGATCCGCCCCTGGAAGCGCGGCGTGCCGCGGCCCATCGGCAGCTTGAGCTTGCCGATCTTCTCGATGCGCTCCTCGGCCAGGCGGTCGGCCGCCATGTAGGTCGGGATGCGGTCGCGGTCGGCGATCTCGTAGATGCGGCCGAGGTTGTGGTAGATCGTGCGCATCATCCGCATCGCGCGCTCGCGGTTGTAGCCGTCGATCTCCAGCGACACGTTCATCACGCCGCCCGCGTTCACCGCGTAGTCCGGCGCATACAGGATGCCGCGCTTGGCCACTTCGTCGCCGATCGCGTTGTTGGCCAGCTGGTTGTTGGCCGCGCCGCAGATGACCTTGGCCTTGAGGCGGGGCAGGGTCTGCTCGTTGACGGTGCCGCCCAGTGCGCACGGCGAATACACGTCGGCGGGGACGTCGTAGATCTGGTCCAGGCCCACCGCCTCCGCGCCGTACTCGTCGACCGCCTTCGCCACCAGCTTCTGGTTGATGTCGGTCACGAAGATCTTGGCGCCGCGCTCCTTCAGCAGCTTCACGAACTCCATGCCGACGTGGCCCAGGCCCTGCACCGCGTAGGAATACTTGCCGACTTCCTCGTCGCCGAACTTCTTGCTGAGGGTGGCCATCAGCCCCTGCAGGGTGCCGTAGGCGGTGAACGGCGAGGGATCCCCGGAGCCGCCATGCACCTGGTGCACGCCGGTGACGAACTCGGTCTCGCGGTACACGTATTCCATGTCGTTGACGTCGATGCCGACGTCCTCGGCGGTGATGTAGCGGCCGCCCAGCGACTCCACGAACTGGCCGAACGCGCGGAACAGCGCCTCGGACTTGTCGGTGGCCGGGTTGCCGATGATCACCGCCTTGCCGCCGCCGATGTCGAGGCCGGCCACCGCGTTCTTGTAGGTCATGCCGCGGCTCAGGCGCAGCACGTCGTTGAGGGCTTCCGCCTCGCTCTTGTACGGCCACATGCGGGTGCCGCCGAGGGCAGGACCCAGCACGGTGTTGTGGATGGCGATGATCGCCTTCAGGCCTGCGTCCTTGTTGTGGCAGAACACGACCTGCTCGTGGCCGTAGGTGTCCAGGGTCTCGAAGATCATTGCGGAAGCTCCAGCGAAGACAGCCGCGGTGGGCGGCGTGGTTCGCGGTTGGTGAGTGGATGCGACAGTGCCCGGCCCGGCCGGGGCGCGCATTCTAGTCCATCCCCCGCAGGTGGCCTGAATACGGCCTGGTACGGTGCTTCAGCCCTTGGGCAGCGTCGGCGCCTTGAAGCCGGCGCAGGGATCCGGGCGCTCGGTGGCCGGGATGCGCTCGACCGCGTCGAACGGGGCGGCGTCCGATGCAGGTTCGAGGAAGCCCACGGCGCGCGGGGCCAGGCCTTCGTGGCGCAGCCAGTACGGCACCGCGATGTCCTTGCGCACGTGGCCGTTGCCGGCGATCAGCACGACGCCACGCTGCGCATGCGCCTGCATGGTCAGCGCCATCACCACGTCGCGGGCGATCTGCGCCCTCGCCATCGGCGCCACCATCGCTTCCGGCAGGGCACCGCAATGGCTGTCGCGGACTTCGGTCTCCTGCGGCCCCATCACGTGCGTGGGAAGCGCATCCAGTCGGTAGCGGGCGATCACGTCCGCCGGCAGCGAGGCCGCAAACCCGTCCTTGACCACCTTCGATGCATCAGCGCGCGACAGGTTGGCGGCCAGCAGCGGCAGCTTGTACTCCAGCGCCAGCGCGATCACCGGCTTGTAGTAGGCCCAGGTCCAGCCGGACTTGCCGGTCACCACCTTGTCGACCACGCAGTCGGCGGTCGTGCAGTCGCGCATCGCCGCGTCCAGCAGCGGTTGCTGGCCGGTGTCGAACTGCTCCATCGCGATCGCCGGGCGCCAGCCGGCTTCCACTTCCTTGCGCAACAGCGCGGCACGCGCGGCATGGCCGGCCGCGCTGTCGTGGACCTCGCCGAGCAACAGCACGCGGGGCGTCGGGGAGGGCGCATGGGCGCAGGCCGCGAGCAGGAGCGTCAGCGACAGGGCGGGCAGGAGACGTGGCATGGGGGGCTGCAGGCGGAAAGTCCACAGCTTGCCACGGCCACGCCTGACCGCGCGTCGGGGACTTTCCCGTTACCCGACTTGACCATCCTTCGCCTCGTCCACCGCCACGGAGTTCCGCATGCACCGCACCCTGCACAAGGCCGCGCTGGCCGTCGCCCTGTCGCTCACGCTGTCCGTCCCGCCCGCCTTCGCCGCCGAGCCGCAGGCGGCTGACGCCAGTGCCGAACAGTCCGTGACCTCGCCGGGCGGTCGCGCCACCTTCCTGTTGCCGGCAGGCTGGGGCAAGGTCGTGCAGGGCAACGCGGTGATCATCACGCCGCCGGAAGCGGATGGCTCCCGGTCCGCGATCGTCGATGCCGCCGCGGCCACGCCCGATGAGGCCGTCGCCGAGGCGTGGAAGGTGCTCGGGCTGAACCCCAAGTTCCTGCTCGCCACCGACGCCGCCCCCCGCGATGGTTGGGACCAGCGCCGCTTCTACGACTACGACGTCCCCGCCAACGCCAAGCGGGTGGTGAACGCCAGCGCCTTCCGCAAGGGCACGTCGTGGACGGTGGTGGTGGCGGACGTGGACCAGGCCATCGCCGAAAAGCGCGCTTCGCAGTACGGCAAGATCGCGCAGCGCTTCCAGCCCGCCGGGTACGCCCGCGAGACCTTCGCCGGTCGCACGGCGCACAAGCTGGATGCAGCGCGCCTGCAAACCATCGCCGACTTCATCGAATCCATGCGCAAGGACTTCGACGTGCCCGGCGTCGCAGTCGGCATCGTGCAGGACGGCAAGGTGGTGATGTCGCGCGGCTTCGGCGTGCGCGAGCTCGGCAAGCCCGCGCCGGTCGATGGCGACACCCGCTTCATGATCGCCTCCAACACCAAGGCGCTGACCACGCTGATGCTGGCCAAGCTGGTGGACGCGGGCAAGCTGGACTGGAACGCGCGTGCCGAAGACGTGTATCCCGCGTTCAAGCTGGGTGATGCCGCGACCACTGACAAAGTCCTCGTCAAGCACCTGATCTGCGCCTGCACTGGCCTGCCGCGGCAGGACTACGAATGGCTGTTCGAGGGCGAGAAGCAGACCCCGCAGACGGTCATGGCCACGCTGGGCACCATGCAGCCCACCAGCGGCTTCGGCGAGTTGTTCCAGTACTCCAACCCGATGGCCGCGGCGGCCGGCTACATCGGCGGGCAGGTGGCGCATCCGGGCAGCGAGCTCGGCGCCGGCTACGACAAGGCGATGCAGGCGCTGGTGTTCGATCCGCTCGGCATGGCCAACACCACGTTCGACTACGCCAAGGCGCAGACCGGCAACTTCGCCCGCCCGCACGGCTACGACATCGACCACAAGGTCGTCGTGATGGACATGGGGCTGAACGACACCATCGTCGCCTCGCGTCCCGCCGGTGCGGCCTGGGGCACGGTCAACGACCTGCTCAAATACGTGCAGATGGAGATCGACCGCGGCGTGTTGCCGGATGGCAAGCGCTACATCGGCGAGGCCGCGCTGCTGCAGCGCCGCGAGCCGCAGATCTCGCTGGGCGTGGACCGCGACTACGCGATGGCGCTGATGGTGGACAAGAGCGACGGCGTCACCGTGATCGACCACGGTGGCGACATGGGCGGCTTCCACTCCAACATGATGTGGTGGCCGGAGCAGCGGGTCGGTGCGGTGATCCTGACCAACGCCGACGAGGGCGTGTACCTGCGCGGCCCGTTGAAGCGCCGGCTGATGGAACTCATGTTCGACGGCGAGCCGCAGGCGCAGGCCGCGGCCAAGGCCACCGCGAAGGCCAACCGGGAGGCGTTCGATGCCTACCGCAAGCTGCTGCAGATCCCGGGCGATGCCGCCGCGCTGGCCGGCCTGGCGCCGCGCTACCGCAATGCCGCGCTGGGCGACATCGTGGTCACCCGCGCGGCCGGCAAGGCGCGGATCGACGTCGGTGCGTTCTCGTCGGAGATCGTGACCCAGCCGCAGCCCGACGGCAGCCTGGCCTTCGTCACCATCGACCCGGTCGCGGCGGGGTTCCAGATGGTCCGCGCCGACAAGGACGGCAAGCGCGCGCTGGTCGTGCGCGACGGGCAGCACGAGTACGTGTTCGACGCCGTGGAGTAACCACGCTGCCCCGGCGCCGGCGGTAGCCGGCGTCGGCGCGGCCACGGGCCCGCGGGTGGCCCGCGTTACAATCGCGTTTCACCTGAAACCATGTGGACGCGACCCATGAGCACCCCGGCCGCCAACCTCACCGCGCCGCAGGCGGAGACCACCCCGCTGCGCTTCGTCACCGCCGCCAGCCTGTTCGACGGCCACGACGCCGC
>ERZ1645185.986-NODE-986-length-11875-cov-6.672420_pt1 | contig 11875 bp, 11 predicted proteins | sample MGYA00575351_ERZ1645185 | MGnify/ENA primary metagenome ERZ1645185 (study PRJEB40838, sample SAMN11284767) | freshwater sediment metagenome | isolation source: river sediment | host: Sediment | place: India: Jana village, Kanpur | collected 2015-12-17 ... | reverse complement strand
CGGCCGCAACGCGCAGGGCGTGACCCTGATGCGTGTGGCGGTAGATGAAAAACTGATGGCCATAGAAAGCCTGGACATCATCGAAGACGAATCCGATGAGACCGGGTCGGTGGAGGCAACGCCGGCCGCCGAGTGATCGGTCAGGATTGGATAAAAAAACGGCGGGAAATGCTCCCGCCGTTTTTTTGCTTGAGTAGGCCGATGCAATCAGGGTTTATATAGCTTGGCCGTCTTGCCATCCTTGATTTTGGCGACCTGGCCGACCTTGATGTCGTGCAACCATTCCTGATGGACGACTTTGGTGCTGCCGTCCTTCATCTTCAGGGTGACTTTATATTCCATGTTGCCTTCGGAGATTTTCTTGCCGGCATAGGCGCCGCCAGCCGCGCCTGCCACGGTCGCCACGGTCTTGCCGGTTCCGCCACCGACCTGATTGCCGAGTAACCCGCCTACAACGGCACCGGCAATGGCGCCGCCGGTGCCTGATTTGGCATCGCTGACTTTTTCGATGTTTGTGACAATGCCGCAGTCATGGCAATCCGACGGGATTTTTGTGACCTGTGCGGAAGCGGCGGAGGCGAACAGCGATGCGGCAAATAGTGTGCTGAACAGTGATTTTTTCATGGTGGTCTCCTTGGTGCAGTGATTATAAAGCGGACAGAACGGACTCGGCGGAGGACACGGAGAATTCGCCGGGCGCTTCGATGAACAAATGGGTGACTTTGCCGTCATCGGCGACAAGCGCGAAGCGCTTCGCGCGCAGGCCCATGCCGAAAGGCGTCGCGTCCAGTTCCAGGCCGAGCGCCTTGGTGAATTCGGCGTTGCCGTCGGCGATCATGGTGATCGCGTCGGGCGCGTTCTGGCTCTTTGCCCAGGCCGACATGACAAAAGCGTCATTGACCGACAGGCAGGCCACATCATAGCCTTTGGCCGTGAAGGCATCGGAAAGCTGGATATAGCCGGGAAGATGTTTCGCCGAACAGGTGGGCGTGAACGCGCCGGGTACCGCGAACAGGACAACCCTGCGGCCCTTGAAAAACTCGCCGGTGCCTGAGGCTTGGACGCCGTCCTTGAGGATATTGATGGTTGCGTCAGGGATGCTGTCGCCGACTTGAATTGCCATGGGTTGCCTGCATATTGGTTGTTGGGAATGGGTGCTAGAATGATTCTATCGCTTTCCGGCGAACATTATGTGATTTATGGGCATGCGCAATGGAATTCAAGGACTACTACCAGACTCTGGGCGTCGAGGCATCGGCCAGCGAGGCGGAAATAAAGACCGCCTATCGGCGGCTTGCGCGTAAATTCCACCCGGACGTCAGCAAGGAAAAGGGTGCCGAAGAACGGTTCAAAGCGGTCAACGAAGCCTATGAAGTGCTCAAGGACAAGGAAAAACGCGCGCAATATGACCAGCTGAAATCAAGCGGTTACCGCCCCGGTGAAGACTTCAGGCCGCCGCCGGATTTCAACCGGGGCGGATACCGGTTTGATTTTGACGAAGGAGCGGCAACAGGCGGATTCAGCGACTTTTTCGAATCGTTATTCGGCAACGCGCGGCGCTCGCAGGCCCAGCAGCCGCCTGGCGCAAGCCGTGTCAAGTTGAGCATTCCGCTGGAGCGCGCCTACGCCGGCGGCAAGCAGAAAGTCCGCATCGGCAGCCGTACCCTGGAAATCAACATTCCTCCCGGCATCCGTCCAGGGCAAAGCATCCGGCTGGCCGGTCAAGGCGAACGCAAGGGTGATCTGATGATCGAGATTGAATACCAGGAACATCCGGAGTTCGAACTGGACGGCCAGAACGTGCTGTATACCGTGACCCTGATGCCTTGGCAGGCAGCGCTCGGCGCAACCGTGTCCGTGCCAACTTTAGGCGGTCCGGTGGACCTGAAAATACCCGAAAACTCCGATGCCGGAAAACGTCTAAGACTGAAGGGGCGGGGTATGCCCGGCAAGGCAGGCAAGGGCGATCAATTGGTCGAAATCGAAATCAGCGCCCCGCCTGCAAGGACCGACGAGCAGAAAGCGCTGTATTCGCGGATGGCGGAGCTGTTCAGGAACGATTAAACCGCCGAGGGCAGGACCTGTTTGATGATTTCAATCAGTTCGTTTTCGTTGAACGGCTTGGTCAGGTAAGCTTTCGCGCCTTGGCGCATGCCCCAGACCTTGTCGGTCTCCTGGTCCTTGGTGGTCACCAGCACGATAGGTATGTGCCTGGTTGTTTCATCCCTTGTCAAGGCGCGGGTCGCTTGGAACCCGTTGAGGTTAGGCATGACCACATCCATCAAGACCAGGTCAGGCAATTCAGCTTTGCAGACTTCGACTCCCAATACGCCGTCATCGGCAGTCAGCGCGGTATGGCCCAGTTTTTCCACAATGCGCTTCATGCCCAGCTGTTGTGATGGAGAGTCGTCAACTACTAAAATGCGTGCCATGGTAATCCCCTGAATGATGTGTTTAGTTAAATGCAAAATCGTTATTTTAGCAAGCGTTGGCGTTGATTTTTACGACCGCGCGCCCAAAAGAGCGTCCGCACAGCATGCCCTCGAATTGTTCCGGAAGTCCTTCGAGCCCGATTTCGCGGACTTTCAAGGCATTCAGGCTTTCCGAGCTCCAGTGATCGGCCAGCAAGCGCCAGACCCGCTCTCTTAAGGCGCGCTCCGTCCCGGCCGATGCGATGCCCAGCAGGGAAACGCCGCGGATGATGAACGGCATGACGGTGGCATGCAGCTCAATGCCCGAGACCAGACCGCAACTGGCGACATTGCCGTAAGGCGCGGTCTGTGCAAGCAGGCTGGCCAGCATGGCGCCGCCGACGCTGTCCACCGCGCCGCCGAAACGGGCGCTGTCCATCGGTTTATCGGTCAGTACATCATCCCGCGGGAAAACCTCGGCGGCACCGAGTGATTTCAGGAAGGGCGCATGTTCGGGTTTTCCGGAAATGGCATGCACTTCAAAGCCTGCTTTGGCGAACAGGCCGGTGGCCAGCATGCCGACGCCGCCGGTGGCGCCGTTGACGGCGATGGGGCCCAGTTCCGGCTTCTGGCGGTTTTCCAGCATGCGCAGGAGCGCCAGGCCGGCCGTGAAACCGGCAGTACCCAGAATCATCACATCACGCAGAGACAGCCGTGAAGGGAGCGCGATGACATGTTGATGCGGCACCCGCACCTTCTGGCTGTAACCGCCATCCAGGGTTTCCGACAATCCCGATCCGGTGACCAGAACCGAATCACCGGGCTTGAATTGCCTGCATTCCGATCGGATCACGACACCGGAGCAGTCAATGCCTCCGTTCAAGGGAAAGCGGCGAAGGATCTTGCCCTTGCCGGTGCCCGCCAAGGCGTCCTTGTAGTTGACGCTGGAATAATGCACGTCGATCAGCACGTCGCCGGGGGTCAGCGCTTCAAGCGGGATCTGCTCAACGCCGCTTCGGTAGCCCTCGGCGTCATTGTGTATCCGGAATGCGCGGATCGTAGTTATGCCCACCCTCAATCAACCGGCTGCATCAGCGTGATGCCCGACATGCGGATGGCGGCATCACGTTCCGGCTTCGGGCTAAGCTTCATCAGGAAATTCCAGAACCCGGCGAAACGGACATGCCGGTTCAGACGCAGTGACTCGGTCCAGCTCGATCGGAATGTGGTTTCCCGCCAGCCAAGCGGGTTGAAGAATGCGGCGGCGTCGGCTGGCGCGAACAGAAAAGGCGCATTGCCGTCGCGGAGTCTGCCCAGCCAGGTTTTCGAAAGACGCTTTAGAAGCAATGGTGTGCCGATGTCGGATACCCACCATTTGGCCGCAGCGGCAGTTCGCAAAGCCATAGCCAGCTCGGCGACATTCTCCGGGGGAAGATAGACAAGCAGCCCTTCGGTAATCACCAGTACCGGACCGTGCGCGGCGGCTTCGCGGAATATGCCATCACGCTGCGCGGGTTCCCGCAGGTCGGCGGGGACGTATTGCAGAATGCAACGCGGCAGCTCGCCGTCCATGTTGTCACGCACATAATCGACCATCGGCGGAAAATCGACATGGTACCAACGCAGCCCGGCCGGCAGATCGAGGCGGTAAGCACGCGTATCGAGACCGGCGGCCAGGTTCAGTACGCTGGCGGCACCTTCACGCACACATTGCAGGATGAGTTCGTCCATGACGGCCGTACGCACGATCATCGGCCATGCCATGGCTTTGCCTTTCGGCATGGCATCGACGATGTTTTGTCCACGCTCGCCCGCAAGCCGGCGTGCATACGGGTCGTTGAAAAGCGCATCGGCTCGCTCGCTTTCCATGGCACGGTAGACGGCGACCCAAAGCGCGGTGTCGGAAACATCGCGGATCGGGTTGGCGGCGCCGGCTGTAGCTTGCATCAATTGGCTTTATGGATGGCGCGTTTATCGACCGCCATGGCGGCGTCGTGGATGGCTTCCGACAGGGTCGGGTGGGCGTGGCAGATGCGCGCAAGATCCTCCGCCGAGCCGTGGAACTCCATGGCCAGCACACCTTCATGCACCAGTTCGGAAACGCCGACGCCGACCAGGTGCATGCCGAGGATGCGGTCGGTTTCGGCGTGCGCTATGACCTTCACGAAGCCGGCCGGCTCGCCCATGGCGACCGCGCGGCCGACGGCCGCGAACGGGAAGCTGCCGGTTTTGAACGGAACGCCCTCGGCGGTCAACTGCTGTTCGGTCTTGCCGACCCATGCCAGTTCCGACTCGGTATAGATGACCCAAGGAATGGTGTCCAGATTGACGTGGCCCGGCAGGCCCGCGATCAGTTCAGCCACGGCAATGCCTTCCTCGAAGCCTTTGTGCGCCAGCATCGGGCCGCGTACGCAGTCACCGACCGCCCAGATGTTGTCTACGCCGGTACGGCAGTGTTCATCGACTTCAAACTGTCCGCGTTCGTTGATCTTCACGCCCGTGCCTTCGGCGAGCAGGCCCTTGCTGGCGGCCTTGCGGCCGACCGCCACCAGCAGCTTGTCGACCACTAGGCTCTGTTCGGCTTTGCCGTCGTTGTAGGTCAGGTGGACTTCGTTCTTCTTGATCTCGGCCTTGCTGAGCTTGGCCCCGAGTTTGATGTCGAGGCCCTGTTTCTTGAATTCCCTGAGTGCGACCTTGGCCGCCTCGGCATCCGCCAGGGCCAAGAACTCGGGCATGGCCTCCAGAATGGTGACTTCGGCACCGAGACGCTTCCAGACGCTGCCCAGTTCCAGGCCAATGACGCCGGCGCCGATCACGCCCAGGCGCTTCGGCACTTCGGTCAGGTCAAGCGCACCGACGTTGTCGATAATGTGCTTGCCGTCGAATTTCGCGAACGGCAGCTCGATGCAGTCCGAGCCCGCGGCGATGACGATATGTTTGCCGGTCAGTTCGACTTCGGTGCCGTCATGCTGTTTGACCTTGACCAGTTTGCCCGGATACAGCTGGCCGAAGCCGTAATAGGCGGTGACCTTGTTGGCCTTGAACAACGATGCGATGCCGCCGGTGAACTGCTTGACGATCTTGTCCTTGCGGCCGACCATGGTGCCGACGTCGATCTTGGCGTCCTTGGCGGTGATGCCGTGCTCGCCGAACAGGTGCTGCAGGTTCCAGTACTGGCGCGAGGAGTCGAGCAGCGCTTTCGACGGTATGCAGCCGACACGCAGGCAGGTTCCGCCGAGGGCCGGTTTGCCGTCCTTGCCGAGCGCGGCGTCGATGCACGCCACCTTCAATCCCAGCTGTGCGGCGCGGATGGCGGCGTGGTAACCGGCCGGGCCGGCGCCGATCACCACCACATCAAATTCAGTACTCATGGTTCATTCGCCTTGACGTTGGTTACAGGCCGAGCAGCATGCGGTGCGGGTTTTCCAGCTGGTTCTTGATGTCGACCAGGAACAGCACCGCGTCCTTGCCGTCGATGATGCGGTGGTCGTAGCTCAGCGCGATGTACATCATCGGCGCGGCGACGACCTGTCCGTTCTCGACGATGGCGCGTTCCTTGATCGCATGCATGCCGAGGATCGCGGACTGCGGCGGGTTGACGATCGGGGTGGACATCAGCGAGCCGAAGGTGCCGCCGTTGGTGATGGTGAAGGTGCCGCCCTGCAGGTCTTCCAGCTTCAGGCCGCCTTCGCGGGCCGCCTTGGCGTAGCCGGCGATCGCGGCTTCGATGTCGGCGAAGCCCATGCGCTCGACGTTGCGCAGCACCGGCGTCACCAGGCCCTTGTCGGTGGACACCGCGACGCTGATGTCGGCGTAGCCGTGGTAGATGATGTCGTTGCCGTCCACCGAGGCGTTGATGATCGGGTGGCGCTGCAGCGCGTTGGCCGCGGCCTTGGCGAAGAAGCTCATGAAGCCGAGCTTGATGCCGTGGGTCTTTTCGAACGGTTCGCCGAGCTCCTTGCGCATGGCCATGACCTTGCTCAGGTTGACTTCGTTGAAGGAAGTCAGCATCGCGATGGAATTCTTCGACTGCATCATGCGTTCGGCGATGCGCTGGCGGATGCGGGTCATCGGCACGCGCTGCTCCGGACGGGCGCCGCCGCCGGACTTGACGTGGTTGACCAGGTCTTCCTTGGTCACGCGGCCGGCGCGGCCGGTGCCGGCGACATCGGCCGGATTGACGTCGTTGCGGGCGGCGTAGTTTGCGGCGCCGGGCGGCAGGCCGGATGTGTCGGCCTTCACTGCCGGAGCGGCCGCCGCTTTCGGCGCTTCAGCTTTCGCTGCCGGTGCCGCAGCGGCGTCCGGAGCCGGCGCGGCGGCAACGGCGCCTTCTTCGATGACCGCGATGACCTGTGCACTGGTGACCGTGGCGCCGGCCTCGAACTTGATTTCCTTCAGCACGCCGTCGACCGGCGATGGCACTTCCAAGACCACTTTGTCGGTTTCCAGATCGATGAGGTTCTCATCGCGGCGCACGCTGTCGCCCACTTTTTTATGCCAGGTCGCGATGATGGCGTCTGAGACGGATTCAGGCAGGACAGGAACTTTTACTTCGATGCTCATGGGAGTGGCCTTATGGATTATTCGTGGGTGAAGTCGCGTTTGCCTGGATTGACCAGGGCATCGGCGAGCAATTGGGCTTGTTCAGCCGCATGGGTATTCGCATGCCCGCAGGCGGGTGCCGCGGAACGCGCGCGTCCGGCGTAATGGAGGGTGCGCGCGTCGCCGATGCAACTGCGCAGGTGATGCTGGATCTGGTACCAGGCGCCCTGGTTCTGCGGTTCTTCCTGACACCAGAACACATCCTTGGCGTTAGGGAAACGCGCCAGTTCGGCCTGCAGGGCTTCACGCGGGAACGGATACAGCTGTTCGACGCGTACGATGGCGGCGCCGTCGAGTTTCTTCTCCGTGGCGGCTTCCAGCAGGTCGTAATAGACCTTGCCGGCACAGACCACAACGCGGCTGACTTTGGCGGGCGAGCTGCAGCTGCTGTCGGGAATCAGTTCCTGGAAAGAGCCGTTGACCAGTTCTTCCATGCGCGAGACCGACAGTTTGTGGCGCAGCATCGATTTCGGGGTCATCACCACCAGCGGTTTACGCGTGGCACGCAGCATCTGACGGCGCAGCATATGGAACATCTGCGCCGGGGTGGTCGGCGTGCAGACCTGGATGTTGTTCAGTGCGCACAGCTGCAGGAAACGTTCCAGACGTGCGGAACTGTGTTCCGGGCCCTGGCCTTCGTAACCGTGCGGAAGGAACAGCGCCAAGCCGCATAATCGGTCCCACTTGGCTTCGCCGGAAGTGATGAACTGGTCAATGACCACCTGCGCGCCGTTGGCGAAATCACCGAACTGTCCCTCCCAGATATTGAGGGTCATCGGCTCCGCGGTGGAGTACCCGTATTCAAACGCCATCACCGCCTCTTCGGACAGCAGGGAATCGATGATGACGGCATGGCTTGGGTGTTTCACGAATTGCTGCAGCGGCATATAGGCTTCACCGCTGTTCTGATCATGCAGCACGGCGTGGCGGTGGAAGAAAGTGCCCCGGCCGGCATCCTGGCCGACCAGACGCAGGCGGTAGCCTTCGGTCAGCAGGGTGGCGTAAGCCAGGTTTTCGGCGAAGCCCCAGTCCATGTCGAGGTCGCCCGCCAGCATCTTGCGGCGGTCTTCATATATTTTCGCGACGCGCGCATGCAGTTTCAGCGGCTCCGGCGGGTTGTTGATTTTCTTGGCCAGGCTTTCCAGCGAAAACTGCGCCAGACCGGTCTTGATGTCCTGTTTGAGCGAGCCGTTCAGCCAAGGCGTCCAATCGACCGCGAACGGGTCTTTCTGCGCGCTGGCCACATCAGTGGTCACTTCGCCCTTGTCCAGCTTGTCGCGGTAGGCATCCACCAGAGTCTTGCTTTCCGCTTCCGGTACGACGTCTTGTTTGGCCAACTCCATGGCGTACAGCTCGCGGGTGGTTTTGCGGGCGCGGATGTTCTGGTACATCATCGGCTGGGTCGCCGCCGGTTCATCGGCCTCGTTGTGTCCGTGGCGGCGGTAGCAGACCAGGTCGATGACCACGTCGCGGCCGAACTTCTGGCGGTAATCGAAAGCCAGCTCGGCGCAGAAAACCACCGCTTCGGGGTTGTCGCCATTGACATGCAGCACCGGCGCGCTGACGATCTTGGCCGGATCAGTGCAGTACAGGGTGGAACGTGCGTCGTCAGGCCGCGAGGTGGTGAAGCCGACCTGGTTGTTGATGACGATGTGCACCGTGCCGCCGACCGCGAAACCGCGCGCCTGAGACATCTGGAAAAGCTCCATGACCACGCCTTGGCCCGCGAACGCGGCATCGCCGTGGATGACTATCGGCAGGACCTGCGCCCGGCTGTCGTCCTGTCTGCGCATCTGGCGGGCACGCACGCTGCCGGCCACGACCGGCGCGACGATTTCAAGATGCGAGGGGTTGAACGCCAGCGCCAGATGGACGGGACCGCCGGCGGTGTTGATGTCGGCGGAAAAGCCCATGTGGTATTTCACGTCGCCGGAATGTTCCGGGGTGTCCGGGTGGTCGAAGCGGCCTTCGAATTCAGCGAAAAGCTTCTGCGGCGGCTTGCCGAGGGTATTGACCAGCACATTCAAGCGGCCGCGGTGGGCCATGCCGATGATGGCGTCCTTGACGCCTTTCTGCCCGCCATGCTGGATCAGGTGATCCATCAGCGGAATCAGCGACTCGGCGCCTTCCAGGGAGAACCGTTTCTGCCCGACGTATTTGGTGTGCAGGTAGCGTTCCAGGCCTTCGGCCGCGGTCAGGCGTTCCAGGATGCGTTTGCGCTGCAGGGTATCGGCTTGCAGCCGGCTTTGTACCGACTCCAGGCGCTGTTGAAGCCATTGGCGCTGCTCGGTGTCGCTGATGTGCATGAACTCGGCACCGACTGATCCCGAGTAGGTGCTTTTCAGCCGTTCCAGCAAATCGGCCAGCTTCAGTTTATCCGGGCCGAAAAAGGTCTTGACCGGAAACTCCTGCTGCAGGTCCGCCTGGCCCAGTCCGTGGAAGGCGATATCCAGGTCCGGAGATGCCGGGGTGTCCATCATCGCCAAGGGATCAAGGTGCGCGTTGAGGTGTCCGCGTGAACGGAAGGCAGTGACCAGCTTGCCGACCGCGGTCTGCTTCCTGGCGAACTCTTCATCGCCGCCGCCCGTTGCATGGCGGGCGAGTTTGGCCTGTGCCCGCACGGCTGCCAGCACGGCCGAATGCGGCACGTCGCCGGCGCCCTGGAAGCTGGTGAAATAGGCCTGCCATTGTGCAGATACGGATTGCGGATCAAGCAGGAACTGCTCGTAAAGTTCTTCGATGAACGCGGCATTGCCGCCAGAGAGTTGCGAAGATTTCAGGAATTGTTTAATCAAACTTTCCACTTGACCGGCCTTGAGTTAAGGATTGCATGATGAAAGGAGTCAGCGGGGCGCCGGCTGGCTTCCTTGAGCTGTAAATTATAACCGAGTCTGTCCAATCTGAACAAATTGTTTCAGGCTTTCAATCAGTTGGCTTCGTCCGGCAGGAGCAGGGACATGGATTGATGCAGAATGCCGGCTTCCTCGTAGACCGGGCCGAATGGCGTGAAGCCGTGTTTCCGGTAGAAACCGATGGCGCTGACCTGCGCGTGCAGGCTGACATCCCGCCAGGCATTGGCCTTGGCCAACGCAATCAGGCGCGCCAGCAGGGCGTCGCCGACGCCGCGGCCCCGCCATTCGGCCAGCACCGCCATGCGTCCGATGGTACGCTGCGGGGTCAGGCGTCCGGTGCCGATCGGCCGGTTTTCGGCGTCAAAAGCCAAGACATGTGTACATTGCGCATCCAGTGCGTCACGTTCGAGTTCGGCCGGCACATTCTGCTCGATGACGAACACCGGATCGCGCACGGCACGCAGATGCACCAAGTCGGCCGCGAAATCGGCCAGCCGGACGGTGAACGGCGGCATGCCGGGCATTATTCCTCGACACCTGTCTGGTAGAGGCCTTGCGCATACAGCGCTGCCACGACCTCTTGGGCGGCCTTGCCGAGGCGATGGAAATCGCCTGCCCCGATGCGGGCATGTTGGCATAGCCATCTCGCGTCAGTCGGCTTCATGGCATGGCTTTCGCCGGTGACATGCAGCAGCGCGTCTGTTTCATCATGGCTCCAGGCCAGGCGCGCGAACGGATGGCGGTACAGGGCATGGCCTTCGCCGAGCCGATGCAGGGCTTCGCTCCATGTCGGGTGGTGCGGACCGGCTTGCACGTCGCCGGACGCGCGGTATCGGGTGATAAACTGCCCGAACCATCGCCGGCGTTCGCTGGGCGATGCCTGTTGCAGGAGCTTCAGAACCGCATCCACCCGATCCAAGGCATGATCGTCGATTAAATACGGATCTTGGGCGGCCTGCAGGTCGGGGTCGTGGTATCGGCGGTACTCGGGAAGTTTCTGGGCCACGTCCTCGGCGAAATCGACCAGCATTTCCGCCGCCGCCGGTGCCCGCATCCCGACCGAAAAGGTCATGCAGGGATCGCGTGCGACACCGTGGTGGGCGTAGCCTGGCGGCAGATACAGCACATCGCCCGGCTCAAGTTCCCAGGCATGCGTCATGTTGAATTCCTGCAGCAGCTTCAGTTCCGTGTCCGGCCGGAATGCCGGCTCATGACGCGCTTTGTCCTCGATCTGCCAATTGCGCCGGCCCATGGCCTGCACCAAAAATACGTCGTATTGATCGATATGCGGTCCGACCGAGCCCCCCTCGACCGCGAAACTGATCATGATGTCGTCAATGCGCCAGCGAGGAAGGAAGGAAAACGGCAACAGCAGCTCGGCGACATCGGCGTCCCATTTGTCCATGTCCTGCACCAACAGCGTCCAGTCATGGTGGCCAAGCTCCGGGAATTCGTCTTCGGTGAACGGGCCCGTGCGCAGCTGCCAGCTGTCCTGATGGCGCGAATAGGTGACGAGGCGCGAAAGCGGGCCCTCTTCGCAGGCCAGTCCGGCAAGGTCCTCAGGGCTAAGCGGTGGTACGAAACCGGGGAAGGCCTGCCGGATCAGCAGGGGTTTTTTCTGCCAGTAATCGCGCAGGAACACGTCAACGGACATGCCCAGGAAGTGTTGCGGATTCCCCGTCGTTTCAATCATGGTTCAATCCTTGCCGATGGTTTCCGCCAGTTCCCGCGCATGGCCGGTATAACCGCCCGGCGACAGTTCGAGCAAGGCCCGTTTGGGTTCCTCGGGTATGTCGAGCGTCTGGATGAAGGCGCGCATGCTGTCCTGGCTGATGCCCTGGCCACGGGTCAGGGCCTTCAATTGTTCATACGGATTCGGCAGGCCATAGCGGCGCATGACCGTCTGGACCGGTTCGGCGAGCACTTCCCAAGCCGCGTCGAGATCGGCATTCAGGCGTTGCGGGTTGGTTTCCAGCTTGCCCAGGCCTTTGCCGAGAGAGTCCAGGCCGA
>ERZ1645185.985-NODE-985-length-11896-cov-5.974495_pt1 | contig 11896 bp, 7 predicted proteins | sample MGYA00575351_ERZ1645185 | MGnify/ENA primary metagenome ERZ1645185 (study PRJEB40838, sample SAMN11284767) | freshwater sediment metagenome | isolation source: river sediment | host: Sediment | place: India: Jana village, Kanpur | collected 2015-12-17 ... | reverse complement strand
AGTCTGGCGGGGCCTACGCCGCGTTCCTGCGCATTATCGCTTCCTCGCGATAAGCAATCTTATGCGCAGCTGCGCATAAAATCGCCCAGGCCTCGCAGTAGGTGTCGTAGATCGCGATCTGATCGAGACTGAGGTCGTGGCGCAAGATGTCGTATTCGATCCCGGCGAAGCTGAGCGCGCGGGCAAGGTAGAGCCCCGAGGCCTTGAGGTCGCGGGCAACCAGTTCCATTGCCGCAATGCCGCCGTCGCGGATCTCGGAGATGAACTGCTCACGATTGGCAAAGGCCGTTCCCGGTCCCCACAGGCCAAGCCGCACCGCATAGGCGAGATTGTTGACGTCCGAAGCACCGGTGGCCGAGGCGTAGAGCACCCGGGCGCGTGGGAGGGTGTTCTGGAGCAGGACCCCGGCGATCCCCTGGAGCGAGCCCTGTTTTTGGCCGAGAGCCCCCTCCCCGCCCGCGACGCCGCCCATTTCATGAGCTTCATCGAACACGATCACGCCTTCGAAGTCTGCTCCCGCCCAGCGCACGATCTGGTCGTGCCGGGTATCTTCGACCCGGGCCGAGCGCAGCGTTCCGTAGGGGACGAACAGAATGCCTTCCGGCGCAGTGATCTCTTCGCCGATCTTCCAGCGCGCAAGGTCGATGATGTCGGACGGCAGCCCGCCGATCGCGGTCCAGTCGCGCTGGGCGTCTTCGAGCAGCGGCGCGTTCTTCGAGATCCAGATGTGGCGGCGATTGCCCTTGAGCCACTGGTCGAGAATGCAGGCGGCAGCCTGCCTCCCCTTCCCCGCACCGGTGCCGTCGCCGAGGAAGAAGCCGGTGCGGTAGAGCTGACCCTCCGGGTCTTCCTTGAGTGCCACCTCGCCCGCGGTTTGGCTGAACCGGCCGTGGAGATCACGGCTCCAGGCTTCGCCCGCATAGATCACCGTCTCAAGCTGGGCAGCGGACAGCAGCCTCGCGGTTACCGTGCGCTCAGGTAGGCACGGCACGTAGACCGGCTTCGGCGCGGCGATTGACGCCATGGCAGCGGATTCGACGAGGTGGGTCGGATGTTCGCCCGCTTCGGGGATGACCACGCGCGAGGGGCGATAATCGGCGTAAACCCCGCGCTGTTCACCCATTGCAGCGGCCTCGTCGAGCACCTGATAGGCGACAGGCCGAACTTCGTTGGTCTGCGGCGCCCGCACGATCACGGGCCGCGCCGGGCCGCTCTTGATCGCTCGGAACAGGCTGAGTTTGGCGCGTGGTGCCGCGGCCACCGCATTCTCGCGCAGGGCTGCGCGCGCAGGCACTTGGCCGATTGCTGCGAAGAGCTCGCTCACCAAACCTCGATTGATCGTCGAGACCGAGATATCGCCCGGCACCTTGTCGATCACCAGCATGCGGACGGCGATGCCGGTGCCGTGCTTGGCGTAGCCACCCTTGTCGAGCCGCAGCGACAGTACGACACGCGCGCCTTCGAGGGTGCGGCGGAACACCTCCCCTTCCCGCGCTGAGGGAGCGAACCAGTCGGGCATGATTGCCACCACCCGGCCGCCGGGCAACAGGTGATCGAGTGCGGAGCGCAGATGCCGGGCTGCCGTGTTCGGATCTTCACCGCGCGACTGCGAGATCGAGAACGGCGGGTTCATCACGATCACGCTCGGCCGCTCGGTGCCAGCAAGCAGCGCAGCGATCTTGGCGCCATCGTGGCGATAGACGGCTGCGCTCGGGAACAGACCTTCGAGCAGGTCAGCGCGGGTCTCTTCCAGTTCGTTTAGCAGGCACTGCTTGACTGCACCCTTGGCGAGCGAAGCTATGATCCCGGTGCCGGCGCTCGGTTCGAGGAAGATATCTTCTGACCCGAGGCGCGCGAGATGGACGGCAAGGCACGCCAGCGCCGGCGGGGTAGAAAACTGCTGGAAAGCAATCTGGTCTTCACTGCGCACCGTGTGGGTGGGTAGCTCCTTTGCCAGTGCTTCGAGCGTGCCGATGCCAGCACCGGCATCCATTCGGCCAACCAATTCCGGGATTGCCATGGCGAGCGCGACCTCGAGCGCTTCGAAGCTGTCCCGTTGGGTCCAGGCGCCGTCCGCATCGCTTCCGCCCGCGCTTTCGGTCATGGCCTGGGTGAGCGCCCCCCGGTCGATGGGAATGGCGAGCAGGAGCTTGGCAGCAAGCGTTCGCGCAGCGCCGAGAATGGCGCTGCTGCGTGAAATCGTAGCGGTCATGGAGGTCTCCGGGAGAATTGTAAGGTCTGCTGCCGACCGGCGGCACATCCCCCGCAGTCCCCCTCCCCTCACCGCTTCAGGAGCTGCGCCCAGTCATTCATGCGCCCCGGTGGCCATTCGGTGTCGATGGCGAGCCCGTGGCGGGCCAGCGCACTGCGGGCCTTGGCTTCGGCGCGGCGTCCTTCGGGGTCGTTGTCTGCGAGCAGGATCACGCGCTCGACGCTCGCGGGGATCTCGACCTGGTGGAAGCGCTTGGCGCCCATGCTGGACCACGCCTGGATCCCGGTGAGCGATGTGTAGGCTGCGGCGGTTTCGAAGCCCTCACATAGGCCAATCGTCTTGCCCGGCGGTCCATTGGTCCAGGTTGCCCCGATCGCGCGACCGAGGACCAGTTTTTCCGTGTAGTTGGCGCTTACCGGATCAAGAAAGACCCGCTGAATTGCGGCGATTTCGCCTGCCTTGCGCATCGCGACTAGCAGCGCGGGCTCGAACTGGACCAGCCTCCCCTGCCCTCTCGGACAGCGCGGATGATAGCGCAGATCTTCGAGCGGGGCCCAGATGTTGCGGACCTCGCGGACATAGCGCTCGGCCAGGGTGCCCTCGATTGGCCGCCCTGCTTGCCAGATGGCGAGATGGGCCGATGGCGAGCGAGCCTGCCGACCTGATTTCTCTGCAGGGCCAATGATTGGTAGATCGGCGATCCTGCGCAGTGCTCGGAGAACATCGGTCGCATCGCAACCGGCGTGACAGGTAACGAGGATGCCAAAGTCACCTTGCCGGATCGCAAGTGACGGGGTTCGGTCTGCATGGGACGGGCACTGACACATGGCGGTGTTGCCTGACCACTTGCCACCGAGGCGGGCGACGAGGGCGCGGAGATCTGACGTGGGATGATTGCTGACGAGGGGCATAACCGCCCAGCTCGGCCCTACTCCCCTCCCCCGACGCGATTCAGCCGTCGGCGAAGTGCTCGGAAATCATCGGTCAGTTTGCGCCTGCCTGAGCGCGCCGGTCAGCATATTTGATGACGAATGCCTCCCAGACCCTGAGCCACTCGGCATCAGTGCGCGCTTGCTTGATACCAGGGAAGCCCGCACGAAATGCGTTCGCCATGGTATCAACACACCACGGCTTGCCTTTATCGAGACCGATAGCCCGAAACTTCGTCTCTCGATCGCCATATGTCAGGCTACCACCCGGAAAATGCTGCAGAGGTTCGGTGGGCTTCGTTTCGCGAAGTGGCGTGCGAGCAGCCTTTGGTACCGATGATCTCGGTGCGGTTTCCAACGCTGGCGCACCAATGACGCGCAAGTGCGCACCGACGAGCTTTCGCTCCAATGGAGCTGGTGAAGGTCGCAAGACCACCTTGCGACCGCTGAAATCGACATCTGCGTTGGGATACACCGCCGAAACCAATTGCATGGTCTCGCGCACAGTTTGCCGGAATCGCTTGCTGTCGGCGTCATTGCCCAAGTGTTTCGCCAGCTGGTCCCAAGAGATGACTTGTCCCCGGTCGCTACCAATCCGCGGCAGTCGGTAAGCAAGGTAGGTATAGAGGTCGAGAGCAGTCGGCGTGCCCTTGAGCTCTCGAATAGCCACCTCGTTAAGCGGAACGGCGTGGTCAAGCAGGTGGCTGTAGAATGCCTCTGACATTCGAATTTCGCGCGCAAATGCGCCATTTTTTTCAAGTGATCCGGCGTATTCGTTTGAAATCTTTACGTCTCGAACAGCGAAAGCGTTGTCACCGCCTTCGTTGCCCTCCCAACGAATTTGCCATTCGCAGGCAAGCAGTCGGTCGACCTGCTCCCTCATCAGATTGGCGGTACCACGAGGTCCATACGAGACCGTCTGATAGCCAAGACGGCGCATCCACTCGGTGAAATTTCGGCCCAGGTAGACGTCGCGCGAACGCTTGGTGACTGCTTGGGACAGCAAATAGATCAGGGCTACGCGCGGATAAGCCCCATACGGCACTCCGAGGCTTCGCAGGGTCGGCTTACCATCAACGGTCTGCAGTATAGGCCTAGGGTTGATCGCCAGGGCATACTTTCCGTCTTCACGAAGAATGGGCTGTGTATCATCCTTCGGCCGCTTCGTGGGTAGTGACATTGCGCAAAGCGCAGAGTGCAGAAATGCCGGGACCGGCTCTTCGTCCTGAACCCGAAGAAACGCATCCATGGTGAGTTGAGTGCCGGCAGACTGCGCAAGCGACCTGACTCGCTCTTCACCACCGCCTAGCATTGCTAGGGCGTATTGATGTCCGATCGGACGCAGTGTGTCTCCGCTCATTGAACCGTCCCTTCCCGACTCATTGGAGCCCCAGGTTGGTCGCTAAACAACAGGTTTGAGCTTCGAAAGCAAGGTGATTGGCAGTTTTGACGGATTTCCGGGCCTCAAACCTCCAAACCCGCCGATGATCTCGGAGCGGTTTGTCAGATCACGACCAAATCCAATGACCAAATTTCAAAAAACGATTCGCGAATCGGATTTTTTTAGGAGATTCCTTTAGTAGGTATGGGCTCCGAGATCATCGGTCTCAAGGGAACCGAGATCATCGCTTAAATGCACTGAATTCATCGGTTTGCACCGAGATCATCGGTTATTGTCCACAGGGGTACTCGACCTGGCCTTCAGGACCTTTGAGCGAACACCGGCGCGCGTCACAAGATGGAGCCCCGGCTCGCTGACGGCCACTGTATTTTGTAACCTTCGCTCCCCTTCGATTCGTCACTGACCTGAAAATGGCACGGAGATCATCGGTCAGTCTGTAAGGTTGGTGGCCAAAGTTTGCTCAAAACTGCCAAGAGTGCTAATTCGCCCGCTCAATCTCACAAAGCGGTGAACATGGCCAGCGAAGCAGCGCTCGACGCACAAACCGATGAACTCCTGGAAGACGGCTTGGGGACCTTGCATCGCAAGGCCCTCACCATCCTTAAGCGTATTCGCGATGGAGCCCTGGATCCGGAAACCGGCCAAAAGGTAGGACCGTCCTACTCGATCTCAAAAGCGGCCGCGCTTGTTGGGAGAACGGCCTCTGCCATCCGTGAGGCCGAGCGCGATGGGCGGCTACCGCAACGCGATCGAACTGCGTCCGGCCATCGGGTCCAGTACACCTTGGAAGAGCTCGATCAGATGCGCGCCGTTTTCGGAACTCGCCCCTGGCGTGAACCGACAGACACGCCTGCGGTAATCTCCGTATCCAATTTCAAAGGCGGTGTCGGCAAGTCGACGGTTGCGCTGCATCTAGCTCAGCATTTTGCCATTCACGGTTACCGGGTTCTGTTTATCGATTGCGACAGCCAAGCCAGCTCGACGATGATGTTCGGATATCGGCCTGACGTGGATCTGACCGAAGACGACACTCTCTACGGGCATTTTCATAATCCCGAACTCCTCGGGGTGCGGTCCATCATCCGCAAGACTCACTTCTTCGGCCTCGACCTGATCCCAGCCAACCTCAAACTCTATAATCTGGAATACGAGATCGCTGGCTACCTGGCGCAGAACCAGAACTTCGACATTATCGATCTGATCGCTGAAGCCATCGATACGGTGGTCGACGACTATGACGTCGTTGTCATGGATCCACCACCGGCTCTCGGCATGGTCTCCATGGCGGTACTTCAAGCAGCTAATGCGATGGTCATTCCCGTACCGCCGAGCGTGATCGACTTCGCGTCTACCGTGTCTTTTATCGATATGGCTCGCACCACGATGAAGCAGCTTGAGCAGATCGCGGGTCGGGTGAAGCCGGCTTATAACTTCATCCGCCTGGTCGGGAGCAGGGTGGATGAAAGCAAGTCTATGCACCGGGAAATCCTGTCAATGATGCGGCAGGTCTTTGGCGGCTCAATGGCGACATCTGTTCTGAAGACCAGTGCAGAGATCGACAACGCCAGCTCACGCATGAAGACGGTGTTTGAACTCGATAGGCCTGTGACGTCTCATGAAGTTCACAACCGCTGCATGAAGCATTTGAGCGATGTGTGCAGGGAGATTGAGACTGATGTGCTGCGGACTTGGGCGAGTAGGGCAGGGGAGGCGGTCTAGCCGATGTTGCCACGTGGCAACACGGGATGAAATAGGCCTAATATCAAATGGTTCATGAAATTTTCTAGGTGTCGTGGATGAGGTTGGGGAAGTGGGATTGAAGCGTTTTCTGGTTGATGTTGCCACGTGGCAACATCGGTGAATTCGGCGGCCCCACTGAGCTAAATGGATGCGTGTTGCCACGTGGCAACAAAGCCGCCGCCGAGTGAAAAGAGAGGTTCGGAATACGCTATGGCAAAGGGAAATCGAGGCTTCGGAAGCAGTCTGACGGAAGGGCTCGATGACGATATCGAGGTGGGCACTCCAGCTCCCTCAGAGAGCATCATGGCAAGCCGCAGTCAGAGCCTCGCGCGTATCGCAGCAGGAAAGGTCGTGACCGATCGAACGGAGTGGGTCGATCCTTCGCGCTGCCGGCCTTGGCGGCTCCATAATCGCGATCTCGATCACCTTTCGGAAGATAGCTGCCGAGATCTCATCGACGCATTTCTCTCCGCTAAGAAGCAGCGCATTCCTGCTATCGTGCGTCGCCTCAAGGATGACCCGGATCACGACTTTGAGATCATCGCTGGTGTTCGGCGTTGGTGGACGGTCCAGTGGCTGCGCACCCACCACCACCCAGAGTTCGAATACCTCGTTACGATCCAGAATGTTTCCGACGAAGAGGCCTTTCGAGTTTCCGACATCGAGAACCGCTCGCGAAAGGATATTTCGGATTGGGAGAGGGCGAAGGAATACTCCCAAGCACTCGATGAGTTCTACAACTCGAACCAGAGTGAGATGGCTCAGCATCTGAACATATCTCGATCGTGGCTTAGCCGGTTGCTCGATGTGGCCCGATTGCCGTCAGAGATCGTGGCCGCTTTCCCAGACACGCACGGAATTACCGTACGTGTCGCGCGAGATATCAAGCCACTGACATCTGACCGGCGAACGCTGGACCTGATGATCGCCGAAAGTCGGGCGATCGCTGCTGAGCGCAATGATTTGGGAACCGCGCTTCCGGCGCCAGAGGTTGCGAAGCGCCTGATCCGCGCAACGGTCGCTCCAACGAAGTTGTCGAGCTCCGATGTCGAAGTGAAGGGGGCGAACGGCAAGGTGATCATGCGCTATTCGCACTCGGCGCGGGGCGGGCTCACCTTCAAAGTTCCTGCTCGAAGCGGTGCATCAACGGCTGAGGTTCTGAAAGCGATCGAATCCGTCTTGCAGAAAGGTTGATCCAAAATCCATCCTGACCGCTTGGGGGCGGCGCGCGCGATAAATCGCCTGCGTGAATCAGTCCGACTCGACTGATTCAAAATTCCCGTTGGATCACAGGATTCCTCGTGCGGCATGCAGGCGCGCATGGATAGCCTGACCCACGGCAGCTTCATCTGGCTCGAAGCCGTCTGCGCGGAGCGCAACGTCGCCCGTCGCTACACCGTCGCGTTGAGCCGCGATCTGTTTGGGACCTCGATCGTCGAATTTGCCTGGGGGCGGATCGGCACCAAAGGGCAGGGGAGGGCGGTCTCGTTTGCCGACGAGGACGAAGCCGCGCGCTTTGCGGGCCAGTTGCTACGCCGCCGGGCGTCAGCACCCAAACGGATCGGCGTGCCCTATCGCGAGGTGTCGTTGGCCCCCTAGGGCGCCTCAGGAGGCCCTGTGAGCCTTTTTGGGGGCCAAGGCATGGTCACCGGGACGAAGTATGGCCAGATCGGCCTTGCCGAGCGCCGTGGCGGCCTGTGAGGCCGTGCGGCGGGTCACACTCAGCGCGCGGGCCAGTTCGGCGCGGGTGAGGGGGCCTAACCCGCTAATCAACTGCCACACCGCTGGCGCCTGCGATGAGGCATAGAGCCCGGCCAGGCGCTCGTCGCCCAATGCCCGATCCCTGCGTACCGCCGCCAGGTCGGTTGCCACGTAGGCTGCGGCCACCCCGATCGCCTCGGCGAGCAGCGCGGGGAGGGGGCGCTCGGGTTCGGCCTTGAACAGGCTGCGCGGGGCGAGGCCCGCCAAGGCCAACGGTGCGGGACCAAGCCCGAACAGATGCGGTCGCATCGCCGCGGCGAGCGAGGCGGCCCAGGCGCTGCCGCGCGCCGCGAAGCGTTGGAACACGCGGCCTTCGATCATCACCTCTTCGCTGCCGAGCTCGAGGAAGTCGATCTCGTCCTCGCGCAGCTGCTCGAGCCATTCGCTCAGCGTTGCCAGAGGGTCGCGCGCCGGCAGCAGCGCGTCGAGCCGTTCCAGCGCCCGGTCGGCGGGATCGAAGGCGCTGGTGAAACTCTCGGTCGCGCCCTTGGCGGCAAGCGCGAGCCGCGCGGCGCGGGCGAGGGGAGGGGGCCCGCGCCGGGCGATCCACGACAGGAAGTCGCGGCGTTCGGCGGCGTACCACGAGCGGGTCAGTTCGGCCGCCTCGGGCCCGGGATTGTGCTCGGGCCCTTGGTTTTCCTGAGGTAAGTCGCGGACATGGACGCGCCACAGCCGCCGCAATGAGGCCAGCGCCAACCCGTCGGCAACTTGCGCGCTCAGAAACGGCAGCGCGCCCTCGAGCCGCGCGAGGGCCAGTTGCCACGGGGGAGGAGCGAGGGCCATAGTCCCGATAATATAGGAATGGCCGTAAAAGTATACTCTGCTCTGACGGTTGTTTCCGCCCTCAATCACTGTCCGATAACGACCCATCACGGATACCCGCGCCAGCGTCATTTTCCTTGCTCGATGGTGCCGATAGAGGGCGTAGCGTGGAAAGTACGCCAGACAACGCTAAGGACGAACAGTCAGGGAACGCTTAGGCGACGCGGCTATCCGGCGGCAGATTGAGGGCCTTGCGGCCATTGGAAGCAGCGGCTCTATCCCAGAGGAAATCGCCGGAGAAAGCAATATGCTCCCAGCCAACAGGGGAGGTATGGGCAAGCAGATCATCAGGCACCGCGACCGATGTTGACCGGAGATGTTGGGCAGCGGCATCCATGTAGATCGTGTTCCAATAGACGATCGCGGCGATGACCAGGTTGAGGCCGGATGCGCGATATTTCTGTGCCTCATGACTGCGGTCGATGATCCGACCCTGGCGGAATGTGTAGATCGCCTGCGTCAGGGCATGGCGCTGCTCGCTGTTGTTAAGGCCGGCATGGCATCGCCGGCGTAGATCGGGATTTTCCAGCCAATCCAGCATGAACAGCGTCCGCTCGATTTTGCCGATTTCCTGTAGCGCGACGTCGAGCTGGTTCTGCCGCTCATAGGCGGCGAGCTTTCGCAGCATGACCGACGGCGCCACGTGTCCGGCCTTGATCGACCCTACGAGGCGCAGCACGTCGTCCCATTGCTCAGCGATGATGTCGGACCGGATGCGCTTTCCCAATAGCGGGGTGAGGGACGGATAAGCTGCAACCGGCGCGATCGTCGCGAGCCGTCGGTCGGGGAAGTCGCGCAGGCGCGGGCAGAAGCGAAATCCCAGCATCGCGCACAGGGCGAAGACATGATCGGTCGCTCCGCCGGTGTCGGTGTAATGCTCGACGATCCTGAGATCGGTGCCATGGCTGATGAGGCCGTCGAGGACATAGGGCGCTTCATGCGTGGCGGCCGAGATCACATTGACGTGGTAGGGCCCGCGCTGATCGGAAACATGGGTGTAGAAGCTGAAGCCATGATCGACGCCATAGCGGGCGTTGATGTCGCCGCCCGATGCGCCGCGCTTCGCGCCCCTGAAGAACTGGCCATCGGAACTGGACGTGGTGCCATCGCCCCAGACCCGCGAGAATGGCAGGCGGTGGTGCGCATTGATGAGGACGGCGAGCGCCGCGCGGTAGCTGTCGTCGCGGATATAGGCGTCATGGGTCCACAGGAGCTGATCGCGCGTGACGCCCTGGCTCGCCGCCGCCATGCGCGACAGGCCGAGATTGGTCGCATCGGCGAGGATCGTGGCGAGCAGCGCGTTTTCATTGGGACACGGCTCGCCGGTGCGCAGGTTGGTGAACGCCGCAAGAAAGCCGGTTTCCCGCGCCACCTCATGCAGCAGCTCGGTGATGCGGATACGTGGCATCATGGCATCGAGCCGGTCGGCCAGCGCTTCGGCGTCGGGCGTCGCGATCGCGCGTACCGGCGATATCTGGAGGCGGGCGTCGCGGTATCGCACACCCTCCAGAGCGTCGCGCTTCAGGCGCTGGGCAAATTTCTTCAGCCGCCAGTCCAGTTCGCGGCCCCGCTGTTCGAGCCATTCGCCGGCTGTGGGTGGCAGGCCAAGAGCCGACACGATCGGCTTCGCCTTCGGCACGCTCAGCAGGTAGCTGTCGAACCGGCGGTATCCCGCCGATCGCTCCACCCAGACATCCCCGGAACGCAGCTTGTTGCGAAGATGCGCGATCGTCGCGATTTCCCAGAGCCGCCGGTTGATCTTGCCGTCATCGCCCACAACGATTTTCCGCCATTCCTTGCGGAAAGGCATCGGAGCGTCGGAGGGCAGATCGCGCTTGCCCGACTTGTTGAGGGTGCGCAGTATTTCAATGGCGGCGATCGTTTTCGCGCTGCCCTTTCCGGCCCTGAACTGGAGCGCTTCAAGCAGGTCGGGGGCGAACTTGCGCAACGTCGCATAGCGATCGGCCGCGACCGTCAGTGGGTCGAGGCTGGCGGTTTCCGCGATCGTCGCCACTTCCGGCCTGGCCCTCAGGAGGGTGTTCCACCCGACCGAGGCGTCCAGGGCCTCTATAGGGTCTTCGCCGGTATCGACCGCATCGGTGAGCGTGTCGATCGTCCTGCGAAAGATCAGCATCAGTCGCGCCACGTTCTTCGACGTGGTGGCATAGTTGCGCGTTTGGGCGTTCTTCGCGCGGGTGAAGATGCTGCCGATCAGCTTGTCCGCCATCTCTAGGGCGCTGTCGGTCAGCCGTTCTTCAAGATCGAGCAGGAAGGCAACCAGCGTGGCGCGCCGCCGGGAGGGAATATATCGCTCGGTCATATAGGCAGGCGAAGCGCGGCCTTCCGTGACATATTGCCGAAGTCGGTCCGCATGGATGCGACCAGCCACCTCCCGGGAGATGCCGATCTTTCGCACTTGCCGCAAGCGGTCGAGAATCTGGCGGATATGATCGGGCTTGGCAGCGACAGGGATGGTCTTGAGGAATGCGAGCTGGCTCATGCCGCCGGCGTCGTCAAAGAGCTGGTCAAGGGCTTGGACCTGTTCAGTGCTGAGATCGGCAATCAGGGCGTAGGCAGCCTGCTTGCGGGCACGCGCACGCCCCGCGCTGCTGGCGCGCTCGATGGTGGAGATGGACGGTAGCAGAATCCGGGCCTCGCGAAGGGCGGTGACGACGCCGCTTGCGATCGTCATCCCCTTGTCGGTTGCCCATGCCGTTTTCGCGGCCGCTTCTATCATAAAGGGGATATCGGCGCGGGTCGGCCCCCGAAGGCCTAGGCGCGCCGCCAGCTCGCGGGCATGGTCCGTCATCGTTTGATCCCGTGCGGCATAGTCGGCCAGATCAGTTACGCGCAGGCCAAGCTGCTCCGCGACGAAAGCGGCGAGATCATGGGGTATCGCTCCCCTGTCGCGTATCAATTGCGCGAGGGCGATGCCCGGATGCCGCAAAAGGGCGAGCTGCAGCGCGACGCCCAACCGGGCTCTGTTGCAAAAATCGTGAAGCTTGAGCATGCTTGGCGGAGATTGGACGG
>ERZ1645185.984-NODE-984-length-11898-cov-5.416533_pt1 | contig 11898 bp, 12 predicted proteins | sample MGYA00575351_ERZ1645185 | MGnify/ENA primary metagenome ERZ1645185 (study PRJEB40838, sample SAMN11284767) | freshwater sediment metagenome | isolation source: river sediment | host: Sediment | place: India: Jana village, Kanpur | collected 2015-12-17 ... | reverse complement strand
GCACGTCGCCCAGCGCTTCCACCGCCTGCGGGCCGACATCGAGGATCATCTCGTCAGCGGCGACTTCGTGGACGTTGCAGGTCCGCAAGGAAGGCGGATTGGCGGCGAATTCCTTCGCCACCACCACGTCATAGGGCAGGTGCACGGTGCATCCGGCCTTGTCCGCGGCATCAAGGATACCTTCGGCGGTTGCGGCCAGATCGTGCTCGCACAGGCTCTTGCCGACGTTGACCCCGCGCGCGGCGAGGAAGGTATTGGCCATGCCGCCGCCGATGATCAGGTGATCGACCTGGGTGACGAGGTGGGTCAGCACATCGAGCTTCGAGGAGACCTTGGCCCCGCCAACCACCGCTGCCACCGGACGCACCGGATTGCCGAGCGCCGCCTCGAGCGCCTTGAGCTCCGCTTCCATCGAGCGGCCGGCGTAGGCCGGCAACAGGTGGGCCAGCCCCTCGGTGCTGGCGTGCGCGCGGTGCGCGGCGGAAAAGGCATCGTTGACGTAGATATCGCCGTTGGCGGCAATCGCCTGGGCCAGTTCGGGATCGTTCTTTTCCTCGCCCTTCCAGAACCGGGTGTTCTCCAGCATGGCGATATCGCCGGGCTGGAGGATGCCCACGGCCTGCTTGACCACATCACCCGCGATCTCGGGCACGAACATCACTTCCCTGCCCAGCACAGCCTGGACCGCGTCGATCGTCATCGAGACCGACATGGTCGAGACCCGCTCACCCTTGGGCCGGCCGAAATGCGCGAGCAGCAGGACCTTGGCGCCCTTTTCGGCCAGTTCGAGGATCGTCGGTGCCGAAGCCCGCACGCGCGTATCGTCGGTAACCGAGGCGTCCTGCATCGGCAGGTTGAGGTCGACGCGCACCAGCGCGACCTTCCCGGTCAGGTCACCCAGATCGTCGAGGGTCTTGAACTTGGTCATCAATCTCTCCGTCATCCCGGGCTCGATCCGGGATCGCTGGCCGCTGGCCCCTGCGCTCGCCGGCCAGCGGTCCCGGGGCTGGCCCGGGACGACGCCAGGATTACAGCAGCTTGCCCATGGCCCCAGCCGTATCGACCATGCGGTTGGAGAAGCCCCATTCGTTGTCGTACCAGCTCAGCACGCGGACCAGCTTGCCGTCGATCACCGCGGTTTCGAGGCTGTCGATGGTCGAGCTGTTCGAGCAGTGGTTGTAGTCGATCGAGACCAGCGGCTCGTCCGAATAGCCCAGCACGCCCTTGAGCGGACCTTCCGCCGCAGCCTTGAGCAGCGCGTTGACTTCTTCCTTGGTGGTGTCGCGCTTCGGCTGGAAGGTCAGGTCGACCACCGAGACGTTCGGCGTCGGCACGCGGATCGCGCTGCCGTCGAGCTTGCCCTTCAGTTCGGGCAGAACCTCGCCCACGGCGCGGGCGGCGCCGGTGGTGGTCGGGATCATGCTCATCGCAGCGGCGCGGGCGCGGCGCGGATCTTCGTGGATCTGGTCGAGGATCTTCTGATCGTTGGTATAGGCGTGGACCGTGGTCATCAGCCCGCGTTCGATCCCGATCGCGTCGTTCAGCACCTTGGCGAAGGGCGCCAGGCAGTTGGTGGTGCACGAAGCGTTGGAGACGATGGTGTGGCCCGCTTCCAGCTTGTCGTGGTTGACGCCGTAGACGACAGTCAGGTCGACGTTCTTGCCCGGAGCCGAGATCAGCACCTTCTTGGCGCCGGCGGCCAGGTGCTTTTCGCACGATGCGCGGTCGGTGAAGAAGCCGGTGCATTCCAGCGCGATGTCGACGCCATTGGCCGCGTGCGGCAGGTTCGCCGGGTCGCGCTCGGCCGAAACGTGGATGCGTTTGCCGTTGATGATCAGGTCGTTGCCGTCGACTTCGACCGTGCCGCCAAACGCGCCGTGGACGCTATCGCGCTGGAACAGCATCGCATTGGCCTTGGCCGAGGCGAGATCGTTGATCGAGACCAGCTCGAGATCGTGATCGGTGCGCGACAGGATAGCCCGCGCCACATTGCGCCCGATGCGCCCGAAACCGTTGATCGCAACCTTGATTGCCATGAACCCAACTCCTCCTAAAGGCCCAGCCGGGCCTTGATCTGCGGAACAATGGCCTCGGACGTGAGGCCGAAATAGCGGTACAGCTGGTCGGCCGGGGCCGACGAACCGAAGCGGTCGATGCCGATGGTCAGCCCGTCGCCGACGTACTTCTGCCAGCCCAGCGTCACCCCGGCCTCGATCGAGACCTTGAGCGTGTCGGCCGGCAGCACGTCGGCGCGGTAGGCTGCGTCTTGCGCATCGAACAGCTGGGTGCACGGCATCGAGACGACGTCAGCCCCGATCCCGGCGCCTTCCAGCTCGGCGGCGCAGGCCAGCGCGATCTCCACTTCGGAACCGGTCGCCACCAGCACGACCCGGCGCGCGGCGTCGGCGGCCTTCAGGCGGTAACCGCCCTTGGCGCTGAGCATACCGCCCTGGGTGCGAACCTGCGGCAGGTTCTGGCGCGACAGGGCGAGCGCCGACGGCGTGCCTTCCGCTTCCAGAGCCAGAGCCCAGCATTCTGCCGTTTCGACCACGTCGGCCGGGCGGAACACCAGCAGGCCCGGGATCGCCCGCAGCGACATGACGTGTTCGACCGGCTGGTGAGTCGGGCCGTCCTCGCCCAGGCCGATGCTGTCGTGCGTCAGCACATAGACCGTCTGCGCGTGCTGGATCGCCGACATGCGGATCGCGTTGCGGCAATAGTCGGCAAAGACCAGGAAGGTGCCGCCATAGGGCACGATCCCGCCGTGCAGCGCCATGCCGTTCATCGCCGCGGCCATGCCGAACTCGCGGATGCCGTAATGGACGTGGCGGCCTGTGTAGTCATCGGCGCTGAAGGTGGCGGTGGCCTTGGTCTTGGTCAGGTTGGACCCGGTCAGGTCGGCCGAACCGCCCAGCAGCTGCGGCAGCTGCTCGGTCAGCGGGCAAAGCGCCATTTCGCTGGCCTTGCGCGTCGCCACCTTCTGCGGATTGGCCAGCAGCCCGTCGACGTAGTCCTGGATCGCCGGGATCGCCCTGCCCTTCAGCCCCTGCTGCCCTGCTTCGAAGGCGGCGCGATTGGGCGAAGCGGCCAGGCGCGCTTCCCATTCGGCGCGGGCCTGGGCACCCTTGGCACCCAGCGAGCGCCAGTCGGCCAAAATATCGGCAGGCACTTCAAATGCCGGCGCGGTCCAGCCCAGCGCCTCGCGCGTCGCGGCCACTTCATCCGCCCCCAGCGGGCTGCCGTGCACCGAATGGCTGCCCGCCTTGTTGGGTGCGCCCTTGCCGATCACGGTCTTGCAGGCGACCAGCGACGGACGCGGATCGGCCGCAGCCTCGGCCAGGGCGCGGGCGATATCGGCAAAGTCGTGCCCGTCGCAGCGGGTCACGTGCCAGCCGCTGGCGGTATAACGCGCGGCGATATCCTCACAGGTCGAAAGCGAAGTATCGCCGTCGATGGTGATCTCGTTATCATCCCACAGAACGTTCAGCCCGCCGAGCTTGAGCGTCCCGGCCAGGCCCACCGCCTCGTGGTTGATGCCTTCCATCAGGCAGCCGTCGCCGGCGATCACCCAGGTGCGGTGATCGACCAGATCGCTGCCATGCACGGCGTTGAGATGGCGTTCGGCCATGGCCATGCCGACGGCCATGGCCAGTCCCTGGCCCAACGGACCGGTGGTGCATTCGACCCCGGCCAGCTCGGTGTTTTCGGGATGGCCAGCGCAGGGGCTGTGCAGCTGGCGGAAATTACGGATGTCGTCGATCGTCGGCGCTTCGTACCCGGTCAGGTACAGCAGCGAGTAGATCAGCATCGAACCGTGCCCGGCAGACAGCACGAACCTGTCGCGATCGGGCCATTTCGGTGCAGCAGGATCGAACTTGAGGAACTGGCTGTAAAGCACCGTGGCAACATCGGCCATGCCCATCGGCATGCCGGGGTGACCCGAATTGGCGGCCTGGACCGCATCCATCGACAAAGCGCGGATGGCATTGGCCATGGGGGCCAGACGGGAAGGAGCCAGGGACGCGGCAGAGGGGCTCATCAACAAAGGCTCCCGAAAAGATCGCTGGATAGGCGCCGAGTCGGCGCGCCGCCTCCTTTGCGGAGGCACCGCGCCCCGTCAAGCGGGCCACGCCTGCCTGCCCTGTCAAAGCGTGGGAAAAGCCAAGTGCATCCCTTTGCAGCGCCGCACTTTTAGGTTAGCCAGCACTTATGGATGGGGATCGCACCGCCCGCGCCAAAGCGCGGATCGACGCGGCGCTCGCCCGGATCGAGGCGGGCCCGCAACGGACCAACGGCACAGCCGATGGCGCCGAACTGACACGTTTGCAGGCGCGGCATGACCGATTGCGTGCCGTGGTGCAGGATTCTCTGACCCAGCTCGACCAGCTGATCGAAAGCGCACAGGGGTAAGACCATGAGCAACGTCACCCTGCAGATCGGCGGCCGCAGCTACACGGTGGCCTGTGCCGATGGCGAGGAAGCGCACATTTCGGCACTGGGCCAATCGATTGCGCAAAAGGTCGAGCAGATGGGCCCCGGCCACAGCGAGGCGCGGCAGCTGCTGTTCGCCTCGCTTCTCCTGGCCGACGAACTGCACGAAGCGCGCGGACGACCCGGCCTGGTCGCGGCACAGCCAACACCGGCCGATCCGGACGCTGCGGCCGACCTGCTCGAGGCGATCGCCGACCGGCTTGAAAAAGTCGCCGCCTCTCTTGAGGGTTAAGGGCCTCCGCCCTACATAGGATGCGACGGGTACTGCCCGGTACGAACCGACAGAACATCCCTGAGGCTATAAGCAATCCAATGGGGGCTGTCCCTGGTCGGACCGCTATTTCGCATAGAGGTCCGGCACACATGGTCCCCACCTGACGTGAAGGCGTCAGAGGATTTCCCCGGCAACGGCCCATGGTGGTCCCGTCACCCACACCCCAACCGACGAGGCCCGCGCCCGTGACCGACAAGCCAGCGCTACGAACCCGGATGCGCGCGGCGCGGCGCGAGCACGAAGCGGCGATCCCCGCGTCCATGCGCGGGCTACTGTTCCTGCGCCCGCCCGCCCCGCTCCTCGACCTGATCGATCCGGCGGCGTGCATCGGGCTCTATTATCCGGTCGGCAGCGAAGCCTCGCCTCTGGGGTACGCCCGCTGGTTCTACGAAGCGGGGCACACAGTTGCCCTGCCCTGGTTCGCCGACAAGACCAGCCCGATGACCTTCCGCCAATGGAGCAATCCGTTCGTCGAGGACGAACTGGAACCCGCGCCGTGGGGTGGCCTCCAGCCTGACGGCTCGGCCGAAGCGGTAACGCCCGATGTGCTGATCGTACCCCTGCTGGCCTTCACCGACCGTGGCGAACGACTTGGCCAGGGCGGCGGCCATTACGACCGTTACCTGCAGAACAATCAAGACGCCATAACCATCGGGATCGGCTGGGATTGCCAGCGCGTTGAGCGCCTGCCAGTGGAGCCGCACGACATGCCGCTGCGCGCAGTGGTAACCCCGACCCGCTTTTACGGACCGTTCTGACCATGCGCCAGGAACCGACACTGCGAATCCCTCTGGGCGTCCTGGCTTTGTTGTTCGCCTTGCTGGTCTATGGTGTGCTGATCGCCCGCTATGTCGCCCCGCTTATCGAAGGCTGGCCAGCGCTTGGGCAGTTGCCCGTCTATGTCCTGCTGGGGGTGGTCTGGCTGCTGCCGCTGCGGCGCTTCCTGATCTGGATGGAAACCGGCCGCTGGGGCTAAAGCAAGGCCGCCCGCCGCAGGTCTTTTTCACGCCCGAATCGCAGCAGCAATGCGCGCAGTTCCTCCCGCGACGGCACCCACAGCCGGTGCCCGTCCAGTTCGACCGGCTGGCGCGTCTGCAGTGCGACGGACGACCACTTGCCCCGTTCGCAGAGCGAAAAGCCGGCGAACAGTTCGATCGGCAGCGCCGCGCCTGTCCATGTAACGAACAAGTCGGAGCGGAAGCGCTCGTCGCCGCTGCCTCGCAGAGGGGCAAGTCCCAGCGGGCCAAGCACGGCGCCGGCGTCGCGCGGGTCGAACAGCACGTCGATGTCGCGCACTGGCCCAGGATCGGCGCCATGCAGCGCAAGCGCCGCGCTGGCGATCACCCACCAGTCGTGCCGCGCCGGGGCCATGATCGCAGCGACCTCGATCAGCGCGGCGCGGAGCGGAGGGGCCAGGTCCATGCTTCCCCCCTTGCTCCGTCCGCCGACACAAGGCAACCTTGCCCGAAACGGGGGAGAAGGCTGATGAAGCGGACCATCGGACTGGTGCTGGCGGTGCTGGCCCTTGCAGCGGGGCTGGGCCTGCTGTTCGGACGGAACTGGATCGCGCAGCGTGCCTTCGACCGGGCGCTGGAGCAGAACGTCGGGATCGATCCGTCCGCCGCTCTGGCCGACGGTCTGCACGCGTATGTCTGCGGCAGCGGATCGCCCATGCCCGATGCACAGCGTGCCGGGCCGTGCATCGCGGTGCTGGCCGGGCGGCAGGGCTTCGTGTTCGACGCCGGGGCGGGATCGATCCGCAAGCTGGGCCGGATGGGCTTTCCGATGGACCGGCTGCAAGGCGCCTACCTGACCCACCTTCATTCAGACCACATCGACGGGCTGGGCGAACTGATGCTGCAGGCGTGGATCGCCGGCGGGCGGTCAACCCCGCTGCCGGTTAGCGGTCCGGACGGAACCGACGCGGTGATCGCGGGCTTCGTCTCGGCCTACCAGACCGACAAGGGCTTTCGCATCGCTCACCACGGACCTGCCGTGGCGCGGCCTGGAGGTTTCGGGGCAACCGCCCAGGTCATCACGCTGACTGCGGGCAACCAGGTGGTCTACGACCGCGATGGCGTGCGTATCACCGCCTTTCCGGTAATTCACGATCCTGTGAAGCCCGCCTTCGGATACCGGATCGACTACAAGGACCGTTCGATCGCGATCAGCGGCGACACCGTGTACACCCCATCGCTGGTGGCTGCTGCCAAAGACGTCGACGTGCTGTTCCACGAAGCGCTCAACCGCAAGATGGTGGCCGCGCTCGGGGCCAAGCTGAAAGAACGCGGCCGCGGCGACGCGGGCAAGATCATGGGCGACATCCAGGGCTATCACGCCAGCCCGGAAGAGGCCGCGCGCGCGGCACGCGAAGCCGGGGCAAAGGCGCTGGTGCTCTACCACCTTGTCCCGGCACCGCCGGCCGCCCTGATCGAACCGCTGTTTCTGGGCGACGCCCCGAAGCAGTTCGCAGGACCGCTGAAGCTGGCGCAGGACGGCATGATCGTCAGCCTGCCCGCGGACGGCAAGGCGATCGATTTCAGTTCGGCGATGTAAGGAAAATCCCCAAGTGGCGCGAGTGACGGGGCTCGAACCCGCGACCTTCGGCGTGACAGGCCGACACTCTAACCAACTGAGCTACACCCGCGCAGCCACTTGGGAGCCGCGCCACTAGGCCAGCGGCGGCGGGCTGTCAACAGCCTTCGCGCCGCCTTTTTCGACTTTGTCCGGACGGACCGATTCCGCGCCTGGGGCCGCGCCATTTCTGCGCCCGAACCGATTGCGAACGCGCGGTTAACCATATCTTTGCCCTTGCCCGGCACAACCGCCGTGGACGTCCCGCACGGGACCAAACGGGGCTTATGAACGTGCAGAATCACCGCCGCCGCACCCTGCGATCGATCCTGGTCGCGACCGCCGTCCTTTCGGCCCATTTGCCGGGACTGGCCGCGGCGCGCAGCGCCATCGCGATGGACAGCGCCGTCTTCGTCGAAAAGACCTCGCCGCGCGCCGGACGCCTGCTCGAACCGGCACGGCAGCTCAAGCGCGGAGACCGCGTAATCACGATCCTCAGCTGGACCCGTCAGGCGGGCAGCGGCGGCTTCGTGGTGACCAATCCACTGCCCCGCAGCGTCTATTACCAGGCCAGCGCCGACGAGAACGAGGAGGTGTCGATCGACGGCGGCCGCACCTGGGGCAAGCTAGAGGATCTGCGCGTCGGCACCCGCCTTGCCGCGCCGGAGGACGTGACTCATGTGCGCTGGCGCGTGCCCGCCCCCGTCGCTGCGCGCGGATCGGGCCAGATCGCCTACAGCGCGATCGTGCGCTAGGTCAGCAGCCCTCGTACTTCCAGTTGCGCTTCTTGCCTTCGGCGAGCCATTTGATCGCTTGGGCGATGCGCTTGTCCCGCGTTTCCGGCCGTTTCGCCTCGGCAATCCACTGCACGTATTCGCGGCGGTGCGACGGGGCGAAACCGTCCAGCGCCGCCCTGGCCGCTGTGTTGGCGTCCAGCGCGGCCTGAAACTCAGCCGGGATCGGCAATTCGGCCTTGGGCTGACGCGGAGCGGCCCGCTTCTTCACCACGGATTCCATGTCGGTCCGGGCGGCCTTCAGCTTGTCCGCAAGCGCGGCATCATCGGGCAGGTCGGCCAGGCCGGCGATCTTGCCGTATTGGCCCATCGCGTCGCCCTGCCGGCCCTGCCCGTGGATAACGAAAGCGCAGTGCGCCTTGAACGCCGCCATTCCGGCTAGGTTCTTTCCGCCCACCATGAAGTGCGGCATTCCCCACTTGATGGTTTCCTGCGCGTCCGGAAAGGTCGCGTGAACCAACGCGCGCAAGCGGTTCAGGATCGGCGGAGCAAAGGGAGCGGCCTTGGCGATGTAATCGTCGATCCGCGGGTCCCTTGCCATGCCGTCCTCGGTCAATCCGCCAGCAGCAACGCCGGGCTTTCGATCAGTCGCCGAACCGCCTGAACGAAGCTGGCCGCATCCCAGCCGTCGACCACGCGGTGGTCGCAACTGATCGACATGTTCATCAGCTTGCGCTTGGCGATGCGTTCGCCGCCCATGCCGTCCGGCACGAACATCGGCCGTTCGACGATCCGGTTGGGGCCGATGATCGCCACTTCGGGGCGGTTGATCACGGGCGTAGTGGCTACCCCGCCCAGCGGCCCGAGTGAGGTGATCGTGATCGTCGATCCCGACAGTTCCTCGGCCTTGGCGCTGCCATTGCGCGCCGCCTCGGCCAGACGGCGGATCTCGTTCGCCAGCTGCCACAGGTTCTTGTCCTGGGCGTCGCGGATCACCGGAACCATAAGGCCGGCATCGGTCTGGGTCGCCATGCCGAGGTGAACCGCGCCGTGACGCGTCACCACGCCCGCTTCGTCATCGTAACGCGCGTTGAGCATCGGATAGTCGGGCAATGTGCGGCAGATCGCGGCGATCAGCAGCGGCAGCATGGTCAGCTTGGGCCGCTCCGCGCCGAACCCGGTGTTGAGCTGGGCGCGCAGATCCTCCAGCGCGGTAACATCGCATTCCTCGACGTAGGAAAAGTGGGGAATGTTGCGCTTCGACGCCGACATGTTCTCGGCAATGCGGCGGCGCATGCCGATGACCCGCACCTGTTCGTCCGCGCGCTTCCCGCCGGCGCCGCGGAACGCCCCGTTGTAGGCCAGAAATGCATCGAGATCGGCATGGCGCAGACGGCCGTCCTCGGCCGGACGGACCTGCGCCAGATCGATACCCAGTTCCCTGGCGCGCGACCGCACGGCCGGACTGGCAAGAACCTTGGCTGCAGGGCTCGCAGCAACGGGAGCCGCAGGGGCCGGCGCCGGCTTGGCCGCTGCGACCGGAGGCGGCGGCGGAGGCGGTGGCGGAGGGACCGGTTCTTCGGCCACGGCAACTTCCACCCGCGCCACATCGCCCGCATCGGGCGTTTCCGCCTCGATCCGTTCGGCCACGGCGCTTTCACCATCGTCACCCGCGTCGTCGCCTTCGGTCTGGATCACCACCAGCGGCGATCCGATGGCGATCATGTCGCCTTCCGCACCCGCCACTTCGAGCACCACGCCGGCAACCGGGCTTTCCATTTCGACCGTCGCCTTGTCGGTCATAACGTCGGCCAGCTTGCCGTCTTCCTCGACCCGGTCGCCCGGCTTGACGTGCCAGGCGACGATCTCGGCCTCGGCGATGCCTTCGCCGATATCGGGGAGCTTGAAGGTGAACTTGCCCATTGTTTTTACGCTTTCAGCAGGCGGTCGACGGCCTCGCCAATGCGGACCGGTCCGGGGAAATAGGCCCATTCAAGGCTGTGCGGATAGGGGGTATCAAAACCCGTCACGCGCTCGATCGGCGCTTCAAGGTGGTAGAAGCAGCGCTCCTGCACCAGAGCGGACAGTTCCGCTCCATAGCCGCAGGTGCGGGTCGCTTCGTGGATGATCAGACATTTGCCGGTCTTTTCCACCGACTTCTGCACAGTCTCGATGTCGATAGGAACCAGCGTGCGCAGGTCGATGATCTCGGCATCGACGCCCTTGTCGGCCAGCACCGCCTCGGCCACGTGGATCATGGTGCCATAGGCCAGCACGGTCATCGCCTCGCCTTCGCGCACCACGCGGGCCTTGCCCAGCGGGATGCGGTAATAGCCTTCGGGAACCTCGCTGTCCTTGTGGCGACTCCACGGTTCGACCGGCTTGTCGTAGTTGCCGCTGAACGGGCCGTTGTAGATGCGCTTGGGTTCGAAGAAGATCACCGGATCGTTGTCCTCGATAGCGGCGATCAGCAGCCCCTTCGCGTCATGCGGGGTCGAAGGGATCACGGTCTTTATGCCCGCTACGTGGGTGAACAGCGCTTCGGGGCTCTGGCTGTGAGTCTGCCCGCCGAAGATCCCGCCGCCAAAGGGCGAACGCACGGTGATCGGCGCGGTGAACTCGCCCGCCGAGCGGTAGCGCAGCCGCGCCGCTTCGGAAATCAGCTGGTCGAGACCCGGATAGATATAGTCGGCAAACTGGATCTCCGGCACCGGCCGCAGACCATAGGCGCCCATGCCGACCGCCGCACCGATGATCCCGCATTCATTGATCGGGGTGTCGAACACGCGGGTCTTGCCGTATTTCTTCTGCAGGCCCGCCGTGGCGCGGAACACCCCGCCGAAATAGCCGACGTCCTCGCCGAAGATCACGACATTGGGATCGCGTTCCATCATGATGTCGAGCGCGTCGTTGATCGCCTCGATCATGTTGAGCCGCTTGGTCGGGGCCTGCGCCAGCGAAAGCGGCGCCTCTTCCGGCGTCATCATTCGTACTCCTTCCAGGTCGGCCATTTGATCCGGCGCTCCCGGATTGCCTGCTCGGCCTGCTCCTGCAGGTGCCAGGGCAGGTCTTCGAAGACGTCCTCAAACATGGTGTGGAACGGGTGGTGCAGCCCGTGGCCCAGGATGCCGTTCTTTTCGGCTTCCTTGGTCGCGGCCTTGACCTGATCGATATGCTCCTTGTCCATCGCCTCGTGCTGGTCCTCGCTCCATTCGCCCAGAGCGATCAGGTGCTTCTTCAGCCGGTTGATAGGATCGCCCAGCGGCCACTCCTCGCGCTCGTGCGCAGAGCGGTAGGCGCTCGGATCGTCGGACGTCGAATGGCCTTCGGCGCGGTAAGTGAAGTGTTCGATCAGGGTCGGACCCTTGTTGGCCCGCGCCCGGTTCGCGGCCCAGCGCATCGCGGCATAGACCGCCAGCGGATCGTTGCCGTCGACCCGCAGCCCGGCCACGCCATAGCCCACCGCCTTGGCGGCGAAGGTCGCGCGCTCGCCCCCGGCAAAGCCCGAAAAGCTGGAAATCGCCCACTGGTTGTTGACGATGTTGAACACCACCGGGGCGTTGAACACGGTGGCAAAGGTGAAGGCGGCATGGGCATCGCCCTCCGCGCTCGACCCCTCGCCGATCCAGGTCGCGGCGATGCGAGTGTCGCCCTTGATCGCGCTGGCCATGGCCCAGCCCGCCGCCTGCGGGTACTGTGTCGCCAGGTTGCCGCTGATCGTGAAGAAGTTGTGCTCGCGGCTGGAATACATGATCGGCAGCTGGCGGCCCTTCAGCTTGTCCGCCCGGTTCGAATAGATCTGGTTGATCATCTCGGTGATTGGAT
>ERZ1645185.983-NODE-983-length-11905-cov-4.341688_pt1 | contig 11905 bp, 11 predicted proteins | sample MGYA00575351_ERZ1645185 | MGnify/ENA primary metagenome ERZ1645185 (study PRJEB40838, sample SAMN11284767) | freshwater sediment metagenome | isolation source: river sediment | host: Sediment | place: India: Jana village, Kanpur | collected 2015-12-17 ... | reverse complement strand
GGGAACGGGCAGGGGCGTTGGAACGATCGGAACAGGCCCTGAACGAGCAGACCAGGATCGTCAACTCGGTCCTGCGAAGCATGGGGGACGGCGTAGTGGTCACCGACGCTGAAGGGAAGCTCCTTGTCGTGAATCCGGCTGTGGAAAGTATTCTCGGGTTTGCTCCGGGCCTCCTCCCTCCGACTGAGTGGGCGGAGCGGTATGAGTTCTTTCATGGAGACACGGTGACACCGTTTCTCCGCGAGGAATGGCCGTTGGCGCGCGCGCTGCGCGGAGAGAAGGTCGATTGGCTGGAGGCCTATCTGAGGGCTACACAGGGCGTTCCCGGTCGCTGGATCAGCATCAATGCGAGGTCGATCAGAGACGACGCGGGGGTGCTGTCCGGAGCCGTTTTGGTCTTTCATGACATTACGTGGCTCAAGCGGGCTCAGGATGCGTTGTTTGAATCGGAGTATCGTTTCCGCAGTCTGGTGGAAGGTGCGCGCGATATCATTTTTACGCTGTCAGCCGATGCGACCATGACCTCGCTGAATCCGGCATTTGAGACGGTGACCAATTGGTCACGTTCGCAGTGGATCGGCGAGCCGCTCGTCGCCCTGCTGCATCCAGATGATGCGGGATTTTGTCAGGATGTCCTGCAGGCGATATTGGAACGGGGGACCCCCTTGACCTGTTCGATGCAAATCAGCACGAAACAAGGCGGATACGTGACCGGAGAATTCGTGGGTACGCCGCAGATGCGTCAGGGACGGGTTGTCGGTGTCTTGGGGATTATTCGCGATGTCACTGAGCGTCGACGGATAGAGGATGCGCTGCGGGTCAGTGAGGAGCGATTGCGGTCCATTGTGCAATCGACGACTGATGCCATCGTATTGGTGAATGCGCTGATGAAGGTGGCGTTCTGGAATAAAGGCGCCGAGGCGATCTTCGGGTACTCGGCGGACGAAATCATCGGTCAACCTGTTACGTTGATCATTTCCGAGCGGTATCACGAGGAATTGGAGCGTAATGTCCAACGGGTACGGTTGCTGGAGCGGGTCCATTCGACAAGCAAGACACTGGAACTCGTGGGCCGACGGAAAGTGGCGGAGGAATTTCCGTTGGAGTTGAGCATGACCTCGTGGAAAGGAAAGTCCGATCTGTTTTTCACCATGATCATGCGCGATATCAGCGAGCGAAAGTCGGCGGAAGAACAGTTGGACCGGTTACATTACCACAATCAGGTTGTCCTGAATTCCGCGGGAGAAGGGATCTATGGTGTGGATCGTGACGGATGTTTCACTTTCCTGAACCCGGCGGCGGCGAAAATGTTCGGAGCGGAGGCGGAGCAGGTGATCGGCCGCTCGATGCATGCGTTCGTCTTTCCTCCCGATCTTCGCGCGCGCCCGTTCGGGGAATTGCGCTGCCCGATTGCGGAAACGATTGCGGCCGGGGAGATCCGCGAGCAGGTGGATGGTCTGTTTTGGCGTCAAGACGGCACGAACTTTCCCGTGGAATATGTCAGTACCCCTATGTGGGAGCGGCGGGAGATCGTGGGCGCAGTTGTGGTCTTCAAAGACACCACGGATCGGAAGCGGGCGGAGGCGCAGTTGCAGGATTCCCTTCGCCGGTTGCGCAAACTCTCGGGACGGATGGAGGGAATTCGTGAGGAAGAGCGCGGGCGGATCGCGCGAGAATTGCACGATGAATTGGGCGTGGGGTTGACGTGTCTCAAGATCGATTTGTCTCGCCTCGGCGGGTTATTGGGCGAGCGCCTCATGCCGAGCGATCGGGCGAAAGTCGATGAAAAAATTCGCGGAATGAAGGAGCAAGTCGACAGTACCATCACCTCGGTGCAACGGATTGTGGCTGAATTGCGTCCCGGGGTGTTGGACGATTTGGGATTGGTCGCGGCGATCGAGTGGCAGTGCCGTGACTTTCAGCGCCGCACGGGAATCGTCTGTCACTGCATGGTCAGTCACGAAGACTTGCGGGTCGAACCGGAGCAGGCGACGGCAGTCTTTCGCATTTGCCAGGAGGCACTGACGAACGTCACCCGGCATGCGCAGGCAACCGAGGTTCACGTGTGTTTGGAGGACCAAGGCGTGGGGTTGGTTCTGCGGGTGCGTGACAACGGGCGGGGGATTCCCTCGGATCGGTTGACCGATGCGAGATCCTTCGGCCTGCTGGGCATGCGGGAGCGTGCCGGTCTTCTCGGGGGGGACGTCCAGATTGAAACACAAGAAGGTAACGGGACGACGATTGCCGTGCAGTTGCCTCGATAAGGAAGGATGGTGACAGGATGGAGAGCACGATGCGAACAGCAACCACCGTACGAATTCTGGTCGTCGACGATCATCCGTCGTTCCGGCGCGGGGTGAAGGACATCCTTGAGGAAGGGTTTGAGGGGGCCAGCATGGCCGAGTGTGGGAATGCCCAGGAGATGTTGGATCAGGTGCGCGAGCAGCCGTATGACCTCGTCGTCATGGACATCAGCATGCCGGGGCGGTCTGGCCCTGAAGTGTTGAAGGAACTTAAGCAGTTGGCGCCGACCCTGCCGGTTCTCATTCTGAGCATGCATCCCGAGGATCAATATGCCATCCGGATGTTCAAAGCGGGTGCTGCCGGGTACCTCACCAAAGCAAGTGCTCCGGAGGAATTGGTGCATGCGGCGAAAAAGGTGATGGCGGGAGGGCAATATGTCAGTGCCTCGGTGGGAGAAGCCCTGGCGTTGACGGTGAGAACGGGCGTGGACAAGTTGCCTCACGAGCGTCTCTCTGATCGTGAGTATGAGGTGTTGTGCTTGATCGCATCCGGGCAGACCGTCAGTGACATCGCCGAAAGTATTCATCTCAGCGTGACGACAATCAGCACCTATCGCGCAAGGATCTTGGATAAGATGAGCCTCAAGAACAATGCCGAACTGACCCGATACGCGTTGCAGCATGGACTCGTCGTCTAACGAGATGCGAAACATTTCCGCCAGAGCGGCCTTCTCGCGTCATTCAGCGACTCAACCCACCACCAGGAGTAGGACCCTCTCTTGGCAGGCTCGGGGTGGTGGGGAAGGATGTCTGTTCACCTCTAGGACACGGGCGTGCATCGGCTCGCGCCAGTTTGCAGACGTGAGCGCTCATGCATCTTTGCGCTGGACCTCGCCGCAGTCTTGTCGGACGAATGTGTTGCGCATCCTGCGGGTTGTGAGTGTTGACCGAACAGGGCACGTTGAATGCAGCGCGGACGATGACGCGACAAGCGAATGTGTCTGCAACTTGCCAAGGTGCTGGCGAGACTTAGACCATGTCGTGCCAACCATGACGACGGACCGTGTAGTTTTGTGACACAGAAATCGGTTCAGCAGCGATAGTCTCCCCCCTCCGTTCAAGCCTATTCTCATCTTCATGCCGAAACCGTGGATCACAGGTGCGACCACCTTGTTGGCTGTGCTTGAGGCGGCGCGTGAATGTCGGACTGTTGAGCGGTCTGGTGTGGACCCGCGTACCGGCGCGTTTCGACAGGGGTGGCCGGAGATTGTGGCTCAACTGAGTTCAGTCGACGTCGCCATGTTGCAGGATATTCCCTGGTGGGGGCCGCAGATGGAGCGTCGATTGACGCAACTCACAGATGTAGGGCAGGTGACGTGACTCGATCCGGAGGGGAGGGATGTATGGTGCAACCGAATGGGAGACATGGAGTACGAGTAGGGAAGCGGCCTACGGTTGCGGTGGTGTACGACGACGTGACGAAGGGGTATCGGTGCGCTGACTGGTTGGCCCTTCACGGCTACCAGGCCACGATGACCTCGACGGTTCATCCGTTGGAACAGAGTCTGAAAGAGCTTCGCCCTGACCTCATTGTCGTTGGCTTCTTCTCTGCGTCCACACCTCTGCAGGCCACCGTCCCGCGCCTCAAAATGACCTGCCCGCAAGTGCCGATTATCGCGATGATGGAACGGTCGATCGCCAAGGGCGTCGGCTCTGCTCCGGCCTTTGCGAAAGCCTTCGGCGCAGACGTGTTTATGTGTGACTCGCTCGATCCTCCAGAGACGATTCCGTAGCCCGTCGTCCCGTCAATCCATAGCAGCATTCCTGACTCGAAAGCTGTGTAACAGGGGGCCCCAGGACCGGCGTCCTCCCTCTCATCTTTTGAAAGGAGCCGAATCGTGGCGAAACCTATCGTATGTGTGGTGGAACAAGATGAGTTAATCGCCTCTGCCTTGCGTGCGCTGCTTGAGGATGAATGCGATGTGTGCCTGTTCGGGTGGAATGCGCATACGGTCAACCAGATTCACGAGCGGGCACCGATGGTCATTCTGCTGGATCTTGATCTTGCATCGAGTTCAACGGGCGAGGAAGGCATCGCAGCTCTTCAAGACCTGCGCCAGGCCGGCCATAGGGGGAAAATCATCGCGTATACGGCGATCACCGAAAGACGTCTCGCGGTACAAGCCATTCAGCACGGCGCGTGCGAGATCCTGACCAAGCCGCTGGACTTGACCCTGCTGAAGCAGCTGGTTCACCGTGTCGCCAGAATTGCTGATTTGGAACAGGAAGCGCGGGAAGCGACCGTTGGTGCTGGGCAGGAAGAATTCAGCGGTATGCTCGGGACCAGCCCCAGTATCCATCGTATCTATGAGGCGATTCGGAAAGTCTCGACGAACGATGCGCCGATTCTGATCACCGGCGAAAGCGGGACCGGGAAGGAACTGACTGCGCGCGCGATCCATGAGCGGGGGCTTCGTCGGCAGGGACCGTTTATCCCAATCAATTGCGGGGCGATCCCCGAAAGTCTTCTCGAGTCGGAACTGTTCGGGTACGAGCGAGGCGCGTTTACCGGCGCGGTCGGGCAGAGGAAGGGCAAGGTGGAGTTTGCGCAAGGCGGGACGCTGTTTCTGGACGAGGTCGGGGAATTGCCTCACACGCTGCAAGTGAAGTTGCTGCGCTTTCTGCAGGATCATACCTTTGAGCGGGTCGGCGGCCATCAGCCGATTGAGATGAATGTCCGCATCATTGCGGCGACGAATGTGAACCTCAAAGAAGCGATCGAGAAGGGAACGTTCCGCGAGGATCTCTATTATCGGCTCGGGGTCGTGCACATTAATCTTCCACCGCTACGAGAGCGTGGTCAGGATGTCTCACTCATTGCCATGGCGTTTCTGCGCCACGCGGCGTCACGCTACAACAAACGTGTGTACGGCTTCACCCGAGAAGCGCAGGAGGCGCTGCAAGCCTACTCGTGGCCGGGCAATGTGCGCGAGTTGTCCAATCGTGTCGGCCGCGCCGTGGTGATGGCGGAGGGGACACATGTCACGCCGGCGGACCTGGACGTTCCGCGGCAGGCGATGCGCCGGGATGACAGCTCGATCTCACTGAAGGTCAACCAACAACGGATCGAGACGGATCTGATCTTGAAGGCATTTACGCTGTCGCAGGGGAACTTGAGTCGAGCGGCTCAGGAGCTGGGGATCAGTCGCTCGACGCTCTATCGACGCTTGCGCCAATATGGAATGGAACGAAGCCTCGAAGCACGTCGATTTCCCGGTGTGGCGCCGCGAGCGTCGATGACGGAGCATTGACCGGCGCATCAGTCCTCTTGCCCCAACGTGCTGTCGTTCCGGTGGGTCGCCTCAAGCACTCCGTTGCCAGGGCTAAATTGGTTGACCGTTGCGTCGGTATTTGTTAAAAAAATGAATCTTCCAGTATCTGCTGGCTCGATCCTTCCGAGGTCTCGTCAGCCCGTTATCTGTCGGCCCGTCCTGTTTCGTCATTCGCGTGAGCCATCTGTGACACGCACCAGGAAGGCAGCGTTGCCTGGTCACAGTCCTGTGAATGTCGTGAGGCGAGCGAAGAAATCCTTTCGTGGAGTGTGTTGATGCCCGTGCAAGCCCCGGCCCTCTGGACGAGACGGAGTCTGTTCCGCACTGTGACCGCCGGTGCGGCCTTGGTGGTGGCCAAGCTGGTGTTGCCTTCAGCGGCCTGGGCATCGCGACTCCCGGACGGGCAGGTGCGTTTGTATAATCTGCACACGGATGAGCACCTGTCGATCAGGTACCGGAATGAGATCGGCGACTATGATCAAGATGCGCTCAATGAGCTCAATTATTTCCTGCGCTGTCACCATACGAATGAGTCGAGGACGATGGATGTCCAACTCATCGAGTTCGTGAATCTCGTACAGAAGCGGATCGGGGGGCGGCGCGATATCCATATTGTTTCCGGTTATCGCTCACCCGAGTACAACGAACAACTCATTAAAATGGGCACTCGTGCGGCGCGCCACAGCTATCACGTGTCCGGCCAGGCTGTGGATGTGCAAATCCCCGGTGTGCCGTTGCGGACTCTTCGGGAGGTCGCGCTACGGCTCGGTTGTGGCGGTGTCGGCTATTATCCACGCGGCAAGTTCGTGCATCTTGACTCAGGCCCCTTCCGTCATTGGTAAGTCCCTCGCGGTTGTTCTCCCCCTCTGTTCGCGTTCCACCAGGGTTTCATGAACGGTTGGTCCTGTGGCCGTCTTTGGTGGGTAGTCGAGCGGCTTCACCATCCCATGCGACATCCTCGACGTCGATTCGGCCATGCAGGCAGGGTATTGGGCCGATAGAGAAGACGGTTTCAGGAGGAGGTCGTCAAAGGCGAAGGGCCGAGCCTGTTTAGGAGCTGAGCGTGAAAAGAATCGATCTGCGGAATGAGTGAGGAGTGGCTGAAGGAGTGATCGTACCGAGGTGATCAGCCGACCAAATCCGGATTCATCTTCGTCATCGACTGGACCGATGTGGCCTTGATTTCATTGTAGACGATGGCACGGCCTGCCTGGCGCAAGCGACTGAACACCCCTTCGACGACCACATAGTCGCCTTCCCGTACATCCGCTTTGCCAAGTCCGACAACTTTTACCGTGCCTGCCGTGTCCTGCAGAAGGAAGCCGAATGCCGGTTGCCCATCGCGATTGGTTGCAAGCTGAAAACTTGTTACGCGCCCGCTGACAGTGACTACCTGATGATCATAATGGTCGGGATGAGCGAGGAGTTCCGTGACCTCGACCAGTGCGGCAGCAGAGAGGGGGCCGACCGGCATGGTCATGAGTATGCAGGCAATCGTCCAGGTCAGGAGCCGCAGCATGCCTACTCGTGACCGGAACGTCTTTGTGCGATGAGAAGTATGCATGTTTGATAAATTATACAAAATTCACCCCAGGGTGAGTAGCCGGACGCAAAATAAATGTTGAGGCGGTGCTGCAGCCTTCCTCTCGCGCGATGTGCGGACCGGTACGGGATCTGTTGACGGACATCCGCTACCGTTGGAGGTCGTTGTGCAACTCTCCGATGAAACTATTCAGCACATGTTGTTGCATTTGTCCCATTTCTTCAGGCTTGGGCTGGGTCGTCTCATCGGTCAGTGCCTGGGTCTCCTTGGGGACCGGGGCCGTTCGAGCCAGCAGTTCTTCTTCGAGTGCGTCAGGGCTGGAATCAATCTCCGACAGCACAGCCAGCAGACGCTGCAAGCCGAAGACGGACCGGGTGTTTTCCGAGTGCACGGCATTGGAACTGGCACCATGCACGAGTGATAGCCAGAACTTCGCTTCCAGATCTTCCCCGAGGGTGCCCCAGGCAAATGTCCGGAGTTTTTCCACCAACGCTTCTTCGGTTCGCTCAAGCCCGTCATAGTGTGCAATCGAGCGTTCGACCGGCCGTTCACCCAAGACAGCGAGCGTCTCTTTCCAGAGATCGAGTGCTCCAGTGGCCGGGACGGCCTCGGGGGATGCCTTCTGCAAGTTCGTTTGAATGGCGTGAAGGTACTGATGGAGATGCTTCACCTTCCGACCGGCCAGACTGCCGGCAGGGATACCCCAAATGTGCCCGATCTCATGATCCTGCATGGGCGCAGCATTGATGGATTTCCATTCCCGTTCCGAGACTTCGAGGCGTTTCTTGTACTTCTCAATCAAGCGGAGTTGGGCCTGAATTTCAAGACCGAGCCTGGCTTCTTGATAGGCTTCGGCGGAGATATCATCCTCATCCCACCTGCGGTTTAGTGATCGGATCGCCGGCTTGGGGACTGCGGCGCGTGCACCTTGCTTGATCGCATCCACGGCTGCAGCATCCAGCTTGTAGCGGGTGCGGAGGAGGTCCGTGGCCGCGCGCACCAATCCTTCAGCCAGGGCGATCATTCCCTTCATGGCTTCCATTTGCAGCCAGAGGCGCTCTCGTCGAAGCCGGACTCGCCGACGATACTCATCCCTTCGATTGGTGACGTCCCGCAGCGCATCCTGTTTGACCATCTGGTGTATCGGTTTGGACCCTGCCACGCAGCGAGGGTCGGGACGATCGGCAGCGATATGGCTAATCTCCTCGGGCGTGATGTCAAAGTGCTGCAAGAGCAGCAGTTTGAGCATGATCCGGCCCTGGATCGGGGCTTGTTCGATAGTGGAGGCAATAAGTTCAGGGGTCAGTAAGGCGGACATGGTGTGGCCTCTCGTGCGAGGTAAAAGGTTCGCTCAGGCCGTGCCTTGATGGCTGTTTTCAAGGTAGACCGCGACGTATTCGCGGATTTGTTGGATGCTGCCGCTGACAAACAATTCACGAGGAATTTCGACCCGCACCAGCTTGGCCGGGTCTACGCCACGGTCGGTGGCATATTCTTCGTCGATGTAGAGGGTGACAGAACCGTCAGGGTGGCGAATCGCATAGACCGCATTGTTTTCGGCCATAGGAGCTGCTCCGTCTGAGGATGTGGAACGGTACCGCTACTACTTGGTAACACAGGCTCGAGCTGAGTGTCAAAATGTCACCGGCCGCCCGCAACGGCACCCTCAGCGCTGAAACATGCGCCGTCGCCAGAGGATGTAGCTGGTGAAGGCGAGGAGGGCGATCAGCAGCGTGTTTCGGATTCGGCCCGGCCCGAAACAGGTCAAGTTGACGAGCGCGTTGGTGGTTCCGTATGCGGCATAGACCAGATACACCAGAAGCGACCATTTTTTGACGCGCAGAAATCCGTACCCGACCCAGGTATGGAGAAACGGAGAGAGGGCTTTGGTGACGAAGCCGGCGGCACCGTCCAGTTTCGTGCAGAAAAATGGCAGCAGGTACTCAGGGTTCTTGGCGATGATGATCGCATCGTTTGCGGCGCTGACCAGGAAGAGGAGGCCGAGAAACCGGATATCATGCCCTTCCGCCCAGGCCATGCGGCTGGTTCGTGCAAGATCGGAGCCTGAGGCTGCCGGTCCAAGCGCGGCGTCGTAGCTCTGAAGTGCCCACCAGGGAAGTGCCAGCAGCATGAAGAAGAAGACTTCGGCGGCTCGTCCGGAGAGGCGCCCCAGCGCGAAACTCAACATGATCAGCAGGATGGTGATGAGGCCATAGAAAACGGCGGCTCGATGCCGCCCGCGAAGCAACTGGCCCAGTCCGGGGAGAAGCGCTGAGTAAAAGGCCGCGCGGTGATCGGAGGTCGAATGGGACAAGGCATCAACTGCCATGGAAGTGGGGAGTGCAGTATCCTGTGGCTTGTGGGGCTAGAACGCACACGGCCCTCGATCAGCAGATCGAAGGCCGTGAGAATCGTTCAACCAGGCCGCTGTTAGCCACCTAAGGTGTCGAGTGTTTCTTTCAGGCTCTTGCGGATGCAGGTGAAGATCGGAGTATCCCTCAAGGTATAGCGGCTGCCTTCGGTTTCCCGCAGCGCCATGACGAGGTCGAGGAAGTCTTCCGGCTTGTCGCTTTCAAAGGCCACGACCCATTCTTGATCATCGAGACCGAAGGAGTAGGTCGTATTCAGTTTGACCGAAGGGAAGCGATGGCCGACTTCAATGTGTTCGTCCATCATGCCCTGCCGTGCGGCCTTGGTGAGCAAGAACCACTCGCGTGTTTTGACGAACGGATACACGAAGATGTATTTCGCTTTGCCGGGGACCACGGTCAGCCGTTTGCTTTCCTGGTTCTCGTGGGTGTGGTTGTCGACGTAAATGGAGCGTTTGGTGATCGCGAGGTACGAATAGGGGTTCAGGAGATACTTGCCCAATCCGGAGGCCAGGATCTTGGTGCTCATTTCCTGGAACAGCTCAAGTTCGTAGCTGATGCGCCAGAGCATCAGGTCGCAGTCGCCGCGAATACCGACGGTCGTATACGCAATGACGAGCACTTTGCCCTGGTATTCCTCCACGGCACGGAGAAACTCCTGCTTGCCACGTGTGCGCTCATCTTCGGGAAGGCGACGCCACGCCGGATCAACCTTGTAGAATGTGAAATTGACGTACTGGCGGCGGGCCGCTTGTTCGGGGCTGGACATGAGGAACCCTCCAGGCAACTTCTTGATAATGTAAAAGAATAAGAGCTAGCTCTTTAGCATTTCGTCTCCTGGGCTGTCAACACAGTCTACCGTGGTGAGGCAGCGAATTGACAGGCCTTCACCGATCTGGTACTGGCTGCACACGATGAGCCGCATTCGGAGATGGGGGGCCGAGTTCCCGTGTCTGCGGGGCCTGCTGATCGCAGCAGGTCTGAGCGCTCCCGCGCTGTCGCATGGGATCGAGGTCCAGCCGACTCCCGAACAGATTCATGCCACAGTGGAGCGTGGACAAGCGGCTGCGGCCCAAGGCGTCTCTCCTGATCAACTCCACACCTGGTTTGGTTCCGAAAAAGATTTAGCTCCCCGCGGGTTCATCATGACCAAGCTCGGGAGCCTGCTGGTGATGGCCAACCATTTGTCCTTGCGAGCGTTGTCGCCGACCGAACAGGACATCGCCCAGGTCATGGCCAATGAGAACCTGCTCATCAATGTAGTGCTCTATGGGGACCGACTCAATTTCGCGGCCGACAGTTACGTGGTCCTGGAGCAGGCCGGCCGGACCGTCAAGCCTGCCACGGTGCGATTTGATGCGCGAGGCGATCGCACAGCCGTATGGCCGCAACAGCCGGCCTATCGGGCGAAGGTGATTGCGCAATTCCCCTATGCAGAGCTAGACCCGCGTGCGAAGACGACCCTCACCGTGTTTCCATCCGGCGGCGGGCAAGTCAGCTTCGAACTTGATTTCGCCCGTATCGAATAGTGTGAACATCCCGTCAATGCCCGTTTCCAGCATAAAGGTTGGTGCCGTATGAACAAGTCGAACGCCTGGACGGCCGAAACCGTCGCCATTGGGTCTGAACTTCTACTCGGTGGGCGCCTGGATACGAATTCCCTCTTCATCGCCAACTGCCTGGCGGCCAGCGGAATCGAACTTCGGTACAAAACGACGGTGGGCGATGATCTCTCGGATATGGTGACGGTGCTCAAGGCGGCGGCCCGGCGTGTGCGGGTGGTGATCATCACGGGCGGATTGGGCCCAACGGTCGACGACCTCACGCGCGAAGCAGTTGCGCAGGCCACCGGGCATCGCTTGGTCCGGCGAAAGGCCGCGCTGGACGAAATGACGGCCCGATTGGCTCAGTGGGGCAGGACTCCCACGACGTCGCAGTTTCGACAGGCGAGGATTCCGTCGGGGGCGGACATCCTGTCAAATCCGGTCGGCACCGCGCCGGGATTCGCTCTGGTGTGGAACGGGACGTTTTTTGCCGCGCTTCCCGGAGTCCCGCGTGAGATGGAGCCGATGCTGCGTGAGGGCGTATTGCCGCGCTTGCACGCGTGGATGCCCACGCAGAAGGTGAAACCCGCGACGCCGATGATTCGGCGGGTGCTGCATACGTCGGGCGTGCCGGAATCGGTTGTGGATCAGAAGCTGGCAGGGTTGGTGCCGCAAAAAAGTTCCGTCCAACTGGGGATCTATGCGTCTCCTATGGAGGTGATGGTCTCACTGACAGGACCAGCCGGGGCAGAAGGCTCCGTAGTTCTTGAGCGATTGTTTGAAGAAGCCAACGCGAAGCTCGGCGATATTGTGTATGGCCAGGAAGCGGACACGATGGAATCGGTGGTCGGCCGCCTGTTGAATGAGCAGCGGA
>ERZ1645185.982-NODE-982-length-11913-cov-4.379912_pt1 | contig 11913 bp, 16 predicted proteins | sample MGYA00575351_ERZ1645185 | MGnify/ENA primary metagenome ERZ1645185 (study PRJEB40838, sample SAMN11284767) | freshwater sediment metagenome | isolation source: river sediment | host: Sediment | place: India: Jana village, Kanpur | collected 2015-12-17 ... | reverse complement strand
TGGCTGATCGACGCCGACCACACCACCGGGCGCCTCGTGCAGGTCCTGCCGGACTGGGACGTGACCGCGACCAGCTTCGATACCGGCGCCTGGCTCGTCTATCCCAGCCGGTCCTTCCTGCCGGCCAAGGTCCGGGCCATGATCGACTTCTTGCGCGCCAGGATTCCACAGGCCCGCCCCGGCCCTGCCTGAACCGCGGACCCAATCCACGATTTTTCTACGAAAAATCAGAATTTTCGCAGAAAATTCGCCCCCGGCCGCTTGCTGCATGGGCCGGCAATCTTGCCCGCGCCCCCTCGCTGGCTATAGTGCGCGCCTCTTGAGGCGGAGGCGCGCATGGCCGTGGACGTGGGAATCATCATGGGAAGCCAGTCCGACTGGCCGACGATGAAGGAAGCCGCCCTGATCCTGGACGAACTTGGCGTTTCCTACGAGACCAAGATCGTCTCGGCCCACCGTACGCCCGACCGTCTGTGGAGCTACGGCAAGACGGCCGCCGAACGCGGATTGAAGGTCATCATCGCCGGAGCGGGCGGCGCGGCCCACCTTCCGGGCATGATGGCGTCGAAAACCCGCGTCCCGGTGGTTGGCGTCCCGGTGCAGACCAAGGCGCTTTCGGGGGTCGACAGCCTCTATTCCATCGTCCAGATGCCCAAGGGCTACCCGGTCGCCACGATGGCAATCGGCGCGGCCGGGGCCGCCAATGCCGGCCTCATGGCGGCCGGCATCCTCGCCATTTCGGACCCCGCGCTTGCCACCCGGCTCGATGCCTGGCGCGAGGCGCTTTCGGCCTCGATTCCCGAGGAGCCGACCGATGGTTGAGATGCTGCCTTCGGGTTCGACTATCGGCATCCTCGGCGGCGGCCAGCTTGGCCGGATGCTTTCGGTCGCCGCCGCGCGGCTGGGTTTCCGCACCCATATCTATGAACCGGCAGCGATGCCGCCCGCGGGCGACGTCGCGCATTACGTCACCTCGGCCCCTTACGAGGACGAAGCCGCGCTGGGGGCCTTTGCCGAAGCCGTCGACGTCGTGACCTATGAGTTCGAGAACGTTCCGACCTCGGCGCTGGACCTGATCGAGGCGCGCCGGCCGATCCGCCCGAACCGCCGGGCGCTGGCGATCAGCCAGGACCGCATTGCCGAGAAGGATTTCCTCAGCTCGATCGGCCTGACCACTGCGCCCTATCGCGCGGTCTCCGACATGCCCTCGCTCGACGCGGCCATCGCCGCGATCGGGACCCCGGCGATCCTGAAGACCACGCGCCTTGGTTATGACGGCAAGGGTCAGGCGCGGCTGATGTCGCCCGGCGACGCGGCACCGGCATTGGGGGCGATGAATGGCGCCGAGGCGGTGCTGGAGGGGTTCGTCGCCTTCAGCCACGAGGTTTCGGTGATCGCCGCGCGCGGGCTCGATGGCTCGGTCGCCTGTTTCGATCCGGGCGAGAACGTGCATCGCGACGGCATCCTGCGCACCACCACGGTGCCTGCCCGCCTGTCGCCGAACCAGCGCAGCGACGCAATCCTGATTGCCGCCCGCATCCTCAACGCGCTCAACTATGTCGGCGTGCTGGGAGTCGAGCTGTTCGTGACGCCCGCCGGCCTGATCGTGAACGAGATCGCGCCGCGCGTTCACAACTCGGGCCACTGGACGCAGAACGGCTGCGCCGTCGACCAGTTCGAACAGCACATCCGCGCGATCGCCGGCTGGCCGCTTGGCGACGGCGCGCGCCATGCCGATGTGGTGATGGAAAACCTGATCGGCGACGACATCCTGCGCGTTCCCGACCTGGCGAAACAGGCCGACACGGCCCTGCATCTTTACGGCAAGGGCGCCCCGCGGCCAGGCCGAAAGATGGGGCATGTGAACCGGGTCACGCGCCGCTGACTAGGCATCCGGCGTATCGGTGTCGCCCCCGCCTTCCGCCAACTGGCGCCGCGCCGCTGCCGCAAGCCGCAGATAGCGCGCGCGGAACTCTTCCAGATGCTCGTCCTCGATCTCTTCAAGGTCGAGCAGGGCATTGTGGGCGCCGTGCGTCGCCCGGATCAGTTCGTCGAGCTTCAACTGGATCGCCGCCGTGTCGCGGTTCTGGGTGTTCTGGATCAGGAACACCATCAGGAAGGTCACGATCGTCGTGCCGGTGTTGATGACCAGTTGCCAGGTGTCACTGAAGCCGAAAAGCGGCCCGGTCACGATCCAGACCGCGATCACGCCGACCGCCAGGCTGAACACGATCGGCCGGCCGGTGATCCGGGCAACATGCTTTGCGAAACTGGTGTAGCGGTCGTTCCTGTTGGTCATGGCAACCCCGACGAGTCCGGTGCGAGCCCAAGTATCCCGGCCGCGGATCGCAAATTCATGTCATGGTCGAAGGACCCGGTCTGCAGAAACCGGATGGTCTGGGCAATGACGACGGGACTCAGCATCATGAAGGTATGGGTCACGGGCAGCACGATGTGATCGGTCATGCCGGCGATCCGGGTGCTCGCGACCGAGACCTTGCCATCATCGGCGCCCGGGATGATGCCGGAATAGACCGGGTTGACCGACCTGTCCCCGGCGATGACGCCCAGTTCGAAATCCGGCAGGGGCAGCGAAAGCGGCACCGATCCCTTGCCGGTCCCCAGCTCCAGCCCGGCCGGGCCGTTCACCCATTCGAAGGCGGCGATGGACCCCAGCCGATCGACCAGTTCCGACCCCTGGTTCGGTGGCGCAAGCATGACCACCCGGCCCATGTCCGGTGGCCGGTGCCTTGCAAGCCAAATCCTCGCCAGGATGCCACCCATCGAATGGGTGACGAAATCCACCCGGTCCTCGCCGCATTGCGCGACGGCCGGGCCGACATAGCGCGCCGCCAGATCCTCGACCGGCTCCTTGGTCGAGGGGTAGTCGACATTGATGACCCGATAGCCCTGCTGCTCGAGCGCGAGTTGCATCGCCAGAAGCGAGCTCGACGTGCGGGCCAGCCCGTGCAGCAGGATCACGCAATCGGCCCGTGCGGGCAGGGCGACAGCCAGAAACAGAAGGAACAGGATCGCACGCATGGCCGGAGCCTAGCCGATTGCTGCGCCATGGACAAATGACCGCCCGCGCGCCAACCTGCGCCAATGAGTCACCGCACGCCCCGTTTGGCCGTTCGAGCGCTGATCCTGCACGAGGACCGGCTGCTTCTGGTCAATGCCTATGCAGGCCGGCGATCCGACCTGTGGTGCGCGCCGGGGGGCGGGGCGCAGCCGGGCACCTCGCTTCCCGACAACCTGATCCGCGAAGTGCACGAGGAATGCGGTCTTACCGTCTCGGTCGGAGAGCCGGTGCTGATCAACGAATTCCACGACCCGGCTTCCGGGTTCCACCAAGCCGACCTCTATTTCCGCTGTTCCATCATCGACGGCACCCTGTCCGACGCCTGGCGCGACCCCGAGCGCGTGGTGCATTCCCGCCGCTTCTTCTCGCGGCAGGAACTGTCATCGGGCACGATCCGTTTCAAGCCCGACAGCCTGCCCGCCGCCGCCTGGGGCGGCACCATGCTCTACGACCCGCTGGAGCCGATCGTCCGATGAGCCGCGCTTTCGTGAAGGAAGGCACGGGCGAACTTGACCCGCTGCCCGACCTGCCGATCTCTCCCCACCCGAATTACGTCACCCCGCGCGGTCTTGCCGCGCTGCAATCACGCCTCGCCGAAACCCAGGCCGAACTCGCGCGCCTGCGCGCCCGCCCCGACCGGCTGGACAAGCTTCCCGAGGCGGCAGCCGAGCGCGACATCCGCTATCTCGAGGCGCGCCTGCGTTCGGCGATCCTTGTCGAGCCTCCCGCATCACCGCAGGAGGTGGCCTTCGCCACCTGCATCACCGTCGCCGACGCAACCGGCGCCGAAACCACCTACGAGATCGTGGGCGAGGATGAGGCGGACGCGGCCCGAGGGCGCATCGCCCCGCACTCCCCGTTGGCCCGCAGCCTTATCGGCGCGAACGTCGGCGACACCGTTGTCTGGGCGCGCCCCGCCGGCAGGATGGAACTCGAAATCCTCGCGATCATTCCGGTCCGGACCAGCCCATGATCCTGCGGTCGCTCTCGCCCGACACCGATCGTTGCCTTGTCGCAGCGCTGTTCGCCGAAGCCGCCGACTACGTGGCGATCGAACGCGACGCCGAACCCGGCCCCGAATTGACCGACGAGTATTTCGCCGATGCCCCGCCCGGCATCGACCCTGCCACCTCGCTCCGCCTCGGCGCGCTGGATGGCGACGGCACCCTGCTCGGCCTGATCGAGCAGTCCTTCGGTTACCCGACTGCCGAAGATTCCTACCTTGGCCTGATGCTGCTTGCGCCCCGTGCTCGCGGCGCGGGCCTCGGCCGCCGCCTGCTCGAAGAGGCCGAGGCAGAGGCACGCCGTCGCGGAAAGCGCCGCCTTTACCTCGCCGTGCTCGACGCCAATCCTCGCGGTCGGGCCTTCTGGGAACGCGAGGGGTTCGTCCTCCATGAAGGCGGGCGCAGCGTCACGCTTGGCTACAAGACCCAAACGGCGGCCCGGATGGTGAAGGAATTCTGACCCGCGCGGTCATGCCCGGCGCGCGGGGATCAGGGCCAGCGCCACGCCGCCCAGCACCATCGCCGCTGCCAGGAGAAAGACCGGGCCCGGCCCCTCGCGCAGCAACAGCAGGCCGCCGGTCGCGGCAATCAGCGGCACCGTCAGCTGCGCCACTGCCGCCTGGCTGGCGCCGAGGCCGGGCAAGAGCCGGTACCAGAGCGCATAACCAAGCCCAGACGTGATCACCCCTGACACGACTGCCAGCGCCACGCCGGAACGATCCGCGGCCAGCGTCACTCCCGGCCATACGGTCACCAGCGCGGAAAACCCGAGCGCCGCCAGAACAAAGCTCGCGCCCGTGTCCGCGACCGGATCAATGCTACCTCGCCCGAGAAGCGAATAGATCCCCCAACCTATCGCGGCCCCCGCCATCGACAGCGCAGCCGTCAACGGGATCGCTTCCGCGCGCCCGGGCGTCAGCAGCACCACCAGCCCGAGGAAAGCCAGTCCCGCCCCAAGCCAGCGCCGTACCGGGATAGGTTCCCGCGCCAAGAGTGCGCCGCAGAACATGGTGATCTGAACTCCGCCGAACAGGATCAGCGCGCCGCTGCCCGCGTCGATCGAGCGGTAGGCCAGCGAAAAGCCCGCCATATAGGCCAGAAGCGCCAGCGCCCGCGGCAGTCGGTCGGACCTCACGGGGATCAGGCGCGATCCTCCGGCCCAGACCAGAGCCGAAAGACAGGCTGCCCCGGACCAAAGCCGCACAAGGGCGAACATGGCGGCCGTCATGTGCCCGCCTCCAACCGCCGCGCGGTTCAGGACGGAATTCGCGGCAAAGGCCGTCATCGTCAGTGCAGCGAGCAGAAATAGCCTCATGGTTTAGCCTAGCACGCCGCGCAGCCGCGCCCTAGCGCGTCGCTTCAGGCTGCGCCGGGGACCTCGTCAAGGCTGCGATAGACGGGGATTCCGCGCGCCTCGGCAATCCGCACGTCATTGTCGGCGCCCGAACTTGCGCCCGGCAATCGCAGGACCGCGTCGCAGTGTTGCAAGAGCCGGTGCGCGGTCGGATGCATCACCCGGTCGTAGAGCGCGCCACCCACCTCTCCGCCCCCGGCCCCGTTCAGGACCGGCAGTGCCACCCATTCCCCGATCATCGGCACATGGCCCTTCTCGAAGATCGGCCAGGCCGCTTCCTCGAGCCGCTTCAGATTGGCGGCCATGCGCAAGGGGTCATCCCCCGTTCCCGAGCGGTATGGCCCGGCGATCAGGATCATCATCGGTCTGGTCATGTCATCCTCCATTGTCAGGGATTGCCTCTAGCAAGTCCGACTGATTCGTGCAATATCATGCATAATCGTGCAACCAACGGTGCGAAATGCTGACCGCCCAGCGAAAGGCCCTGCTGCTCTCCCGTCTCGCCACGGACGGGCGCCTCGTCGCCGCTGCGCTCGCCACCGAGCTTGGCTTGTCCGAGGACACGATCCGCCGCGACCTGCGCGACCTAGCAGCCGAGGGGAAGCTGCTCAGGGTCCATGGTGGTGCGATGCCGCTCTCGCCCACGCACCGCCCCCTTGCCGAGAGGCGGGACATGGCGATCGGGGAAAAACGCCGTCTTGGCGCGGCCGCCGCGAAACTGATCCGCCCCGGGCAGGTGGTCCTCATCGACGGCGGCACCACCCATGCAGAACTTGTGCACGCCCTGCCAGCGGATCTCCGCGCGACGATCGTCACCCACAGCCCGACCATCGCCGCGGCGCTGGAGCCTTTTCCAGATATCGAGGTGATCCTGATCGGCGGCCGGCTTTTCCGCCATTCCATGGTCGCGGTCGGCGTCATCGCCGCCGAGGGGTTTGCCCGCCTCCATGCCGACCTCTGCCTCCTTGGAGTCACCGGCCTCCATCCCGAACGCGGCCTGACCACGGGCGATGACGAAGAGGCGGCAATCAAGCGGCGGATGATCGCGCAGGCGGGCGAGACGGTGGTCCTCGCCACCTCCGACAAGCTCGGTGCGTCCTCGCCCTTCGCCATCGCCCCGTTTGCCGCGATCGGCACGCTGGTTGTTCCGAAGGAGGCAAGCCTCGACGGCTGGCCCGACGGCCCCGCCATCCTGCGCGCCTAAGGGTTTCTCCTGGTCAAATACCCCCGCCGGAGGCGGACCCGAGCCGGCGGCGCAGGCCGCCGGCGAGACGAATGGCGTGGCCCCGCAAGGGGTCTCCTTCCGATCAGCGGCGACGGGTCAGCGCAAGGGTCAGGCCAAAGACGAAGGCCGCCACCAGCGACGGCATGCCCCCTGTCTCGGGCGGGGTGAGGCCCGCCTGCGACAGGAAGCCCCGCATCGCCCGCTCCATTTCGGCAGGCCCGCCGGCAGCCGCGCGCGACAGTGCCTCCAGCGCGTCGGAATCGAGATCGGGCGAAAGGCCTCTGGGTCGTGGCCGCGCAGCCGCCACGGCCATCAGGATCCCCGCCAGACCCAGGAAGCACAGGCCCAGGAAGATCGAGGCGAACAACGCCCCCTTCACGGCCGCAAGCGCAATCCAGGCAGCGGCACAAAGAAAACCCAGACCCACGAGAAGGCAAATGACTGCGGCAAGCCCGAACCCGGCCTTCCGCATTGTGTTGCGCGCCTTTTCGCGCGCGGCGAAACCTACGAGCCGAAACACCCCTATCTCCGGTTCAAAAGGAGACCGACGAGAAAGCCCACACCCGCCGCCACGGCCATCGCCGTCGCGGGGTTCTGGCGCATCGCCGTTTCGGCATCGGACAGGGCATGCTGCGCCCGCGCCTTCGCTTCGCCGGCGGCCTGCTCTCCCCTGGCCTTCAGGTCGGCAGCGAATTCTGCCCCTCGTTCCTTCAAGTCCGCGGACAGCGCCGCGATCTCGGCCTGAAGTTCAGCGATCCGGCTGTTGAGGTCCTCGACGGTCGGCGCCGCCTCGTCCTTGGGTTCACGAGCCATGGGACACCTCCTTTTCCGCTGCAGATATAGCCCGGACGATGCCCGACGTCACCAACGCGTCGCAATCCCGACCGCGCGTGTTCCGCGGGCCGGCAAAAAGAAAAGGGGCGGCCAAAGGCCGCCCCTTCCCGAATTTTCGTGGCGTCGGCGATCAGAAGTCGCCCATGCCACCCATGCCGCCGCCGGGCATGCCGGCCGGAGCCGATTTCGGCTCGGGCTTGTCGGCAATCATGGCTTCGGTGGTGATGAGCAGGCCAGCGACCGAGGCCGCATCTTCCAGAGCGGTGCGAACGACCTTCGCCGGGTCGATGACGCCGAACTTGAACATGTCGCCATATTCTTCGGTCTGGGCGTTGAAGCCAAAGGCCTTGTCTTTCGACTCGCGCACCTTGCCAGCCACGACCGAGCCGTCGACGCCGGCGTTTTCGGCGATCTGGCGCAGCGGGGCCTCCAGAGCCTTGCGGACGATGACGATGCCGGCGTCCTGGTCGCTGTTCTGGCCTTTCAGGCCTTCCAGCACCTTGCCGGCCTGGATCAGCGCAACGCCGCCACCGACAACGATGCCTTCCTGCACGGCCGCACGGGTCGCGTTCAGGGCGTCATCGACGCGGTCCTTGCGCTCTTTCACTTCGACCTCGGTCATGCCGCCAACGCGGATCACGGCCACGCCGCCGGCGAGTTTCGCAACACGCTCCTGCAGCTTTTCACGGTCGTAGTCCGAGGTGGTTTCCTCGATCTGCGCACGGATCTGGGCGACGCGGGCCTGGATCTCGGACTTGTCACCGGCGCCGTCGACGATGGTGGTGTTGTCCTTGCTGATCGAGACTTTCTTGGCGCGGCCGAGCATGTCGATCGTGACATTCTCGAGCTTCATGCCGAGGTCGTCCGAGATCACCTGACCGGCGGTCAGGATCGCGATGTCCTGCAGCATGGCCTTGCGGCGGTCGCCGAAGCCCGGGGCTTTCACGGCGGCGATCTTCAGGCCACCGCGCAGCTTGTTGACCACGAGGGTCGCCAGCGCTTCGCCTTCGACGTCTTCCGCGATGATGAGCAGCGGACGCTGCGACTGGATGACGGCTTCCAGCAGCGGAACCATCGGCTGCAGCGACGACAGCTTCTTCTCGTGGATGAGAATCAGCGCGTCTTCCAGATCGGCGACCATCTTGTCGGCATTGGTCACGAAGTAGGGCGACAGGTAGCCGCGGTCGAACTGCATGCCTTCGACGACTTCAGTGTCGGTCTCGAGACCCTTGTTCTCTTCGACGGTGATGACACCCTCGTTGCCGACCTTCTGCATCGCGTCAGCGATCTGGCGGCCAATCTCGGCTTCGCCGTTGGCCGAGATCGTGCCGACCTGAGCGACTTCGTCCGAGTTCTCGACCTTGCGGGCTGCGCCCTTGATCTGCTCGACGACCTTGGCGGTCGCGAGGTCGATGCCGCGCTTCAGGTCCATCGGGTTCATGCCGGCGGCAACCGCCTTCAGACCCTCTTTCACGATCGCCTGGGCCAGAACGGTGGCGGTCGTGGTGCCGTCGCCGGCTTCGTCGTTGGTGCGGGAAGCAACTTCCTTCACCATCTGTGCGCCCATGTTCTCGAACTTGTCAGCCAGTTCGATTTCCTTGGCAACCGACACACCGTCCTTGGTGATGCGCGGTGCGCCGAAGGATTTGTCGATCACGACGTTGCGGCCTTTCGGGCCGAGGGTGACCTTCACGGCGTCGGCGAGGATGTTCACGCCACGCAGCATGCGGTCGCGGGCATCAGAGTCGAACTTGACGTCCTTGGCAGCCATTTGAATGCTCCAGTGTTACTTGTGTTGGGGAAATGGGTGCATGCTTGCACGCACCGTCGGAAAGCCCGTCTCAGCCGATGATGCCGAGGATGTCGCTTTCCTTCATGATGAGCAGCTCTTCGCCGTCCAGCGTCACTTCGGTGCCCGACCATTTGCCGAACAGGACGCGGTCGCCAGCCTTGACCGTCGGTGCGATCAGTTCGCCCGAGTCCTTCCGCGCGCCTTCGCCGACCGAAACGATCTCGCCCTCGGCGGGCTTTTCTTTCGCGGTGTCGGGGATGATCAGGCCGCCCTTGGTTTTCTCGTCGCTCTTCACACGGCGAACGAGGACACGGTCATGCAGCGGTTTGAAAGCCATCTGAGAACACTCCCTAGGTTCCAGGTTCAATTGCTATTGGCACTCACCTTGGTCGAGTGACAACGGGGCGTAGTTAGGCACGACTTTCGGGCCTGTCAACGCCCGTGACCGCAGAATCCTCTGCGAAATTCTCGTGACACCGGGTTGGAGTGCGCGGGCGGACATGCGACCCTCCACCCAAACCAAGGAACCGGACATGCGTTTTCTCATTGCGGCGCTTCTCGCCCTGCTTCCCCTGTCGACCGCCCACGCCGCTTGCACCGGCCATGACCAGATCGCCGCCCTTCCCGCAGCGACGCGGACGGAGCTGCAATCGGCCGCCGACACCGCCCCCTTCGCCCGTGGCAACTACTGGCGAGCGACCCGCGGGGATGAGATCGTGACCCTGATCGGGACCGTCCATATCGACGACCCGCGCCTTGACGATGTGGTCGCAGCCACCCTGCCCGACCTCAAGTCCGCGCGGGTGCTTCTGGTCGAGGCCGGGCCCGAAGAGCAAGCGGGCCTGCAGAAGGCCCTCGCCACCGATCCGTCGCTGATGTTCATCACCGAAGGGCCGACGCTGGCCGAGCTTTTGCCCAACTCCGACTGGCAAAGGCTCAAGGCGGCCTTCGATGCCCGGGGGGTGCCCGCCTTCCTCGGCTCGAAGATGCAGCCCGCCTATGTGTCGATGGTGCTGTCCATTCCCCCCTGCGCCACAGAAATGATGCAGGGCAGCGGCAACGGGCTCGACCAGAGGCTGATTGCCGAAGCGGAAACCCGGGACATCCCTATCCGCGCCCTCGAACCCTTCGACACCGTATTCAATCTGATCGGCGCCATGTCGACCGAGGACCAGATCGAAATGCTGGAAATGTCGATCGCCCTGGAAGACACGGCGGCCGACAGCTTTGCCACGTTGCTCCAGGCCTATTTCACCGAGAATACCCGGCTGATGTGGGAATTCTCGCTCTGGCAATCGGCGCAGACGCCCGGAATGACGCCAGATCGGGCCCGCGCCGAGGCCGAGCAGATGGACGAGATGCTGATGTCCGGGCGAAACCGGACGTGGATTCCGGTCATCGAGACCGCCGCGAAGGAGGGGCCCGTCTTCGCCGCCTTCGGCGCCCTGCACCTTGCGGGACCCGAAGGCGTTCTGGCGCTTCTGCAGACCAAGGGCTTCACGGTCGAACGGCTGCCATTCCCTTCCCCCTGACGCCGCGCACAGACAGGCGTTGCTGCGGCGCAGCACCACACATCGCCCGAAGCTGCGCGGCGTGACAACCTGTGCTCCCGACACTATAAGGCGCGCGGAAAACTCCCCATTTGCGAAGGCATCCCCATGATCAAGGTATTCGGCCACAAATCCCCCGACACCGACTCGACCGGCTCGCCCATCATCTGGGCCTGGTACCTGACCGAGGTGAAAGGCACCCCGGCCAAGGCCGTGCTTCTTGGCGAGCCGAACACCGAAGCCGCCTTCGTGCTGAAGCGGTGGGACCTGGCCAAGCCCGAGATCATCGCCGATGTCGCGGCGGGCGAGGATGTCGTCATCGTCGACACCAACAACCCGGCCGAATTGCCGCCCTCGATCAACGACGCCAACATCCTCGGCATCGTGGATCACCACATGCTGGTCGGCGGCCTGAAGACCAAATCGCCGATCGAGATCACCGTGCGCCCGCTCGCCTGCACCGCAACCATCATGCACGACCTGATCGGCGCCGATCTGGCGAAAGCCCCGAAGGCGATCAAGGGCGCAATGCTGTCCTGCATCCTGTCCGATACGCTGGAATTCCGCAGCCCGACCACCACGCCCCATGACAAGGCGGTGGCCGAGAAGCTGGCGAAGGATCTCGGCATCTCGATCCCCGACTATGCGGGCGAGCTTTTTGCGGCCAAGTCGGACGTTTCGCGCTTCTCGGACGCGGAACTCCTGCGCATGGATTCGAAGGAATACGAGCTCGGCGGCAAGCAGCTCCGCGTCTCGGTCCTGGAAACCACTGCGCCGCAAGTACTGCTCGACCGCAAGGCCAGCCTGATGACGTCGATGGAAGGCGTCGCGAAAGAGGATGGCGCCGACCAGGTGCTGCTGTTCATCATCGACATCCTGAAGGAAGAGGCGACGCTGCTGGTTCCGAACGATCTGGTCAAGACCGTGGCCGAGGCCTCGTTCAACGCCAAGGTTTCGGGCGACACGGTCGTTCTGCCCGGCATCATGAGCCGCAAGAAGCAGATCCTGCCGATGCTGAAGATTTGATGCCCGGCATTTGACGCCCGGGCCAAGACTTTTCGAACAGTCTTGG
>ERZ1645185.981-NODE-981-length-11915-cov-4.236172_pt1 | contig 11915 bp, 12 predicted proteins | sample MGYA00575351_ERZ1645185 | MGnify/ENA primary metagenome ERZ1645185 (study PRJEB40838, sample SAMN11284767) | freshwater sediment metagenome | isolation source: river sediment | host: Sediment | place: India: Jana village, Kanpur | collected 2015-12-17 ... | reverse complement strand
CTGAAGCGCAATATGCGCTGGGGCGTTTTTATCAGGGGCAATTGCGCTACGAGCTTGCCATGGAGGCATATCGAAAAGCCCTGGCCGCGAACCCTGCGCATGTGGGCGCTTACAATGGGTTGGGTGCCAGCCTGCTGCTGGTAGGAGAACATGCACAGGCAATTGAACAGTTCAAGGCCGGGCTGGCACAGCAACCGCGCTCGGCAGCGCTGTGGAACAACCTTGGCTATGCGTACATGCTCTCGGGAGAAAACCGCTTGGCAGAAATGGCCTTGAAGCAGTCGCTGGAGCTTGATCCGACAGACCCCAAGACGCATACCAATATGGCCATGGCGCAGGAAAAGCCGACGAGCACGGTTTCTGCGTCCGTAAATACTCCCGTTTCCTTGCCCGTCAACATGACGGTGCCTGCACCTGTCCTCGCCACGGCGACAGCGCGCGCGGAGGTGGCGGAGCCAGAGCCGGTTTTGGTGACGCAGGCTGCAGCTCCCGTGCCTGATGCGACCACCTCGCAGCTGCCAGTCCAGACGGCAGTCGAGCCTGCGGCCTCCAGCATCAAAGTGGTGGAAACCGCCCCGCGCGTTTATGAGCTCAGCCTGCCAGAGACCAGTGTGAGCAGCACGGTGGTTGTCAGCACAGCAGAACCTGCACCAGCGATGGTTGCCATGCCGCAGAAGGTGGCAAACGTAACCCGCATCAGCGTGCCATTGCGCGATGAAATGGTGGCGGTGGTTACGACACCGGAGATCGTGTCTTCGTCGGACAAAGTGCAGGCGGAGAGCGAGATGGCAGCCCCGCAGCGACAGCCCGAAGTGGCAAGCCCTGCTGCCCAGACGATCGCATTGAATAATGACGATTTCGTGCTGGAAATCCGCAATGGTAATGGCGTGCGGCGCATGGCCTGGCGTACTTCGCAGTATCTGGCGCACCAGGGCTACACCACCAAGCGCTTGACCAACCAGCCGGGCTTCAATATTGCCACCACGCGGATTTTCTACCTGCCGGGCTATCTGGCAGAGGCGCAACGCTTGCTGGCGCACCTGCCACGCAACACGACGCTGAGCGAGTCCACGGATTTGCGCGCTGGGACGCATGTGCGCGTAGTGCTGGGGCGTGACATGGTGCAAAAACAGGCAGCGATCGAAGCACTTCCCGCGACATTTCAACTGGCCATGCTCACACGCTAGAAGCTCTAGTGGCGTTTGTCAGGTTGCAAAAAAGCCGCTGCTAATGCAGCGGCTTTTTTGCTTATTGCGGACGCAGTCGCGCCAGCTCATCCAGCAGATTGAATACCAGCCCTTTTCCCTGAGCACCCATGCCACGCGTCAATTTGTCAGCATCGCGTTCTCCATCAACCAGACGACGCATGATGCCACCCAGACGTGCCATGTCTCCACCGGCTTTCATCATTTGTTCGGCCATGTTGGCCAGTGCGGCAAATGCCTTGACATCGCCACGGCCAGCCGCGTGGATCATCGCGGCCAGTCCTGGTGCGGCAGCCGTTGCGTCGGGTGCTTTCAACTCTGGCAGGGTGGCGGGATTGTCCAGCCCGCGCAAAACGGCGTCGATGATGATGCGGTCTTCTTCATCCAGCCCCAGTTTGATCTCATCACCACGCTGGCCATCAATCACCTTGCGCAGGGCGGCAACCAGCTTGGGCCAGCCGGAGGACTCTGCGGCTTTCAGATGCTCGTTCAACTGCGGGAGTTGCGAACGGTCGCGCAGGGCATTCACTACTGCGTGGATGAACCGTGCGTGCAGGCGTAGAACCTGTTCAACAGCGTCGGGGAGTTGTGCCATAGCGGATGAGTCTGAATCGGATGCGTTATTTTACCTGCGCCAATGCTGTATGCCCCAAGCCAGCAGCTCAGCGGGTGTGGCGGATACTGGCGCGGGGGGCGGTTGCGATCCGAGGAATTCCAGCGCCTGCCGGAGATTGTTGCTGGCTGATGCAGAGTCCAGCGCAGGCGCCAGGGTTTGTTTGCTGAGTTTCTGTCCCGCCTCGTTAAGCACAACCGGTAAGTGCAAATAAGCGGGGGTTGGATAGTGCAACAGGTTTTGCAGATGGATTTGCCGGGACGTGGAGGCCAGCAAATCTGCGCCGCGCACGACATGGGTGATGCTCTGTGCAAAATCATCTACGACCACTGCGAGCTGATAGGCAAAAAGGCCGTCTGCGCGCTTGACGATAAAATCGCCAATGTCGTACTCAAGTTGTTGGCATTGCTGCCCCAACAAGCGGTCTTCAAAACAAACCGGCCTGTCATTGACCCGCACGCGCCAGGCACGGGCAGGTTTGCCGTTCAGGCCATTGCGGCACGTGCCCGGATAAACCGGACCTTCAATGCCAAGATGGGAAGAGTCTGCGATTTCACGGCGCGTGCAGGCGCAAGGAAAGGCCGCGCCGCGTTCAATCAGTTGGTCCAATGCGGATTGGTACAGCGGTTTGCGTTGGCTTTGGTACACAACCTCGCCGTCCCAGATTAGACCGTGCGCTTCCAGCTGGCGCAAGATTTCATCGGCATGGCGTTGTGCGCAGCGCGGCTCATCCACGTCCTCCATGCGAACCAGCCATTGGCCATGATGCGCCCTTGCATCAAGGTAGCTGCCAACGGCAGCAACTAATGAGCCAAAATGCAAAGGCCCAGTAGGAGAAGGTGCAAATCGCCCGATATACGAGCCGGTTTGCAGGTCTTGGGTCAGGCTTGCTGCCCTTTGGTGATGTGTGTGATTTTCCAGCCCAGGTACACGGGCACCAGATACAGCATGGCGCTACCGAGATAGGGCGGGAAGTACTTGGCGACAGCAAGTGCAAAGTCAGTGATGCCAAGATTGCCTGCCGTGCCGGAGAAGGCGTACCAGGTGGCGTTGGAAATAACGAACGCCAGTGCGATCGCCAACGAAGCTACACCTGCTGCATGGAAGAAATCGAGCTGGCGGGTCTTTGCCAGCCAGCGCCCGGCCAGCCACAGTACGCCATAGGTGGGAACCAGCCCCACGTAGGCTGGCGTCAGACACCAGCCTGCTTCGGTGGCGGTTTGCGCGGACAGCACATCTGCGCCAAACGCGGCAGCAAGCAGCACAGCAAAGCCACAACTGCGTTGCAGCAAAAAGCCGCCCAGCAGGAATACCGCAAGACTGGCATCGGGAAGGATTGCAGAAGTACCGAAGTGAGAAGTGCGCGTGAGCGTGAGCAGAATGGCCAATCCAGACAGGATGAGCAGTCGATGAGGGAGTTTGCTTGTCATGGGTGGGCTTCCTTATTTCGGCGTATAGGCCAATTCTAGCCGGAAATTGCGTCCGGGCAGCGGGTAGGCGGCGTAACGGTCGGGTGTAAATGAACTGCGCACGGCGTAGGTGTAATACGCATCGTCGAACAGGTTGTTGGCCGCTGCGGCCAGCGTCCAGCCGCCGGTTTTGTATTCGAGTCGAGTATCGACCACTGTATACGCCGGGATTTTTACCCCCAGAGTATTGGGCTCATCGTTGTCCATATATTGATTGCTAACGAAATTGGCCGAGGTCAGCAGTTGCAAAGAAGGGGAAATTTTCCATGCTGCATTGGCTGATAATTTATGGCGCGGCACCAGCGGGACATCGTTGCCATCCAGATTAACGCTGTTGTAATTGCCGCTAGTGAATTTGGCATAAGCCAGCGTGTAAGCAGCTGAAAGCTGCACTGAACCTAAACCGGTGCGGGCTTCCAGTTCCAGTCCATAGCGTTGCAGGGGCGGAAGATTGGTGTTGCCGATGCCGGTGGTGTAAGGGTCAAGATGAATCTCATCCTTGACGCGGGCGTAATAGAGTGTTGCGCGACCGCCCTGTTTGGCGTTGCCGGTTTCCCATCCCATCTGTAAATCATGCGCGGTTTGTGGTTTCAGAAACTGGAATTCGCGGTTGTAGAAAGCGTCGTATTCGTAAATTTCGTCCACCGTGGCAAAGCGGAAGCTGCGGCCCAGTTTGCCGAATACCGATTGCGTTCCACCAAGGCGATAGCGCATTCCCAGTTCCCAGGCATATTCGCGTTCATCCTGTTTTCCGGCGGGTGCAGCAGAACCAAAAAATGCGCCGGGCGCGGAGCTGTCGTATTGATCGCGGGCTTTAATCGAAAACTGTTCCACCCGCACTCCAGCCAAAAGGCTTAAATCGCGGCTCAGTTGCATCTGGTCATTGAGGTATAGACCGGCATTGCGCTGTGTCGCGTCAACTTTGTTGATGGGTTGACTGATGTTGGCTGGGACGTTGGATACGCCCAAGGTGTAATCCCAATGTGCCAGGTCCAGCCCAATACTCAATCCATGTTTTATCTCGCCAGCGCTGAAACTGAACATGATGCGCGGTGCAAAAGTCAGCATGTCGAGATCGGTTTCGCGGTAGTCAGGATAGCCGCCAAAATCGAAATAAGCCGCTTGTGACTTGTTGCGATAGCCCAAATCAACCGTGGCATTGTGTGCGCCAAATTTGTAATTGCCGGTTAACCCGAGTTGCCAGCCATCGCGGCTCGCCCAGTCCAGTGGTGTGGATGCCCCTTTGGGGTCGTTTGCCAAATCATTTTGGCCAATACCGGGTTGAACGGCACGCGCGCCTGGCAGGCGAATATCCTGCCTGTCAGCGCCAAATTTAACAATCAGTTCGCCTTGAGCCAGTTTCCAGCGCGCATCGCCGTAAAGACTGTCCTGCTCATTGCGGTTATTGTCGCGATAGCCGTCGGATTCGTAATGGTTGGCAGCCAGCGTAAGACCGGCATTGTCGTTGGCTATATTGCCGTAAACCTGTACGTCGCGCAGATTGTAACTGCCAGCACGCAGGCCAAATCCTGCCTGCGCAGGCTTGCCGATCGGTGAGCGCGTGATGATGTTGATTACGCCGCCAACCGCACCAGAGCCGTGCAGCACGCTAGCACCACCACGCACGATTTCAATGCGCTCGATTGCGGAGAGTGGAATGGCTGACCAAACTACGCCAGACAGATCGATGTCATTCAGACGGCGGCCATCTACCAGAACCAGCGTGTTTTGCCCGGCGCTGGCGCCAAAACCGCGAATGTCGACGGTGCTATTGGAGGCATTGTTGCCCAATAAATCCTGCATGCCTACCCCGGCGTAGTCCGCCAGGATTTCAGGCAGGGTCATAGATGGGCTTTGTTCGATGTCCTGGCGCGTAATGACCGTGGTTGCTGCAAGGGTCTCAGACAGTTTTTGCGGAGAGCGGGTGGGAGTGACGACAATTTCCTCGCCGATAAACAGTGGCAGGTCGTCGGCATAAACGGTTTGTGCAGCGGGCAAAGCAAGGGCAAGTGCTGCGGCAAGCGCAGTGGGGCGGTGCGACATGATGATTTCCTGTTTTGTCTGCGCCCAGTTCCCCGTGGGCGGGTTAGAAAAACTGACCAGCAGGTGGTCAGCATCAGGCCGGTATCCGGGCTTGCGCATGAGGCGTTTCGTCTTCCCACCCTGAGAAACTGCTGGGGCAGTGACTGCTTGAAACGCCGGATCTAACGCTTACCGTTGCGGGGGCAGCACAGGCATGGGCATGTTTGATCAAACTCTGCCGCACCTGTTTCCCGTTTAACCCTGGCCGTGAGGAGTGGCCAAAGCACCTGAAGACAACATTCTAACCGTTTGCCCAACTGACAAAAACTGCCCGGATGGGTTATAGTCTTCGCATGGACAAGGAACTTGCCTCACTGGAACAGAAAGTTCAGCAAGCTGCTGAGCTGTGCCAGCGTCTGCGCCGCGAAAACCTGAACCTGCGTCAGGAACTGGCAAGCGCACAGCAGCAGGTCAAGCTGCTTCAGACCCGTTTTGATGCCGCCAAAGACCGCCTGAATGCGGTGATCGACAAACTGCCTGCTGCTTGAGGAAGAGTGCATGAGTGCGCCGCGTACGATTGAAATCAACCTGCTTGGCCGCAGTTTCAAGGTGGCCTGCAGCAAGGAAGACGAGGCGCAATTGATTGCTGCAGCGCAATACCTGGATGGCAAAATGCGCGACATCCGTGAGAACAGCAAGGTCATTGGCGTGGAGAGGATTGCCATGATGGCAGGGTTGAATATTGCCCATGAATTGCTGGCCGGTGGTGGTTCGTCACGCGAACCTGAATATCGTGAAAAATTACGCGCCATGGAGTCGATGCTGGATCAGGCGCTGGCGGATCAGGATCCCTTGTTCTGAAGCGCTGCTGCTCTGCTAAACTTCAACCGTTCCCTGCGGTGTTCGAGGTTGCCAGCAATTTCTCTGAACCAATGCATACGTGCAAGGCCGCAGCCAATTTTGATGCGGGTGTGTGCGCAACACGTCTTGTGCGCCCGAAGCCTCATTCGCTGTAGCCATCTTGAACCCAGGTTCAAGAGACGCAGGTAGCCACGGCACAGGCGGGGAGCACTTTCTTCCGTCGTTTTTAAGTTGAAAACTCTTTGTTGGCTTCGACTTGCCATGCTACAGCGCGGTCTGCGGCTTGCCTTCGTGATCTTTTCAACCTGAAAGCGGAATCTAATATGCGGCTTCCCGATAAAAAATTCCTGAGAAAATCCCTGCGTGCTACACGCAGGAATCTACCGCCTGCTTACCGGGAGTTTGCTTACAAACAGGCATTGCATCGGGCTTTGGGCGGGGGGCTTTTCCTGAAAGGGCATCGTTGGGGTTTTTACCTGCCAACGCCCGAAGAGTTTGATGCGTTACCCTTGCTGAATCAGGCCTTGCATATGGGCAAGGCCTGTTTTGTGCCGGTAACGGCAAACCGCATGGCGCAGCCGCTGCGTTTTGCGCAACTGGACGGCAAGCACAGCCTGACTCATAACCGCTATGGCATTGTTGAGCCGCACGGGCGCAAGCTGCTGAATGCGCGCTGGCTGGACGTACTGTTGGTGCCGCTGGTGGGATTTGATAATCAGGGTCGGCGTCTTGGTATGGGCGGTGGCTATTACGATGCCACGCTGGCTTATCTGAAAACCCGCAAGCGCTGGCGCCGACCTGTGCTAATCGGACTGGCGTTCGCGTGTCAGCAGGTACCGCAAATTCCCGCCGAACCCTGGGATATCCGGTTGGATGCCGTGCTGACAGAAAACGGTTTGATGCTTTTTCAGTAACGTTTGGGTGGCGTATTGGCGGGCACAGTGTTGGGAGTGGTTTCAGTGGGGGTCATGCGCACCCATCCCCAGTAGTTTTTCGGATCCATCCAATTGGCCAAGGGGTTCTGGCTGCGGCCATCAGGGCTGCCCTTGACCCATTGAGCAAGCTGCTCACCCACAGCGATAGCTGGTTGCAGATATTTGTCGTCGCGCATTTCTTCCGCGCGCGTGGGTGCCTTGGCCTTGTCAGTCGTTTTGCTGAGCAGGGTTTTCTGGCAAACCGGGTCAATCGACGAAAACATCATGTCCATGGCCGCTTCAGGGCCTATGGCTTTCACCATGTTGCGGATGGTTTGTGCGCTTTCGAGTACCGGATTCCTGCTGAACGGGTCACCGATATTTGGCGCTGTTGCAACGGTAGAGGGGAGCTCTTCAGCGTGCAGCACGCCAGCGTTGACCAACGCGGTGCATGACAGCGTGGCCAATAAAATTCGTTTGATAAAGCGGGTTGGATAACGCATCTCCAGAATCCTGTTTCAACTTTGTTTGTTGTCAGATCCGCAAGTTGTGATGTTATTGTTTTTTTCGAGAGGATAAAGCAGAAAAACCCCGGCGATGAGCCGGGGTTTCATACGCCTGATTCCTTGTGGGAATTACTTGGCAGCAGGTGCTGCGGGCATCATCGGAGCCATGAACGTCATGGGGTTGAACGCGTTCATGGAAGCGCCGTAGGTGGCGGGGTTCATGAAGGAACCCATGGTGCCGTAGGTGGCGGGGTTCATCGCTGCGCCCATCCAGTTGGTGTACATGGAGGGGTTCATGGGAGCCATCATCAGGTTCATGGCTTGGGGGGACATGGGAGCCATCATCCAGTTCATGGAAGTAGCGGGGTTCATGGGAGCCATCATCAGGTTCATGGCCTGGGGGGACATGGGTGCCATCATCCACTTCATGTACATGCTGGGATCCATCATCGGCATCATGGCGGCGGTGTAGAAGTTGGGGTCCATCATGGCGCCCATCCACTTCATGGAAACAGCAGGATCCATGAACTGCATGTAGTTTTGCATGGCGGCGGGAGACATCATGCCGGATACAAAACGCATGGAGGTGTTGGGGTTCATCATGGCATTGCCCATGGCCATGGAAGTGGCGGGGTCCATCATGGCGCCCATCCAGGGCACGAAGGCCTTGGGATCCTTGAACGCGGAAGCGTTCTGGGTCGGGTCGGTCATCTTGGCAACCCAAGCGTCAGCAGAGGTCGGGGTTGCGGTGGTGGCAGCAGCAGTGCCGTTGGCCAGAACGGGCAGTGCAACAACAGCCATCAGTGCGGCGGTGATTTTTGCGAGTTTCATGAAAAGCTCCTGTTTAAGGGGGTTTTGTACAAAAAATTATTACTGCAGTAAAAAATCAAACTAACCGGAAATTCTGTTCGTGCGCAATACAACAGTGCGCTCGAGGAATATAAGTATATTCTGTTTAATCTTTTTTACAAAAACTTATGGAACTTTTGCTTTGTAAAATTCCAACACTCGTTGGTTTTCTCCAACAGACTTTGTCGGCGACAGATGACCAGGCATCGGAACCCAGGCTCGATGCATGGATTTCGCGCTTACTGATCAGGCACTGGCGCTATACTCCCGGCATAACAAATTAGGGGGGAGTATGGACGCACTCGAATCGCTAGTTTCCACATTGTCCAGCTGGGTTTGGGGGCCGCCCATGCTGATTCTGCTGGTGGGCACGGGTCTGTATCTCACGTTTCTGCTTAAGGGGATGCAGTTTCGCGCGCTGCCCCACGCATTCAAACTGATTTTCCATAAAGAACATGGTCATGCGGGCGATATTAGCCATTTTGCAGCGTTGATGACTGCGCTGGCGGCCACTGTGGGTATCGGCAATATTGTCGGGGTGGCCACGGCCATTACCCTGGGTGGGCCTGGCGCTGTGTTCTGGATGTGGATGACTGGCCTGGTCGGTATGGCGACCAAATATTCCGAGGCGGTGCTGGCGGTGAAATATCGCGAGCATGGAGAGCACGGAATGCGTGGCGGCCCGATGTATTACCTTGCCAAGGGCGCTAACCTGCCCAAGCTGGCCTGGCTGTTTGCATTGTTTACTGCGCTGGCGACATTTGGCATTGGCAACATGACGCAGGCCAATGCGGTGGCTGGCATTTTTGAATCCACTTTCCAGATTGAGCCCTGGGTTACGGGTGTGACACTGATGCTGCTGACCGGGCTGGTGATTCTGGGCGGCATCAAATCGATTGGCCGTTTCACCTCGTTTCTGGTGCCCTTCATGATTGTGGGCTATGTCGCTGCTGCGCTGGTGGTGCTGGCCTTGAATGCGAGTGAAATCCCGAATGCGCTCTCGCTGATTTTCTACCACGCTTTCAATCCCATTGCCGCAGGCGGAGGCTTTGCCGGGGCGGCGGTGGCGGCGGCCATTCGTTATGGCGTGGCGCGCGGCGTGTTTTCCAACGAATCCGGCCTGGGCTCGGCACCGATTGCGGCGGCGGCGGCGCGCACCGGTGATCCGGTGAAACAGGCATTGGTCAGCATGACCCAGACCTTTATTGATACGCTGGTGGTGTGCACGATGACCGCGCTGGTGATTCTGACTGCCACATCATGGACGCAGGGCGTGGGCGCGGCGCAGTTGACCAGTCAGAGCTTTGGGGAAACGCTGGGGCAAAGCGGCGAAATCATCGTAGCCATTGCCACGGCATTGTTTGCCTACTCTACCCTGCTGGGTTGGAGCTACTACGGTGAGAAGGCAGTCGAATACCTGGCAGGGCCGCGCGCGATTCGTGTGTATCGGGTGGTGTTTGTCTCGGTGGTGATCGTGGGCGCCATGATGAAGCTGGAATTCGTGTGGAATTTCTCCGATCTCATGAACGGTATGATGGCCATTCCCAACCTGGTAGCGCTGCTGTTGCTGTCAAAAATCATCAAACAGGAAACGGATCGTTATTTTGGTGAGTTGAAAAAATAATGCGCAGTCACTGGACCAACCGCTGGATGTTCATGATGGCCACCGCTGGTTCGGCGGTGGGTCTTGGCAATATCTGGAAATTTCCCTACATGACCGGTACCAACGGTGGCAGTGCCTTCGTGTTGGTGTATCTGCTGTGTGTGGCCATGATTGGCCTGCCGCTGATGATGACGGAAATCATGCTGGGGCGGCGTGCCCAGCGTAATCCCGTGGCAGGCATGGCCTGGCTGGCGGCAGAGTCCGGTGGCAGCGCTTGGTGGAAGACCCTCGGTTTTATGGGGATTGCCACTGGTGTGCTGATCCTGTCGTTTTATAGCGTCGTGGCGGGTTGGGTGCTGGAATATGGCAGCCGTGCGGTGCAAGGCGGCTTTATCGGCCTGACGGTTGAGCAGGCAAAGCATCAGTTTGCCGATTTTGTTTCCAACCCGCTTGCGCTGTTGTTCTGGCATAGCCTGTTCATTGTCATGACCGTAGTGGTGGTCGCGCGCGGCGTAACGTCAGGTCTGGAGCGCGCCAACAAGATCATGATGCCCACCTTGGCGGCAATGCTGCTGATTTTGTTTGGCTATAGTCTGGCCATAGGCGACATGAGCCAGTCACTGACGTTCATGTTCAGTGCCGATTTCTCAAAGATCACCCCGTCAGCGGTGTTGGCCGCCATGGGACATGCTTTCTTTACGCTTAGCCTGGGCATGGGTGCTGTGATGGCGTACGGCTCTTACTTGCAACGCCATGTGTCCATCGCTCGCGCCTCGTTCTACGTTGTGCTGGCCGACACGGCTATTGCCCTGATCGCAGGCATGACGATTTTTGCCATTGTGTTTGCCAACCAGATGGAACCGGCGGCGGGGCCGGGCTTGCTGTTCCAGACGCTACCGGTGGCATTTGGACAAATGCCGGGTGGAACATTGTTTGCCACCGTATTTTTTGTGCTGGTGTGTTTTGCCGCGTGGACTTCATCCATATCGCTGGTTGAGCCAGCCGTTTCCTGGCTGAATGAAAACCTTTCCATGCCGCGCACACGCGCCACGGCTGTGGTGGGAGGGGTTGCCTGGTTGCTGGGGGTTGTCGCACTGCTGTCGTTTAATGAATGGAGCGACGTTACCCTGTTTGGGCTGGGTGCATTTGACGTGCTGGACAAGCTGACAACCAATATCCTGCTGCCGCTGGGTGGTTTGCTGATGGCGGTGTTTGCCATTTGGGTCATGCGTGAGACGCACGTACAGGAAGAGCTTGGCTTGAATAATCGGCACTATCGTAACTGGCGTTGGGTCACACGTTACATCGTGCCGACAGCCATCACGCTGGTGTTTTTGAACCTGATGGGCTGGCTGCCGTTTGTATAGCCTTTATATGTAAAGCCGAAATAAAAAAACCGGCTTTTGGCCGGTTTTTTTATTTAGTGGCGCGCGCCGGAAAACGGCGCGCGAGCCAGATTACATTGCCAGAATCCAGGCAACGATTTTGTTCACATCTTCGTCCTTGACCTGTGGGTTGGGCGGCATGGGAATGGCACCGAAGTTGCCCTTGGTACCTTCCTTGACATGCTTGGCCAGGCGAGCAGGGGCGGCCTTGTCGCTCTTGTACTTGGCAGCAATTTCCTTGAATGCCGGGCCAACAATTTTCTTGTCCACACCGTGGCAGGACATGCAGGCGTTTTTCTGAGCCAGCGCCTGGTCAGCGGAGGCGATACCGGATGCACCCAGAACCAGGGCGGCCGCAGCAGCGATCACAACAGTTTTCATCACAATCTCCAGAGATAGTTGGGGTATTCGGCGGTTAATTACGCCGCCTCGGTGCGAATGTTACGACAAAGTGAGATCGGAAGAGCGTCGTGTAGGGAAAGAGTGTA
>ERZ1645185.980-NODE-980-length-11923-cov-3.299376_pt1 | contig 11923 bp, 11 predicted proteins | sample MGYA00575351_ERZ1645185 | MGnify/ENA primary metagenome ERZ1645185 (study PRJEB40838, sample SAMN11284767) | freshwater sediment metagenome | isolation source: river sediment | host: Sediment | place: India: Jana village, Kanpur | collected 2015-12-17 ... | reverse complement strand
TAATCCCGGCGGGCACCGGTCTGGCTTACCACAACACCCGCCGCCGCCAGGCCGGCACAAACCGCTTCGAAATGCGCCCGCGCGGTGTCGCCGAGCTCATCGATCAGTTGCGGCGCGCCTTCAACCAGCGCCTGCATGGCGGGGTTTTTACTATCAAGGATGCGCAGCGGATTGCTATGCAAGCGGCGACGCGCATCCTCGTCGAGCAGCGCCTGATTCGCTTCAAGGTAAGCGATGAGCTTGGCGCGATGACGCGCGCGCGATTCCGCCCCGCCCAGACTGTTGATTTCCAGCCTCACGAACTCTGCAAGGCCCAGGGCGCGCCACAGCCGCGCCGTCATAAGTAAATGTTCGAGATCCAGATCAGGCCCGGCGTACCCCAGGGCTTCCACCCCAACCTGATGAAATTGGCGGTAGCGTCCCTTTTGCGGCCGCTCATGGCGGAACATCGGGCCCTGGTACCACAGGCGCTTGCCACCATCGAACAACATGTTGTGCTCAATCGCCGCCCGCACGCAGGACGCAGTACCCTCGGGCCGCAGCGTCAGGCTCTCGCCATTGAGGGCATCGATGAAGGTGTACATCTCCTTTTCGACGATGTCAGTCACCTCGCCGATAGCCCGCTTGAACAGGCTGGTATGTTCGAGAATGGGGGTGCGAATTTCCTGATAACCGTACTGTGCGAGCCAGGCGCGCACGATGCGTTCGAAGTGCTGCCAGATCACGGCATCGGCCGGCAGAAGGTCATTCATGCCTCGCACGGCATGCAGTCGTTCACTCATGGTTATCTCAGGGTTGGCTGGCGCCGTAGGTACGCCGCACGTAGTCTTCAACAATCGCCTGGAACTCCTCGGCGATCCGGTCACCTTTCAAGGTGACGGTTTTTTCGCCATCGACATACACCGGCGCGACGGGCGACTCATTCGCCCCTGGCAGCGAGATGCCGACGTTGGCGTGCTTGCTCTCGCCAGGGCCGTTCACCACACAGCCCATGACCGCCACATTCATCGATTCGACGCCCGGGTAGCGACCGCGCCAGAGGGGCATTTGCTCGCGCAGCCAAGCCTGGATTTTCTGCGCCAGCTCCTGGAACAAAGTCGAGGTCGTGCGACCACAACCGGGGCAGGCGGTGACCAACGGCGTGAAAGAGCGGATGCCCATGGTCTGGAGAATCTCCTGCGCCACCTGCACCTCCACGGTGCGTGGCTCATTCGGCTGCGGCGTGAGCGAAACGCGGATGGTATCGCCAATGCCTTCGCGCAGCAGCACGGCCAGCGCCGCCGAGGACGCGACGATGCCCTTGCTGCCCATGCCGGCTTCGGTCAGCCCCAGGTGCAAGGCGTAATCGCAGCGGCTGGCCAGATCCTGATACACCTGAATGAGATCCTGCACGCCGGAGAGCTTGCACGACAGGATGATGCGATTGGCCGACAAACCGAGTTCCTGCGCACGCTTGGCTGAATCGAGCGCCGAGGCGATCAGCGCATGCCGCATCACCTCGTCCGGCTCATGCGGCGTCGCGCGGCCGGCGTTGTCGTCCATCATGCGCGCCAGCAGTTCCTGATCCAGGCTGCCCCAATTCACGCCGATCCGCACAGCTTTGTCATAGCGCACGGCCGCTTCGATCAGGGTGGAAAACTGCTCATCTTTCTTGGCCCCGCGTCCCACGTTGCCGGGGTTGATCCGCAACTTGGCCAGCGCCTCCACACAGGCTGGCACGGCTTTTACCAGACGATGACCGTTGAAGTGAAAATCCCCGATCAAGGGCACATCGCAGCCCCGCGCATCCAGCTGCTCGCGAATCAACGGTACGGCGCGCGCGGCGTCTTCCGTATTCACGGTCAGGCGCACCATCTCGGAACCAGCCTGCCATAGGGCATACGTCTGCGACACGGTGGCGGCCACATCGGCCGTATCGGTATTGGTCATCGACTGGACAACCACCGGCGCGCCGCCACCCACGGCAACATGCCCTACCATCACGCGGCGCGTCGGGCGACGCACGATGCCGCGACGGGAAAGAGAGGACACCGTCATGTCTGGGCCTATTCCAGGGTCAACCGGGCTACCTTCTGACCGATGAAAGGCTGCAGGTCGATGAGCTGGCCGTCATAGTGCAGGCGCACCTGGGCCGCCTCGCCTACCACCAGTTTGAATGGCGGACGACCGCTGATGCTGTCTTCACCACCGGAGCGCACCAGTTTCGAAAACCGCTTGCCCTCGCCATCGACCACCTGAATCCAGGCATCGTGATCTGCCGCAAAACGCAGCACGCGACGGCCGCTTTTCGAATCCGCCAGCCTGGGCTCCGCAGCAGGCGTCAGCGCGGCTTCCGGCGGGATTGGCTTGAGCGCCGGCTGCACGGGCGTCACAACTGCGGGCGGCGGCAATGCAGCGGATGATGAGGCCGGCGGTGGCTGCACCGACGCCGGCGTTGTTGCCTGCGGCGCGGACAACGCCGCATCCGGAGCCGGCACGGGAGCGGGTAGCGTCACCGCTTCCGCAGGCGCCGCGATAGCCGGGATCGGCGTGCTGATCGGCGCCTGGGTCACCAGGGCATCCTCCCCCTGGCTCAACCACTGATACAACACCGCGACAAACACCACGAATACCGCCAGGATCGCCAGCGGGATCATCAGCCAGCGCTTGAGACTGCTGTTGGCCAGATTGACGCCTTCGCTCGGCGCGGTAATGGTTTCCGAAACCGTGGTCTGCACATCCACCTGCATCAACAGATCATCTGCGTCCAGCTCCAGCAACCGGGCATAGTTGCGCACAAACCCGCGCAAGAAAATTTCGCTGGGCAAATGGGCCAGATCCTCCGCTTCGAGGGACTCGACTTGGCGTACGGTGAGCTTGAGCTTCGCCGCCACGTCAGCCGCACTCAACCCTTTTGCTGATCGGGCAGCAGCAAGGCTTGCGCCGCAACCGGGGCGCAACACGTCTTTCATAACAATCCTCCGCCTTGATCGTACTGGCCAAGGTAAAGCCACTGGGTTTGCATGGCGTCCGGGAAGCGACGACGCAACTGCGCGCCATAGCTGGCCTCCGCATCGCGATCACCCAGGACACGCTCCACCCGCACGCCCAGCCACAAAGCCTGCGCGGGCCAATCTCCCTCACGCTCGCTTAACAACTTAAGTTTATTGCGAGCAGCCAGGAAGCGCCCCGCCCGGTAATCCATTTCAGCCGCACCGAGAATGGCGCCAGGATAGCCGGGGGCACGTTTGTAGGCGCGAATGAAAAACGCCTCTGCCGCCCCGACTTCACCCTTGGCAAGACTGCAAGCGCCCGCGTTGACCAAGGCGACTTCCGGTGTCGCATACAAAGGGTTCTGCAGCGCAGTCTCGAAATTGGACAGCCCCTCGCCATGCTTGCCACGCTGGCACAAGTACAGGCCGTAGTTGTTGCGCGCCTCGGAATAATTGGGCGACAACGCCAGCGCCCGCTTGAAAGCTTCTTCGGCCAACTTGTCTTCGCGCAGCTCAGCACGCACCAAGGCGAGAATGTTGTAGGCTGGCGCATAAGCAGCATCCATCGCCAAAGCACGGGAAAGCGACTCAAGCGCGACGCCGTGCTGACCGCGCGCGAAATAGCCAGCACCCAGTTCAGTATGGATACGTGCCCGGCTTTGCTCCATGTTGCTGGGTGAAACGCCATCAAATCCGGCGCTGGCAGAAGTGGATGTCTGGTGTGGCAAAGTGTTGCAGCCCAGACTCAGCCAGACGCACAGCACAACGGAAACCAGCGCGGACAGTCGGCTCATGCCACTTTCTCCAAGGGAATCACGCGTTGTTGTGTGCGCCGGGTTTTGTCCTGCACTTGCCCGGCCAATTGTCCACATGCTGCATCGATATCGTCGCCACGCGTCTTACGCGTGGTGGCGATCTTGCCATCAGCCATCAAGCGAGATGCAAAACGTCGCACCACTTCGCTGGATGAACGCTTGAACCCGGCTTGTGGAAATGGATTAAACGGAATCAGATTGAACTTGCACGGCACATCACGGGTGAGCGCAAGCAGTGCATCCGCATGCTCGGGCTGGTCATTGACCCCAGCCAGCATGACGTATTCGAAAGTAATGAAATCGCGCGGTGCGGCGGTGAGATAGCGCTCGCACGCAGCCATCAATTCGCGCAGCGGATACTTCCGATTAATCGGCACAAGCTGATCACGCAAGGCGTCCGTGGGGGCGTGCAAAGACACCGCCAGCGCTACCGGCTGCACCTCGCGCAGCCGATCCATCGCCGGCACGATGCCCGACGTGGACACCGTCACACGGCGCTTGGAGAGGCCATAGGCATGGTCGTCGAGCATCAGGGAAAGGGCGGTGACGGTGTTGTCGAAATTGAGCAGGGGTTCGCCCATGCCCATCAACACCACATTGGAGATCACACGCTCTCCCTTCGGGTCGCGCCCTAGGGCTTTATTGGCCCACCAGAGCTGGCCGATGATTTCAGCCACGCTCAGGTTGCGGTTGAACCCTTGCCGACCGGTCGAGCAGAACGCGCATTCAAGGGCGCAACCCACCTGCGTGGAAATGCACAGCGTGCCGCGCGTCTGTTCAGGAATGAATACGGTTTCGACCCGATTGCCGGGCCCTACCTCCAACAGCCACTTGCGTGTGCCGTCGTCGGAGACCTGTTCCAGCATCATGTGCGGCGGACGAATTTCCGCCACGTCTGGCAGTCGTTCACGCAACGACTTGGCCAGATCCGTCATCTGCTCAAACTCTTCCGCACCATACTGATGCAGCCATTTCAGCACCTGGCGTGCGCGAAAAGGCTTCTCCCCCAGCCCATCAAAAAAGGCGGTGAGCTGCGGCAGATCGAGTTCGAGCAGATTCTGGGGCAATGCCAAGCCGTCGGATCAGCGAGAGAAGATCTGGCTGGCGGGGAAGAAATACGCAATTTCCACCGCAGCAGTTTCGGGAGCATCTGAACCATGCACGGCATTCGCGTCGATGCTCTGCGCAAAATCGGCGCGGATGGTGCCCGGCGCAGCTTTCTTCGGATCAGTCGCGCCCATCAGCTCACGGTTCTTGGCAATGGCGCCCTCGCCTTCCAGCACCTGGATCATGACCGGGCCGGACATCATGAAATCAACCAGATCCTTGAAGAAGGGGCGCTCTTTGTGCACAGCGTAAAAGCCTTCAGCTTCGGTACGGGACAGCCAAGCCATACGCGCGGCCACAACCTTGAGGCCATTGGTTTCAAGGCGGGATTAAATTTTGCCGATCACATCCTTGGCAACGGCGGCGGGCTTGATGATGGATAGCGTGCGTTCGATAGCCACGTTGAGTTCTCCGGTTTTCAGTCAATGGGAATAAAAGAGTCTAAATGCGCATCCACAGTGGCCTGCCTCCCGGCGCCCAAGACAATACAGCGCAACGCTAAGGCGCTTTGGCCTGATGCAGCCTTTCGTGCCCCAGCCACGGCAAAAAAGCGCGCGCAAAGTAGCACGAAACGCCCCTAAAATAAAGGCAGCATGCGCCTTTGCGCCGGTTTCACGGCATTGGGGTGCATTAAAAAGGAGACCTGGATGGCGCCTGAAAACGACCTGCCCCCGCAAGACGATGTCCGTAAAAAAGCCCTGCTCCGTCTTGCGGTTGCCGGGGTTGTAACAACCGCCGCACTGGCGGGACTCTGGTGGCTCGATCAGGACAAGGCGAAGCCTGAGGCAAAACCCACCTCGCTGGAGTCGTTACCGAAGCCGATCCGCAGCGCGGACGCGCCCGAAGCGCCCGCGCCTGAACTCGCCCCCGGGCCTGCATCGGGCGAAAACCTCGCTGCCCTACCCCTGGATCAGCCCGCCGACACGCCGTCTCCGGACAATGCGCCGACTCAGGCAGCCTTGCCCCCGCCGCCCCCGCCGCGCGTCGATAATCGCGCGATCAACGCCGCTCAACCTCGCCCCGCCACGCCACCGTCAAGCCCGGCCGCAGCTCAGTCTCCCCAGGCGCCCCAGCCGGCCCCTGCGGCATCCGTCGGACCCAAGGGCAACGGCCCTTTCCTGTTGCAGCTGGGGGTTTTTCACCAATACGCGCACGCTGAAGAGCTGGTGCAACGCCTGCGCCAGCAGGGCATTCAGGCGCGCACGGAAACCCGTGTTCACCTGGGCCCGTTCCTCAACCGCCAGGAGGCGGAAAAGGCTCAGGCCGAGATGCGTCGTCTGGGCGTGAATGCGGTGGTTACGGCAAGCCAGGCCACGAAATAACCCAGCCCGGCTCCTCCGCCTGGGCGAGAAACGGCGCAGCCGCGCCCAGGCCGGCCACCCAGGCCACCTGCCCGCCCACACGCAAGACGGGCAGCCACGGGCGCTGCCAATACGGCACCCCGGCTTCTCGCAACCAATCCTTCATCGGCCGGAACAACCCGTCCGGCCGCCGCGACATCCGCTCTCCAGACACGCGCAGCCCCAAGCGGGCGCTGCCATCCAAAGGCAAGCGAACTCCCTGCCCATGTGCCTGCTGGAAAGTCACCCCCCCCCCCATCGGCCAAGACATGGATGCCTCACCCCGCCATTCCACCTCCTGCTGTACCGGGACGTCAAACCATGTCTTGAACACAACATGAATCGAAGCCTGATGCGTCACCAAGGCATGTAAATCCAAATCAACGCGACATTGCGCGTGTTCACCAGCTTGACGAAGCTGCCGCACTGCCTCGATCAAGGCCGCGCGACGAACGCGTGCGCCATGACGCTCCAGAAAAAGACGCAACGCATTGCGCGCCCGTGGCTCTGGCAAGGCACGCCATGCGGCGAGGGGCACGTGGGTATCGGCGCCCGCAGAAGTCAGGTCGATCTCTGCCAGGGCATCCAGCAAATCAGCACTTTCCGCGAAATACGCTGCGCCCCGGCACAGAACGCCTGTCACATCCGGAAAAACCGCCTGCAGCTCGGGCATGACGCGCCGCCTGACCGCGTTGCGCCTAAACGATTCATTCGCATTGCTGTCATCTTCGATCCAATCAAGCTTCGAAACACGCGCGTAATTGAGCAGCTCTGCACGTCGTACCCCAAGCCACGGCCGCAACAGGGGCGCCCCCGCTTCCGATCGACGCGTCGCCGGCATGGCGGAAAGGCCGCGCAATGACCCGCCGCGCATGGCCTGCAGCACAACCGTTTCAGCCTGATCGTCCTGATGATGCGCCAGCAGGATCGCATCGGCCTGCAACGCAGCGTAGGCGGCATAGCGTGCGACACGAGCTGCGGCTTCAAGCCCTCGCCCGTCCGGATTCACCTGGACGCGGACAACCTGCAGCGGCACATGCCAAGCCTCGCATACCCGCACGCAGTGAGCTGCCCAGTCATCCGCATGACGCGACAAGCCATGGTGGACATGAATGGCGCTGAGTTGAAAGTTTCGGATAGCTCGCAAGGCCTGCAGCGCATGCAACAACACGCTGGAATCCAGCCCCCCGGAGTAGGCCACAACCAAGTGCGGCAGGCGTTGCGCTTGCGGAAACTGCGCGCTCAGAAAGGCATCCAGCCGCAGCAGGAGCTCGCTCCTGGCCTGATCAATGGCCACTGCCTTGTTCGACAAGGCGAAGGCGTTGCTCAGGCGCGACCTTCCTTGAACTTGCCGTAGCTCATCAAGCGCGCGTAGCGGTCATTGAGCAGGGCATTGAGCGGCCGATCCCGCACTTCCTTGAGGGCATCGGACAAGGCGGTGCGCAGATTGTCGAGCATGCGCTCGGGCTCGCGATGCGCGCCGCCCAGGGGCTCCGCCACAATCTCGTCGATGAGGCCAAGTGTTTTGAGCCGCTGCGCAGTAATCCCCAGAGTCTCTGCCGCGAGCGAGGCCTTGTCCGAGCTTTTCCACAGGATTGAGGCGCAGCCCTCCGGAGAAATGACCGAATAGGTGGCGTACTGCAACATCATCACACGATCGCCGACGCCGATTGCCAGTGCTCCGCCAGAGCCGCCCTCTCCAATGACGGTGCAGATCACTGGCGTTTTCAGTTCGGCCATTACGTACAGGTTGCGCGCGATTGCTTCGCTCTGGCCACGCTCTTCCGCACCGATGCCCGGGTATGCACCCGGGGTATCAATAAAGGTGAACACCGGCATGCGGAATTTTTCCGCCATGCGCATCAGGCGCAGCGCCTTGCGATAGCCCTCGGGACGCGGCATTCCGAAGTTGCGGTATTGCCGCTCTTTGACGTCGCGCCCTTTCTGATGACCAATGACCACCACCGGCTCGCCTTCAAATCGCGCCACACCGCCAACGATGGCCGGGTCATCGGCGAAGGCACGGTCACCGTGCAATTCTTCAAACTCCGAGAACAGGCCCAGAACGTAGTCGAGCGTGTAAGGTCTTTGTGGGTGCCGCGCCACCTGGGAAATCTGCCAGGAGTTCAGCTTGGCGTAGATCTGCTTGGTCAGCGTGGCGCTTTTTTTGCGCAGCCGGTCGACTTCTTCTGAAATGTCCAGCCCAGATTCACCGCGTACTTCTGACAGTTCCTCGATCTTGGCTTCGAGTTCGGCAATAGGGGCTTCAAAGTCGAGAAAGGTCAACTTCATGGGCTCAGGTCGTGTGAAGGTTCTGGGAAGGGCCTGCATTCTACCGGAGCGCGAAATCGCTCCCGGCAGGGCCGCTTAGTGGTGATGGTGTCCATGCGGCCCATGGACATGCCCATGTTCCACTTCCTCGAGGCTCGCTTCCCGCACCGAGGCCACTTCGCAAGCCAGTCGTAGCGACTGACCAGCAAGCGGATGGTTGCCATCGACCACCACCTTGCCATCAGCAACATCAGTCACTGTGTAAATCATGTGGTGATGTCCGTCTTCGCTGGCGCCTTCCAACTGCATGCCCACTTCGACCTCGGCCGGAAACAGGTGCGCCGGTTCAACGCGAACGAGTTCCGCGTCGTATTCGCCAAACGCATCATTGGGCTCCAGCACCAAATCCAACGTGGCGCCGGCAGATTGCCCTTCCAGCGCGGCTTCAACCTTCGGAAAAATACCGTCATACCCGCCGTGCAGGTAGGCGGCCGGCTCACCCTGGGTCGCCTCTTCCAACAATTCGCCGGTGAGCGTAGTGAGTCGATAAGTCAGCGTCACCACAGTGTTTTTGTTGATTTGCAATTAAAGCTCCCGCACAAGTTGAAGAACAGTCTCGGCATGGCCTTTAGCGGTTACCCCATAAAGCGCATGCCGCACCACGCCTTCGGCATCTATGACAAAAGTCGAGCGAACCACGCTCTCGCGCTGGACGCCATCCACCTCTCGCCGCGTTAGGACATCATAGGCACGACAGGCGATGCCATCCTTATCCGCGAGCAGCCGCACCGTGATGCCATGCTTGTCACGAAACGCGCCATGGCTGATACAGTCATCCCGCGACACGCCCAAAACAGTGCAACCCAGACGGGCAAAATCCACTTCCAGATCACTGAACTCGATCGATTCCGCAGTACAGCCGGGCGTATCATCACGAACGTAAAAGAACAGAACGACCGCGCCTTTCTGCCCGCCCGAACGGTAGTCAGCCAGCCGCACGATGCTCATGTCGGCATCCGGCAATTCGAAATCGGGCGCGCGACTGCCCGGCTTGATCGCGCCTTCGTGCTGCATCATCCGTCTCCACGACTCATCGATTACATGCCGCACGCATTATATGAGCAAAGTCCAAACCGCCCCCCGCCGCACGCCTCGCTTCAGCATGGCTGACTTCTCGCGAAAACGTTTGCTCGGCGGCATGAGCCCGGCGCGCTTTCTCAACGAATACTGGCAAAAGAAACCACTTCTGGTGCGCCAGGCGCTCCCCGGCTTCGGAACCTGGTTGAACCGTGAAGGGCTCAGCGCGCTGGCGTGTCATCCGGACGCAGAAAGCCGGATCGTTGAAAGCAGACGACAGCAATGGCGATTAAGGCACGGCCCCTTTACGTCCGACGCGCTAGCGCGCTTGCCTAGCCGCAACTGGAGCCTGTTGGTCTCCGGTGTCAATCACTTCTTGCCTGAAGCGGATGCGCTCCTCGCCGCATTCGATTTCGTGCCTCGCGCCCGCCTAGATGACCTGATGGTGAGTTTTGCCCCGGACGGGGGTGGAGTCGGCCCCCATTTTGATTCCTATGACGTGTTCCTGATTCAGGGGCTGGGCCGGCGTCGCTGGGAAATCAGCGAGCAGACGGATCTGGCCCTGGTGGAAGGCGCGCCGCTACGCATTCTGAAGAACTTCACCCCAACCGAATCTTGGGAGCTGGAACCTGGCGACATGCTCTACTTGCCGCCGAAATATGCGCACAACGGCATCGCTCTGGGCGACTGCATGACTTGGTCCGTGGGGTTCCGGGCGCCGATGGGCAATGAGCTCTTCAGTCAATTCCTGACTTATCTGGAAGAGCGCCACTGGGATACGGACGGCGAATCTGCCCGCTATGCAGATCTGGAAATTACGCCGCCCCGTCATCCAGGCGAATTGCCCGCGCAGCTGATCTGTTGGACGGAGCACATGCTTTCCGCCACGCGCTGGCAAACAGACACGGTCGCCGATTTTCTTGGCCGTTATCTGAGCGAACCCAAACCGCACGTCATTATTGAGCCGCCCACGCGCCCACTCTCCATCGCACGGTTTTGCGAACGCGCTGGGCAACGAGGCTTGCGGCTCGATCCGCGCAGCCAACTCCTGTTTCATGGCACGACGTTTTTTCTGAATGGCGACGCCCTTACCACCACGCCTGCCATCGCCCGCCTGCTCCGCACCCTGGCTGATTCACGACAACTGCGAGCTGACCAGCTCGCCAAAATTGACATCAGCGTCTTCTATGCTTGGTATCGGGAAGGCATGATCCGCTTCAACACGCAATAAACCTGCAAAAAAGCTGCGTTGAAGACCGAAACAGCACTAGCACAAACCCTTAAATTTGCTAGAATTTTCGTGTCTTTCTCATCGCTCGCGCGGTGTGAGGGGCAAGTTGATCAACGTTAATCAAGGAATATCAAATGAAATACTCCGTCCTGCTGGCCGCCCTCCTGGCCGTTTCCCTGTCCGCCTGCGGCAAGACCGAAGAAGCTGCTGCTCCCGCTCCTGAGGCTGCTGCTCCCGCTGCTGCTCCCGCTCCCGCTGCTCCGGCTGACGCCGCTGCCGCTCCGGCTGCTGACGCTGCTGCTGCCCCCGCTGCTCCGGCTGACGCCGCTGCTGCTCCGGCTGCTCCCGCTGCTCCCGCCAAGTAATCGGCACACCGCAGCTCAAAAGCCGGCCTTCGGGCCGGCTTTTTTATTGCCGGATTTTTTGCCATTTCACCCGTATGAACTGTCAATCGATTCGACAGCCGCAGCTCACTGCCGGTGTCAGCATTTCATCGTAAGTCGATTGATTCTCCACAACCCTGCGTTCCGCTTGATCGGCAGAAGAACAGCAATAACAACGTAACTTATTGTATTTATTTGACTAAAAAATCTGGCACACGACGTGCATTGGGATACTCATTCTTCTGGAGATTCCCATGCATTCACAAAAATTGCTCAGTTTGATTTTCCTGGCCGGTATGTCTGCTGGCACACAGGCTGCCTTGCTCACCATTGACGGCAACCTGAATGACTGGGGCATCAAAAAAACTGGCAACGTCAGTGACTGGACGCCCAGCGCTGCCTTGGGTCTGATTGCAGGCACCCACTACACCATCGAAGATCAAACTGGCGGCAGTGGCGTTCGGCTTGATCCGGGCTATGGCGGTCAAGCCTACGATGCCGAAGCGCTGTACGTGTACCTTACGGGCAACACCCTGTATATCGGCATGGCCACGGGGCATAACCCCAACACCGCCAACAACCCTGCAAGCAACAGCTATGGCGCCGGCGATTTCGCCATCGACTTCGGCCGGGATGGCTCGTATGAGGTAGGTATCAACATCAAGCCTAGCTGGGATAGCTTTGGCGTCAGCGGCGGCGTGTATCAAGTCTCACAATGGGATTACGG
>ERZ1645185.979-NODE-979-length-11944-cov-3.453024_pt1 | contig 11944 bp, 14 predicted proteins | sample MGYA00575351_ERZ1645185 | MGnify/ENA primary metagenome ERZ1645185 (study PRJEB40838, sample SAMN11284767) | freshwater sediment metagenome | isolation source: river sediment | host: Sediment | place: India: Jana village, Kanpur | collected 2015-12-17 ... | reverse complement strand
CTGCATTTCCGCACGGGTGCTGGCGGAGTTTCACCTGCGCGCGTCGAACGAGGCCCTTCCGAGGGCGCGCGTTCCGCGAGCACAGAGACTTGCCAGTGGCCTTGCCCCCCTCCCTCACGCTCGCAGAACTCCCTTTACCCTCATTGAGAGGCGTGGCTTGGGTGATCTTCCACTGCGCGCATGCACCGAGCACCGCCCCTAATTTGATACTTCGATTAATCCCGCGTGCGCGGGGCGCGAGCAAGGAAGATCGCCCAAACCGCGCCTCTCCCCCTCCCCTTCTTCTTGACTCACCATCAACGCCTGTGATTAGGTCCACCGCGTCATGCTGATTCGCACCGCCACCACGCTTGCCTCGCTCGTCCTGCTGCTCTTCGCCCTCGGCTGCGAGAAGGAGAGCGAGTCGATCACCTCGATCGCGCTGCACCCGACAAATACGAATATTCTCTATGTCGCCACGAACGACGCCGTCTACAAGACCCGCGACGGCGGGGGCTCCTGGGAGCGGTTTCCGAGCTTCAGCGCCCGCCGCGTGACGACCGTGGCCCTCGATCCCCAACTTCCCGCGACGGTGTACGCGGGCACGATGGGCGATGCCGTATACAAAAGCCCCGACGGCGGCCAGCACTGGCTGCCGCACAATGTCGGGTTGAAAGAGCATGTGTCCTTCATCAATCAGTTCGTGTTTCACCCGACGCACAGCGAAGTGATCTACGCCGCCACCACGGTGGGCGCGTTCATCACGAAAGACGCGGGCCGGGAATGGGAAGAGCGGATGAACGGGATGAAGGAGGTGCACATCGTCGTCTCGGCGGCGATCAATCCTCAGAACCCCAAAATCTTGTACGCGGGCACGACCGGCGGGGTCTATCGCACGGATGACGGCGCCTCGTCCTGGAAGAAGATCAATAACGGCCTGATTCCGGAAAAGGAACTGATGGGCGCGATGGCGCTGGGGGTGAATGTGCTGGTACTCGATCCGGTGACGCCGGACATTGTGTACGCGGGCACCACAAAGGGCTTATTCCGCACGGCGAACGGCGGGACATCATGGGAACGGATCGGGCAATCGCTGCCGGACCCGTTTGTGAGCAGCATGGTGATCGACCCGCTACAACCCGCGAAGCTCTATATTGGGGGACCGGCGGGGGTGTGGACCAGCGCGGATGGCGGCCAGAGCTGGCAGGCCATCAACCATGGCCTGACCAGCCTGAACATCCGCTCACTAGCGATGAGCCCGAAACACTCGCAGGAACTCTTCGTCGGCACGAACGGCAGCGGGCTCTACCACTCGACCGATGCCGGCGCCACCTGGACGCCCATGCCCCTCAAGGCGGCGCCGGCTCAGAAATAGCCCTGCCGTTAGTACCCGCTGCTTGAAGGCGCCGCGCCGCCGTGCTGATACTTGCTGCTGTAGGCCAGCATCTGATCGGACAACGCCTTCCACTCGTCGGCGGTCATCAATTCCTTCATCTTGAACCGCAAGCTGAGGATCTTGGCCGAGTGGCCCATGTGCTGATGGTGCGCCTCGTCCAGCACCTTGGTGAACTCTTCCGGTGTGGCCGTATAGCTCGCGTTCAGCGTGTAGAGCTGGCGGTGATAGGCCCGCTCCTGCTCGCGGCTCGCCTTCAGTTCGTTCACGATGTCGTTCACGATGCCCTTGACCTGCTGGGCCTTGGCCGGATCCTTCACCGTCCGGTCGATCAGCGACGCCATATCCTGCTGGCCCTTCTGCCAATAGGCCTCGGCCTTGCCGCTGTCCATCGACCCATGATGATGGTGGTGGTACCCGGAGCATCCCCCAAGCACCAACGCGCCTGCCAACGACCATGCCGCCCACTGTGTGCGTCTCATACCCTTACCTCCTTGCGCTAGAAACGACCCGATGTGTGTCTCGCTCGGTTGTCAGGAAGCACTATCATGCCGTATGATTCGTGTCTACACAATGTCTGATCCCGTCTCCGCCTCAAACGCCCCTGTGCAGGCTCTCCGTGAAGAATTCCGGGAACACCTGGAAACCTTCTACGCGCAACTGAAACTCGCGCCGCCCTATGAGAGCGTGGAGAAGGCGATCCGTGCGCTGACGACCGCCGTGCATGCACTCCCCGCCGAGGAGCAGGCGGCGGTGGCCTCGGACCCGGCGCTGAAATGGCGGCAGTTTCAAGCCGCGTTTGCCTCCTCCGGCCTGAACAAAAAACATCGCGGCATCATCGCGGGCCTCGCCCGAAACCGCGCGGCGCTGGCGCTCCCGGCCGAGTACGACCATTTTCTGGCCTGTTTCAGCGGGAATTGACCGGAAGCGAGGGGCCGCCGGTCAGCGCCTCGAAGAGTTCCTGCGAGGCCCTGGCCACCCGGTTGTTTTCCATCCGATAGGCCATAATCACCGTCACCACGCCGGAGAACAAGAAGAACAGGCCGAGTGTCAGGATTCCCAGGGCCATCACGACCCCGCCGCCGCTCGACAGCCCGCCTTCCACCGCATAGCTGACCAATGTGGCAACCGTGCCGATGCCGACGACGGCGAACCACGCCCCGGTGAGAATGGCGGAACACCATGGAATGCGCCGGGTGGACGACAGCACGACGGCCTGCCCGTCTTGCCGCACATCGATCGTCACCTTCATCGGCCACACCCAGAGAAACGCCCACAGGGTGGGATGGCGCGGACGCAGGAGAATGCGCTGTGCATCGGCGAAGACGCGCGCGACGCCGTGGCGGAGCGCGAGAATCCCCGTCCCGTCGAACCGTTGCTGGATCTCCGACGGCGTCACGGCGTTCAGCCGGTACTCGCCCCGCCCCACCCGGCATCCATACCGGCTGGCCTCCAGGGAGAGCGTGCGGAAATACAGCCGGTCTCCGATCAAGAGCCCCAATAACAGCGCACCCGCGAAGAATCCTGCCAGCATCATAGGTGCCTACCTATCCCACAGGATTTGTCCGCGAATCAAGCCGCGCGCGCCCGAGGAAACGGTTGACTCACTCGCGGCGACTTGGCTACAGTACCCCCGTTTGTCAGATGGATCTTGTGCGTCTCCGCACGTCGGCCCCTCGCCGGCAATTGATCCCAACGTGGAACGTGCGTGCGTGGCATCCCTGCGCTGTGCGGGTGGCACGGCGCCCATGCCTTGCAGGGCTGGAGGATTCATGGATTTAGAGAAAGTGGAACGCGTCTACACCTCGTATGCCGGTGTCTATGACCGGATTTTCGGCAAGGTGTTTCATGAAGGACGCGAGTCGGCCATTCGCAATTTGAACGTGCAACCTGACGAGCATATTTTGGAAGTGGGCGTCGGCACCGGACTCGCCCTGCCCCTGTATCCCCGCCATTGCAAGATCGTCGGGATCGACCTTTCCGAGGGCATGCTGGAGCAGGCCAAGGTCAAGACGGCCAAGCACGGCCTCTCCCATGTCGAACTGCATCGCATGGATGCGGGCGCGATGGACTTTCCCGACAACAGCTTCGATACGGTGGTGGCGGCCTATGTCGTGACCGCGGTGCCGGACTACCGGAAGGTGGTCAATGAGATGATCCGTGTCTGCCGGCCCGGCGGACGCATCATCATGCTCAATCACTTCAGCAATCAGAATAAACTGATCAACGTGGTGGAAAAGGCCTTGTCGCCCCTCACGAAGCATCTCGGCTGGCGCACGGATCTCTCGCTCCACACCGTGCTTGAAGGCACCACCCTGCACGTGGCGCGCAAGCAGCACGTCAACCCGCTCCGACTTTGGGCGCTGGTGGAGTGTGTGAATGCGAAGAACGGCCATGCGGTGAAGAACGGGACGCCGGCGGGGTCCTACGTGAACGGCAACGGACACGGACACACAACCGACCACCGTGCCAATGGCAATGGGCAGTTCGCCAACGGCCACTCCCACTGAACAGACCGCTGAAACAGTCCGCCCGCGGGGTTCTCGCCTCGCTCAGAGGCGCCACCGCTTCCTCGCGTTCTGCGGCCTTGCTGGACGGATTTCTTGAAGATCCTGGGCGATCCTCTGGATAATTCCTTGACTCAGTCCCGCCGACGTCAGTTCAGCCGGCGCCCTTGACGTGCCCGCCAATATTCCCATTCCCGTCCGGGAATCATCGTGGTGCCCACCAGGCACGTGCCCGAATACTCCTGCGTAATACGATCCGCCAAGATCATCAGCACCCGGCTCGCCTGGCGGTCGTGCTCTCCCATGGCCCTAAGCACGATGCCGAACCCGGTTCCTTCCAACGCATCGTACACCATCACCCGCACGGCACAGGTCGGGCTCCGCTCCCCCTCGCCGTCCGGCATCAAGTCCCCCTCCCACTTCAGCAGAGATCCGTTGACCCGGCGTTTTTTCGCGGCAACCCACGCGCACGGAATCCCCGCCTGCTCCAGTTCAGCCAAGAGCCACGACACCGTGGGGCCGTCTGAGGTCTGGCCCTGAAACGTCCAACGGGCGAGTTCCGGCAGCGGCTGCACGGGCAACAAGGGCGCGGAGACCTCCTCGAACATCGCCTCCTCGCACACCGCATACAGCTCTCCCTGCGGGTCGAACCAAAACCGGAACCGCCCCGCGGTATGCTCCGCCTGAATGAGGCTCAAGGAGGAACAGTCGGCCCCTTCCTGCTCAAAGATCGAAAAATCCGTGATGCCCCGCATCACCAATTTTGCGACACGGACCATGCCGCGCACTTGATAGCGAATCGTCAGGGCCACCGTCGTGTCAGCCAGGACGTCCCGGCCGGTTTCTTCGTCGAACAAGCGGCGCTTGCTCATCTGAATGTCCGTGACATAGCCCGAGCGGAACCCGCCCGTGTGGGCCATGAGCCAGCGAAGGTCGTCGGTCGTTTTGATCGGGTGGTGCATCGTGGTGGATTCTAGCGCAGGAACACTCGCAACGGCTACCGCGTCCAGATCGAGAGCACCGGCGCCACACGCCGCGCATGGAGCAGCACCGGGACCGTGGAGGAGCTATGGAACGTCAGCCCCGCCGCCTGGCACAAGTCCGCTGCGCGGGCGGCTTCTTCCGGCCCGTGATTGGCCATGACCAAGACCCCGCCGGGTTTCAGATTGAAGGCGATCCGCGCAAACAACCGCGCCGGCGCAAACAGCGTGAGCGGCAGCCGCCACGCGAGCAACGGCGCCGGCGTGACAAAGGGATACCACGCCACAACCGTGTCGGCCGGCTTCACATAGTCGGCATAATCGGCCGCCACGAAGCGCGCCCCGGGCAGCCCGTCGAGATACCCTTGGGCATAGTCCCACCGGCTATAGCCATCGGCATACAGCCGGTAGCTATCGACCTCCACGCCTGTCAGCACGTCCGGCTGAAAAAAAGCATGGAGCGCAGGGGCATACCAAAAGTTCGACGAGCCCACGTCATGCACCACCCCACCCAGGGGCCGGGCCAGCCCCGACGCGGTCCACGCCTGATCGAGCACATCCAGATAGTCGTAATTCTTCAGCGCCGTGAGGTCGGCACAGTGCGCTTCAAAACACACGCCGAACTGTCGCCGGAGCCGCGCCACTCTGGCCGCTTGCCCCCGGCTCAATCGAGGCAGCTGCCCGGCGGGGTGCTCCCGGTAGACCCCGCGCGACCACCGCAGCCGCTCACTGAGCTGATACCATAACGCGTGATACCCGGAGCGCAGGTACTGAGAGAGGGAGTAGCACGGCACAGGCCGCGCCGTTTCCTGCGATCGTGTCGACCCGAATTCGGGCCCCAGCAACACATCATCGGAAGTCATACCTCCTTTTTCGGACGTTATCGTAATTTCTAAAGAGATCGGGGAGGGAATCCACCGGCGTACCCCGCCGATACCCGTTCCTCCACCGCACGATCGGCGCACCCGTTCCTACAGAGTTGTCCTCATGGAGGAAGTCTGTTAGAACACGCATCTCGGTGGTCCTGCGGACAACACGACACTCTGCCAATTTCGTGAATCGTCAATGCACGCGGTCTGTCTCCAACACGTTCCCTTTGAGGGCCCCGGGGCCTTCTCGGCGGCGCTCGTCAGACGCGGGGTGGCGATTGAGCACCATCTGGTGCCGAAAGACGGGCTCCCCAAAGATTCCGGCGACCTGTTGATCGTGATGGGCGGGCCCATGTCGGTGAACGATCCCGATCCCTGGATCGCCGAAGAGACCGCGTTCATTCGCGACGCGCTGCTGGCGGGCCGGCCGGTGATCGGCGTGTGCCTGGGCAGTCAGTTCATGGCCAAGGCCCTGGGCTCGACGGTGCGTTCCGGCACGGCACTCGAAATCGGTATGACGCCGATCCGGCTCACGCCAGAGGCCACGCACGACCCGGTCTTCTCCACGCTCCCCGAGTCCTTTGAGGTCTTTGAATGGCACGGTGAAGTCTTCGACCTGCCCACTGGCTGTACGCCGCTGGCCGGCTCGCTCGTCGCGCCGTTGCAAGCCTTCCGGTACGGCACGAGGGCCTACGGGCTTCTGTTTCACCTGGAAATGGAGTCGTCCGGTATTGATGCGCTCTGCCGGGAATGCGCACCGGACCTGACAAAGGCCGCACGCACCGCGCAAGCGGTGAAAACCGCCGCCCTTTCCCACTTGCCACAGCTGCACCAGACGGCCGACCGCCTGATCGCGCATCTGCTGCCGTCAACACGTTGATTACCAGCGCATTTCTGAAGTAGCCTAGAGGCCTCGTTCGGCCGGCACTGGCTCAATCTTAGCAAAGGAGAGTAGGACCCATGGGCGCGTTCCCCATCGAAGTCGCAACCCGCATCAAGACCTTGCCCCCCTATCTGTTCGCCGCCATCGACAAGATGAAGCAGGAGGCGATCGCGCGGGGTGTCGATATTATCAACCTCGGCATCGGCGACCCCGATTTGCCGACGCCGGACCCGATCATCGAGAGCCTGGCGCAGGCGGCCAAGAATCCCAAGCACCACCAATATCCGTCCTACGAGGGCATGCTGGCGTTCCGGAAAGCCGTGGCCGACTGGTACCAGCGCCGGTTCGCGGTCACCCTCGATCCGGCCAACGAAGTGCTCACGCTGATCGGCTCAAAAGAAGGCATCGGCCACATTCACCTGGCCTTCGTCGATCCGGGCGATGTGGTACTGGTCCCCAGCCCCGGCTATCCGGTGTATCCGGTCGGCACGAGCTTCTGCGGCGGGGTCTCGCACATCATGCCGCTGACGAAGGCCAATGGCTTCCTGCCGGACCTGAACGCGATCCCGAAAGACGTGGCGAAGAAGGCCAAACTGATGTGGCTAAACTCGCCGAACAACCCCACCTCCGTCATCATGACGAAGGACTATTTCAAGCGGGCAATCGACTTCGCGCGGGAACATCAGATCATCATCTGCCACGACGCGGCCTATTCGGAAATCTACTACGACGGCAAGCGCCCGGCGAGCTTCATGGAAGTGGAGGGCGCCAAGGACGTCGGCGTGGAGTTCCACTCCCTCTCGAAGACCTACAATATGACCGGCTGGCGCCTCGGCTTCGTGGTCGGCAACAAGGACGTGTTGGCCGCGCTGGGCAAGGTGAAGAGCCAGCTCGACAGCGGTGTGTTCGAGGCGGTGCAGGCCGCCGGCATCACGGCGCTGAACCTCCCGGACTCGGTCACCGACGGCATCCGGAAGATCTATCAAGAGCGCCGGGACACGCTGATCCCCGGCCTCAAGCAGCTCGGTTTGGACGTCGATGCTCCGCCCGCGGCCTTCTATATTTGGGTGACCGTGCCGAAAGGCTACACCTCCGCCTCGTTCACAGCCCATCTCTTGGAGAAGGCGGGTATCGTGACGACCCCGGGGAACGGCTTCGGCGCGCCGGGTGAAGGCTATATTCGCATGACCGTGTGTACGTCGAAAGAGCGGTTGGCGGAAGCGGTGGAGCGGATTCGGAAAGCAGGGTGGTAACGCACCGGGGCGGTTGATCTCCTGTGCTCGCGCACCCCGCACGCGAGACTAATCGAATTGTTCGATCTCGGGCGGGGCTCGGTGCATGCGCGTAAGAGGAGATCAACCCGCCCCGGCACATCGGTAGAGGTGGCAGGACATGGCACGGGAGACCGTCTACATCGGGTTCGGATCGAACGTCGGCGACCGGGTGGATTTCTGCGACCGGGCGGTGACGCTGCTGAGCCTGCTGCCCCACTCGACCCTCACCGGGGTGTCGCTGCTCTACGAAACGGAGCCGGTGTTCGACCATGCGCAGCCGGGAGACGGCTGGTTCTTGAACGGGGTGGTGCAGGTGGACACCGACATCACGCCCCGCAGCTTGATGATGGTCTTGCGGGAGATCGAGCGCGCGCTGGGGCGCGAGGACGCCCATCGGGCCGGCCCCCGAACGATCGACCTCGACATCCTGTTCTACGGCGATCGGGTCATCGAGGAACCGGACCTGGTCGTGCCGCACCCCCGGTTGCATCAGCGGCGCTTCGTGCTCATGCCGCTGAGCGAACTGGCGCCCTTGCTGGTGCATCCGGTCAGGCAGCGGTCGGTGAACCAGATGCTGGCCGACGTGGACGACCGCTCCGGGGTGCGGCTGCTGTTCCCACAACCCTCCACCCGGTACGGCTCACGCCCGGGATGCAGTCCCCACCTGGACGTATGAAGATCGTACGATCCCCCAAGGCCATGCGGGCCTGGAGTGACGGACTCCGCCGTGAGGGCGTCACCGTCGGCTTCGTGCCCACGATGGGGGCGCTCCATGACGGGCATCGCGCGCTCATTCGGGCGGCACGTCTGCGGTGCGACGCCCTTGTCGTCAGCATTTTTGTGAATCCCACGCAGTTCGCCCCGACGGAGGATCTCGCCAAATATCCCCGCCCCATCGCGAACGACCGCGCCCTCTGCCGGGCCGAAGGCGTCGATGTGTGCTTCGAGCCGACACCCGCCTCCATGTATCCGGAGGGATTTGACACCGTCGTAACGGTGCCGACTCTCGCGCGGCGGTGGGAAGGCGAGGCACGGCCCCATCATTTCGCCGGCGTGGCCACGGTTGTCACGAAACTGTTTGGCATCGTCCGGCCGGATGTCGCCCTGTTCGGACACAAGGACTTTCAGCAGGCCGCCCTCGTTCAGCGGCTGATCGAGGATCTCGCCCTCGGCGTGCGACTCATCGTCCACCCGACCGTGCGCGAGCGGGATGGGCTGGCGATGAGCTCCCGCAACGTCTATCTCTCACCGGATGAACGGGCCGCCGCACCGGCGCTCTACACAGCCTTGCGCGCGGGAGCCGCCTCGATCCGGAACGGGGTGACGGATGGCGGACAGATTCGCGCGACCATGGCGGACACGCTCCGACAACACGCCGATGCCGGGATCGACTATCTGGCCGTGTGCGATCCGCGGACGCTTGAGCCCCTGGCGCGCGTGAAAGGCGCCGCCGTGCTGCTCGGGGCCATCCGAATCGGCAGCGTCCGGCTGATCGACAATCTGCGTGTGACCGCGCCGCGAAGACCCACTCGATAGAGGGCGGCGCTATTGGGGGAAGGCCAGGTGGGACTGCTGCCCAACCAACAAACCCAGCACGACCTTTGAAAGCCGGCGCCGCGCTTCCGGAGTCAGCTCCAAAAATTCCACGCCCACGCCGTCGGCTCGCACCGAGCGAACCACGGCCGTGTTGACGTGAATGTCCTCTGCGTCGGACAAGGGCTTCAGCATCAATTCCACGAACGCCCCTTTGGGCACGTTGACCCCTGAGAGCGCACAGCCGCCCATGGACAGATCCGAGACCCGCCGGACGTTCGGGACTTGTGGGCCGTTCAACAGTTGCGCATGAATGGACGTGGGGAGCCGGGCATATTCGCGACGATCCGCTGAGTCGGCCTGGGCGCTTTCTTGGGAGGTCATTCGAAACCGCTGCATGCAGAGCTGGCAGCGGAAGGGTGACAGATGAAACCAGCGCAACACATAATCACATCCGCCCGACGGAGTCACGGGCTTGACGAATGGTGTCCCGCAATGAGGACAGTGTGACTGGGTCATCCCCACAATATCCCGTCCTTCACCGATCAGACGCACACCCCGGACCCGCCTGGCCGTCCAGGATTGGCTCAATCTGCGCCGGAGAGTATGTCGGCGGTTTCATCCATTTGCCATCGGCCCGTTTATAGCCGCCCACTTTGCTCATATTCGACCGGTGCACCTCCCGGAACACCGGTTCCATGTCGATCCCATACGACACCGCCGTGCCATAGACGACATAGAGCAGGTCGGCCATTTCCTTCGCGATGGACGGCAGATGCCCGTCCACCATGGACTCTTTGAGCTCGTCAAACTCTTCTTGGATCAGACGGAGCCGGAGCTGTTTCGTTTCCTCGGTGACGGCCGTGGGGGACGCTTCAACGGCGATTTCAAACTGACGGTGGAACGCCTCCACCATGGCTTGCTCCTCAGTCATGCAGACTCCTTTGCTCCATCTCGACGGGCAGGGCTTTTCTGGGCACCACCTCGTTGGGCTCCAGGATGGGCAGGTCCTTGTCCGACGCAATGCCCAATTCCTTAAATCGGCGGGCCGCGGGAAGAATGCGGGTTTCCAGCGAGCCGACCGCACGATTGTACGCCGAAACACTCTTGCCCAAGGCCTGGCCGACATCATTCAGGTGCTCGGTCAACACCGCCATACGCTCATACAAATCCTTCCCCAGCTTGCCGGCTTCCTCGGCGTGCGCCGTCAATCGTTCTTGCCGCCATCCATACGCCACAGCCCGCAAGAGCGCGATGAGCGTGGCCGGCGTCGCGAGCACGACCCCTCGCGCGAATCCATCTTCCATCAGGCGCGGGTCCTGATCCAACGCAGCCCCAAGAAACTGTTCGCCCGGCAAGAAGAGCACGACGAACTCCGGAGCCCGGTCGAATTGGCTCCAATAGGCCTTGAGCGACAAGTCGTCCAGACGGCTCCGCACCTGGGCCGCATGGCGGCGCAAGGCCTCGGCTCTGGCGGCATCGTCCTGCGCGTCATGGGCATCGAGGTAGGCGGACAAGACCGTCTTGGCATCGACAATAATCTGGCGTCCCCCGGGCAGTTGCACGACCAGATCGGGACGATACCGGCGGTCCTCGCCCGACACGGTTTCCTGCTCGGTGAAATCACAATGCTCCACCATCCCGGCCAACTCCGCCACCCGCTTAAGCGTGACTTCTCCCCACTGCCCGCGCACGGTCGGCGCGCGCAACGCTTTCACGAGATTGCCGGTCTCCTGCTGGAGCCGCTGGTGCGATTCCGCCAGCGATTTGAGATGCTGATCCAGCCCGCCGTAGGCGGCCTGCCGCGACTGTTCGAGCGCGCGCACATGTTCGTCGTAGCGCTGCAACGAGTCATGCAGCGGCTTCACCAACCCGTCGATGGCTTGCTGCCGGCGGGACCACTCGCCTTCGGCCTTGGCTTGCAGGGTTTCGAACGAGACCCGTGCCAGATTGAGAAAGGCGTGGTTGTTCTTGGCCAACGCCTCGCTCGACAGAGATTGGAACGATTCCAGCAGCTGCTGCCGGGCCTGGTCCAGCAGATGCTGCTGTTCAGCGGCATGCCGCTGGGTTTCCTCCACTCTGGCGTCAGCCGCCGCACGCGCCTGCTGCGCCAGGGTCAGTTCGGTGCGCATCCGCTCGCCGGCTGCCCGACCCTCCTCTGCTTGCCGACGCAACTCGGCGGCCAACGACTCCGCCCGCTCCGCACGTCCGGCCTGCTCGATCGCCTGTTGTTGGTATTGCCGCGAGAATCGCAAAAATACCAGCAGGCCGCCGAGGAGGGCGCCCAGTATCAGGCCGGCACTGAGCCCCAGCACGATTGCACCGCCGTCCATGGCGTACTCCATCTATACATACAAACCGGAATTGTTTCGTGGGACAGCACACGGCGAACCCATACGCTGTCCGCACGCAATGAGTGGAGCCTACGGAAGAGGCCCGGTAAGGTCAATCCTGAATATATCCTAATGTCATTCGGCCCTAGTGTACACACCTGAGGAATGAGCCCTGCCGGTCCCGGCCTCACCG
>ERZ1645185.978-NODE-978-length-11948-cov-3.383335_pt1 | contig 11948 bp, 8 predicted proteins | sample MGYA00575351_ERZ1645185 | MGnify/ENA primary metagenome ERZ1645185 (study PRJEB40838, sample SAMN11284767) | freshwater sediment metagenome | isolation source: river sediment | host: Sediment | place: India: Jana village, Kanpur | collected 2015-12-17 ... | reverse complement strand
GTTCCTTTCAAAGAACAAACATACTACCGGTGACGCCTACCTGCTGTGGAGACTGAAAAAAATGCTGGCGGAAGGCAACCTGGATGTACTGGGTGAAATCAGGAATATGAAAGATTTTGAAGTGAAGGTAAAAAACGCCCAAACGGTGGAAGCCGGCGCTGAATAAGCTGAAAAAAAACAATATGATTAAAGCAGTACACCATATAGCCATCATCGCCGGAGATTACGAGCGCAGCAAACGCTTTTACACGGAGATACTTGGGCTTCAGGTGATCAGAGAGGTATTCAGGGAGGAACGTAATTCCTGGAAACTGGACCTTTCGCTCCAGGGCCATTATATCATTGAGTTATTTTCATTTCCAGGTGCCCCGCCCAGGCCGTCAAGACCGGAAGCGCAGGGGTTGAGACACCTGGCTTTCAGCGTAGACAACCTGGAAACTTCAATGGCCGAACTGCTGGCCAGTGGAGTGCCCTCCGAACCTGTGCGGGTAGACCCCTATACCGGAAAAAAATTCACTTTTTTCAGTGACCCCGACGGGCTGCCATTGGAACTTTACGAAATATAAATAAGCAAGGATAATGTCGAAAGGGAAGTTAAACGAACAATTGTATAACAATGAATCGGGAATACAGGGACAATACAAGACCTGGTTCCTGGATTATGCATCCTATGTGATCCTGGAACGCGCGGTTCCTGCTATTGAAGACGGACTCAAACCGGTGCAGCGAAGAATACTGCATGCCATGAAGGAAATGGATGATGGTCGCTTCAATAAGGTGGCAAATATCATTGGGCAGAGCATGCAATACCATCCCCATGGCGACGCAAGCATCGGCGACGCCCTGGTAAATATGGGGCAAAAAGACCTGATGATCGAAACCCAGGGAAACTGGGGCGATGTCAGGACCGGCGACCAGGCGGCAGCACCCCGTTATATAGAAGCCAGGCTCAGCAAATTTGCGCTGGAAGTGGCTTTCAATAACAAAACCACCAACTGGCAGCTCAGTTATGACGGCCGGAAAAACGAACCGGTAACCCTTCCGATGAAATTCCCCCTTCTGCTGGCCCATGGAGCAGAAGGAATTGCAGTGGGTTTGTCTACCAAGATCCTGCCCCACAACTTCTGCGAATTGATCGATGCTTCCATCAAATACCTCAAGGGAAAAAGGTTTGAGATTTTTCCCGATTTTCAGACCGGTGGCATGATCGATGTTACCAATTACAATGAAGGTAAAAGAGGGGGCAAGGTAAGGGTGCGGGCCCTGATTGAGGAATTTGATAAAAAGACCCTGCTGATCAAAAACGTACCCTACGGCGTAACTACAGGTGGATTGATCGATTCCATTATCAAAGCCAACGACCAGGGCAAGATCAAGATCAAAAAAGTTACCGACAATACTGCAGCGGAAGTGGAGATACAGGTAGACCTGGCACCCGGTATTTCTCCGGATATCACCATCGACGCGTTGTATGCCTTCACCGACTGCGAAGTAAGCATATCACCCAATGCCTGCGTGATCGTTGACCAGAAACCGCGGTTTCTGTCGGTGCACGAACTGCTGACCACTGCCACAGACAATACCCGGGAACTATTGAAACGGGAGCTCGAGATCAAACTGGGCGAATTGCAGGAGAAATGGCATTATACTTCTTTGGAAAAGATTTTCTTCGAAGAAAAGATATACAAGGAACTGGAGAAAAAACACGAGACCTGGGAAAAGGTACTGGAAGCCATCGACAAGGCTTTCGCCCCTTTTAAAAAACAATTAAAACGCGCCATCACCCGGGAAGACATTGTCAAACTAACGGAAAAGCCTGTCCGAAGGATATATAAGCTGGACATCGACGAGCTGAATGAGCAGATACGCGGACTGGAGGCGGAGATCAAACAGGTACATTATGACCTGGAACACCTCGTTGAATTTGCTATTGCCTATTATGAAAACCTGCTGAAAAAATTCGGCAAGGGGCGCGAGAGGAAAACAGAGATCAGGCCTTTCGAAGCCATCCAGGCCAAACAGGTGGCCATCGCCAACACAAAACTGTATGTAAACTGGGCAGATGGTTTCATCGGCACTTCCCTTAAAAAGGATGAGCTGGTTTTCGAATGCTCCGACCTCGACGACATCATTGTATTCACCCGGCGGGGACTCATGAAAGTGGTAAGGGTGGGTGAAAAGGTTTATATCGGCAAGGATATCATTCACGTAGCAGTGTTCACTAAAAGTGATGAACGCACTACCTATAACATGATCTATGTGGATGGCGGTACAGGAACCAGTTATGCCAAAAGGTTTAATGTAACCGGCATCACGCGCGACAAGGAATATGATCTCACAAGGGGAAATGATAAAAGTAAAGTGCATTATTTTACCGCCAATGCCAATGGAGAGGCGGAAGCCGTAACCATCATCCTGAGTCCGAACTGCCCTGCCCGTAACAAATCCCATGACTTCTATTTCGAAGAACTGGAAATTAAGGGTAGGGGAGCAATGGGTAACCAGGTGAGCAAATACCCTATCAAAACAGTGAAGTTTAAGGAGGCCGGCCGCTCCACCCTCAGTGCCATCAAATTGTGGTTCGACGATAAATTCGGAAGGCTCAACTCCGAAGAAAAAGGCCTTTACCTCGGAAAATTTGATGGTTCTGAAAGATTACTGGTGATTTACAATGATGGAAATTATGAACTAACCGATCTGGAATTGACCCAAAGGTTTGAAACAGACAAGATCCTGCTGATAGAAAAGTTTAATCCGGAAAAAATCATTACGGCAGTTTACCTCGACAATGAAAAACTGCAATACAATGTAAAACGCTTCCGGATAGAAACCTCCACCCTCCAGAATAAATTCCTGTTCATCAAGGAAGGCAATGGGAACCGATTGGAAGTGGTTACAACCGACAGCAAACCCATACTGCTATTGCATATCGGAAGGGGAGCACAGGCACGCACCCAAAAGATCAAGCTGGGCGATTTTGTGGAAGTGATGGGCTGGAAAGCAGTTGGCAACAAACTGGCCGACTATACCAAGAGCACGGAAATGGAATGGGAACCCAAAGAAAAAGAAGAAGAGGGCCCGCAAGCATCCCTCTTTTAAACTGAATAAAATCTGCCCAAGGTACTGAACCTGAGGGAAATACAAAAGGTCTGGGGTGCTTCCCCAGACCTTTTCATATCAGCCAGATGGCTGCTGAATGATTTATTTTGTGGGCGGTTTTCGCCTGATCCGGACACTTCCGTTCTGCTGCAGGTTACTGGAAAGAAAAACTTCCTGCGGAATTTCCCCGTCGTACACCACCATCAGAGCTGTGTTGGGCGGAATTCGACCCAGGTTCTCGGCGAACATGGCAATATCATTGAATTCCTTGGTGGGATCAAGTTTAATGTACAGGGTGGTGGCCTTGGCTGAAATCATTTGCTTTTCCAGTACCGGAGTGCCGTTCAGGAAAACGGTAATGGTATCACCATCCACATCTCCATTGTCGTAAAAACTTACCCGGATGGAATCAGATTTCACTACCACCTCATTGGCTACAATAGTCTGCCTTTGCTTGAAACGGGAAGTAAGTGAATTGGCGTCGAGTGAGGGACCTTTCACTACATTTCTGTTGATATTGGCCGAAGTAACCGCAGTTTTGATTTCAGGTCCGTCCGCATCATCGAGCACTATTACATCCTCTATAGATGGCTGCCAGAGTTTCTTGGCAATTCCTTCGTTGATGACTGAATCTTCCTGCACCAGGGAATCCAGCGAAAACAATACCCTCAGTTCCGGACAGGTATATCGATACTTTCCTTCCGACATAAATGCTCCTCTGACAAAGCTTCCAACCTTTGAGACCCGAAGGGTTCCTTCAAAACTCATGTTACAGGTCACCCCGTCAATGGAATTTTCCTTGTAGAAAACCACCGGGATATCCGGTATACTTACCTGTCTTGTTTTGGGATCATAGGTACCTTTTACAAAAAAACTCTGGTAGCCATTCCGGAAATAATACCCGAAAATGCCCTCCACTTTATTGCCTTTTTGTTTGATTACCAGTTGAGTAAGATAGTTATTGAAATTACCGTCGAGTACCACGTCGGCTTTTCCATACCAACTTCCCGCAAGATTTTGAGCGGCAGCATTCAGGCTGAAGAACAACAAGGATATTAGGATAATACGATGCATGTCGGAAAATTAATCAAAAAATCAGATTAACAATGGTATTTTACCCATGGATATTTTGCCTGCAATAAATTATTTGAGATAACGTTTTATGTCGCGCTCCACCTCTCGTTTTTTAATGGACTCGCGCTTGTCGTGCACTTTTTTACCCTTTCCCAACCCAATTTCCACCTTAACCAGATTTTTATCGGTGAAAAATATCTTCAACGGAACCAGGGTATATCCCTTTTCCTTGATCTTGGCCTCCAGTTTTTTCAACTCTTTTTTATGTAGTAAAAGTTTCCTTTCCTGCATAGGCTCATGCCGCTGGGTGGTTCCGAATGCATACTCTGAAATATGCATGTTTTTGACAAATAACTCACCTTTATGAAACTGACAGTAGCTGTCGTTAAAGCTGACCTTTCCTGCCCGGATCGCCTTCACTTCGGTGCCCACCAGCACTATGCCGGCTATATAAGTTGTTTCAAAATAATATTCATGAAATGCCGCCCTGTTCCGTAATTCCACTATTTCTGTATTTAATTTTTGAACAGCAGGAGCAATGTTCCCAACCTTTCTTTCAGATTTTTTCTGTCCACAATAAAATCAAGGAACCCATGCTCCAGCAGGAATTCACTTCTTTGGAAACCTTCCGGCAGATCGCGCTTGATGGTTTCTTTGATAACCCTTGGTCCGGCGAAACCGATCAAGGCCCCTGGTTCGGCAATATTGAGGTCACCCAGCATTCCGAAAGAAGCGGAAATACCGCCGAAGGAAGGATCGGTCAATAAGGAAATATAGGGAATGCCGGCATCGGTCATTTGCGACAGTTTTCCTGAAACCTTGGCCAGTTGCATCAAGGAAAAAGCGCTTTCCATCATGCGGGCGCCCCCCGATTTGCAAATGATCATCAGCGGCGCTTTGTGCTCGAGACAATAATCCACCGCACGTGAAATTCTTTCGCCCATTACGCTGCCCAGTGACCCGCCGATAAATTCAAAATCCATGCAGGCTATCACCATCGCATGGCTGTTGATCTGTCCCGATGCCACCCTGATTGAATCGGTGATATCCGTCTTGGACCAGATCTCATTCAGGCGCTTTTCGTAGGATTTCAGATCGGTAAACCGGAGGAAATCCTTGGACCTGATATTCTCAAACATGATGTCGTAGCCACTTTCATCAAACAGGATCTCAAAATATTCATCGCTCCCGATCCGGTGGTGGTAATTGCATTTGGGACAAACGAACAGGTGCTCGCGCAGTTCGTTCATGGTGCATATGAAATTACATTCCGGGCATTTGGTCCATAAGCCCTCGGGAGTTTCTTTTTTCTCTGCAGTACTGGTCAGAATGCCTTTTTTGATGCGCTTGAACCAACTGGACTTCGTTTCCTCTGTTTGTCCCTCTTCACCAGCCAGGTTTGCATCAAAATCTTCTTCGTGTTGTGCCATGCTCCGTTTGGTTTTGGCCGCTAAGATAGGAAACCTGTTATTATTTTACCGCTTTAGGCTTTACGGGAATCGCATTGGGAATATATGGCAGTACCATCCGGTCGTCTGAGGAATTGGGCATCCGGGCAATCCTGTTGAGGTCGGGAACAAAACAGGGCATGTTGTCGGGCGCAACAGGCTTTGCCATCCATTCGTCCATCTGTAGCCGCAATCCCCCCGCCTGCGGCACTCCTGCAGCCGGCATGGTTTTATTCAGAGAGATTTCAGGAAGGGCGATCAATGGAGCCTGGTGGTAATTTTTCTGGGCCGGGTCAAAAAGGCGGTCGGGTATAGCAGGTTGAGCCGGTTTTGCAGGTTGAGCTGACAGTAATATCGGGAAACTGCAACAAGCGAGCAGGATAAGGTGTCGCATATAATTTTTCTTTCAAGTTAAAGAAAAAAGGCGACCCTGGGGCCGCCTTAGATTGCAAATATAAATTATTTACCCCCTCATATTTTTGAATGCATTGATCAGGCCGTTGGTGGAAGAATCATGCCCACTCACCGGTTCATTGCCTGCAAGCTCGGGCAGAATCTGGTTGGCCAACTGCTTACCCAGTTCAACACCCCATTGATCAAAGCTGAAAATATTCCAGATGATTCCCTGCACAAAGATCTTGTGTTCATATAAGGCGATCAGTTGTCCCAGTGAAAAAGGAGTAAGCTTTTTCAGCAGAATGGAATTGGTTGGTCTGTTGCCCTCAAAAACCTTAAATGGCAGTAGTTTATCCGTTTTGTTCGGGTCCAAACCCGCTTTTTCCAACTCTGCCCGGGCCTCCTCCGCTGTTTTACCATTCATCAGGGCTTCCGTTTGGGCAAAGAAATTTGACATTAGTTTCTGGTGATGGTCGCCTACCTGGTTATGGCTTACAGCCGGAGCGATAAAATCACAGGGAATCAGTGGAGTACCCTGATGAATCAGTTGGTAAAAGGCATGCTGCCCATTGGTACCGGGTTCACCCCAAATGATAGGTCCCGTGGCGTAATTCACCAGCTCACCGTTACGATCAACCGATTTTCCGTTGCTCTCCATATTTCCCTGCTGGAAATAGGCCGCAAACCGATGTAAATATTGATCATAAGGCAGGATCGCTTCACTCTGGGCACCAAAAAAATTCGTGTACCAAAGACCGGTAAGGGCCATCAGCACAGGAATATTCTGGTCAAAAGCCGCTGAACTGAAATGCTCGTCTGTATGATGTGCGCCTTTCAGCAATTCTTCAAAATGGTCGAAGCCGATGGTCAGCGCAATGGACAATCCGATAGCGCTCCAGAGTGAATAACGGCCACCCACCCAATCCCAGAAACCGAACATATTATTGGGGTCGATCCCAAATTTTACCACCTCTTTTGAATTGGTGGAAAGCGCCGCAAAATGTTTGGCAACATGTTCCTCACTGCCCGCATGCCCGATGAACCAGTCGCGCGCTGTTTGGGCATTGGTCATGGTTTCCTGGGTAGTGAAGGTTTTGGAAGCAATCAGGAACAAAGTCTGTTCAGGATCCAGCAGCTTCAGTGTCTCGGTTATATGGGTTCCATCCACATTGGAAACGAAAAACGGCCGCATGCCCTCGATCCAGTAAGGTTTCAGGGCTTCGGTAACCATCAGCGGACCGAGGTCACTGCCGCCGATACCGATGTTCACGATATAACGGATAGGTTTACCCGTAAACCCCTTCCATTCGCCGGAATGGATCTTTTCGCAAAAGGCTTTCATGTGGAGCAGCACCTGTTTAACCTCCGGCATTACATCTTTTCCTTCAGTAAATACAGGTTTGCCGGAAAAATTCCTCAGGGCGGTATGCAGCACGGCGCGGCCTTCGGTCTGGTTGATCGGCTGGCCATCAAACATAGCCTGGATGGCGTCTTTCAGGCGGCATTCCCCGGCCAGTTGCAGGAGCAATTGCCAGGTTTTCTCAGTAATGATATTCTTGGAGAAATCGATCAACAAGTCGTGGCTGCAGCGGGAAAATTTTTTGAAACGGTCGGGGTCTTCAGAAAACAGTTTCCGCATCTGCACCTGTTTCATTTCATGTTGGTAATGGTCCTGCAATAATTGCCAGGCCCCGGTTTCAGTGGGATTAACAGTAGGTAACATTTGGTTTATTTTGCTTGCTGCCGCTAAATTAGCAAATTAGAGGCCATCTATAACCGAAAGCAGTTTATCAATCATTGCGGTAGTTACATCCAGATGGGTTACCATGCGGATCTGGGTAGGGGAGATGACCATGCAATGGATATCGTAGTGCTTTAAAGTATCGGCAAGGGTTTGCGCCGTGAACCTGCCCTTCACCTCAAAAATCAGGATATTGGTTTCAACAGGCATGATCTCGCCGGTAAAATCTTTTTTCGCCAGGGCAGTTGCAATAGCCTTTGCATGGGCATGGTCGATCGCCAGCCTGCTGACATGATGGTCCAGTGCATAGATGCCCGCTGCAGCCATATACCCTGCCTGCCGCATGCCTCCGCCAAAAACCTTGCGAACCCGACGCGCCTTTTTAATGAATTCGGCCGAACCGGTGAGCACACTTCCGATCGGACATCCTAATCCCTTGTTCAGGCAAATGGAAATGGAATCAAAAACCTCTCCGTACTGGTAAGCGGTTTGTCCGGTTGCCACCAACGCATTAAACAGGCGTGCCCCATCCAGGTGCAGTGCCAGCCGGTTCAAATGGCAGACCTGCCTTATGCCAATGATATCTTCCCAGTTATAGCAGGCCCCTCCACCGCGGTTGCTGGTGTTCTCCAGGCAAACCAGGGAGGTGCGTGCCCGGTGAATATCATCCGGATTGATGGCGCCCACCACCTGTTCGGCGGTGATCCGGCCCTGTTTTCCGGGAATGGCTTTTACCTGGGAACCCGAATGAAGTGCAATGCCACCCCCTTCATATATGTACACATGGGCTTGCTGCTCACAAATCACCTCGTCACCCGGTGAAGTATGTACTTTAATGGCAACCTGGTTGCTCATGGTGCCGGTGGGACAATACAGGGCCGCCTCCTTTCCAAAAAGGGCAGCAACCTGTTGCTCCAGGCGGTTAACACTTGGATCTTCCTGAAAAACATCATCACCCACTTCCGCATGCATCATGACATGCAACATTTCCGGGGTGGGACGTGTAAATGTGTCTGAACGAAGTTCGATTCTCATGCAACAAATATAAAGAGAACAGGAAATCAGCAAATAAGCTGTTGGCAGGGAAAGCAATCTCCCGGATCACCCACGGCTTACCAATAAATAATTACCATAATTATCAGATTATATCATTAAATAATTGTATTATAAGCAGTTAATCATTTTTTTCTATATAATAATCTGCATTAAATATGTTATAATAAATTATTAATTAGCCTATAAACAATCTCATATTATTGTTTATCAATTAAATACAATATTTTATTAATTTATTTAAATTGTATCTAAATGATTGTTTAACTACTACTTTTACCCCACCCTGTGTATAATTAGTGGCAAATAACCTGTTTTTGCAGGGTTTATCCACACGGTGGTTACCGTCAATCCTATATATTTGCTTCCCTCTAAAACCGGATAATTGTGCGCTTAAAGAGTTTAGAAATTAAAGGTTTCAAAAGTTTTGCCGATAAAACGGTGGTTCATTTCGACCAGAATATCACCGGTATTGTTGGACCAAATGGCTGTGGAAAGAGCAATATCATCGACAGCATCCGCTGGGTGATAGGCGAACAGAAAATCAGCCAGTTGCGTTCCGAAAACCTCGACAGCCTCGTTTTCAACGGTTCCAGAACCAGGTCGGCATCCGGACTGGCAGAGGTGAGCCTGACTTTTGAAAACACCAAAAACCTGCTTCCCACCGAGTTCAATACGGTTACCATTACCCGTAAATTCTACAAAAGCGGCGAAAGCGAATACCGCCTGAACGATGTCAGCTGCCGCCTGAAAGATATCCAGAACCTGTTCATGGATACCGGTGTCAGCACCGACAGTTACAGCATCATCGAACTGGGAATGGTAGACGACCTCATTAAAGACAAGGACAACAGCCGACGCAGGATGCTCGAACAGGCCGCAGGCATCTCCATTTACAAAACCCGTAAAAAAGAAGCCCGCCAGAAACTGGATGCCACCGAACAGGACCTGGCCCGAATTGAAGACCTGCTTTTTGAAATCAATAACCAGCTTAAAACCCTGGAAAACCAGGCGAAAAAAGCAGAGAAATATTATGAGATCAAAAAGGATTACCGGGAACTATCCATAGAACTGGCCAAGGCCGCCCTGGAAGGTTTTAATCTTACCTACCGCGACCTGAACGAAAAAACCAGTTCGGAAACCGATAAAAAAGTACAACTCGAAGCCATCATTGCACAGGAAGAAGCCAATATTGAACAGGAAAAAGTAGGCTTCATTGAAAAGGAAAGAATGCTGCAAAGCATGCAGCACGAATTCAACGACCTCTTGCAGGTATTACGCTCCAAAGAAAATGATAAAAACCTGGCCTCCCAGCGCCTGAACTTCCTGCAGGAAAAAGAAACCAGCCTGCAGGAATTTCTCCAGAAAAGCGAGGGACAATTAAAGGGCCTCGAAGAAAGCATTGCTTTTACCAGCCAGCAGGTGAGCGAGGAGGAAGGAAAACTGGAAACCTTTGAATACCAGCTCGACGAATACAAACTGGCTGTGGAAGAAAAGCGTAGCATTTTTGACCAGCAGAGAAGTTCGGTAGATGCCATCAGGAGCGAAAACCTGCAGATTCAAAGAAACCAGTTTGAGGCAGAGAAGAAAGTGGCGGTGGCAGATACCTCCATCCAGAACCTTCAAAGAACCATTCACCAGATAGAAGAAGAACGCGAAGCCAGGGGCAGCCAGTTAAAACAACTGGAGGAAGAACGCACCGGCAGGGAGCAGGATCTGGAAAACCGCCAGAAAGACCTGCAACAGCTTCAGGAACACCATGAGCGGACCAAGGAGCAGATTTTACAAACCCAGGGAGAACTCGAAATACTGCGGCAACATCTTGCAGAGGAAGGCCGAAAGCTCGATTCCAAAAAAAATGAGCACGACCTGCTGAAGAGTCTGATAGATTCCATGGAAGGATATCCTGAAAGCGTCAAATTCCTGCACAATAATCCCAATTGGAACCATACAGCACCCATTTTGTCCGATATCATTTATGTTAAGGAAGAATTCAGGGCGGCCGTGGAAAATGTACTGGAACCCTACCTTAATTACTATGTGGTGAATAACCTGCAGGAGGGCCTCCAGGCCGTTCACCTGCTGGACAACAACAAAAAAGGAAAGGCCAACTTCTTCCTGCTCGAAAAATTCACCGGCGATTTCGGTGGTAATCACCAACCTTCCGGTACCATCCCGGCCATGTCGGTGATAGAAGTCGACAATCAATACCGGCAGCTGGCAGAATACCTGTTGGGGAATGTATTTATCGCCGACGATGAATCTGCCCTGGAAAACAGCAACGGAGCCGTGGTTCTGGAAAAAAGCGGCAAATATGTAAAGGGAAAATATTCCCTTACTGGTGGCAGTGTGGGACTATTTGAAGGTAAAAAAATTGGCCGGGCCAAAAACCTCGAAAAACTGATCGAAGAGATCCTTAGCCAGGAAGCCATCGTTAACGGATTGAAAGGCGATATCCAGCAAAAACACAACGCGGTTATTGGTTTTAACGAGCAGTTGAAGGAACAGGCCATCAAACAAAGCCAGCAGGACATCAACAACCTTACCAACCAGGTCTTTGCCCTGCAGAATAAAATTGAAAACCTGCATGCACAGCAATCTACCAGTCGCAACAGACTGGAAGAATTGCAAATGCAACTTGAATCCACCCAGCAATCTATTTCAGGAACCCGCAACGAGCTGGCAGAATTGTTGCTGCTGATTGAAGAAACCGGTGGCAAACTTGTGGAACTGGAAGCGGCATACCGCACGGCCGAACAGGAATATAACAGTGCCAATGCGGTTTACAATGAATTTAATCTTTCCCTCACCCGGCAGCAAAGCCGCATCAATTCGCTCAGGCAGGAACTGGTTTTCAAAAACAACCAACTGCGCGACCTTACAGTTCAGATCGAGACCAACAATAGCCAGTTAAAACAAACACTGGAAAGTATAACCGAAAGTTCAGACCTGTTGTTGCAGGCGGAAAACGGGCTGGTGGACCTCCTGCGCAAAAAGGAAGAAGATGAAAAGGTTTTGAATGAAGCCGACCAGGCTTATTATAATATGCGCAACAAGCTGAATGAAAAAGAAAGCGAATTGCGTGCAAAAGTGAAGGAAAAGGAACAGCTTGAACAGCATCTCGGTGGTGGCGCTGA
>ERZ1645185.977-NODE-977-length-11961-cov-6.703343_pt1 | contig 11961 bp, 8 predicted proteins | sample MGYA00575351_ERZ1645185 | MGnify/ENA primary metagenome ERZ1645185 (study PRJEB40838, sample SAMN11284767) | freshwater sediment metagenome | isolation source: river sediment | host: Sediment | place: India: Jana village, Kanpur | collected 2015-12-17 ... | reverse complement strand
GTCCGTCCAATCTCCGCCAAGCATGCTCAAGCTTCACGATTTTTGCAACAGAGCCAGAAACGCGATTGTTTGGCGGTAAAATCGGTCACCCGGCTGGCCGGGGCATTCCCGGTCGGGATCGTCTGCGGCAGGTAGAAATCCCGGCCCAGCGAATTGGTCGCCACTTCGCCATCGCCATAGCGGGTACTGCTGGCCAGCAGCTTGATATAGCCGCCCAGCCGGATGGTCGTGGCACCGGCCTTGAAGCCATCGTCGGGCGCGGGCGCGGTGGCCGGTGCGGGCCGGGCCTCGATCACCGCCAGGCGCCTGTCTGCACCCGCAATCTGCGTTTCAGCCGCCTGTGCGCGCATTTCTGCCTGCTCTGCGCGGGTCTTGAGCGCCTCGTTCTCCGCGCGGGCGGCGCTCAGCTCGCCGCGCAGGCCCTGCATTTCGGCTTCCAGCCGGTCAAGCCGGCTCTCGATGCTGCTGGCGGGCCTGGCCGCGGCCAGCTGCGGCGCGGCCAGCGCCGATCCGGCCAGCAATGCTGCACACAGCGCCTTGCCTCGCTTGTCCATGTCCCTCTCCTTGGTCCGCCCGGTTTGAGATTCGGGGTGATCGGACCATGCGGCTGTCCGGGGCCTTGCGGCAGAGCGACCTTGGTCGGTGACCTACGACCTTGGTCTAGGTCCCATCGCGCGCGCAGCGGCTTAGGGAGAGGCAAAAGCAGACCGAGGCAGAGGAGAGTCGAGAATGGCAGAGGCGCTCTATCCCGTTCCCGCCGAATGGAGCGAAACCGCGCTGATCGATGCAGCGCGCTACGACGAGATGTATCGCTGCTCGGTGGAGGACCCTGACGCCTTCTGGCGCGCCGAAGCCCAGCGGATCGACTGGATCAGGCCGTTCGAGACAGTCCGCCAGACCAGCTTTGCCGAAGCCGATTTCGGGATCAAATGGTTCCCCGAAGGCACGCTGAACCTGTGCGCCAACGCGCTCGACCGGCACCTGGCCGAACGCGGCGATACGGCGGCCATCCTGTGGGAACCGGACGATCCGGCCGAACCCAGCCGGGCGATCACCTATGCCGAGCTGCACGACCAGGTCTGCCGCTTTGCCAATGTGCTGAAAGCGCGCGGGGTGCAAAAGGGCGACCGGGTGACGATCTACCTGCCGATGATTCCCGAGGCGGCCGTGGCGATGCTCGCCTGCGCGCGGATCGGCGCGATCCATTCGATCGTCTTTGCCGGGTTCAGCCCCGAAGCGCTCGCCGGCCGGATCGAGGACTGCGGCAGCCGCATCGTCCTGACCAGCGACGAGGGCCTGCGCGGCGGCAGGAAGGTGCCGCTCAAAGCCAATGTCGATGCAGCACTGGCCCATTGCCCGGGCGTGGAGACGGTCATCGTCCTGCGCCGCACCGGTGCCGCAGTGGCCATGGTGCCGGGCCGCGACCTTGACTGGGCCGAAGCCGTTTCCGCCCAGTCCGCGCTGTGTCCGTGCGAGGAAATGGCCGCCGAGGACCCGCTGTTCATCCTTTACACTTCCGGTTCCACCGGCAAGCCCAAAGGCGTGCTTCACACCACTGGCGGCTATGCGGTCTGGGCCTCGATCACCCACCAGTACGTGTTCGATTACCGCCCCGGCCAGATTTACTGGTGCGCCGCCGATATCGGCTGGGTCACCGGGCACAGCTATGTCGTCTACGGTCCGCTGATGAACGGCGCGACCACGGTCATGTTCGAAGGCGTGCCCAACTTTCCCGATCCCAGCCGGTTCTGGCAGGTGGTCGACAAGTTCGGGGTGGAAATCTTCTATGGCGCGCCCACCGCGCTGCGCGCATTGATGCGCGAGGGCGATGAATGGGTAACCAGGACCAGCCGCAAGACGCTGCGGCTGCTTGGCTCGGTCGGTGAACCGATCAATCCCGAAGCCTGGGAATGGTATCACAAGGTGGTGGGCGATGCGCGCTGCCCGATTGTCGATACCTGGTGGCAGACCGAAACCGGGGGCATGATGATTACCCCCCTGCCCGGCGCGACCGCGCTCAAGCCCGGATCGGCCTCGCGCCCGTTCTTCGGGGTCAAGCCGATGCTGGTCGATAATGACGGCGCGGAAATCGAAGGCCCCGGCGATGGCTGCCTGGTCATCACCGACAGCTGGCCCGGCCAGATGCGGACCGTGTGGGGGGATCACCAACGCTTCTTCCAGACCTATTTCAGCACTTTCAAGGGCATGTATTTCACCGGCGACGGCTGCCGGCGCGATGCCGACGGCTATTACTGGATCACCGGGCGGATCGACGATGTGATCAACGTGTCCGGCCACCGCATGGGCACGGCCGAAATCGAAAGCGCCCTGGTGGCCCATGCCAAGGTGGCCGAAGTCGCGGTGGTCGGCATGCCGCACGACATCAAGGGCCAGGGCATCTATGCCTTCGTCACCTGCAACGCCGATATCGAACCCGACGAAGCGCTGCGCAAGGAACTGGTACAATGGGTGCGGCACGAGATCGGCCCGATCGCCACGCCCGACGTCATCCAGTTCGCCCCGGGCCTGCCCAAGACCCGGTCAGGCAAGATCATGCGCCGGATCCTGCGCAAGATCGGCGAAAATGACGTTTCCAATCTGGGGGATACCTCGACCCTTGCCGACCCGTCGGTAGTCGACCATCTATTGGCCAATCGCCCGATTCCGGAGACTGCGTGACGCCCGAGATCCTGATTGCCGATGACCACCCGCTGTTCCGCCAGGCGCTGGCCCTGGCGGTCGGGCGGGTGCTGCCCGAGGCGCGGATCATCGAGGCGGGGACGCTGGCGTCGGCCGCCCGCGCGGCGAACGATGCCAGTGCGCTGAAACTGATCCTGCTGGATCTGAAAATGCCCGGCGCGGTCGGCTATTCGGGCATCGCGCTGATGCATGCCGAATGTCCGGGCGTGCCGATCCTGGTGGTCTCCAGCGCCGAAGGCGCCGCCGCAGCCGAAGAGGCGCGCGCCTTCGGCGCGATCGGCTTCCTGCCCAAGGACAGCGATCTCAGCGCGATCGAAGCCGCGATCGCGGCCGCGCTCGGCGGCAAGCGCCAAGGCAGCGCAATGGCGGCAGAACCGGTTGACACCGTGCGCGAAACGGTGGCCGGACTGACCGCGATGCAGCTCAAGGTGCTGCTGGCAGTGCTGGACGGGCAGCTCAACAAGCAGATCGCCTATAGCCTCGGGATCAGCGAGGCGACGGTAAAAGCGCACATGACCGCGATCATGCGCAAGCTGGATGTCAGCAACCGCACCCAGGCGGCGCTGGTCGCGCGGTCGCTAGGGCTGGACTTGCGCCACTGACAGGTCGGCCATGGCCCGCAGCAGGCGATCGGGATCGACCGGCTTGGCCAGCACGGGCACCTGCATGGCTTCCGCCTGTTCCAGCATCGCCTGCCCGCTTTCTGCCGTGATCAGCAAGGCCAGCTTGCCCGGACAACGCGCCCGCGCGGCGGCGATCAGCGTCAGCCCGTCCTCGCCATCATCAAGCTGAAAGTCGACCAGCATCAGATCGGCCTGCGCGCACCGGGCCAGGGCCTCGGCCATGGTTGCGGCGGCCAGCGGGCGGTGTCCCAGCCGCTCAAGCAGCGCGCACGTGGCGGCAACGATCCGCTCGTCGTTGTCGATCACCAGCACGTCCAGCGTCCGCGGCGGGGCCTGCTCTGCGCCGGGACGGGGCCCGGCCGGACTACGCCCCGCGCCTTCCAGCACGGGCAGGATCAGGCTGAACCGGCTGCCCTTGCCCGGCACCGAGGCGACATCGATCCGCCCGCCCAGCAGCCGGGTAATCCGCTCAACCAGCGCAAGGCCCAGCCCTAGCCCTTCGACATCGACTGCCCCGATCCGGGTGAATTCGCCGAAGATCGCCTGCATCTGGTCAGCCGGAATGCCGATTCCGGTATCGACCACGTCGATCCGCCATTCATCCCCGCGCCGCCGTGTGCCAATCAGGATGCCGCCGCTTTGCGTATAGCGCAGTGCGTTGGTCAGCAGGTTCTGCATCACCGAACGCAGCAGCCCGGGATCAGTGCAAACCGCGCCGGAACAGGGCCCCAGCCTGAGCGAAAGCGCCTTCTCCTCGGCCAGGGGGCGGAAACTTTCGACCAGATCACCCAGGAAGGTGTGCAGCACGACTGGTTCGGGCCGGGGCGTGGTGCCGCCCGCATCGAGCCGGGAGATGTCGAGCAGCGCGCGCAGCAGGTCTTCGGCCGCAACGATCGCGCCTTGCACCCGCCTGACCAGCGCCGCGCTTGGCCCGCTCGCATCGCGTTCGAGCGCGGCGCTGAACAACCGCGCGGCGTGCAGTGGTTGCAGCAGATCATGGCTGGCAGCGGCCAGAAAGCGGGTCTTTTCCCGATCTGCCTTGGCCAGCCGCCGGTTGGCATCGGACAATTCACGGGTGCGCTCGCTGACGCGGTGTTCCAGTTCGTCCAGGGTGCGCTGCAGTTCCTCGCGCGCACGCGCTTCGCCGGTAATGTCGGTGAAGGACATGACATAGCCGCCGCCCGACATCGGCCCGCCAACCGTTTTGATCACGCGCCCGTCAAACCGGCGGCGTTCGAACGCGTGTTCCATCCGGCGGCGCAAATGGCCAAGCCGCTTTTCAACGTGAAATTCCACCTCGCCCGGACCAAAATCGCCGTGCCGCGCGTTGTGGCGGATCAGGTCGGCAACCGGCACGCCCACTTTCAGCAGACCGGGGGGATAGTTGAACAGGTCCTCGTAGCGGCTGTTCCAGGCCACCAGGTTGAGCTTGTCATCGATCACGCTGATACCGGCGTCGATGTTTTCGAAAGTTTCGGCCAGGAGCTGGCGCGAAAAGCGCAGCGATTGGCCGCGTTCGTCCAGCAGCCGGGTGACATCGCGCAAGTGCATCTGCCCGCTCGCCAGGGCCGAGGCGACGAGCGAGCGGGCCGAGGACGCGCCCACCACTTCGGCAATCAGTTTGCGGGCGCGGTTCGCGGATTGGCGATCGACCTGGGCACCAATCCGCACTGGGGGAAATGCGCGGTCGGCGCGCTCCTGCCCGACGAAGCTGGCAGTCAGTTGCACCAGGCCCTCCAGATCGGTGACCTGGCGCGTGGCGCGCAGCATCAGCGGCAACGATCCGCCCCCTGCCTTGCGCGCCGCGACCAGGGTATAGGTCGCCAGATTGGCCCCCAGGCTCCAGACCACGCCGTGGACCAGCGGCGAGGCATGGCCGATCCCGAACAGCCGCAGCGGATCGAACGGCCCCGCTGCCAGCAGATCGAGCCAGGCAGTGGGCAGGATCGGCGGCAGGCCCAATGTGTAAAGCCACAGCACCAGCCCGGCCGCCAGACTGGCGCGGGCCGGCCAGGGATCGCGATTTCCGGCCTGAACCGCGAGAATCAGATGCGGGGTAAACTGGGCCATCGCCGCAAAGGCGACCAGCCCGATCGAGGCCAGCGATTCGCGCGCCGAAACCAGTTCGGCCCAGGCCAGCGCCAGCGCGATGATCCCGGCGATCGACAGACGCCGCACCACCAGCATGCGCCGGCCGATCTCCCCACCTTCCAGCGCGCGCCGGCTGCGCAGGATCGTCGGAAAGATCAGGTCGTTCGAAACCATGGTGGCAAGCGCCGATGAATCGACGATCACCATCGATGCGGCGGCACTGATCCCGCCCAGCAGGGCAATCGCCAGGATCGCGTTCTGGTCTGCCAGTGCGGGCAATTGCAGCACGTAGCTATCGGCCAGCTGGGCGTTGCCGAACTGGGTCGCCCCGGCCAGCGCAATCGGGATCGCCACCAGCGCCATCACCAGCAGGTAGGCCGCCAGCCCGAACCGCGCCCGGACCAGGTCGTCGTCGCCCTGCGCTTCGACCACCCCCATGTAGAACTGGCGGGGCAGCACCACGATCGCCATCACCGAGATCAGGCTGATCACGGCAAAATCCAGCGACAGCTGCGCCGGGGCGAACCGTTCGCCCAGCAAAGCCTGCCCGCGCTCCACGATTGCTGTCGGCGCTGCCGCAAGCATGCCCAGCGCCAGAATGCCTACCAGCAGCATGGCCCCCAGCTTGATCAGGGATTCCGTGCCGATCGCAAACAGCAGACCTTCGCTGCGCCCGGCCAGTTCGAACCGCCGCGCGGCGAACAGAATCGAGAACAGCGTGAGCAAGACCGCCGCCGCGATCATCGCCGTGCCGGCCACCTCGCGCCCCGAAACAACCGCAAAGGCAAAGCCGATCGAACGGAATTGCAGCGCAATGTAGGGAACCGTGCCCAGCAGGGCGATGATGGTGACCAGGCGCGCAACAATCACGTCATGGCCAAACCGCGCGGCGATGAAATCCGAAACCGTTGCCGCCTGTTCCTGCGCAACCGCGCGGGACAGCCGTTTAAGGAAATGCGGCGCCCCCAGCAGCAAGACGATCGGGCCAAGATAGATCGGCAGGTAGGTCCAGCCATCGCGGGCAGCGCTGCCGACCGCGCCATAGAACGTCCAGCTTGAACAATAGACCCCAAGCGCCAGGGTATAGGCTGCATGCCGCAGCCGCGGGGCGTTGCGGAGTTGTTCCCCCCGAGCTTCAACCAGCGCCGCGATCCCGAACAGGGCGAGGATCAGGATCAGCGCAAAAACAGTCGCGAGATCAAGGCTCAACTCGCGGGCACCCTTTCCGACATTCAAGGGCCAGCGTAACAGTCATTGCTGGCAAGACCAAGTCACCATCCGGCCTTGGCCCCGGCCGGTTTGGCCCGCTGCGCTGACACAGCCTGCCAGGCCGGCAAACCGGGCATTGCGGCATCACGCGGCTCGGGGCAGCAGCCGCCTAGGCTCAGGACCCATTGATTGGCTGACGGCGATGTGATTCAGGCTTCGCGAGGAGACTGAGCATGAGCGACCTGTATTGGCTGACGGACGAGCAGATGGCGCGGCTGTCGCCGTATTTTCCCAAGAGCCAAGGCAAGCCAAGAGTTGACGACAGGCGTGTCCTGAGCGGGATCATCTTCGTCAATCGGAACGGCCTGCGCTGGCGGGATGCGCCTAGAGAATACGGGCCGCACAAGACATTGTACAACCGCTGGAAGCGGTGGGGCGAAATGGGCGTGTTCACTCGGATGATGGAGGGCCTGTCCGCGCAGAGGGCCGAGCCGCAGACCGTCATGATCGACGCGACCTATCTCAAGGCCCACCGCACGGCGTCCAGCCTTGGGGTAAAAAAAGGGGATCTCGGGCGTCTGATCGGACGGACAAAAGGCGGCATGAACACGAAATTACACGCCATCACCGATGCCAACGGGCGTCCTTTGAGCTTCTTCATCACGGCCGGCCAGGTCAGCGATTACACCGGTGCAGCGGCCTTGCTCGACGATTTGCCCAAGGCCAAGTGGATGCTCGCCGACCGCGGCTATGACGCTGACTGGTTCAGAGATGCGCTGGAACAAAAGGGCATAAAACCGTGCATTCCGGGCCGCAAATCCCGTTCTTTGCCCGTCAAATACGACAAGCGGCGGTACAAGCGGCGTAACCGCATCGAGATCATGTTCGGTCGTCTGAAAGACTGGCGCCGCGTGGCAACGCGATATGACCGCTGCCCAACCGTCTACTTCGCAGCCCTCGCACTGGCGGCCACCGTACTCTTCTGGCTGTGATCAGTGAGTCCTGAGCCTAAAGAAGCAGTGGCGCGCCCTGTTCGATACTGAGCCGCCTCTGTTCAACCGGCGCTACATCGAGACCAGGCTGGGCTACCGTATCCAGGAACTGACCCATGGCGGGCTGAAGCCCGAGACGGTCCGGCGCCTGCAAGACCTCGGTGAACAGCTGGACGGCGGGAACATTACCACCCGCCGCATCCGCACGGACCTGAAGCCCATCATCGGCACCCGGCTGATCCGCGAATGGCAGGGTACCGAGCACTGCGTCACTGTCACCCGCGACGGGTTTGAGTGGCAAGGCCGGCCCTACAAATCCCTATCCGCCATCGCCCGGACAATCACCGGCACGCGCTGGAATGGCTGGGTCTTCTTCGGTCTCAAGCATCACAGGAGGGCGGCATGAACACGCCAATCACGCGCAAACTGCGCTGCGCGGTCTATACGCGCAAGTCATCGGAAGAAGGGCTGGAGCAGGAGTTCAATAGCCTCCATGCCCAGCGCGAGGCCTGCGAGGCCTATATCGCCAGCCATCGCGGAGAAGGCTGGGTGCTGGTCCGCGATCAATATGACGACGGCGGTATTTCGGGCGGCACACTGGAACGCCCTGCGCTGCAACGCCTGCTGGCGGACATCGAAGAGGGACTGGTCGATGTCGTGGTGGTCTACAAGATCGACCGCCTGTCGCGCTCGCTCATGGACTTCGCCAAACTGGTCGAGGTGTTCGACCGCAATCAGGTGACGTTCGTCTCAGTCACCCAGTCGTTCAACACGACAAACAGCATGGGCCGCCTGACGCTCAACGTGCTGCTGTCCTTCGCCCAGTTCGAGCGCGAAGTGACCGGCGAACGTATTCGCGACAAGATTGCGGCCTCCCGCGCCAAGGGGATGTGGATGGGTGGCTGCCCGCCGCTGGGATATGACGTGCAGGCCCGCAAGCTGGTAGTGAACGACACCGAAGCTGCCCACGTCCGTTACATCTTCGACCAGTTTGCGCAGTGCGGTTCGGCAACCGTCATGCTGCGGGACCTGCGTGATCACGGGATCACCACCAAGCAGGGAGGTGTCATCACCAAAGGGTTCCTGCATCGGCTTCTGAAGAACCGGGTCTATTTGGGGGAAGCCGTCCACAAGGGCACCAGTTATCCCGGCGAGCATCAGGAGATCATATCTCAGGACGCCTGGGACAAGGTCCACGCCATCTTGACCGAAAGCCCCCGCAAGCGGGCGGCGCACACGCGCTGCAACACGCCTGCATTGCTGAAAGGCCTGCTCTGGGGACCGGACGGCGCAGCGTTCTCGCCCACCCACACACGCAAGGGCGGCAAGCTCTACCGCTACTACGTCAGCCAATCCGTGCTGCGCCATGGTGCCGGTGCCTGCCCGGTCAGCAGGGTACCAGCCGCAGAGATCGAGAGCGCCGTCATCGAGCAGCTGCGCGCCATCTTCCGCCAGCCAGAAATCATGGCTGGTTCGGCAAAGGCAGCCAAAGGCTATCTGCCTGTCATCACCGAAGACGAAGCACGGGAAGCCCTGACCACGCTGGAGCCGATGTGGGACGAACTGTTCCCGGCCGAGCAGGCCCGCATCATGCAGTTGCTGGTCGAGCGGGTCGACATCGGCACCGACGGCTTTGACGTTCAGCTGCGGCTCGACGGCATGGCTACATTTGCGCGTGAGATGAGGGAGGCAGCATGACCGAGACCGAGATCGTAACCGTCCATGTCCCCTTCCACATTCGCAAGCGTGGTGGACGCAAGGAGATGATCCTGCCCGACGCGGCGCTGGCCCAGCACCGCCATGTCGACAACACCCTGATCAAGGGTCTGGCCCGGGCGTTCCGGTGGAAGCGGATGCTCGATACCGGGGCCTGTGGGACCCTTGGCGATCTGGCCGCGAACGAGAAGATCTCGCCATCCTATCTCACCCGTGTCCTGCGGCTAACGCTGCTGGCGCCGGATATCATTGATGCGATCCTCGACGGTCAGTTAGGGCCTGACACCACGCTAGCGACCCTGATGGACCCGTTCCCGATTGATTGGGATCTGCAACGCCAGCATTTTTGCACAGAGGCCTGAGAACGACGTTGAATACTGCAGGCAACAGCTGCGATTTTACTGAACGCTTAGCTGGTAAATTGTCTCACGTGGCAATTGTTGGTTGTGGTGCACAGCGCATCACTGGAGCTGAAAGGCCGCGCCACCATCGGGCTTTTGACTATTCCTGAGCGCAAAATTTCGTGCTTCATTCTCTCTGGGCGTCTCGGGGGCAATAGGCATGAAGATTCGGATTTCATTGGCCGGTTCAGCAGCAATTTCCGGATTGCTGATGGCGACATCAGCCCATGGGCAAACGGCGCCGGGCGTCTTCAAACCATTGATTATACAGCCGGCGCCTCCTGTGTCTGAAAACACGGCCGACAAGCAAACCAGTAATCCATCGTCGCCATCGGCTGGGCCGCAGGTAAATCCATTGCCACAACGCCCTGTCATCATGCCCATTCGCGACCTAACGGTTCTGACACGAGCTTTGCCTATCCGACGGCAGCTTCCAATTGCTGCAATCCGCGCTGTTCCGCAGGTTAGTTTGGGTGCGGCGACCGTGAACTTCACACCTGTTCTGCAGAACCCCGCTGCCCTCTTCAACGTGGCCAACCGCCTTCGCAACCTGCCGCAACTGGCAAAGGTGGAGCGCGATGAGGCCGATGTCGTTGAGATTGACGAAGGTCTGCTTGTCCGTTCCGCGCTGAAGTATACCGTCCAACCCGGCGCCTGTGCCAGCCAGGCAAGCCGCTCACAGTTGGAAGCAGCAGGCAATTCATGTTTCCGCCAGTCGAGCGGTCTCCAGCGGCTCAGCGCGCTCTCGAACCCTCAAAGTCGTAGTTTCATTGCGGACCCTGCGGCAAGGGCGACGGCGATTGCCAATTACCGTGCAGCCGTCTCCGCCGACCAAACAGAACTTCAGGCACGAGCTGCCGAAGCAAGAGCAAGCATAAACGACCCTGCCAAACGGGCTGCGCTTGTCGCCAAACTGGGTGCGGCAGAAGCCGAGCGCATCACAAACCTCAGCGAAGACCAGCTTGTGGAAGAGATGGTCAATGCAGGCGAGGTTGAGGTTGAACAGGTCCTGTTCGTGCCAAAGGCTGAAAGCACGACGAGCTTTCCTCGGCTAACTGCAATTGCACCGATGGCGTTCGATCCCGCCTTCATGCAGCGGGTCGGGGTTGGACGGACGCAGGCCATCATGAATGCCTTGTCCAATCCAGCGGTTCAGCAGGCTCTGGAAGCCCAGAATGCCCGCAGCCAACCGATGACCAAGGATCTGGGGCCTTATGTCTTCCTCACCGGCTTTACGCTCGGTAAACATTACGAGTGGCAGACCCGGGTTCAGTACAAGGTTGACCCTTGCCGCTACATTCCATTCGTCGATTCCTGCAAGAAAACCTATTACATCGAACCCTATGCCAAGCTTGGATACGGTTTTGGCTTGCGCTTCCCGGTCGAAGTCACCGGTCATTACAGCTATCCCGCAAATCCAGGGCAAACGGACAAGGCCCGGGTTTCGCTTACCTATCGCCCCATCAACGGTTCGCGGCAGCAATATCTCGACAGTGGACTGGATCAGGACAAGCTGTTCGAGGGCAAGGAGCTTGTAGCGGAGTTCGAAGCGACCGCAGGCTTTCGTTACAAGGTGCCGTTCAAGCAGGGCGACTTCAGCATTGGTATCGCCAAGGATTTTACCGACGGATTGCCCGCGCCGTTCGCCAATGGCCAGTTCCGGCCGCCTACGCCTGGTACGGCGGGGATTGAGGCGTTCAAACGCACCTTTACGGAATTCGACCTGCTTGGTGGGCAAGGCAACTACGGCTTTGCGGGTGTGACCGTCTATCCCGCAATTCGCGTTGATCTGGCATCCAGCAAGCTCGACGTGACGCTGGTTGATCGCAGTGCCGACCGGGATTTCACGATTAGCCATTCCGGGCATGCGCGCGTTGTGTCGGTGGACGATGCAGGTATGAGCAAGATTGCGATTGGAAATCCGGTCTACAATCTGTCGTTCAAAGTCACGCCGGGTATCGAAGCCCACGCGTTTGTCGACGTCGCTGTCTGGGAGAAGGATTGGAACTGGCCAGTCTGGTTCCCGGAAATCGGTGTCGAGTTGCCGCCGGGCGGTGTTGATTTTGCCTGCCATGCGGGAACACGCTGTTTGCGCAATGCAAATATTAGAGCGTGGAGGGTCCCAGGGCCTGATGCAGCTGCGCGACGTTAGAACCTGACCACGTCCTGCCTGCCCTTGGGGGGTGCAGGGGTCGCGTCCGTCAAGGTGGTGTAATTTCGGCTGTGGCC